>Ga0078972_1002924_pt1 | contig 53697 bp, 65 predicted proteins | sample YelNatPaOPGAMG01_FD_67568 | JGI IMG/M metagenome (GOLD analysis project Ga0078972, IMG submission 67568) | Hot spring thermophilic microbial communities from Obsidian Pool, Yellowstone National Park, USA - OP-RAMG-01 (SPADES assembly) (version 2) | ecosystem: Environmental > Aquatic > Thermal... | reverse complement strand
ACATGAATCGGTACATTTCAGTTCGCAAGATCGACGCTGATGCGCTGATACATATCGGAATATGGACACGTGTGCTTCGCGGACCTCGTGTGTGCCTGCGTGCAACGTACATGAATCGGTACATTTCAGTTCGCAAGATCGACGCTGATGCGCTGATACATATCGGAATATGGACACGTGTGCTTCGCGGACCTCGTGTGTGCCTGCGTGCAACGTACATGAATCGGTAACGTTGCGTGATCCGATTGGAAACCTAAACTCGTTTCAGACCGGAAGCAGAGCCGTTCGGGATGGAACAGCGTCAAAGTGTATTCTTCCATACCGCGGTTTTTATTTTTTTGAAATTGTATGCGTTCAGGAGAAATGATTCACGCAAAACGTTGTCATTTTGGGTGTCTCGTTCGATGCTGTCAAAAATAATACTTGAGGTCTTTACGTTCCAGAACATTGCCTGCAATTGCAATGCCATTAGGCGGTGTTTGGCGATATGGTTTGAACGCGGGCTTCCGTGCGCCCGCTGAAATCCCTAGGGCTTTGCTCGGGTCTTGCGCAGAGTGCTTGACAGCCAGCAAGTGGCATTGGATCACGCTGGGCTGTAGCCAGGGCGTTGGGTATACTCGAATCGAGGCACTTGTCTGTGGAGCAATGGATGATGTACGTTCTACGAAGCGTGAATAGATAGGGCGTCGTCCGCTGTTTCTGCTGGGGGATTCGTCCATTACCAAACAACAGCTAGAGGCTTGCCATGAAAACTCGCCCTTTGAATAGGGATTTGCGGCGCATCTAGATACCTCCTGTGCCAGTGTCGCTTCATGGTATCGCCTAGCATTCGATCAAGCCCTCCGTTACTCCAGCAATTGAAGCCCTCGAGAGGAGCAACGGTGAAACAGATGCAAAGTAAAGTATGCATCCATGCTACGCAGCGGATCCTGGTAGAATCACTGCATACAGGGGATTCGTACAGGAGAAGGACCGTTTTCGCATTAGTTCAATGATATAGAACAGGCCAGTCTTCAAGACGAGCATCTTAACCATCCTCGGTTGCGTTATCCGAGCGGAATAATTGCCTTCTACACAATCACCCATGACTGGGTCTGTGCTCACAGCACCAGCATGAATCGGAGTATAACCAATGAAGGAGATTCCCCCACGATAGCGCACGACGCCGCGTTCGTGCCAGTACCACCATGCCATGAACACATGCTGATTACGCCATTTGCATCGCCAACTTCTCGTCGACAATAGAAACGCACGAGACTCGATGCACTTGTCCGCAATGCGGGCGACATCGCGTGCCTCAGAGATCCGTTTGCGATTGGCCGTTCAATATATATTTACAAAGATCCAGGCCGACTGTGTGGCGTGCAGACGGAGACAACAAAGCCACCGTGGATCGTCATCAGCCTACAATGCCACAGATTCGTGCACGATCCACCGTTTAAGAAAAACGGAGATCGTCGACGTCTCGCAGCAAGCGCATGCGTTCGAGTTTTGCATGCAATCGTCAACGTCAATCTTCATGCAAGAGAAACTATTCGTCCGAATCACTGAGCAGAAGCTAATTGCCAGCGAATTCCATCCGTCACACAAGAGAGAGAACATCCGCATATGCTGTAGTACATTTTGCGTGAACGGAATCAAGGAACATCTGTTATTTCCAGTGGTTTGCAGCTTCGATGCGACGGCGACGACGACGACGACCACAACATCGCCTAGCACGACCCACCCATGCGTTCGAATCGTCCAAGCGAGGCCATTCGCCAGCATCCGAATCCTATGCTGCGCTTGTTTCCCGTCAGACACCAACAATCACTGGGACATGGTCGCCGCCCTGTTCAAGCACCACAGAGCGCGCTCGATGATACGCTTCTCCGTCGAGAGATACAAGTTGCGGTGGATCAAGCTTGATGCGTATCCACGAGCACTTGAAATATCGGCACGATTGATCGTGGATGTGCTGTCCTGACTCCAACTGGAACATGAACTGGGCCAGTCGGAGCCTTGATACACCGGCAGGCACCAACAGCACATCCATGCAGGCGTCGTGCGCGTTCGCCAACGGAGCGAACTGTGCCTGTGGCGAAGCGTGGGTAACGTTCATAATCACAATGAGCACATACTCGCGTTGTGCAATTGTTTCCGTGAGTTCATCTGCAGTTCGCCATCCCATTTCGGATTGCGAATCACGAATCACGTGGCGATACTCAATCGCAGCAGAGAAGACGCGCTTACGAAGAATATACCAGCCAGCTCCGATGTTGAAACGAATCTGTCCCAGGCAGCGCATCCGCTCCGTTCGGATGTCAAGGTCCGCCACCAAACCTATCGTCAGCGAAAGGAACGCATACCCATTGGAACGACCGTTCAAAGACGATCGCGAAGTCATACGTGACGACTCTGTGGAAACAGAGTCCGCCTCATCAGCCTCTTCACCGGAGTTGGAACGAGTTAGGAGCGGAGTGTTCTCGGAAGAGACAGCCTTTGGACGCCTCCTGAACCGCAGACAACCACAACAACGGCGCTCTCGATAAGACTCCGTTTCTTTCGCCCAGGATTTCGCAGAAACATCCGTAATCTCGTAGTGAAAGGCGTCTAGGCGCTCGCAAACCCCACAGAGCTCGCCACGTGACGTGCACTGGTGCAAGAGCGTCCCTATACGCCGGGCGGCCTCCAAAGCATCAACGACACCGAACGAAGCGGCGAGTCCATTTCCCGTGCCCAGCGGAATGATACCCAAAGGTACTTCTGTTCCATACAAAACGTTTGCGACCTGGTGGAAAGTACCGTCACCACCGACACAGAGGACTGCCAGGGGCTCGCTCGGCGCAAACACGGCAGCTCGGGTTGGCAGGTCATCAGGAAACTGGGTCCAGAACTCCTCTATTTCTAGAGAAGGCTCGGCTGCAAGTAAAGTACGCTTGACCTCCTCCCAACGGCGTTTGACAGCTTGAAAATTCTTGCCTCCGCTCCTGCTGTTAATTACGACAAACAGGCGTTTCGTTACCATCGAAAAAGCAGACGGAGTTGCAATGACGGGCAGTGGTCAGTGCGAGTTTCGCGATTCCCGTACAGGAGCCAAATCAAAACGGTACACCAGAGTGCTCGCGCTGTTCCTGCCTTGAGCATTTTTTTCGAAGTTTTTTTTGATGTTCAGTCTCTATTCTTGAAGTGGAGTTATTGGTGAATGAACGATTTATACTAGGGTCTAGGTTGGTCAACCGCTCGCTCGGAGTGAAACCTTCGACGTTTTGTTGCCTCTGAAATTTGTGACCTCATAGACGACACAATAAAGCGGAATTCAATTGAATATGGGTTCGTAAAATATCCGGTATCATTATCTAGTTCATACCTACAAACCTCCACGGTTCTGCTCCAGAGTTGTGTGTCGCATGCTCAAATGGCATATTCTTCAAGTTTTTCGAATACCCGTATGCGTAGTTGTGTGTGTATGTTCGTATGCGGTTGCCTATCAGTTTACGTGTGTGCACGCATGTGTACCCGCATTTGTTCATGTGCATGGATGTATATCCATAAAGGCGTGTGAGCGTCTTTATTCTTATGTGCGTATGAGTGTCTTTAAGTGCATGGGCGTACGCGGATGCGTGTTCATGTGCATGTATGTGTGTGGGCGCGCCACTGTCGCCTCCCGGAGCACTTCATACGAGAATAGGTGTTCTGCATGTCTGCGAGTCTCTCGTTTTGTCCTGAGCTATTCAGATAGCGAGCTTCGGACTCGAAAGGCGGGACATCCGGCGTTCAACATTGCCGGGAAGCCACCAATCGATGGTGATGGCGATGACGATGACAAAGAAACCCCTTGAGGCCCATCACATTTTCAAGAGCTCCGCTGTAGCCTGCGCGTCTACGCCGTCCCTACGTGCAGGTTTTCGCAAACGTGGCAAAAGTGATGTGTCGACTCCTTCGTGAACAGAGGTTTGGATCGCTGCGCTTGTGATCACGATAATCGGGTCCGCATACCAGCTCGCAGAGTTACCACCGCTGCGCGACCTCGGTGCGTCAGAGAACAAAGCGGCTTAGATCCGTTTTCAGCAGCATGCCACCAAGCGCATCGCGAACATTCATCACGTCAATGAGAACTCGTTGGCCTCGCATTTCCGGAGCCTCAAAGCTTATCGTTTCTATGATACGTTCCACAACCGTATGTAAACGACGTGCACCGATATTTTCCACCGTTGTGTTCACCTCTGCAGCAATCGCCGCCATTTCGTGAATAGCTGCATCCGTGAACTCAAGTTCGACGCCTTCGGTCCGAAGAAGTGCCACTTGTTGTTTCAGGAGCGAGTTCTCTGGTTCGGTGAGTATTCGGTACAGGTCCGCTTCGGTGAGACCTCTAAGCTCCACTCGAATCGGCAGACGACCTTGGAGCTCCGCCATGAGGTCACTAGGCTTACATTGATGAAAGGCTCCCGCAGCGACGAAGAGAATATGATCAGTATTCACGTTTCCGTACTTTGTGGAAACGGTGGTGCCTTCCAGAAGCGGCAATAGATCGCGCTGCACGCCCTCCGCCGAAGCATCCGCTCCGTGTCGGTAATGGCTTGGCGTACAGATCTTGTCGATTTCATCGAGAAAAACGATACCATCCTGTTCGGTGAGCTGAAGCGCCTGGCGGGTCAGGCTCTCATCCGAAAGTAAGCGCTCTGCTTCTGCCTCCTCGATGACACGACGGGCATCCCGAATTTTCATCCGCCGTTTGGAGGATGAATTCCCTCCAGCTCCGCTTCGCTGGACAGTAAAGATGCGATCAAGGCTGCGAATCATCTCCGTCATGCGCTCGGCACTGGCGTCACCGAGCTGCAGGAATCCCGGTCGATTCGAAAGCGGACGTGTTTCTTCGACCTCGATTTCGCGATCCTCCAAGGCACCTTTTCGCAGAAGACTTCGGAAGGATTCACGGGTCGACTCGCGGGCTGCCGGACCGGTCAACTCATCGAGGATACGATCCTCCACGAGCTTGTCCAGTTCATTTTTGAGTCGCTTACGTTGTTTCTGCTTCACGAGAGAAATCGCGTTCTCGACCAAGTCTCGAATGATTTGATCCACATCACGTCCATGGAAACCGACTTCTGTGTATTTAGACGCTTCAGTTTTCACGAACGGAGCGTCGACGAGCTTTGCAAGCCTTCGTGCGATCTCTGACTTGCCAACACCAGTGGGTCCGCACAGTAGAATGTTCTTGGGAGCAACCTCTTCCCGCAGTTCTGGAGGCAGCTGGTGGCGGCGCCAACGGTTTCGCAGTGCAATAGCCATGGCCCGTTTTGCTTCCGTCTGACCAACAATAAAGCGGTCTAGCTCCGCAACTACCGCACGAGGCGTAAGTGCTCCCGTAGCGTCCGGTTGTTCTGAGGGCGTCTCGGAGGTCGCAACAGAGTCGGGCTGGTGAAGCGACGAGAGGCTATCGTCTACGTTCACAGTGTGACGGTCACCAGAAGAGCATACGCTTCGTACACTCGTTCTGTACGTGAGTGAGACTGTTGAAGACGAAGGCCTTTGCAACGAAAAGCGATGTTGAGAAAACGAAGCAACGCTTCGTAGCCACAAGCGTTGCCTCGAAACGCTTCCATTGTGCTTGGTGAACGTCCGGATGTAGCGAGTTATAGAAGAGAGTTCAGCTCTACTGTTTAAACGCATCTCTTGCGATAAACAGTAGCACACCTTCAGCAATAGCTATCACGCAGGGTGAACAGAGAATAGCAAATCCCGTTACTGCGGAGAGTTCGAGGCGGGCTCGCGCTACGCGGCGCGTACGAGCTGGCTGCGCTACCAGTCCGGCGAGCGCGACACTCGCTTTTCGACATGGAAGACCACATATCCATGTAAGCATAAAATGGAACCGGTCAATAAATCTAATCGGGAGTAAGCATTAATGTTGGCGTCTTTTCTCATTGTCATCAATAACAGCTTTTACGTGTCTTTTCCGCGACTGCTCCTTTGTTCTCTGTTGTATCTCCGGCATGAGATTCGTCGATCTCTATTTTTCCATCATGCTCAATTGTCAGCAGTCGAAGTGTGTTGAAGGCAACTTCCTAGTCCCGATCTCGCCGCCTCCGGCTCTTGTCAAAGTACTACATGCACGGCCGGAAGCTGTAATCTACGCTTCGCCTGCCATTTTCATCTTCTTTAGATAAAGCAAAAGTGCGCCCTTCAGCGCCGCGGTCCTTGACTGTGTTCAGCTGTTCCCAAACGACCATCACATGACCTCCGAGCGCCATCCTGCGTCAGTTGAAGGCACGCCGCATCGCCCGGTACGGGACCGGTACAGTGCGCTCCGCTCGATGCCTTCTTCCGTGTCTCCGGCCACTGCCGAACCCTGCGATGACGGGCTTCTGCTGCACGATACCCTCGAGGAGTACGTTTTGCGCTACGTGCGCAAGCGCGCGCTGTTCCACGTAACAGAGGATCCGCGGAAAGCAACGCTGTCCGCAAGGAAACAAGAACCCCGAGAGAAGTCCAGTTTCGAGAAGTGACATATAAGTTTCACTCCGTCTACGGTCCCTCCTTGCAAAACGACGACACGTTCTCCAGTCGAAACAACCGTTGCGATGTCTCAAGTCCGGGTCCAACACCCGATGCTCATGCAGCTAGAACAGCCGGGAGCAGCCTCTGGAAGCATATCCCTCGAACGGTAACCAGCTGGTGCTGCGGAACCCTGTATCGTTGATGGCCGCGAAGAGAGGAGCGTTTCTCTTCCCTACCTTGTCGACTATTAGATCACGTAGGGAAGATCAGTGAAATTGCGGCATGGACAGGCGAGCGAGTCCTCAGTGAACGATGTCGAGTTGCTTTTGTCGTCCGTCCAGTGGCGTGAAGAACTGCGCACATGCGTCGCCTTGAGGCAGCAAGGTTGGAAACTTGAAGAACGTGTCACTTGGGCGTGCGACGCATAAAGCTAAAAGAGAAGAACGGAGGTTTGTGTGTGTGTTTCTGTGAACTGAATTATGATACCGGATAGTTTACCAACCCATATGCAATCGAATCCCGCTACATTCCGTCAACTACGACCTTCCAAAGTTCAGGGGCAGCAAGGCGTCGAAGGTTTCACTCCGAACAGACAGTCGAGCAACCTAGACCTTGGCGTAAATGTTTCATCCAGGAATGATTCCACTTCAAATATGGAGACTATACATCAACCAAAATTTCGAGGAAGCTGCTCAAGGCTGGCATAGCGCGAGCACTTCGGTGTAACACTTTGATCTAACACGACTTCAGCGCATTGAGCTTTGCGGTTCTCGGACAGCGCTCTTGGAACTGCGCCTACTTGTCTGCTTCCCTCACTTTATTGTAAATGTCGAGGTTTTTGTCCCGAATATGGACTCGGGACGTGCTGCGAGCTTTCTGGGACCAAGACCGACGGGTTCTACACCGATGTCTAGCTCCCGCTTCGTGTCGGCAGTGGCAGCTGCAGGGCTTCGGTTCGCGCAAACTCACCGATACGGCAGCGCGCTCGAAGGAGGAAGCAGAGACCGCTGCAGGTGGAGCGCCCCATGCGCAAACTCAGAGCGAAGTTCTCTCAACTATTGAGGCGCTATTGTCGAAACCGTGGACTGGAGAGTTTGAGGCAAACCTTGTGCCACTGGAGCCTCACCTGGAACGAGCAGCAACCATCTTAGCCCGCGAACAGGCGGACTGGCAGAAAGTTCAAGTCGCTACCGGTCCAAGTCCAACCGCTGAGGCCCGAGCGTTTGTACACGACCTCCATTTGCTGTTCCTCGTCAAGGAAATGGCCCCGACAGCGTCTTTACTTGCAGAAACCGCCCTGGACCTTTTACGTTTGCGTATGGATGAGACCGGTTTCCTTGGCAGCCAAGTCAAACCGTCCAAGTCACAGCTAGAAAGCGAGATCGAGGACACAGTTCGTGCCTATGAGGCAGCAACACGCCGTCTAGAATCTGCTAAAGAGAAAGCGGTTCGGGATGCTCCTATCCGCGAGCCGATTTGGAACGAGGCCATACGAAAATGGGAACTGGATGTAGGCATCCACATCCTGCAGCTGAGGCAAACCATCAGCATAGAGGGATACAGTGAACGGTTCGGAGCGATTGCAGGGCATCGCATTGTTCCAGCTAGAGTGGTGTCCATCGAGAAATCTGACTCCACAGTCTGAGCTGGTCAGTGCAAATACGAAAACACGCTCTCGATGAACACATCTATTGGAGATCCTGTGCTTGTCTTTCGCTCAAGAAGCCTTTGAATTGATCGTTGCTCTCGCGACGTATCCACACAAAATGGACAAGTGAAGCAACACCGACGTGGTAGACGATATCGAGACCGTGTTCGATGGAATCCCAGTCGGGCCTGCCCAGATGTGGAAACGAGTAAGGTGGATGCTGGTTCCGGCCTTGGCTGGATGCGAAACTATCGCAAGAAAAGCATAGCGATGCAGACGGGCGCCAGTTTTGTAAGGACAAAATCACAAGTCACTGTAGGTGTTGTATGGGGGCCCGATATCCGCTGAAGACTTTTTGCAGGTCGTGGCATGCATTCGAAAGCGATACACCGACTCAGCGATTGCACACGGAAGCACACGCGTGGAGTTCTTGTGAAGCAACTGCTTCGTTAGCTTGCACTGGGGTCTTGTGCGCGTGAATTGATACGCGATGTTCAAAAGAATGTGACAAAATCTTCGATCGATTCGAAGAGCTAAAAGCTATGCGATTCCTGCATCTAACTGATTTTCGCGTTCGCCAACGGGTCAGGGGCAACTCACCAGATCAGTGCCCTACTGCTTCTAGACTATCTGTGACTACCTATATGCGACAATGACACCTTCGGAGCGGCGGAATCGAACCAATGCGCTGCGGAGCACCAACTCCTCACATGAAGGTAGTAGATTGCGAACGACATGAGGCGCGCGCTCGATCTGCAGTCAATGCACGGCAACGTTCGCTTCGTGCACATGAACGCCCGGCAACGAGAATTTCCGCGACCCTTCCAGCTAAAAGCGGTTATAACGACCAGAAGATAGGTCTGAGGATTCACAGGCCCTACTTAGCGGGTACGAAGGCACTAGTCGCAGCATCCAATGATATAGGTGCACAGCTCTGCCCGGTGATGTTTCGGAGGTGAACCAGCGACCCTGAAGCATGTCACATCTTGATCATGGTGCACGGCGCCCTGCATGAAGACGGCATCGAGTTGGACGCAGCGCACGTCGCCCATGAGCACTTGCAGCGCGCGTGGAAAACGATTTGAGTGCATTCCCATGTGGTATGCGGGTACTCTCCAGAAAGCATCGATAAAAGCACCCAGTGCACTGCAAGGAGAGGGCGCACTCCTCCTCCTCCTCCTCCCCTCCGTGTATCGTTCCAGACTGTGAGCTCGTGTTGCGAACACTGGCAGTTGCGAATCACAGATCGCTGCAGTGACCCGCCACTGGACGTCGAGTGACTCGTCTCGGAGGTGCGCTCGCCGCCCAGCGCTGCTCCGTGAGCGCGCCCAGTGCTTCATGACCACATGGGTATTGTTCCGGATTTTTCCAGCACCTCATTGGCATCCCCTTTCACCGTCGCATCAGATATCCTGGCAAAACAGCAACACCACGCAGGGGAATCGTCTGGAGTTGTTCAGCTGGGCGGAGCGCCCAGCCGCATACCGGGACTCCAGAGTTCCTAGGTATCTCGCATCGAAATGCGCCAGCGTGGCGTGCGTAATGGCCTTCAGCACGCGCTGGAGCGCGTGCTCCAGTGCTCGTCCCACTCCCGAATGTACTGACTAGCCCTTGGTATATTGCAGCTGCCCAAAAGTTGGGCGACGGCATTTCGAAACCATTCCTGCGCCGAGACTGCGCTATCCGACGAGACAGAGTGCATTGCGCTGCACTGTTCGAGCGCTTCTCGCCAGGCTCTGTATAGCCGCTCCCGCCATTGTCGTAGGCAGCTTTCCCAGGTGGCAGATATCGTCGCAGTCGCTGGTCCATCGAGTGTTGCAGCAGTGGCAAGAGTAGTAGTAGCATCAAGAGCAGCGTATCCTGCATCCGGCTCGAGCGCAGCAGACTTGGCGGCATCGTTCGAATGGCGTTGTCGTTGCAGCGGAGCAGTTGTAATCGAGGCAGCTTCGTTGCATTCTGCTCGCACGCGAGGCTTCAGCGGTGCGCCGCTCGGCAGGCACTCGACGGCGAGAAGCATCGTGAGCCATGCAGTCGCTCGCAGTTCGGGAGTGTCGTGCATCCAGTTATGGAACGGTGCTTCGAGCACCTGATGAAGTGCGCCTTCGAAAACGAGCGGTGTCGCCTCTGCAAGCAGTGGTGCCAAGTGTGCCATTCTGTCGGCAGTAACTGCCGCGAGCCTGTTCAGTATTTCCGTCAACTGTTCCGTGATTTGCACTTCGAAGCAATGGCTTGTGAGTTTGGTGCGCAGCTCCTGTGCCCAGCGTTGCAGCTCATCAGCAATTCCTCGAAACGGTTGCGAATCACCGACGAGCGCGATGCACTGATCATAGAGCGTTGCTTGCGCCCCAACGGTAAGCTGTCCTAGTAGCTCGCAGTTGTGATGCCATAGACTCCAGTGCCCTGCAGTGACAGGGCCCTGCAACGCTGCGAATTCACCTGCCGACAGCGCCTCGGCAAATAGCGCGACGAGATGCCTCTGGAGCAGAATCGTAACTTTGGCAACGGATTGCTCCTGGCTGTCAGCAGTTTCACATACTGCGCGCCAGCTGCGATGCTCTGCAGCGAAAGCCTTCCATTCGAGAAGCTTGGCTGCGAGCGCTGCGAGCGACTCCCCCAGGCTCGACACATCATCCGGCTCTGAATCGAGTAGTCTGCGCTCAGATTCCGACAAAGAGCAAACAGTGAGTGCATGCCGCAGCTCGCATTCAAGGCGGCGAAGATTCCGAATTTCCACCTCCAGCGCCGCAAGCCGAGTCCACTCCGGGGCCTGGAACAAGGGCCGGTGACGCAGTGCTGTGAATACCCGTCGCCAACGCTTCTCCTCTGCTCCAAATTCCGGTGTATGTTCGCGTAAAAGCCTCGAAAGATCCTGCAACTGTTCAGGAATATGCTCCACGTGCGTCAGCTGGCCCCAATCGAACGCCACCAATGTCCAGGGAGGCTCCAGCTCCGGGCTAGTAGTGCCAGCGGTCAGGTCGAGGGCGGGCCCTTCGAATGAGGTTAGCGTCCTATGCAACAAAGGTGGCGTCAGAATTCCCGCAAGTGCGTCCGTCCCGTTTTGTCTAGCGTTATTGACAGTCTGCTGCACAGCAACGCCATCAGAGACTTGATCCTGAGGCCCGGGCGAAGGCGACCGCCTCCGAAGAGCAGACGCTGACGAAGGCACCGGCTGGCTGCTTGCAGCGGCTGCGTCAAGAGGCAGACGTGCCCCTCCTTCGACGTCGACCGCAGCACCTTCATCTGCTGTGATGCCTTTGAGAGTGACAGGAGGTTCTCGTGCAGTGCTTTCCATGGTACCTGAGCTCATGACTTTGTCGGTCGTCGCTCGCTGACCCCGAAGCTGCAGCTCCGCAGCATAGCACTCTCGATAGCTATCTTGGAGCACCTGCACAAAGCGCGTTGCCTCAGCTAGGTCGCTCGGAGCACAAAATAAACAACTCCCATCGTTGAAGAGGAGTGTGAGCCTTGTTTTCGACTCTGTCGACTCTGAAACCCACTCAACTGCTCGTAGATCCCTGGCGTCCCAGCTTCGGGTGAGTAGCAGACGCTCGCCAGATAACTTGTGTAGGGCAAGCGTAGGCCGCTGTTTCGAAACACCCTGTCCTTTTTTAGAGGACCTGGTTAGTGCTAGAAATCGCTTTTTCTCTGTCTGCTTTCGCATTCTCTGAAGGAGGCGTCGCCCTGTGCTTTCCCACTCCACTCGTCGCAACTCGAGGACCGCAAGACATTCCTGGCCAACCTGAAGCGCCACCGCTCCGCTGACCTCTTTCTGAGGTTTTGAAGGACGATAAGTTTGCTCTGACTGGCTCATTCTCGAGATTGGAGGTTTCCCACTAAACACGCGTTGAACCGCTCTGCGGCCCAGACGTCTCGTGCTTGGTTCGCCTCCTGTCGAGGAGAAATCAAAGTCTGGCGGATGCCGGAACGTGTCCCGCACACCTGCATTGATCGCATTGTACCTCGACATGGCAGGGTGCTATACTGGCCTCGTTGACGTATTCTGAGGCTCTAGGTTGAAAGAAACTTGTCAACCTTGAGTGCTTTGCTTTTTTGCTCTCACTTGGGCGGAAAAATCTGTATGAGTTTCGCAACTGGCCAACGCGTCCTCCGACTTGCTTGTGTTGGAAGAGAAACGCTGCCCTCTGGAACCGTTTCTCGGCGAACGCGTAGGCCGTGCCCCAGACGAGACAGTTTCGGGATCCAGGGAAGGGGTTCGGAAGCTTCTAGCGTCGAAGTTTCCAGAATCACAGCGGTTTTCGCACAAACGCGGCTCACTTTGGGGCGGCAACCAACTCGGGCGGCGGCAGCACTTGCTGCAGCCAACAGCGAGAAAAGCCTCGACCAGCCCCGCGAGACAATCCACGACATAGTGGTGTCGAAGGAAAACCGCCGCCCAGGAGACCGATACCACGTAGGCCCATGAAACAGAGACAAGTGCGAAGAAAACCCGTCTTCTATGGCCACCTGCAGCTTGATTCCCGGAAACAAACGACTGCCCCTTGAAGGCGCTTGCCATCAGCGCGTACTTGCGGCAGGGCGTCATGGAAGTTATGAAGCGTCTCTGAGAATGCTGCCGTATTGCATATTCAGTACATTTGATCGCCATCCAGGTGGCCGTGGCAACATGCAGCGACGGGAACGCCGCGAACACCCATAGGTTCCGTTTGAAAAGGGTAGAATACAGAGGAAGCCCCAGCCACTCGTCGATCGCTTCGAGTCGCGCTGCCGAACCTGTTTGCCTCCGAGAATACCATCTGCGGGACTTTGCGTTTGTGGATGCAGCACACTGTTGTGATGTTGGCCAGAATGCACCCGTTTCCTGGAGAACAAACCAGGGCGGGGCCGTTGGCCATAAAATGTGCAGGATAATGGCTATAAAGTTCAGCCAACCGTACGAAGATAGCAAGTCAAGAGTAACGGTCCAGGTCGTGGGATCCAGCGATGTCGCCGACATCCTGGGATTCTTTGATGTGCCAGCAACAAGATACAGCAACACGAGGAACGTGGCAGCTGGCACAAACGCATGCAGACTGTAGATGAAAGCAGCAAGCAACTCCGCTGTGTAAATATGACCCTGCGATTCCGTAGAATCATTCAGACGCGAACCGCAAAGCCGAACCTGCATCGACATTGCACTACTCTGGTTTGGTGCCAGCAACCGAGTCTGATCGATCGTAGCGAACGGACGACGGTCTCGCGAAGTCTGCTCGATGAAAGCCCAGCTCATTTCATTTCCAGAGTCGCCCGTGTTCTGCAGTGCATGCATTCGATTCAGTTGCAAGGCACGTGTTCCTAAGGCGCTTGACAGTGACAGCATACGGATCAAAGCCCGATCCAACTTGGGGAGAAAACACAGATGTTGGACTGGCGGCCTACGCTGGGCAGGCACCACCACCCCGTAAAAGTTATAGATTAGCCACCATAATGTAAAGGGCAGAACTGCCCACAACAGATTTTTCCTTCTTGCACGAGAGTTTGAGCGTTTTTTTGATTGACTGGTAAAGCAAGCACGAGTGTCTGGCACCCGAGTCCGACGTATGTGATCCTCTTGCTCGGGCCGTGAAGTCTCCTCGCTCTCCAAACCTGCCATGATTAGGGAAACAATCCAGCGAGTGATGCACTAAGCCAAGTACCGCAACGTGTGTGTAGTTTCCCAGGCAAAGACTCTGAGTTTGACACAGTGTCCGACTTTTCAAATGCGCTCCTTGCTCGTGAAACACAGCCCAAGGCGCTCACAGACAAGCTTCCAAGTGGTCTCCCAACAGCGTACTCGTCTGTGTACAGCGTACAATCAACAACGTTTTGAAACAGGGACACATAACGTCGAACTGGAGCAGTGCCGTTCCCGCCTTGTGCTGCACGCATGCATGACGCGTGGACACGGATCAGTCCGATGCGTGCATTGTGCTGTCGATCGATTTTTTTCGATGAAAAGAACGTTCCATGGACCACGGGATACCAGCGTGCGTAATGGATATTGAAATAAACGGAAGCGCTCAATGTTCTTCACTCTACCTCCAAGTTGCATCACTTTTACTTCCTTTCGGATGCGATGGCCGTTTTGTACGTTGTATCGTGCGCCGAGTGCCTGCCTTGCTGCATGCGTGATAGCAGTTATGCCGCCGGTGCAGATGCAGCACGGGCACAGAACGGCTTTGCCAGATCACTGAGGGCATCGGATCGCGGGACGCTTCACCTGATACGAAGTCGGAATACGTAATCATTCTGGGGGCTTGAAAACTGGGCAGGCAGATGTTCTTTATGCGGCAGCGGGAAGCGATGTACTAGGATTCCAACCCGACCAAGGCGATGCCCAGACACAGGATACCCGCTCCTAATCCCAGAATAAACTGTGACGAGGCGGTGAAGGACCTCACGAATCTGAAGAACCATTTGACAATGAACCTCGAACGTTTCATGATACGCGCCGTGTTTGTGCTGTATCCGGGTGTCTCTTGCAAAGGAATATGGGCGATTATCAATGGCATCATGAACGATCGATAGTATAAAGATGAGATCGAATTCGTCGACAAGACGACATCACGCAGGAGCACAAATGAAGCTTCCGTAATCTGTGCGGTTATACAGGAGCACTGCGCAGTCTTGGGGCTGGCGAATCGAGCAGGAAGGATATCAGAGTTGAAAAAAGATAAGGAAAGACACTATCGCCTCGTCCTGCGCAATTTTGTGTTTCTGGGCCGAGAACTCGAATGCAAGGCGGAGATGAAGCCTAATGAGAAAAACAAGAAGAGTGGGAGAGACGGAAGGCTTCCCTAGTGGGTAAGCGCTTCAATGGCGTTCTGTTGTGCAACATCAAGTCACATTTTTGTGACTATCGACTCCAGAATCCTACATGGCATCATGAGGGAGATCAGCCCCGAGTCCGATGTAAGGAACACAGAGTTCACTGGCGAAACCGGGGAGACGTACTGGAAGAATATCTTCGATTTCAGATGTCTCAAAACAAGCAAGAAAAAGAACTTCACTGAGACGATCGAAACCGATGGAGTAGCCATGTGTGTACACCATCGGCGCTTGAAGGCAGATCGTCCAGTTCCGCTCTCGACTTCGCCCTCGGCGAAGCATGAACATGAGTAGAGGACGGATCCTGCCACTCAGAAAGTGCAGGATAACGACCTTGTCGTTGGCGCGGCGGAGCATGAAGATGAGAAGGAGGCGGGTCTTGAGAAGCAGAAAGTGCAGGATGACGACTTTGTCGTTGGCGCAGACCCCCGAAACACAAATATCATAACGATCGCTGTACCTAAGCGTGCGGAAGATGGCATTGACGGCAACTTATGTCAGAAAGACATACGTCTTTTGAGGTTCTCGAGAGCAAGATACTATCGAGAATCGGGAACCATGAATGCAAGGAAGAAAATCGACACATGGAATGGAGGAATGAAGGGTCACCTGGGAGCTTTGAGCGAAGTGACGAGCCGAGGAGCGGACTTTCGAGCTTTTCGGAAATTCATGGAGGTTCGCGTTGCTCATTGGGAGGTGCTGTGGAAAGAGTATACAAAGCCCCGGTCGGCTCGTTTGCGAATGAATCTATACAGTGGGAAGCAGCGGGCGTTTGCCAACTTTTTCAATCAGTTGAGTGCCTTGAAGGAGGACGAGAGTCAAAGGCTCGTAGTAGCGCGTAGGACAGCGCACTGGGCGCCCAAGAAAGGCACTAAGCCAGCTCCAACGACAACAACTTACGAGGAGTGCGCAAGGCGTTTTGTTACGATACCTATAGATGAGTTTCGAACATTGTATACACACCATGAGCTGGGGTGTATACTTCAAAGGGTCGAGATGGAAAAGAGCCAGTAGAGCCCTAAAGTTATAAAAAAGTACGGAGCACTGACGGAAGACCAAATGGAAAGGAGGACGAGAGTTCGAGGATTGCTTGCACTAGTGAGTACAACTACCAAAGGCAAGAAACGCATGGAGTTTGTGAACCGCGAATTCAATGCCGCAATCAATATAAGGAAATGTGCGGTGCTGGAGAAGAGACCTCCAGAGTTGGCGAGAGAGAATTTTGTTGGACAATCTCTCAAAGTCGAACTATATGAGAAAAAGTTGGAACCAGGAGTAGGTGGCCGGTCCAAACAGGTTGCGAGGCGTCTGCACAACTGTCGGAGACGTTCTGTCTAGGGCGGGTTTCTCGCCACTACTGTACACCGCTGGCGGAAACGTTTTTCTTTTGAAAAGCGTTTGTTGTTGGCTTTGGTGAGCTCAAGCTTTGACTATCATTTGTTGAATAACCAAATTAAAACCAGTGAGTGGATCGTGTGCTCCAGTGGAAAACACCGTGCTCCACTGTTGGTTGCTTACGCGCCTCACTCTGAGGAGGCCGTGCATTTCAGGAGCGATCCGTCCCCTGCTGCTACAGAGCGCGTTAGGCTGTGACCTCCCGACGAGGCACTGACAAGGTTAGTGTACAAGTTCCAGGATCCGAGCAGCACCAGACGGCAACGCGCTACAAATGCCAAAGCAAAAGCTTAAGCTGCCGCGTGGGCCGCAAGGCCGGCTTCCATCATCCTCTACTGATCCAAACCGAGGTAACCGCATACCTGGAGGTGGCGGTTGGGGTCGAAGTCGCGCTACCGTTAAACGACTACGGATGTATGCTCGTCCCGCTTATGAGCGAGACCGCAACGGACGCATCCAGCATGATCGTGGCGACCTGACGAGTTCGGTCGTGAAAGAACCCGGTGCGGGTCGAATCGCTCCAAATCGTCGTTGGTTTGGAAATACTCGTACAATTGACCAGGAGAGTCTCCAGACTTTTCGAGAGAGCATTTCAGGTGCAGAGCGCGATCCATACACGATAGTTCTGAGACAACGGCATCTACCGTGGACGCTCATCAAGGAAGGCATGGAAGCGAGAGACGTTGAACGTTTTGAACATGCCGCAGGCAGGGCAAACCTGCGGTCGCATGCATTGGCGGAAGGCTCGGAAATGACAAGGGGAGTACGGTTCAAGTCCTCTCAGGCGCTGCTTCGTTTGGAGCCTTTCGCTGAAACATTTCACCAACGTCGCTGGAGAAAGCGACCGCGAATCGCCTTCGATAGTATAGAAGAACTGGCGGAAAGCGTTCGAGATACTGCCACAACTGCAGCCGCGGCCGCCGGTGCTGCTCAAGCCACCACTGCGGAGCCTGGCGCTGGCAGCGAAGAGCCGAGACCCGAGGCAGGCCCAGATACATTGCGATCACGCAGTCTGCCTCCAGTACCAGGAGCCGAACGGTCTACAGCAGGTTCATTGAAACAGCTTGCCTCGGAGCAGGTTCCTGAGCGCAGCATCGATGCACTGGGCAAGACGGCGTACACGAAAGGCCAAAGCCACCGCATCTGGTCGGAGTTGTACAAAGTCATAGATGCTTCCGACGTGGTGCTGTTCGTGCTCGATGCTCGGGATCCACTCGGCACCCGTATACCGCTCATTGAAAATATGCTCCGCAAAGAGCATGCTCACAAACACTTGGCTTTCGTTCTGAACAAGTGCGACCTGGTGCCAAAACAAGTCACTGCTGTCTGGTTACGTCTCCTGAGCCGTGAGTATCCCACCGTTGTTTTTCGTGCAAATGACTGCAAACGCGCATTCGGGCGTGGAGCGCTCCTACAGCTACTCCGGCAGTTCGCGCGCCTGCATCGCAAAGATCGCCAGTCCATCACCTGCGGTCTCGTGGGCTACCCTAACGTTGGCAAATCGTCCATCATCAATGCTTTGCGGAAGGAGAAGGTGGTGCGAGCCGCCCCTATTCCCGGAGAGACCAAAGTCTGGCAATATGTAACCCTTTTCCGTCGTGTGTACCTCGTTGACTGCCCAGGGGTGGTGCACGCGCGCCTCGCTGGGCACATGGACGTCTCTGACATGGTGCTTCGCGGTGTTGTTCGGATTGAAAGCCTCCGCGATGATGCGGAGCGGCATATACCGCGTCTGCTTGAACGAGTCAACCGACATCATCTCGAAGCTGTTTACCGAGTGAGCCTGGATGGATGCGACGCCGACGGTTTTCTCGACGCTATCGCCCGGGCTCGCGGCAAACTTCTTCCTGGCGGTGAGCCCGATCGCAACGCTGCAGCCAAACTGCTCATTCATGATTTCATTCTGGGTCGACTGCAATGGTACGTCGCACCGCCGGCGATGCCCTCCTCAGTGGCGAAGGCAAACGCAGTGCTCTCTCTGGACGGCAGCGCTCGCGCCTCTGTCATTGGTACGAACGCGGTTGAGGTGTCGTCCGCTGGCGACGATCGGAACTCGCAAATGCAACGCCATACAGGGAGCAATGCTGGCGTCTCGAGTCCCGGATCAGAAGCGCTTGACATGGACGAAAGACGAGCCCACTCTGGATCAGCGGCCACCCGCCCGCTGGTAGATGGAGCTGATCTGCTCCTGCACGATCTACTTGCCGAACAGAGTTTCGATGAAGATGATGAGGCTCCTGAGGCGCTGTCTGTGTTTACGACAACGAATACTAGCCGAGATACCAGCGCTGGAACGCAGTTCACACCGGATGCAGCGGATAGTACTGCGGGGACATCGTCACCAGTCCGAGTCTCTGAAACTGCCGAGCGGTCCATCCGAAAAGCCCGGAAACAGTCAACATCAACGCGATCGAAGCGGCGTGCAGGTCGTCTTTCCAAGCGGTTGCGTCGGCTGGCAGAGTGGAATACGGAGCCCGTGCTGCAGGCAAATCTCCAACGGACATTGCAGAAAACCGAGCCCAGGGTCCATTAAACGAGTACAGAGTGAGAGCAGTACCATTTAAGAGATTGTAGAACCTTAATTTCAGTGGGCCTGAGTTACGGAACACCATAATCGTTTATCGCTAGCAACTGCTGGGGGGCTCGTTTCTGGTGTATGTACATATATGGCGCACCAGCTTTGCTGGAATGCCGAACCGTACCAAACCATACCATACAAGTGCGTTGCTCCAAGCGAGAATCCAATACCCTTTCCCTTGGCCTCTGAAAGAGTTCAGTCCAAGCCCATAGCTTTTCCGCAGGATGCGCATACTGAGCATCACACGATTCCCTCGAAAAGTTCGGTCGAAACAACGCTGTCAGACGCCCGTGCAGCACGAGGCATTTCCGCATTGTGACCGCGGTGTTGTCGTTTCTGTGCATATATATCGCTTTGGCTCATGGTTGCTCGTGGAATTACACGATACCAAGCATCTCAGTTGTGTTTTCCTCGTCATCCAACGTTCGCCCAGAGCTTACCTCACACCATCTCGTGTGTGCGTCTCCGTTTTGCGTCCCTCGCCTCTACTCGTTTCATCTTGAACTCGTGCTCGTAATACGCGCGTGCTAGCCTGGAAGAATCGATGGGAATTATACAGAATAGATTCCCGCACTTATCATACACTTCCGTGGAAGGAGCAGAAGTGCTGGCCTTGCGCGTCACAGCACGCTCTGCGAAGCGCGCTACCTCCAAACGAAGCGACTTGTCGATCGTTTCCTTTCCCAAATCGCTGAACGAGATGAAGAATGCATGTTTCTTGTTGCGATTCATCGGAAACCGTTGAATACGCTTGCACGGTCCCATATACTCCTGTAAAATGTCGTCCGCAAGCACCAGGTGGACGCTCAGTTCTCTTCTGCATGAATTGCCAAAAGTTTTCTTGTGTTCGATAAGGGTCTCAGTGCCTCAATGCGGGTCTTGAAGCAGTTATTCCACGAGTTAGTATGCCTGCCGACGTCCATCATGCCCGCTCTTCTATAATACTGGGTCCCGGAGAAGTTCAGCAGTTTCACCAGATTATCGCTCTAGTCTTTTGCTCGGTCCAATTGATTTTGGGGTACGGCGACGGCTACAAAGACTTTTAGCGGAAGTTCAGGCCCACGAATAAGACTTCCTCTATATCTACCCTGAACTACTGAAAAAGAATCTCGTAGCTCGATTCATGCGAAGTATTTGAAAAGTGCATGCAGATTCATGTTCTGTAGGCCTCCATGCTCGATGTAAACCTCTTTCCATTTCCTTGCTATGAGAGCGAGACCTTGGACGCGCTCCGCAAACGCTCTTCGCAAAGTTCTGGAAATGCTTTAATCATGTTCGCAGAGGCTAGTTGCTGTTCACTCCGTAGGACATGCAGTACAGAAGTGCATATACTGAGATAGAGGGTCTTGATTGGACATTTGGAAGCCAAGCGGAACACAGTTTTGTCGTGCCGACGGCGCTCGGATGCGAGAAGCGTTCGTTGCTCATGAAGGCGCAATGCAAGATAAGACAGTGGCGCGAAATGTACTCCAGGTATCGCGTTTCGACCATCCTTGGAATACGACGTTTTTCGGTCCGCATCCGAGAACAATACGATGAGTTTGATCGATCGTTTTCTTCTGGACGCTTTTTCCGAATTCGCCACCATCAGCTCTTCCATCAGTCCCGACTTTTCTGTTTGAGTGTGATGAGGCTGGAACAGTGATAGAGCGGTAATTATGAAGAGTTGGATATTGAGCCGCATATTGTTTTCGGTATCGAGGATAATCTTATATTTTTAAGCACCTGCGCTATATATGATGCTTTCGCTGAGTTGCCACTGCGACGCGTCAAGGTATTCTGAGAAGCACGTGAGCAGCTCTCTGGTCCAAAGATCAAGCCTGATTGCGTCTTCTGTCGACAGCACCAGTCGCACTGCAGCACGAAGGTGTGATCGAAAACGGTTCCGAATGAATGTGAATAGCTAGTGGCTCTGAATCCGCAACTCGTACAAACAGTTACTCGATGAGTTGTGTCATAGCGATAGAACCGAAGCGAGCCCTGGACGAGTTAGTAGCTACATGACCTATGATAACTTCCCGTATCTTACGATTTTTCTCAGATTCACTCTGTTGATGCGTTCTTGTTCGTAGACTTGGACAAGGCTTTGAACCGGTCTTGCTGTCCAGGGAGTTTTTCCATTCTTTTCGTCCCAGTCCCTTGTTCGGGAGAATCTGTCTCACCTTTCTCAGGTAGTTTCTTCTCCTACTGTTTTGCCAGGTAGGGTGGTATGAATTTGGCCGCTGTACTCCAAATCTGAGTTATTCCTCGGGATTCGAACGCAAAGCGTAGATGATGGGCGCCATGCTAGCCGGTTGTATCGATGTATATCTCCACTTCTCGTCGAGCAATTGTTCATCGTCTTCCGTTTAGCGAGCACGCCGCTGGCCGCGCCGCGCTATTCCGCTTCCTCCTGCGTACGAAGAGAGAATCAACACAGACGGGAAGGGGAGGCGAAGCCAGAGAACGACATGTCGAGCAACGATTAGTCGACGAACTTCTGTGTCTTGTGTGCGAAAGACTCGTCTATGGACCTGCGAGCTTCAAAATGGCATGTTAGGACAGAAAAGACGCTTTCGACTGGATTGGACCAAGTAGAGCAGGCCGGCAGGACAAGCGACTCAACGCCTATCCCAGCTGCGCAGGAATTTACCGCTCATGAGTAATGAAAACCTAACTTTGTGTAAATGCATAACAGAATATTGTCGTAAGCAGAAGCTGCGAACTAACTCGATGAAGAAATCCGGTCGCTGTACGATCCTCTATTCTTGGTGACTTGCAGGAGGCCACACGATCGAATCGCCGCTAGAGCGGATGTCATTGGAATGCGCACATGTCTCTTCTTAACGAAAACTGAAGAGACCCGCTTCGAGGTACCCATATTTAGGTCTGCGTCCTGTTCTGAATAAAGCGTTATCGACTGAGAGGATAAACTGGACGCTCCAGTGATAGGCGCTCGCGTTGCAATACGAAATCGACAATGTGTTCTTCAATAAGCGACCGCGCCCCCGAAGAGCGTACTTCTTCCCTTGTCCGTCCGTATCTCTTCATAACAGTTCGTATCGAGGTTGCGAGGACTTCATATCCTGTGGCTTCTTGTGCATTGTTTCTTAGACGACGTATTGGGTGAAATGTATCGACAAGGCTCCAGTCGTAAAATTAGACTTGATCAATTCGTTTTTGGGTGCAGAATGTTCAGGATAAGGACTACGAGAAGCGTTTGCGTCTACCTGCTGACCATGAAATCAATGATTCAAAGAAATTAGGCCCTTCTTCTCATTCACGGTGTGACATAGAAAGTCTTTCTGCGAAAATCTTCGATTCCTGGGGACGCATTTCTTTGTTGAGCGCATACGAGCAAAAAAACAAATACAAAAAGGCTCTCCTGCTACAGGTGTACCAGAGTTGTCGATTCAGAGTATAAAAACACCTGCTGGAGCTTGTTCGTGCCCGATGCCTTTAAAAGGCGCCACCAGCTCGTGCAGTACGGATCATGCGGTTTTAACTTAGGTACTGTTTCAGATGCTTCCATTCCGAGCATGGTCATCGCTCCGTTCATTCGGAAAGCATTCTTCATTGAGTGATGCAATGACAAGTGTGCACAAACAGCATCGATAGATTCCTGACAAGTGCCACAGCCGCGCACATCGATAGCTTTCATTGCGTCAAGGCCGATTGCGCTTTCGGTCACTGGAACGCGCCAAGCTGCAGACGCTTCCGGCAATCAATATGAACCACCAATTCCAACGCATAAATAGCGTCGCTCGAGAAGTTTGCAAACGGAAACCCATGCTTTCGGGATGAAAGACGCTCACTGACTCAGGTTACTATGTCGCCGAAAAGCCCGGTTATCGGCAACAACCTATAGGTGCATCCATCGCGCATTGCAGCACATTTTATGCTGAACTCAGAGATCCCTATCCGCGAGCAACATGAACTGCATGCTTCATCCAAGGCAAAGCCGATGTCCTGCCTGCTGGTTGGTGACGACGAGCGGCTTTCCCGAATGATCCATTGCTGGGAAGAAGAATGCCGGAAGCTGGCCTTCGAAGGGAGTTTTGGCATCAGTTCCGTCGCTCTGTTGCACCATCTTCATGGGCACGTGCTTTGGATGCAGTTGTCGAGAGACTGTCTCGCATCCTCGCGAAAATTGGCAGCGATAATAAGAAAAGAACTTGTATCACCGCTGAAAGTTTTTCGTGCTGGTCCACAGATACTCTATCCAAGCGCTAAAATCAGGATGCACTACAGGTCAATGGTTACCGAGTTATCTGTGTAAAGAAGGCATGCTCTGAAAGACAATGTAGACTTAGATGGATCGAGCGTAAAGAAATATCTAGCAGGGCACCGAGTCTCAGGCGCGATGCTAGAAATGAGTTGCGTCGACGCCAGGCCCAAGCGGGCTCCCTGGGCAAAAGCCCCCAAAAATAGGAACGCACACGTGTATACTTGCGTATCTTTATGCATGGAAGTGCGTATCTATGAACATGCATAGGAATGCGCAGAGACGCTTTGAAATTTAGGATTCCGCGGTTTCAAGGCTCGCCATACTGCAACGTGCACGCTGCTAATCTTGGCATCGGCATACAATGAAACGATTTCCTGATTCCGAGCATATTTCTGGTAACGAACACAAGAGCCACCGCAGGAGCATGTTCATCGTCTATTCTTTCCAAAGCGTGGTGGAACGACAACGTTTTCGTGGAGCCAACGACGACTACGTTAAAGGTGCAGAGGCCAATCGTCGTTGTTCGCCAGGTGTTTTCGGACTCGCATGAGACGAACCTCTCTGCTATCGTCATATATTTATACGTATTCGAGGTCGCGTAATGAGGCACTGCGTAGCATGCTGAAAAGAACATCATGGACAGCGCGAAGAGGGACAGTTTCACAGCGGTTAAGGGCAGACGCTCATGGACATCGCTCAGATTCCAAGTCAATTTTTCTGGGTGGTATGCCATACTACCCAAACAAGATAGCGTTTCAGAGGAAGCGCCAGATCTATGGACTGTTTATGGTATTGTGCTGTACGCAAATCAACCCGGTCGCACTGCAAGTATCCTTGAAGCGCCAGCCGTGCTCTTGCTCCTTGTTCAGGGCGTTCGCAGCGCTCCAGACGCCTCTCCGGATGCCGATGGACACTGCAGTTTCGGGCGCACGTCAGGGCTCGGGGCTGAGCTCCCGTTGGCGACGTTTCCGTTTCTCCCGGAGTCGTTCGCGATCACGACGGCGGTCTTCAGCATCCACCGCAAGCCGCTCTTCCAGTAAGCGCGCGGCATACGCTGCGTGTTCTTCTTGCAACCACCCCGGCCGGAATGATTCTTGCACATTCTCCTTGTCATGGTTAGGAGCTAATGATGATTGGTGACGACGTGCGTTCTGCGCCTCATTATCCTCATCTCGCTGCTCGCAGAGATGTGCGTTTTCTCCACGTACGCTGAAGAATACTTCTTCTTCGGATTCAACCGCGGTATCCATAGCTGCAGAAGACGTCGCCGGTGCTCCTGCTTCCGCCAATTCGGATCTCGAAGTGGCCTCCGCGGCACTAGTCGCTGCTCGTGTTTCAAGTCGTTCTTGTCGATATCCATATACGTCACGAGCGAGGCGCTCGCCCGACTGCTTAGAATCTGTCACTGCCAAAAGCAACTGCGATGGTGCAGCTGCAAGACCCCAGCTCAGCGCAAGCGCCTCGGCATCTATTTCCGTGACGTCGAAAACATCCTTGTCAGCCTGGATGGCAACGTGTCGGAGATAGGTTTCCAGGCCGCGCTGCACGATATACTTGAGATGGGCATCGGCAGCGACGATCGCAGCCACCTTTTTCTGGACGTCGATGTAAGAATTTGCTCGGATCCGAACGCGTTGCAAACTCACTCCAGTACGCTTGTAGATTTTCTGAACCAATGTCTCCTCTTTGCCACGAGTCAGAAACAGAAGTGCGCGTCCGTCGCGTTGGTACCGGGCAGTGCGACCCACCCGATGCACGTAGCTGGCGACATCCTCCGGAGCATCCACTTGGAGCACCCAGTCGAGGTCGACAAAGTCGAGGCCGCGTGCAGCCACATCCGTTGCGAGCATGCAGGCAGCTGGTGCTTCGGCAAATCGTTCATACATCTGCAAACGACTTGAGAGCTTCATTTGACCATTCATGTAGAGTATGGGTAGCCCGGGCCGCATGCGACACAGAATTTGGTAACAGGCTCGCACCTGTTTGCAGGACGTGAGAAACACCAAAATTTTCTGCTTCAGATGCGAACGGAGGAAGGAATACAACAAGCTCAGCTTCATGAAAGCACCATCAAGCACCACATAGAGTTGTTCGAGACGCTTTGGCATATCGTAACCATCTACTTGCTCCTGATCACGAAGCGCAATGTACTCGGGGTCGTGCAACGAAAGTCGCGCCAAGCCCCGAACAGACCGAGTCTGGGTAGCGGAGAAGAGCACCGTCTGGCGGCCTTCTTCAGGTGTAGCAGGGTTGCGCCTCGAGGATTTGAGCTGCTGTATAATAGCATCGATAGTCTTTGCAAAGCCGAGGTCGAGGATCCGGTCTGCCTCGTCGAGGGCAAGGAAGCGCAATCGGTCCGTGGTGAAGTAGGGCGTCTCGTCGAGGTGCTGCAGAAGACGCCCCGGTGTTGCGATAAGGATGTTCATATACGGGAGGCGGTCACGCTCTTCGTCAGTGCTGCGACTCCCGCCGATCAGCAGACCAGCAGAAAATGTGTGAAATCTGCCAACATTCTGCAGGACTGCGAAAATCTGATATGCTAGCTCCCGAGTGGGCGTGAGGATAACGGCACCAAGACCGTCTAGTTGACTCTGAAAGCCGTCCAAGTAGAGTCTTTCAAGAAGCGGTACCAAAAAAGCGAGCGTCTTCCCAGAACCTGTTCTAGCGGCGCCGAGCAAGTCCCGACCCGCCAGAGCATACGGGATCGCTGCCCGTTGAATGGGAGTCATTTTTGTGTAACCGCTTACTTTTAGACCTTGAAGGGTTCTTCTGGAGAGTGGAAGCTCGCTAAAGTCTCGGGAACTCGACAGAAATCGCAGCCGATCTGTTGGACTCGCTGCGGAGTTCTCACCGAGTACCTCTCGGAGCTGCGCTCGTCTCTGCTGAAGCTCCGCCAGTTCTGCAATCGCATCTAGTCTGCGAGACTTTCGCTTCGATATTTTTGGCGGCGCACTTTGCTTCTGTTTCAGACCCATTTTCTTCAACAAAGCGTGTTTATCGTTGCGAACAATAAAGTCGACGAAAACGTACCGAGGGTGGAACGACGAGAAGCACCGGTGCGCAGCGGAAGCCGTTGCAGTCAATGATTCCGTCGTCGCCTTCTTCCCGTGCAGTACAGGCTCGCAGGGAAACAGGTTCAGCGGACCGTTTCAGCGTGTTCGGAGACAGTCTCTACGTAGAAATTGTGTATTGTAATGAGTGCTACTCCTGGACGACGTTTGCAGAGGTTTCGATCGCTGGCGGAGCTCCAAGCCTAGCACGGGAAAGGCCTGTAGATGTTTCAGATAAACCTCCGAGGCAGCGTGGCTGCCGCCTAGAGCCTCGGATCGGAACGGGGAGGCTTTCGGGGGAACGGTTTGAAAGTGTTTGCTATGTTACACAGCTGATTTTCATAAGGCGGAAGTTGGATGCGGAGTCTGCACCTGACTCCGCAGCCAACTTCGGGAAGAGCAGGTGCCCGGACTCGGAACCTCGCAGGAGCCGCCTACCGCGCATGGATTTGGCACGGCACGCTGTGAGCATCGTCGCAGCAGTGAACGGAGCTGGCAAACTAAGGTGCTTGATGAAGATGTTGGGCGCGCTGCCTTTACTCCAGTGACGAATTCGTCTGCAAGCCCTGGCGAGCACCCCGCGGTACCTCGACAGCGTCAGAGGCCGTTGACTACGCCAAACAGTATGCGCTGGTGACTCCATCCAGAAAATGTCGACCGCTGGCGAAACAGCGAAACATGCATGCTGTTCATGTAGTGTGAGCAACCTTTCCAAAGACCCATAGTCAATATTCGACTGCGATAGCGCTCGCGCTCTCCGCTGGGATTTAGACACCTCAAGGCTTTAGGTGTTGGATATGCCTACCTGCTTGCCTGCATGATCCAAGGTGGAAACACGTTACTGTGGGTGCTTGGCAAAGCGTCGCGCAGGACTGCTCTCTATATCTTTGTATGTTGCATCAATGCGTATAACCATCCGCACAAGGAACGACGGCGTTGCCGCGTTCCAGACGCTAGCCCTATGCCTTCTACTTCATTATCAGGAGTGCTCCCGCACGTTTGTGGCGATAGTACAAGTATGCTGGTTGCATGCACGTGCACATGGAAGGTGCTCTGTCCATTCAGCTTGGGGACGCTCCCATACATAGAACAAAGCTTAGAGAGGCAACATGGTTGTGCGTGATCGAGGGGTACAGAGCGGTCCTGGAGAATGCAAGCGAAATGAACTTTCTCACTCCTTGTTTGGATTCGTAATACTCGGTTTCCCTGCAAGTAGTGAATTCCCGGCCTAGCGCTATCGGATTTCATCGCCGCAATGACTATCTTTGGTGCATGTCCTGAATATACACCTGATGCAAGGATCGTAGCACCCTATGTTTGCGCAGTAGCTGACCATGCCTGAGCGCAACGAACGATACGTCGTCTTGAAGAGGGCCTTGTGGCGCAATACGCAAATAGACGATGTTTACTTCTAGTTGAGCGTGCCTGACCCCTGATATCGGCATTCGTTATGCACGGGTCAGGCACTGATCGAGGAGCGCTTGCGAGAGACAGATACAGGCAGGGCAACAGGATTTCATGACCATTGCTGCAAGCCAATTCACTCTATCGGAAACGGTGAATCAGAATGAGTTCGAATGTTCCGGCACACAGAACGCGTTTTCAAGCATGCTTCCGGCTGGTGGAGCTCGGCTTGGATTGGCTGTTGCCGAAATAATGCTTAATATTGCGTTTCAGATTAAAACGGAATACTGAACGTCTCGCTCTCTTCCTGCCATTCGAATTGTCCGAAGATTTTCACGTACGGGCCCGAGGTTGGAGATGCAGCTATCAGGGTTTCCGGATTCATGCGTAGTTTAAGGTTATGGGTCGAGTTTCCGAAGTTGCTGCTTCTACGTTCTGCCGCCGGAATTCCTTTTGTCACTGTCATCAAGGTGATTGGCGACTCCCTCGACCAAGCTTTCATACAATAACCGATATCGTTATCCAATGCATACGTAATAGCCTCCATTCTTCTCTTTTCCTTACAAGTAGCATGGTCAGGTAAAGCATTCTCTAAGTTTTCGATCTTTCTCTTTCAAGGCAACGCGTGAGTGCACTTATTTGCACCGCTTGGTTGACAACTGAAATACTCAACTACATTAGTTGAGGACTGTTCATAAGCTCATGCGGAAAGGTTGCTGAATTTGTCACGTCAAACAATCGATTCCATTCGAAATAGAACGCTTCCCCGATTCGTGTTCGTTGACGAATCAGGATACGATAGCAGCATCATGCCTCTAAGAATATACGCTCCGAGAGACATCGATCTTTTCTCTTCGCATGCAGTGAGGTCTTGGAGCCAGACCCTAATCCTCGTAGCCATCGCTCGTGCTAAAGAGCGCATTATCGTTTTGATGAACGAGAGCAGAAACGGATCGACTCTCCTCCAGCCTGGATTTTCCTTCCGATACTTTTTCATCATAATCAACATCGTGTTCCACAAACGATCTACCGAATAGCAGCACGTGCGCTTGCACGTTAAACAGACATACTAGTCGCCGAGTGGATCACCCAGAACAAGCCCGTGTCCATCAGATACGTCACTAGGTGCGAAATCGGAGGAAGGCTCGCCCAGGCGAGCCCTGTCTACACGTCATGGGCACTACCGAGCAATGAGGCAAGCCGTAACGCACCACGGGGTTGAACTCGTTGAACGATTTGTGGTGGAGATATGGAAACGCCTAGCCACAGTCAAGTGTGAACCCTGCGAAGGTCGCATTCAGGTTGCGTACCCAGAGGGTGAGAATTGCAAACGAAGCGCAGATCACAACTACCATCCGTGCTCGAAATTCTTTGACAACGCCTGGAATCAGCAAATTCAGGACTTGAACACTACAATCAGCACCCTTTAACTGCTGACAACCAAGCCGGAGCGACAGGACAGACTAGCGTATTCAACGCCCCAGATAATAGACGCGAACGTGAAACCCCCACAGAAGTAGCCTGCGAGGGCTGGTGTTGATGACAGCAGACATAGAACCGCTTTTGAAAGTGTGCAATCAAGTTGGAGGACCTATCCCATTTCGGTCTGAGACGCGGTTTCAGAATGCGCCCTGTTCACTGTCGACAGTGTTCCGATGCGATGCGGATTTGTGACGTGTGAGATGCACATCAACGGCTATCAATATATAGTTACTGTGAGGATCTGAGCCTGCGTATACGACAACGCTGATCTTCGCCCTGGAAACCGGCAACTTGTAGCGCTCACACTCCCTGCTCGTCGGATACCGCCCAAGTGTGTGCCTCCGCTCTCATCGTAAACGCAATTCAGAGTAACCGGTTCTTCTGCGCGCATGCGATCATGACAATCACCAGCGCGCTGATGCGCATGAGGCATGCTCAGTGAAACCCTGAAGAAAACCCTTAACGCCAGAAAAATCATAGACGGCAGGTTCCCCGCTTTTCTAACGATTTGTAGCCATGCCGCTTCCTCTAGCTCCGACGACGATTGAAACAAGGGCATGAGAGGTGGTATCGCCATGCCCGAGCGCTTGGAAACCTTCGGTGGAGGCAGCGAACTCTGGACTAGGGTCGATGGTACTTTCTTGAGAGATGTCCATTTCATTCATTATAGATCTAAATTGTCCAAAGTGATGCTCGCGTCGATGCCCGGCAGGCTTCGCTGTGCGAGCCGAAGGATGGCGATTTGAATTTCGTTGCTTGGGTCAGCGCGGTGCTCCAGAGGCGCTCAACCGGGCCTCTTCCGCAGCACCTGAGCATATCCCGGTCAACCAAACGAGGGAACTGCTTGAAACGTTACTTAAAGCTAGTGCTCGTATCGGAACGTTCCTCCTTGTTGAAGTGAACGGGAGGACGGTGTTTGCCCGGGTTCTAACTTTGGTCTGGGAAGAGCCGAAAGCGTCTTGTTTACGGTGCGATCAGTTTTCAGCCAACCGGCAAGTTGGAGCTGGGACGGGAACTCTCGAGACTTGTAGATCACTTGGAAAAGAGCGCTGTTCACTGATTAAAGGACAGCAGCAAAGAGAGGTCCCGAGGGTTTTGTGTTGAGATTTGTCGAGCGCTTGAGCAGACAACTGGATGCCTCCAGTTGACACCGTTGCGAACGAAGCAGCGGATGCATCCGCGGCTGCGAGTTCCGAACTTCTGTCTGTCGTCTCGGCTACGAATGCACAAAAAGCATCTTCTCATGACGAAAGCACTCAAGTTTCGACCATTTCCTCGCAACTGGCGGTAGACGACGGAGCTGAAGCCGCAGCCAAAGTGGCACTCACATCCGAGCAACCGGTATCGGCAGCAGAGCCGTCCGCTCGACCTGGTCTCGACGGCTGCATTGAGAAACCTCGTGGAGAACTGGCTGGGCCCAATGATTGCACTTGTACTGCAAACCCCGGGACCGAAAGTCAGCCAGGCAGAGATGTTGTTCGTAGCCCAGCCGAATGGCCCGCGAGCGATGATGCCCTCCTCCGTGAAAAGATACAGCAATGCCCCAGGATGGACTGGAACCAAGTCGCTCTTGCTTTCCAAGGCAAATATACTGCATCCGAGTGTTCTCAGAGATGGCGACAGCTTGCTGGGCGGCGTCATCTAAAAGGGGCCTGGTCGCCCGAAGAGGACGCGCGAATCATCGATCTTGTCCAGAAGCTCGGCGAAAAGAGCTGGAGTCGCTTGGCCACCTTTCTCGAGGGGCGTACGGGTAAACAATGTCGAGAGCGCTGGTTCCACCATTTGGCCCCAGGCGTGAACAAAGCGCCATGGACAGAAGAAGAGGAGCGCATTCTTCGTGAGAAACACGCTGAATTTGGCAATCGGTGGGCGATGATTGCCCGTTTTCTTCCAGGTCGATCAGACAACACAATCAAGAATCACTGGAACGGGACAATGAGACGTGAAAGAAGCCGTCAAGAACGACTGAAGCGGCGCGAAGAGATGGAGAGGCGCAAACGGGAGAAGGAGCAAGAGCGTCAACGGGCGAAAATGGAGAGAGAAGCGAAAAAACGTGCTGAAACGGAAGCGAAAGCCCGGGCTTCGTCCGAGCAGCCCACTGGAAAGCGTGCGCGAGTTCATGCTGAAAATTCTCAGTTACACACCGCAGCTTCCAAGGAGCGCAAGCAGGTTGCTTCGGCCAGCGCCCTTCGAGATCTTAGTAACTTGCCGGAACCTGCGAGAAATGTGCATGTTGACACGCACCCGTTTCAAGCTGAAATGTTCACACCAAAGGCGGCGCGTGCTGCCCCCTGCGCGGAGACCGATGCGGATTGGTTGACCTATTCAACACCCTTTGCGGCATATCAGGGAGGACCCTCCATCTCTTGCGCTCTTCCGAACACAGCGGCAGCTCCAGAACAATACAGCCGCGTTCTACATTCCGAAAGACGCGCCGGTCCATCGCTTGCAGGTGCGGCTTCAGCTGGGACGATGATGTCTATGCCATGCAGTTCGGCGAGCAACACAGGTATGGTGCATCCACACGGTCCCGCTTCGTGCTGGACTCCGGTTGCCTTTCCTGGAAACTTGACGCCAGACGCCCTTTTGAATGAGAGCTGGGCTACGAGCGCGAATCTTACCGCATACGGTATCCTGGATACGAGCTCGGGGCCCTTCATGGCATCGCCGGTCGCCATGACTCCGAGCAGCATGGCCGCATTCTCAGCAGTCGCAGGTACGCATCTCGGGATATTTACACCAAATCCCTCACGCGCGATGGGATTTGCAATCGCCCCAGGCTCCAGTGCTCCGCAGGAGAAGCCACCATCGACGCCTCTTCGTGTTGTTGCTGGATCGTTTACGCCCACGACGCGTTACATGGATGTAAGCGCCGGCTGCTCATTGGAGCAAAGAGAGCGCGAAGCTGCCCAGACTTGCGGGCCCATGGTATCCCAAAACACGGCACATGGAGACCTCAGACAGGCCGGTCCATCCAGTGCTGGTGACCGGAGCATAATTTCAGCGGAATTCGTTTCGAAAACGTCGGAGGATGCCATGAGGCCTGTCACTGGTCCAGAAGCGCGTGTTCGTGAGATGCCCGTCCATGCTGGCCGTTCAGATGCGAGGCAAACTCCGATCCGTATGCCGCACTTTGGCGCAATGGTAGGCGGCCGAATGTCGACGCCACACCCGTCCTCCTTGGGTCAAGCGCTGGATGCCTCGGAGGGCTTCGAGAGCCATGCCCAAGCGCCAGCGTTGAGTTCTGGCACCCACTCGACCATGCTGCATGCTGGCCCGGCTGTGAGCGGGCGGCAGCCGATACCACCACCTGCCCCATCTGGCAAGCCCTGGTTCTCGCCTATGTATGGAACGCGGCCACTGAGTTCCCCGCAGCATCCCGGTAGCCACAGTCACGCCACTACAGATGCATCACGGCGATTCCGGGGGTCTACGTATCATGTTTCCTTTACCACGAACAATACTGGAGCTACGAGCGCCTCGACGATCGGTGGAACCTTCACGGGTACTGCTGCAAGCCGCCATCGATCCTTGCTCAACTGGGGGCACGCCAGAGACTTTCCTGAACCGCGGCAAGCAGTGGCCTGCAGCCCCTCCGCACTTTTAGTGAACACACCCGCAGATGGCCAAGCACGGGTCGGAATCGATTCTTCGGCATACCGGGCGAGGTATCTGGCCCGAGTTGCTGAGCATGGCCTTTCAGCGGAGCGGACGCAGCAACCAGGTTCGATAACCTGTGCTACCGACCAGGACGAGCTGAACAGCTCGTGGGCTCATCTTCCGTGTACGCCACTGCCCGCGACACCGCTGCACAGCCTGCTCCTCTCCGAGAAGGCCTTCGAACATATCATGCCAAGCGATAGCGGGAATGACTTTCTTGGTCCCGCACGGCTGATGGTGAACAGTAGCCCCGCTGAACATAGGCAACCGTCACCGGTGGCGCATTCGAGACCGGGAACGCCCGTCCAGAGCCTTCGTGAAAGGTTCCTTCAGCTGCCGTCAGAGCCGCCGACTTCTCCCGGAGAGATATCCGCTTTGCGAGCTCCGGACTGGGCACCAGGCGCCTCTAGTCCGCGCGCTTCTCCACATGGTGCCTCAACAACGAGCCTACCCAAAGATAGCGACGAGTGGCCCGTCGTAACGCCGCACACTGGTGGACGCGACGGCGAACCAAAGTCACCGCGGCACTGGCTCCGTTCGAAGCCATGTACAAAAGTCGGTCCCTGGCAGCACCAGGTGGATGCAAGTCTCATGACCGATACACCGCTTCGAGAGTCCGCAGATCGCTCCGAATATCGCTAGAAACGCGACGCTCGTCGCACCCGATGCCAGTACCTGCACCATAAACACCCGAAACTACAGCATACTTCCGAGCATGTCGACTCGTGTTCGCATTACGCAAACGCAGTCTACGCTGGCATGATCCGCACACCGAGACGCCTCCGCAACGCTCTCCCGTACGTCGATATCCGTCATGCAACTGGATATCCCTGATCAGGGCGAGCGAATTGTTCGGGGAAACAGTCAGGAACGCCACCAGCGTCGTAAAGCTATGACGCCCGCAGCATGCGCGATAAACACCACGGCGATATCGCGCAAGGATGTTCACGCGGTGCACACACATACACCTGCGAACACTCGCTTGCTGCCTATACGATGAGCGTAACTGCTGCTGCTGCTGCTGCTGCTGCAAGGACGTTACGGAAAGCAAACAGCCTGAACTGTTGAGGAACATTCCGAAATTTTACCCAAAAGCGCTGACCATCGCGTTGGACCTGGTGTCCGTATTCATCGGACTGTGCCACACATGCTCTTCTGGGCTCGAGCGAAAAGCGATTGGAAAGCGCGCGTATTGTTCCAGACGAGACGCGTGGTGCTGTCGTGCAGTCACAATACGATCGATTTGCGTCGATGGGTGAATGCATGAATTGATAGATGGATGGGCGAGCGGCCCCGTGCGAGACCTTCCGAGATCCCCGTGGTATGGAGACACCAGTACTCGCCGACTCGGTCGTCGTTCGCGGCTAGCGTCGTTCGTTCCTGGTCAGGAACCACAATAGCACAAATACGCATCATGAAACGCCTCGTATGGCGATCGTCGAACGTGAACGCACGGACTAGCGACCAGACAACCGGGATTCGGTCTTCACGAAACATTGGCGACTTGTTTTTTTCAAAATTATACAGAGGTACGTGGAAAAATAGGCGTTCGCATCCACGCAGCGCACTGAAGCCGAAATTCGACACCCGGTTTCACCGAGCTTGGTGCTGCCGCTAGTACCGCAATCCTCCCTTTGCAGCAATCAAAGAAAGCGCGTACTTCCGATCCGGATCAGTGTACGCTCGGATGCGCATTCAGTTCCGCCGAGGTCGTTTCGGTGCGCGTTTGCATATCGAGAACGCCGCGTACGCTTTAGTGCACGATGTGCGAGACGCTGAATCCGCCCCTGGTTCAGGATCGACAATCCACGGCAGGCAGCGTCATTACCAGTCACTGGGAAAGGTACAGGTTCGAGCAACGCGTCCCGTAGGAACAGCCATTCTCTTCCCAGGCCGCATCGGCAGCGTCTCGGTTTTTCCAGTCGAGCGCATCCAGCTCCCATGATGAGTTTGCATTCGTGATGAGTGAACCGCTCTGCGCGGTGTATGAGTAGCCAAGCGTGTCAGTTTCCCCATTCGGCTGCCAAGCGCGCGCATCAGAAGTCGCGTGTGAGGCCAGAGCTGTGTCGCACATGACCGGAATCTCCTCGAGCACGTACTCCTCATCATTATCATCTGCGTAGTTCAGATCCCGTTGATCCAGCGCTGCCTGGCACCAGTCCCCGTGGCTGCGCGCTGACTCGCGACAGATTTCATCCAGTGTTCCCCAGTTGCAGCGACCTGCGCCACGTTTCTTGGGAATCCAAACACTGCCGGAACGAATCTGCTCGCGCGAACGCTTCCCCGGTGACGACCAGGGGGCTAGAGGCTCAGCCCCGACTGACACTGGTAACAGCACGTCCGAGGCTTGCACCCGCGCACTCGCCGTAGACGCTGTGTCGTGCGCCGCCAGCGAGCGCAACGTCAGCCGCTGCACGCTGGGCGCGGGGCTCGACAGGCCACGTGGTGTCGCGGTGTCGCTCTCGACCACCGTCTGCAGTGTTTGTCCGTCGCCGTGAGGTTCCACGAACTGCGCACCATGATTATCCCGAGAACTAATCAAGTGCATGAAACGATAAATGTTCGAGTTTGGGCAGTTCCAGCAGATCGCGCTCGTTTCCTGGTCGCCGAACGTGCACGGTTTGAAACACGTACCAGATAGGTTAGGTGCTTTCAGCGCAAATCGTGCGATACCACTTCCTCAAAGCAGTGTGCTCGTCGCAAAGCGCCCTGTAGACCGTGAAAACGGCCGGACGTGCTCGAGCTCGAAGTGCCTCCTCCAGGAAGGTAGGCAGGTACGGCACGTTTCCGGTTGCACCAGGCTCTCCCAGGAGCGCGAATCAGTTGATGCACGCGTCCATCGCCGGCGAGATTGCGTGCGTGCGTGCGTACACGAATGTACCGGAAAAGCCGCCGCGTCACGTGCGACACGCGCGCTCCTCCGGATTTGATTCCGGTCTACAGAGCGTCTCCATTTTCAGATGACAAAACGTTTACATTGACCATGGATCCCAGAATAGCGAATGGATAGTGACTTTCGGGAAAGCGTCCATCATGCTACACTGTACCTTGTATTGCTGATATTTCCTCTTGGCTGTACTAGTCGTTTCGTATGTTGTATCTGGCACCGACTACCTGGCGTTGTGTGCTAGCAATAACGCGTATAGCTCTTGTGCGAATGTTATCCTGAGACGGAACAGCTTTGCTGTACCAGAGAGGGCATCGACTCGAGGTGCGTGTCACCGCGCACGGAATTGGGACTCATCATCATTCTGGGAGCCTGCAAGCTGCGCGTACAGACGTAATGCCTGCGACTGCGCAGAGCGGTATTCTAGGAGACCGCGGCGACCAGAGCGACACCCAGACGCAGCATCCTGCTCCTAGTCCCAGAACGAATTGCGTTGCGGACGAGCTGCGCAGGTCTCGCCACAGCACCTGCCACTGGAGGAAGCATGAAGCATGAGTCCGGCAGACTCGTTCGGATCGCGGGACCTTCCGCCTAGAAGGTAAAGCTTCGAAGATATGGAAACCTTCCCCCATTCCAACGTTTACCTTTGAGTTGGAATGTAGTTGACATCGAGATGCTATTTAATGGTTCGTTCCTGTTCTTTCTTACCTGGGAAAATGCTCGCTGCTCACGGGCGGGCACGACTGGGTATCTGGGCAATGCGTTCCGCGCATGGTATCCAGATCCATGTGCTCGCGGAGGTAGCGATACGAATGCGTTCGTAGCCTCTGTTGACTTTCGCTCATTCGCGTATGCTTTCGTTCGCGAACGATGTGGCTACAAATAAGTAGTGTCCGTGGGGCACTACGACCATCGACCCAAGGATATCCTGCTACCGTCGAAGCCTGTCCTTCTGGGCGACGTACCGGGACCGTTTGGCAGTGGCGTTTGTGCGCGAGCTCAGAGCCTGAGGCGCACGTGCGCTGGCGTTGCTCACAACCACCGCTGCACGTCCAACGCTGTGGCGGTGCCGAGAGCCGGCCTCCACCCAATACCCCTCTGACCGAAGTAGACTTGCTATGCTGGCAGCCGTGTCACTCTTGTCACGGCACGCTTCAAGTGCTCTGCCCGCACTGCGATGGGGAGGGCTCGCTACCCATCGAGACTCAGTTCGTGGAGTGGGTAGAGAACCCAAAAGAACTCGAGTGCAGTGCATGTCGTGGGTCCGGGTTCCTGGACTGTCAAGAATGTTTGCAACAAGGTTTCATACCGCGCTGGAACGACGCCGAACGAGCGCAGGCAGGTCGGTTGCTCGAAGAGCGCTAGGTGTATGCGCTGCTTTGCAAGCATGTCACGTGAGGCACCTGTAAACTGTTCCCGTGAATACCACTGGCAGTACGGTTCGAGTACTGACGCGAAAGGGGGTCCACGAGGCGGAGAAACCGCCGTATCGGTCTACCTATGGATGCTCATTTACATCGGGGATGTCTCTACTGTAGCGGGCTTTCCGGTCCGTAAACGGATATGTTCTGCGGTGCTCCATGTGATGCTGCTACTGGTTTGCGTCGCCCTCGATCATGAATTGCGGCTGATGAATGCACTTGTCCGCTCGCGTTCTGGACAGCGACTCGGCGACCAAACGATCGTGACATCGCCAAGGCGACGGTCGGGAACTCGTGACCCGAGCGCTGCTTTCTCCATCACTCAGACGGCTCGCGTTATGCAGTTCGATAGGCAGAAGCCCTGCTTTTTTCAGAGGATGAAGTACCACGTGCGATACGGCGAGCTTCTGCCTGCTGGTTTGCAGAATGGCGACGTGCTGGCTGTTCACCTGCTTGTTTGCGAGTCGCAATGCGGCGTGATGCCGGCGCCATGTGTCGAACCTGCGCCACACAAGCACACCTCACTGCCACAGGTGACAAGGTCCGCGAACTTTTGGTATTAGCTCGTAAACAAGGCCTCTATGCACGACGTCGAGTATTTTTCGTCGTCCTTCCAGCAGCACAAATTGCTGCATCCACGTGTAGCCCTGGAACAGAAACATCAAAAACTTGAAGCATGCGTGATTCGATCATGTACCACGAAAGGTAATGACAAGAATGCAATCGTGTACATTTGAACTGCATCATGGCATCGAATATGTGAAGGTGCTATGTTACAGGGATTCGCGATTAATTCTGCTTCAGGTAACGTTACGATTCCCAGCAGCAAACAAGCCGACGAGCAAACCAAATACGCTACCAAGAATCCTAAGAAAAGCAATGGTTCCACAATTCGTTTTCGCTTCACCTCGAATGCGGAGCATACATATCTGAATAAAGTTCGGAAATAAAAATAACCAGGAACAGCGTGAGCACCTCCCTGTTCCAATGTAGTTTCCAATGACATTACCCCGGGCACGAGCTTCGATGCTGGATCCGCCGCCCCCTTTCGATCCGCGCCGTCTCCAGATGCGCGTCTCGTGATGCATGCATCGGTAATCCGCCGCTGCTGCTTGCCGCCGCCGCTGGGATCGACGCAGATCAACATCCGCGCCTGCGGGCGTGCATGTCGCACTACGAAAATGTACTTGTCGGTTACCGAATTGCGCACGACGCATCTCTGGATTCCAGATAGCGAGGAATGTGGACGGCTGCTTTTGTCACGTCGACGGGATCATCTGTATATAGGCGTTCAGCGCTCTCACCTCTGGTCAGCGGACGAGCGACAGCATCACCGAGCTTTCATTCGAGGTGGGCGCGCTTCGGTGTCAAAAGTAGGCAGCGAGGTCGGCAATGCGCACGCGCGACGCTCCAGTGTCTCCTAGAACCGCTAGGATTCTTGAATGTAGCAGCTGAGGAGGCAGTGCAGAATCCGCTGGTTATCCAACGCATCGCGGACTACTTCAAAACGTTGTCCATACCGGAACCAGTTGTGGAATATGGGCACCCTGTCATGATGACCATCATGGTGGCGGCTATGGGCCTCGGAGGCGCTTACCTTGGTTGGGCAGGTCGCTTGAATCCTGACAAGCGGGCAGGAGTGAAACAGAAGCAGACACATGCCACAGTCATGGGAGCATTCACCCTGCTCGCGTTTTTAGGGGCCTCCGGCGGTATGCTCTCTGTCGCAATGCAGGGCTTCCCGGTTGGTCAATCTGCACACGCGCTGAGTGCGGTGCTTGTGCTGGTCTTACTTTCTTTCAACGGCATCTACGCTGGGACTGGGTTTGGTGCCGGCAGCAAACGCGGGCGAGAAGCGACGGAAGCAGCTGCACAGGGCCGTCGTGTGCACGCGTACCTTGGTGTTGCGATCGTGGCCGCTCTGCTCCTGCACGCCTTCCTCGGTCTGCAGATGATTATTGGAAGTTAGATGACATGCGACGAACTCATGTTGCAGGCACCGCGGCCTTGAGCTAGGAGTGGCACCCGTTGTGGCCGACATATCCCTCGTACACGGTATGAAACCGGCACTAGGTGAGGCTTGAACGTGATCCTCCCGAATCATGCCTTACACGCCAGCTGATTGTCTTTGCAGTATGGACATCGTTCCATGGCGCAGGCTCGCTCGCTGATGCATATCTTGGAGAAGGATGCCTCCCTTGCTGTTCATGGTTCGTTGAAAATCCCTGATTTAACTGCTAGTGCATGTGGCTGCTTCATTCGCTTTATCCGTGTATGTACCCGAGAACTGGCCCATGCTCGCATCGCGTACTCCGAGCTGGAAGCTTGCAAACGCCTGCACAGTTCGCGGGGAATGCATAATGGACTGTAAACTCGAATCGAAAGGACGCTGGGTTGTTTGTTCGATATCACTCCATCCGTTTGGAACTAAAATGGAACACGTCGACAAAGCCAACACGGGCGCACGCACGAAAGCTGGGGTCTCGTCCCAGTGACGTCGACAATAGCCTGTGTACGGGCATTTTGCGACTAATTGCTTTTCCTGACTCTAATCTCCGGTTTCGAAAACGAGCGTTCTTCTGTGTACTCCAGCTCAGCTGTTGACAGTCAAACATCGTTCATGGTAGCGTATATAGCCCGATGTTGCTATTTCCGTGAGTTATCGACGCATATCATGTACAGGCGCAAGCTGCGACCTCTGTTTCGCCTGAAATTTTCATCTTCTTTGTATGCAGCCTCGGTGGGCGCTTCGCAGCGTTGATGCTTGGCTGTATTCAGGAGTTTCCATTTGACCATAATGTATCCTACTCCGATGGCGGCTCAGTGGCGCACGAACGCTTGCTTTATCACTCCATCCATGCCGTTGACGGATACAGAGGACTCTCCCCGGTGCTTTCTGCGGCTTCTGTTCCTGGCGCTGGGCCAAACGATCAGCGGCTTCCGCTGGGCGATCGTCTCGGTGAGTAGGCTGTTCGTTGCACACCTGCAAGCGCACGATGTTGCATTCGATACCGCACCATCCGCCTGTTTGCAAGCTGTTCGATTTCTGAGCGCGCTATCGAAAAACGTGCCGCGGAGCTTCACAGGTATCGAAATACTTTGGTAATTCGTGGGTACGGAGTCCGCAGCTGCGGCCCGCTTGCGACGATGCGACCAATGCTGCTGGGATTCCCTTCTGTATCGCTCGCTCGTACGTCATTCTACTCACACTTTCGTTCTCTTCCGCTGACCTGAAGATAAAAGTCGCGCTTTGAGACGCAAAGCGAGTCTGCACTGCTCGACAGAGGGCGCTCTTCCTCGGCATGTCATCGCGCGAGATGCATCGCGGTTCGGCATCATGTACTAGTCATCATCCGGATATGACTTGCGTCCATTCGAGCCCGAAAGCATCGCCATCAGCTTGGGTGTACAGTGCCAACGCTCGCTTTCGTTGCGGCATCTCTATCAACGTCGCGACGACCGTGAGCGTTTCCGTCGCCGCTCGCAAGTCGTTCGCCTCCGTCGACGCCCACGGGATCTGTGTCACCAGTCGCCACTCTGGGAGGCGAGTATGATGATTCCACACAAGCGTCCATGAAGCGCTTCATACAGCGCTCGGCATGGATCCGCGGATTGTTTTCCTTTTCGAGGCCTGCTCTGATACTTTCTGGTACCTGCGCTGTACGTGTTCTTATCGCCAATGCGCCGCTGCGACGCGTCGAGGTGTTCTGGGAAGCTTGTGTCCAAAAACGTGATTTTGCGGTACCAAGACCGCATTGCGTCCTCTGTCCCGAATACCGGTTGTGCTGACGCTTGAAAGTCAGCTCGAAAGCTTTCAAAAGAAAAACTGACAGCTGGGCGCCCTGCCTCCTGAACTCCTACGAACAAGCGCCTTCTGGGGTACGTCACAGCGAGGGAGCGTACGCAAGGCGTTGTCGAGAAACACGCTACGCGATCCCCAGTGGTGCCCTGTGTCTCCGTTTTCGGAAGTCTCTCCCGCATGATGCCCGCTAGTAGAGAGGATTCGGCAATGGTTTCAGACTGCGGTGCCTGCTCCGACGTCTTTTCCTCGCTGTCGCGCCGCGTCTGCTCCGTGGAAGGAGCCCGCTCTCCTCTGACAGACGCTTTTTCTCATTTTCACTTCTACTTGGCGGCGCGGCATGCGTGTCATTGCTATACATCACAGCCGTTTTGATCATCGTTACTCAGAAGCATCCCTCGGACAGTGAGTCCGAGACGTGCCTGTTCTATCTGTGCCTGTATCCATCTGCAACGCCTCATGCACACGCTCGTCACCACCTGCTGCTGCAAGCACGCCCGTGGTCCGAGGCGCGCCTTTCCGCTGCACCCTCTCGCCCGCTCGCACGAACCGAGAAGCAATATAGTAGCCCAGGGATGCCGAAGGTAGAGCGAGGCGTGCCGAAGAACGGTTTGTTCGTGGACGGCGCCAGGGATATGCACGACTCGTCTACCGATCCCGGAGCGTAGCATGGGAGCAGGACAACACAGAAGCCATCTCCGACTGGGCCGAACACAGGAAAACACGCTGACCCAAAGAGCAGCCTGATGAAAATCCCAGCTGGGGACTCCCTGATCGCTCCTGCATCATGGCAGGCGACCTTCTCCAAGTGCAGGACAGGAGCATGCTGGATGGAAGAGCCAGAAAGCGCTCCGGCTCCCAAGTCTATACATTTCTTATACAAGTGGACAACACGCGTTGCGGTCACCAGCATCGTCCATGAACTCGATTTGGAATCAGCGCATCATTTTGGTACAATTAGGAATCTAATGGACAACACGCTTGGGGCCGCCACCACCTCCCATGCCTCTGCTGCGAAGGCACACGCTCTCGCCGGCATGCGCTTCTGTGGACACCACCAAGCGAGGTGTTATGACGTAGACACTGGAGTATGCAATATATCACGACGCCGCGGTAGGCTTAAGGACATCATAATCACGATTTTGAAAACAGATGGAAGAATCAGTGGGAACGTACGCGAGGCTTCATAGTCGACGACCTGCGTTCGTTGTAAAGCTCGTGAACGCCCGGCAAGTCAGTGCGCACTCGTGGAGACAACGAGCGTCCATTTATTCCAACCGACAGTACGTGTTTGGCCTGCCACACTTTCAGAACTTTGCTTCTAAACGAAAGCGAAGTCGTTATTCAGTGTACAGGACGCAATGTGAACCGTGGCGGCAGCCGGGTCCCGCTGAGGCACGCTGGGCCGCGCTTGCTGGAGCTTGCTCCACCCTGCGCGCTGTGCAGCGCCAGGCTGACTTGCGTGAACCTCCATGCACCGCAACTGAGCCTAACCAAAGAGCGAACGCTTCGACCACCAACGGAGAGTGGCGTCCGCGGCTCGTTGTTGTCGGACCTCCGGGTTCCGGCAAAACGACACTAACCGAGCAGTTGCGTCAAGTGTACGGTCTTGTACGGGTCGGATGCGGCGACCTGCTACGTGCCCACGTTTTATACGGGACGGATATTGGTTTGGCTTCCAAGGCGTATATGGAATCTAACGAACTGGTTCCAGATGGAATCGTGATACCTCTCGTTCTCGAAAGACTTCGACAACGAGATTGTGAGGAACACGGATGGGTCCTAGACGGATTCCCTCGGACTGAAGCGCAGGCGCTGGCCTTGTTTGACTTTCTGGATATCGTAGGTGACAGCGCTGATGCAGAAAAGTCCAGTCCTTCGATATCGATGGGCGCAAGGCCCGCAGGAACCATCATTCTGCTCGAAGCCAGCGATGAGTGTCTCGTGGAACGTATCCGCCATCGCCGCATTGACCCCGTTACCCATACTGTCTACAATATGAAGTTCAATCCACCAGAAGAAGAGGATATCATGGAAAGGCTCCTCCGTGTCCCATCGGATGAACCGGAAGCGTTTCGCCTACGCCTGACGCAGTACCGGGAAGCGCTGCCGGCGCTCCTGGCATGCATTTCCCAGCTGACACGGGCTCGGCGTGGCGATCAAGCGAACAATGTTGGCCTGATTCGTCTGAATGTATCCGAGCCAGGTGTTCAAGATCGTTTCCAAGAACTTGAGGAGCAACTGAAGCGAATCTGGGGAGCCAAAAGGCGATCCAACCAGTACGCGGAACACATATCCGGTTCGGTCTGGGTGCCGCATGCCTCGACGGCACTTGCACGAGCGCGAGCGGCAGGATTGCTGAATACGCCCTCCACGCGTACCTTTTCGGACTGGCGTGAGGACCCGGTCGAGACCTCACTCAATGGAGGCGCTGGTCAACGCGATCAACTAGGATCGGGCTTGAGTACAGCCCACGCGGACGACGATGCCGTGGAACCGATGCTTGATGGCGCGTCGATGTCATCTGGCCAAGTGTCGGCAGCGGAGCAAGGTGCCGCGAGCAGTCCAGTTCGTCGCTCCAACGACAACGATGCTCCAGAGTTGACGCTGCGCTCAGATCCCGAGCGAGTGAAAGCGTCACCTCAACCAGTCGATGCCGAAACAGCGAATCGCTCGACGGCGAGCAAGTACGAAAAGGCGTCCATCACTTTGATTCGTTGCGACGGTGTTCAGTGCGTTCGCGAAGTTGTTCATCTTGGTGATATCGCTTTTCATGGGAGCGCGACCGAACAAGTAATGCTTCGTTGGAACGAACGACCTCGAACTGTCCTCTTGCTCGTCAAAAAGGGAGCGAATCTTTGTGAAATAGCGAAGCAAGCGGTGGACTACTTGCAAAACAGCGAACGGCTTCGAGTGCTCGTCGAGCCCTGGGTCCAGACGGAGCTGTTCGCGCTCGGAACCTATACCGATTCGTTCCATCACAGCCAGGACTTGCACCGCTGCGTCGATCTGGTAGTTTGTCTCGGTGGTGATGGCCTCATTCTGTACACATCTACCCTATTTCGAACGGCGGTGCCTCCAGTTGCTCCGTTTAACCTTGGATCTCTCGGCTTTCTGACACCATTCGAATGGAAAGACTTTCAGGGACACATACGTACCATGCTTTCCAGTGATCTTATGCTTTCGCTGCGAATGCGCCTCTTGGCCACGGTGGTGCGCGTCTCGGGCCAAGCCGAGCAACAGTTTCATGTTCTGAATGAAGTTGTCGTAGACCGGGGAGCTTCGCCTTTTCTCTGCCAGCTGGAGTGTTACTGGGATGATGCACCGCTCGCCAGCGTCCAAGCCGATGGGATTATCGTTGCGTCGCCGACCGGATCCACAGCCTACTCCCTCGCCGCCGGTGGTGCTATGGTGCACCCGAGTGTGCCAGCTATCTGTGTGACGCCGGTTTGCCCGCACTCGTTGGGTCTGAGGCCGCTTGTGCTCCCAGACTCGGCTCGTATTCGAGTCCAGGTGAGCCCCGAGGCACGCTCCCATGCCTGGGCGAGTTTCGACGGGAAGCACCGGCTGCAGCTGCGGCGCGGGGATTCGCTGCTTGTCGAAATGAGCAAGTACCCAATGCCGACTGTGAACGCTACTGATCATGCTGCCGACTGGTTTGGTTCTCTGAATCGTGGGTTCGGTTTTAACGTGCGCGGAGCGAAACCGAAACCTCGTGTGATGGGGCGCTCCTCCACAGCGGAGCAAGCGAGTGTTGATCGCTTTGCGGACGGCACCGAATCATGAGCAGTGCCGATTCTGAGACCTGGAATGCGCAGACGGGGCTCATTCACGCGAGCCCAGCTGAGGTCTGTGTGCTTGCCTCGCACACTATCCACGCAAACGTCCAGAAGAGTGGCATTCAGACGAGTTGTGGAGTCCGCGCTTCACCTTGCACCCAGTTCATGGAGGCATCAGGCAGTGTAGATGGGGCGCAGATACCGCCAAGGCTCGGCGCGCCCGGGCGCTAAACACTCTACAGACCCCATATGTCCAGCGTTCAGCAGAGCAATTGCGACCTCGGCGGTGAGTTCGACTCCGCCTAGGTACCAGAAGCGCGTCGAGTCAGCGGCTAGAGGTCGCGTTGAACGTGCTTCCGTGGTCGTCGTCGTCGTCGACATCTACTGTTGCTGCTGGTGGACCCGGCGCTTTGTTGCAACGACGCATTGCCGGCGGGTATCGTCGGAGCTTGCGGTGCAGATGCCGCTCCGCAGAGGCCGCGTCTGCACGCCAGCGTCTGTCGATAAGCGCAGGTGCAGTCGCGTCCAGGCACTGGAGTCGTGCTGCCAGTCGCGTCGTAGTCGCACGGGGTCTGTTTCGTGGGGAGTGTTCCTGGCCGTTGCGCGGCTGCGGATGCAACCACAGGGTCCAGTTTGGTAACGCGCACCGCATCCGCACAATGCAACTGTCCAAACAGACACCACAGATACGTATCTCTCGCGTGGGAGCACTGCGACGCGCGTCTGCAGCCGCAGGCAGGCTATCGACTATGCAAGTCGTGCGGTTACGAGCGCGTAGGTCAAGCACATCGCCTCGGTCGCATGTTCTGGATGGGGGGCTCGTTACTGCCACTGGAGCAGTCCGGATCAGCGCGTATCTCCATTCACTTGACTTTCCATGTTTAGAGTTGCGTCGGGTTACTGGTTTCAGGCAAGAGATGCCGACTTTCATAAACACGAACACATATCACATGACCATTCTCGAGCGCAACAATCCGCTCACAACCTCTTGAGCGCGGAAAGAGCGTGCCACAGCATTCCCAAAAGAAGCTCTCAAACCGGAACCAACCTGTCCAGTAGAGTAACGAGATTAGACTCCAGGTGTACGGAAAGAGAAGCAAGGTAAAGATCAGGAACGCGTAGTCGTAGCGAGCTGGATGGATGTCGTTGAAGACCTTCACGACGCGGGGAACTGCGCCGCTCCACGCTGCCGGTGCCGGGGCTGTCGTAGTCGTTGCCGTAGAGGCCCCGACCGACGCATCGACTGCGTCCGTGGTCGGCGTGCCGTCGGCTGCAGGGCCCACAGGCACTTGCGTCAGGCGATGCTCGCGAACCGTTTGCCAGTAACCGTAGCGATGCCGCTTCTGCCAGTCCGCAACGTACGGCGGCAGAAGCGCACCCTCGGCACCCGCGAGCGTCGAGCGCTGACTCGCAGCGTCGGGTCCCAGGCACGGACCCGCTGGCCAAGCTGATGCACCCTCCCCGGGACCCAGTTCTTCACCGCAAACGAAGCAGCGCGAGTAGTACTGCGACAGCGGTAGAAACACGAACGATTCTGGCTCCAAAGAGTCCGCGTCCGCGGCCGGCGTCAGAGGCGAGGCCACCAGACGCGGCTGGTGCAGCGCCGCGACACTGTTCCCCGCGAATCCTCAGCCGTCTAGTGGCTCAAGCGGCTGGGCTCCAGCCGAAAGACGCTGAACGCCCCGTCCAGACCTGCTGGTTTGACGCTGACCTCCTGTGCGTTGCGTCGACGCACCCCCTCCGACGAACACATGCACGCGCTCGTTTGCATCAGAAGCTTTGGACGTTGCCCGATCACCTGGTCCAGCTACTTTCCCCTGATCACCGTTTATCATGTGCGTTCGTCTCGGTTGGTGGCAAGTTCTAGTCTCTCTGCCGGTTCACAGCGGTCTCTGGCGTTCCAGACTCGCCCAGGATACCGCCTATGAATGCAGCGCGGACGTCCGGCAGCGCTCCCGGCGGTGGTATCCGTTGACGCAGCGTCGAGGGATGATGAGGCGGCGATGATCGACGCCACAAACCCGCAGAGGATCGCATGCTCCGTTGGCCTCGGGAGTCCTAGTAGCGGCATATTGCTCGAGCTGGAAGCTTCGTATCGCAAACATTGCTATAGGCGCCACTGCTGTCGCTTTCGGCAGGCTCGGCACACGATAGGACGTAGGAAACGACCAGAATATCCGAGACGAATTATAGGTAATGGAACATGGAAGTAGGGGGTTGATGGATACTTTACAGTGCACTGAAAAAAAAGCATAAAGAAAGAAGGAAGAAACGCGCATAATGGGAGAACGCTGGCGTAAGTAAACGCTCTGTCAATGAAAAAAATCGCAAACATAGCATGGTATGGTCTTTCAACTGGATTTTGGTTCATAACAGCTGAGTGGAATCGAATGCTTGTTAACAGTGCATTGCTGGAAGTCCTAATCACGGTGCAGTGTATACTCTGGATCCTAGTCGAATTGTTTGTAAAATGGATTCTTTATTGAATAGTGCACGGAGGACGGCATTCTACATTCAGGTCAGTCTTACTTCTACCCTCAGATGGTTGACGAGCACTAAAAGAGAAAAGTACATGCGCTCCGCGTCAAAAACCGATAGTCTCAAAGAGTTCTTGCGTTCAATGATAGAAAATGATTCGTTGATCATCGTACTGAAAGCAATAAGCGGCGAGTACAGCCACCGCCGGTATCTATCTTTCAAAACAGCTTGCTCCTTTAGCCCTGAATACACTGGGATACAGTGGGAAAAAGGTCCTAGTTCACGCACGGCTATCTTGCACGGAAATCCCAACGATTACAACGTTCCTGGAACTCAGCGACCGGTTTGAAACACAAGGACATCGGTTTGTTTTTTAAGACGGCGAGGCCTCATTCGGATGAAACGGTCGGAGCTTATATGCGTACTCGCCGAGCATGCATCCCGTTTTATATAAAATCGAACTCGAAGGGAATGAGGACATCATCTTCCGTTCAAGCTGCAGTGGACTCATTTGGCGGCTACAGTTTCGCTTATAGAGAAAGCGTATTCAACAGCACCAACCACCTTGTCGAATCACGGAAGACTTGTTCGCTGACGCCTGGCGACGCTCTCCTAGTGATCAACTTGATAGTTCACAATCCCCGCTGCGTCCCCGCTTTCGTGGATACTATTGGGGTAGAGCTGCTTTTCATTCCAGCGTACTCTTCGAGCTTAAATCGTATCGAAAGGAGTGTTTTCGCTCGTGACACGTAATGATCACCTCAGAAGGCGAATCGCTGAAGCGCTTAGCACACGTTGATACCGGGAGACATGTCGCCTTTCCCCTGCAAGTCCTTCTCCATCCGGAAGGTTCTCGCCTTAATGCATAAAGAAGTGAGTTCATTTGAATGAAAAATTCATGGGAAAGGTATGGCCATGCAAGTCAAGGATCACGGGAGGCCGCTATCGCCGGGTACCTCGAAAAACGGAAAAATCCTAGGCTCGCCGACTATCGATCGAAAAAGGGTATCTGACGACGACGACAACGACGACAACGACAACGACCAAGAAGAAGAATAGAGGCGATAGACGAGAATAGACGTTCGCCCGACGTGACAATGCCGAGACTGAAACGACACAGAGGGCACGAGTTCCACCTATGCTCCCAGTGGTGCATTCCACCGGCGGCAATAAACACATAGAGCTCGTGGACCGGGACTTCAACGCTGCCATCAATATCAGACGACTTGTGGCGCTGAAGACGAGACCCGCGGAGCTGACACGATCTAACTTTGCGGGGCAGCCTCTCAGGCTCGAAATGTGCTTGGATATACTGAAACTGATTGCAGGCGGCGAGGCGAAAAGGCTGGACGTCGTCTGCGACTAGGTTAACAAACTTACCCTCTATAGTTGTGAAATGTTTATCATTTTGCAGATTATAGTTAGGCGTATGTTCGCTGAACGCCATTCTACAGCCAAACGACGCCAACGGTGTACAGTAGTGGCGAGAAGCCCGCCCTAGACGAAGCGTCTCCAACTGACGTGCAGACGCCTCCCCGTCATTTTGGACCGGCCACCCAATACTGCCTCCAACTTTTTCTCATGTAGTTCGACTTTGAGAAGTTGTCCAACAAAGTTCTCTCGTGTGAGTTCCGGAGGTCTCATCTCCAGCACCGCACATCTACTTATATTGATAGCGGCGTTAAAGTCTCGGTTCACGAACTCCACCCGTTTCTTGCCACTGATCGGACTAATTAATGCGAGTAGTCCACGAACGTTCGCCCTCCTTTCCATTTGCTCCTCCGTCAGCGGTCCGTACTTTGCTATTTCCTCAGGGCTCCTCTGGCGCTTCTCCATCTCGACCCTTTGAAGTGTGCACCCCAGTTCATGGTGTGTATACGATGTTCGGAACTCATCTATCGGGGTTGTAACGAACCGCCATGCGCACTCCTTGTACGTTCTTGTCGTTGGAGCTGGCATAGTCCCTTTTTGGGTCTTCCATCGCCCTGCTCCGCACGCTACTATCAGCCTCTGACTTTGATTCTCTTTGAGGGCACTCAACTGATTGAAAAAGTCCGCGAACGCCCGCTGCCTCTACCCGTATGGATTCATACGCAGACGAGCCAACCGAGGCTTCGTATACTCCTCCCAGGGCGCATCCCAATGCGCAACGCGAACATCCATGAATTTTCGAAAAGCTTCAAAGTCCGCTCCTCGGCTCGTGACCTCGCTCAAAGCTGCCAGGTGATCCTTCATTCCTGAATTCCAATTCTCGATTTTCTTCCTCGCATTCATTATACCGGATTCTCGATCGTATTTGGCTCTCGAGAACCTCAAAAGACGCATGTCTTTCCGACGCAAGTTACCGTCAGTGCCATCTTCCGAACGCTCCGGGCCTGCACCTTAGAGATATTCGGCGCCAGTTTGCCTCAGCTGGGCATGCTCTGCTGCGTTTTGTGACGGATTCACCGCTCCGCCGATACACCACTGTTCGTCGCATGCCCAGAGTGCTGAGGATGGGCATGCCCGAGCTGCTGCAGCGCACGCTCCAGAATACGCTTCTTTCCTATGCGAAAGCGCCGCGCCAGCTCCAATCGCTCGTTGCTCGGCTGCCATTGCTCATCTTCAGTGAGCGTCGTCGGCTTGCGCGCGAGCTCTTCGCGAATCAGTGCTATCAGACCAGTCGCCGAGAGGTGTTGGACCGACTCTGGATTGCGCACGCGGCCTGTCGCATCGAAAACGATCGTCGTCTCTGAGGCATCGTCCCAGAGCTTGTACGTGTCGTGCGGGTTATCCTCTTCCACGAATCCGTACAAAGCCAAAAGTTCATCGTTGGTCAAAGTGCCGTACGATATGAAGACCTGATCGCCTGCATGCGTGTCTCGATTGCTTATGCTGAGCGAAAAAGCATCATAAAAGTACTCATAAGCGACCTTCGATTGGACGCGAGAAGAATGATTGAAGAGATCAATGAAAGGTGCAATGACATACTTCTTCAACGGTGCACCCTGCATGGACTGATAAATGCGCGGGTACAGCGCGTCAAATACGAGCTGCGACAAGACCACCACCAGAAAGACGTTCAGTGCTGCGAACGCGTCCATGAGATGAAAGTTCCAGCTCGCTAGGGAAAGTGCCCCAGCGAAACACGCCTGACGCCAGCGTTCACCGAATGGCGTCGTCTCGGAGGGTCCGCTGAATGCGCGCGTGACAACGACGTTCAACGCCCACTGAAAGTCCTGTTCACTGAATAAACCTCCTCGCACTTTCAAATCGATTCCGCCTCGTTCGAATGTCTGCCGCACGAACCGACCATAGAGATCCTTCCATTTTCGTTCCTGCTCGCTGATAGCCCGCAAAAGACAATCATACTGGAGCTCCCGACGTTCTGCATCTGTCCAGTACAGAGGCCGCTCGTCAAATGTTGTCGGCAAGAGACGGAACCAGGGCGAAAGTGTGCAGTTAGACGCCGATACTTTGGCAGGGCCTCGACGCTGGTTTGGCCGGATCTCCCAGCGCTTTAATTTGCGACGCAAGACAAGAGTCTCTAGCTTTCGAGCAGACTCAGGATCTGCTTTGTACCGCTCGAAAAGCAACAGAAGCGCGAGACGAGCGTACCAAGGCGCCTGCTTCCAGAACATGGGCGCGCAGACCTCTTCTGGCAGAGGACAACCTCGTCCGCTATCATCGGAGCGGGTCTGCAACGCCAGAAACCCCGGCACTCGAGCGAGAATCGAACCTGCAGGCAAGGCGGTTTCAGCTCTGAGGCCGCGTAGGTGCTCGCGGCCAAAGTGCGCAATGCTGAGTTCAGCGGTTTCAATGCCGGCGCCTTTTGCCCACTCCATAAAGCCGACCTCTGTGCTATGATCATTCAGCGTTGTCATATCTAGCTGCGGCGAATGCCTCGTGGCTTCCCTGGTCCATGTATTCTGCTGGGGTTCCTCGCCCGCTGTACTCCTTTGGTGCTCGCGCGTGTTGCAGTGTTCGCCGCTTTTTTCTTCGCCCAGCTCTCCCTCTCGAGATAGCGTCGCACGCACGCTGGACCGGAAACGAGTCATCAACCGATTACACGGAGAGAGGGCCGGTCCGCTGCACACGGACAACGCCACCGGGCACCGTTGCTGCCACACGGTCGACGGCAGCAGCCACGCAACGGTCATCTGGTCTGGTTCAGCTCTACCAGAAAACAAAAGCATAGTCCCAGTGAGTGACAACTGATCCAACGCAGCCTCACTCGAAGACGCAATCACACGCGCACCTCGCAAAAAGCAGAACCGTTCAGTGGACGACAATTTCGGAACGTCGCAGGTCACTGCGAAGCTATGATGCGCTGTGCCGCTGCGCTCCAGTGTTGCAAACACTCGCCCGTTCTTTCGGGGCGCAGCGTAGCCCGGTGCTCCAGTGTGCTTCCAGAGGTCCTTCTTGTACGTCTGAAACGTTTCTACGAAACCACTGAACAGCTTTCTATCGTCCAACACGAAACTCAGGAGCTTCAGTCCTTGAGCGAACGAGCATGAGCTTCGCGCTCGCGAGCAGTTCGAGATAGGACGTTTTGGATCAAACGAGGATCCGTCGCTGAGTTCGCGCACCCCTGGAAGCAAACGCCTTTCGAAAGTCGAACAACAGCGGTGTCCAGTAGTGGCGGGAAACGCGCCCTAGACAAGAAGTCTCCAACCGAGATGCAGACGCCTCCCAGGTTTTTTTCGACCGGCCACCCACTACTGCTTCCAATCTTGTCTCATATAGCTCGACTTTGAGAGGTTGTCCAACAAAGTCCTCTCTTGTCGACTCTGGAGGTCTCGTCTCCAGCACCGCATATTACCTTACATTGATTGCGGCGTTATAGTCACGATTCACAAACTCCATACGTTTCGTGCCATTGATTGTAATTAATAATGCGAGTAGCCCTCGCACTTTCTTCCTTCTTTGCATTTGCTCTTCCGTCAGCGGTCCGTATTTTGCTATATCCTTAGGGCTCCTCTGGCACTTTTCCATCCCCACTCTCTGAAGTGTACAACCCAGCTCATAGTGTATATACGATGTTCGGAACTCATCTACAGGTATGGTAACAAAACGCCTTGCGCACTCTTTGTATGTTCTTGTCGTTGGAGCTGGCGTAGCTCCTTTTTGGGTCTTCCAGCGCACCGCCCCATACGCTACTACGAGCCTTTGATTTCATTCTCCTTCAGGGCACTCAACCCATTGAAAAAGTTGGCAAACGCCCGCTACCTCCCACCGTATAGATTCATACGCAAACAAGCCCACCGGGGCTTGGTATACTCCTCCCATAGCGCCTCCCAGCGAGCAACACGAACTTCTATGAATTTCCGAAAAGCTTTAAAGTCCGCTCCTCGGCTCGTCACCTGGCTGATCGCTTTCAAGTTCACTTAACTCCTGAATTCGATGTCTCACTTTTCTTCCTCGCATTCATAATACCGGATTCTCGATAGTATCTTGCTCTCGAGAGCCTCAAAAGACGCATGTCTTTCTGACGTAAGTTACCATCAGTCCCATCTTCCGCACACTTTGGTACAGCGATGGTTATGATGTTCGTATTCCCAGGGTCCGCGCCAACGACAAAGTCGTTATCCTGCACCTCCTGCATCGCAAGATCCGCATCATTCTCATCTACATCCTTCGCCGAGCCGTCTACAAGGTTGTACTTTTCCACTTCCTGCGTCGCAGGATCCGCATCCTTCTCATCTACATCCTTCGCCACGGGCGAAGCCGAGGACGGACCAGGAAGCGGGCCCGACGGCGCTGGAGGCGCAGAAGAACGCGTTTGTCGTTGGCGTGGATCCTGGGAATACGAACATCGTTACCATCGCAGTACCATGTATGCGGAAGATGGCTCTGACGGCAACTTACGTCAGAAAGACATAAGTCTGTTGAAGCTCTCATGAGCGAGATATTACCGAGAATCCGGTATAATGAATGCGACGAAGAAAAGTGAGACATCGAATTCAGGGGTTAAGTGAATTTGGAAGCGATCAGCCGGGTGACGAGCCGCGGAGCCGATATTGAAGCGTTTCCAGAGGCTATGAGCACTCACGCAGCTGATGACGAGAGCCTTTGGAAAGAATGCACAAAGTTCAGGTGGGCTCGTCTGCGTATGAAACTGTACTGTAGGAAGCAGCGAGCATACGCCGGCTTTTTCAATCAGTTGAGCGCCCTCAAGGAGGACGGGAGCCAAAGGCTCGTAGAAGCATACGGAGCAGGTCGATGGATGACCCAAAAAGGGTGTACACCAGCTCCAACGACAAGAACGTACAAGGAGTGCGCACACCGTTATGTCAAAACACCTTTAGATGAGTTTCGAACATCTTCTACACACCACGAGCTGTGTTGTACACTTCAGAGGGTCGCGATGGAGAAAAGCCAGCGGCTCGCTGACGGAAATGCAAATGGCAAGGAGGGCGACCTTCGAGGACTACTCGCATTGGTTCGTAAAACTAATGATGGCAAGAAACGAATAGAGTTCGTGAACTGAGACTTTAACGCCGCCATCAGTATAAGGAAATGTGCAGTACTGGAAAGAAGACCCCCGGAGTTGGCGAGAGCCAACTTTGCGGGGCAACCTCCCAAAATGGAGTGATACGAGAAGAAGTTGAAACCAGTAGTAGGTGGCCAGTTGCGGAACGCCGGC
>Ga0078972_1002923_pt1 | contig 53714 bp, 48 predicted proteins | sample YelNatPaOPGAMG01_FD_67568 | JGI IMG/M metagenome (GOLD analysis project Ga0078972, IMG submission 67568) | Hot spring thermophilic microbial communities from Obsidian Pool, Yellowstone National Park, USA - OP-RAMG-01 (SPADES assembly) (version 2) | ecosystem: Environmental > Aquatic > Thermal... | reverse complement strand
ACTCAGCAAGCAGAGGAGGATAAGCCTTCATTTTTCACCTTCTTAAATGGTTTTTTCTCTCTCATTATACCTGCTGTCAGCCCCCCTTTTCAAGCCCTTTTTCAAAAAGGCCAAACTTCAGCGGGGGGCTGTGGGGGGTGTCCCCCCACGAAACCAAAAAAGGGGCGAACAGTCCACATTAGCAAACAAGCCATGAGTGGGGCCCAAAACTCTGGCGAACCCTCAGCCAACGAGGGTGGGCAAACGGGGGTCCAGGGGGGCGCAAGCCCCCTGGCAGGGGGTTGTGGGGGATGTGCCCCCACGAAACCTTAAAAGGGGGCGAGTTGCACACATTAGCAAGCCTACCACGAGTGGGACCCAAAGCGCTGGCGAACCCCAAGCCAACGGGGGTGGGCAAAGGGGGTGGAGGGGGCGCAGCCCCCTCCCAGGGGGTTTGGGGGATGTGCCCCCAAAAACAAAAAGAGGGGGCGAGTTGCCCACTCCTACCAACCCTGCCACGGGTGGGACCCAAAACGCTGGCAAATCCAAAGCCAACGGGGGTGGGCAAAACGGGGGTCCAGGGGGCGCAAGCCCTCGGCTCAAAAGCTTCTGCGGAGGAAAACTTATGAGAAAAGGCGCCCGAACAAAACTCAGCCGCTTCATGAGCTACATCCTGCGCCACCACCCAGAAAAAGTCGGCCTAACCCTGGACGAAGAAGGATTCGTCCCAATAGAAAAACTGGCAAAAGCCATCGCCTCAACCCCTGGCTGGGAATGGGTTGAAAGACACCACCTCATGCAAGTGGTCTCAGGCGACCCCAAAGGGCGCTTCCAAGTAGTAGGGGATAAAATACGGGCGGCCTATGGCCACAGCATCGGAGTTTCCCTCAAATACAAGCCAGTTAAACCCCCCGAAATCCTATACCACGGGACATCCCGCCGCGCTATCCCGGCCATCAGAAAAGAAGGCCTCAAACCGCAAAAGCGCCGCTACGTCCACCTCTCGGCCGACAAAGAAACAGCCTTTGAAGTAGGAAGCCGCCACGACGAAAAGCCAGTGATTTTGACCATAAAAGCGAGGGAAGCCTACAAGGCCGGAATTTTCTTCACCAAAGCCGCCCCTAAAATTTTCCTTTCCGACCCCATACCCCCTGAGTTTATAATCTTCCCCGAGGAGGAAGAAGATGCCGACTGAACCGGCGAGGATACTTCTCCACATCTGCTGTGCTCCTTGCAGCACCTACACCATAAACAGACTCCGAGAGCTGGGGTTTGAAGTCACAGGCTTCTGGTTCAACCCCAACATCCACCCCTACTCCGAACACCAACTTCGCCTGGAGACCCTCCGCTACTATGCTTCCATAGTAAACCTACCCTTGATAGAAGAGCCGGGGTACGAAATGGTCAACTTCCTCAGGGCCGTATGTGGTCGGGAGCGCTTCCGTGTGAGGTGCAAGATATGCTATGAAATGCGGCTGCTCCGGACAGCGGTAAGGGCCAGAGAAAGTGGTTTTGACTTTTTCACCACAACGCTCCTCATAAGCCCTTATCAGGACCAAGCGGCCATAAAGGAGATAGGGGAAAAGGTCGGAAAAGAAATAGGCGTGGAATTTTTCTTTGAGAACTTCCGCCGGGGGTGGGCCGAAAGGGGTAAACTTGCCCGCGAGTACAACCTCTACCGCCAACAGTACTGCGGCTGCATATTTAGTGAGTGGGAAAGGTACGACAAGAAAGGGGCCGAAGAATTCTGGGGTTGACCCTCCTATGGAGGTTCGGAAAGACTTAGCCCCCACGGCGGGGAGGCATGGAGGCCACCCATTCCCACTAACCACGAGGGCCTTAGTTTGACAAAAAGTGGCTTATATGCTAAGATACTCTCTAAATTTCAAAGGCTCTTTCAAAAGCGAAGTAGTCCGGGCGCCCTTATCAAGAGGGGTGGAGGGACCGGCCCTGCGAAGCCCCGGCAACCAGAACCGGCCATAAGCCGGTTCCAGGTGCCAATTCCGGCAGTATGCCCCCCAGGCATTACTGGGAGATGAGGGTGGAATCCGGCGGAGATTTCCCCCCTCCCAGGGGGATTTTTTATTCATTTTTCCGGGCGCCCTAAGGCAGGGTGCCCTTAATTTTTTAAAGGGGGGAATAAAAGTTGCGCACAATTGAGTGGCACAACGGAACCGTAAAGCTTATAGACCAAAGACAACTGCCCCATCGCTTGGTGATAGAAGAATGCACGGACTATTACCAAATCGCCCAAGCCATCAAAGGGATGCACATTCGCGGAGCACCGGCTATCGGAGTGGCCGCGGCTTTCGGCCTTGCCTTGGTGGCCTTTCACTCCAAAGCTTCCTCCCCTCACGAACTCCTTAAGGAGTTGGAAGAGGCAGCGCTTGTCCTTCGCAATACCCGCCCTACAGCCGTCAACCTCTTCTGGGCTCTGGATAGGGTCTTAGCTAAGGCCCGCTCCAATGAAGGCGATTTGCCTTCGCTCAAGGAGGCAATCATCGCCGAGGCCCTCCTAATAGCCGAGGAAGATGTTGAGACGAACAAGAAGATGGGGGCCTTCGGAGCTACGTTGATTAAGGACGGCTACAACATCCTCACCCATTGCAACACTGGCGCTTTAGCCACAGTGGATTACGGCACTGCCCTTGGGGCAATAAGGACAGCATGGGAACAGGGGAAACGCATCCATGTTTGGGTGGATGAAACCCGCCCTCGCCTACAGGGTGCCCGCCTCACCGCCTGGGAACTCAAGCAGCTGGGGATACCTGCTACCCTCATAGCCGATAACGTCGCCGGCTTGCTCATGCGCCAGGGCAAGGTGGACATCGTCCTCGTGGGAGCCGACCGCATCGCTGCTAACGGCGATGTGGCCAATAAAATCGGCACATATAACCTGGCCGTCTTAGCCCACCACCACGGCATACCTTTCTACTCCGTAGCCCCTACTTCCACAATTGACCTCTCCATCCCCTCCGGGGAACACATCCCCATTGAGGAAAGGGATGCCACGGAGGTCTCCCACATAGAAGGCTTCCCCATAGCTCCCGAAGGCTTCCCGGTATACAATCCAGCCTTTGACGTAACCCCTCATCGCCTAATCACTGGCATAGTGACCGAAAAGGGCATTGTTTACCCGCCTTTTGACATAAACCTGCGCCGTATTGTGGAGGATAGTTAGATGGCTTCTCTGGTTAAAGCCGGCAGAAACACCTGGCTCCTTCTCGGAGGCTCAAACATAGGCCTCGTAGTGGTGGAAGGAAAGGCTTTGATTGTAGATAGTGGCCTGGACAAAGACTCGGCAAGGCAGGTGGCAAAGGCCCTGGAGGAGCTTGGGGCCAAAGCTCATGCCCTCATAATCACCCACGCTCACGCTGACCACTTCGGGGGAGCGGCGGCTCTGAAAGAAAGGCTTGGGGTTAAAGTCTTTGCCCCTAAGTTTGAGGCAGCGGTTGTGGAGAACCCCGTTTTTGAACCCCTCTGGCTCTTCGGTGGGGCCTCACCTGTGAAACCTCTGCGCGGAAAATTCACCCTGGCCAAGCCTTGCCCAGTGGACGGATTGCTTGAAGAAGGCACAATCAACCTTGAAAGGATTGAAGGCAAAATCCTGCCCCTTTACGGCCATGCCCCAGGGCAAATAGGCCTGGCTTTTGAGGATTCTTTCTTCTGCGCTGACGCCTTCTTCCCCCTTGAAACCTTATCCAAGCACGGCATCCCTTATTGTACCGATATGGATTTGGCCATCGCTACTTTGAAGAAGTTTGAAGAAAAAGCCTGGCCCTTTGAATTTTTCCTCCCCGGCCATGGCGACATCCTCAAGGATCCAGCCCCATTGGCCGAAGCGAACCGCAAACGCTTGGAGGAAATCAGGGATAAAGTGCTGGATTTGCTCGCTGTCCCTTGCGATGAGGCTACTCTGATGCGCGGATTGGCTTCAGCTCTGGGCTTGGCCTACCGGGATTTACCCCACTATTACCTCTGTCGGACCACCCTTTATTCAGCCCTCGCTTCACTGGAAGGGGGCGGGATGGTAGAAGCCTTCATTGAGGGGAACAACCTCTTATGGCGGCGGGTCTAACGGGGGGTCCTTATGGATAAAAGTAAGCTTCTCTGGCAATTGACCACTGTAGGTAGCCTTCCTCACACCGAGGTAGGGGAAGCCTGGGCCATCATCATGGAAAATGCCCACGCAATCCCCAACTGGCCCCAGCTTCCGCGCCGCAGCTTCTTGGAAAACATGTACGTCCAATTCTCCGAAAAGTTCCCCGGCGTGGTCCTGGACTTGGAGAACCAGCGGATTTACGTAGATAGAGGCAAGGAGTTGGAGCCGGAACTGGAAGCCCTTTACATCGCTTACCTTGAGAACGACCTGGAGCACGGAGCCATAAGCCCAGATTATGCCCAAGGCTTAGCTACTGCCCACCAATTCCTATCGGGCCATCCTTTAGTGGCGGTGAAAGGCCAGGTGACAGGGCCAGTAAGTTGGGGCCTGAGCGTAGTTGACCAAGATAGGCGCCCGGTCCTCTACGATGAAGTCTTAGCCGAAGCTATAGCCAAGCACCTCCGCCTCAAGGCTGCCTGGCAGGAAAAAGAGCTTAGGAAAATATCACCAAACACCATAATCTTCGTGGATGAACCCTACATGGCCGCTTTTGGGTCTGCATTTGTATCCCTGAGCCGGGAACAAGTTATATCCCTCTTGGAAGAAGTGTTCTCCGGGATAAAAGGCCTCAAAGGGGTCCACTGCTGCGCTAATACCGACTGGTCCATACTTTTGGAGACCTCAATTGATATCCTCAACCTTGATGCCTACGGCTACGCCGAAAACTTGGCCCTTTATCCGGAAGAAGTAAAGCGATTCTTGGAGCGAGGAGGGATAATCGCTTGGGGCATAGTTCCCGCCAGTGAAGAAGTGCACCGTGAGACCCCCGAAAGCTTGGTAGCCCGGCTTGAGGAAGCCATATCCCTCTTGGTAAAGAAAGGGGTCCCGAGGGAAGCCATCCTCAATTCTTCCATGATAACCCCGTCCTGCGGTACAGGCTCCTTAAGCCGAGAGACAGCGGAAAAGGTGATAAAAATGGCCGCCGAAGTGGCCAAAAGGATGCAGGATAAATACCTTTGAGGAGGTGCAAGATGAGAAACATCCTGATAGAAGCCCTTAAATCCGTCCCGGTGGAGGAGCAGCAAGTAGAGCTCGTAGAGCGCAAGGGCACAGGCCATCCCGACTCCATCTGCGATGCCATAATGGAAGAGGTCTCCATAGCCCTGTGCAAAGCTTACACTGAAGCTTTCGGCAAAATCCTCCACCACAACATAGACAAAGGCTTTTTGGTTGCCGGAGTCACCGAACCCAAAATCGGCGGGGGCAAGGTCATAGAACCCATGAAGCTCATCTTCGGCGACAGAGCAATTTACGAATTCCAAGGGAAGAAAATACCCGTAGGGGAAATTGCCATTGAAACAGCCAAGAGCTGGATACGCAGGAACCTACGCTTCGTTGACCCCGAAAAGCACGTTGTATACCAGAACGAAATAAAGCCTGGCTCCCCGGAGCTGGTTGACATCTTCGCCAGAGAAGTCATCGGTGCCAACGACACCTCTGCCGCTGTGGGGTATGCTCCATTGACTCAGACCGAGCAAATAGTCTACGAAGTAGAGCGCTTCCTCAACTCGCCAGAGTTCAAAGCTCGCTTCCCCGAATCGGGCGAGGACATAAAAGTGATGGGTTACCGTTACAACCGCCACCTTACCTTGACCATCGCCATGGCTTTTGTGGACCGATATGTGGAAAGCGAAGCCCATTACTTTGCCCGCAAGGAAGAGATGAGGGCGGCTATAAAAGCCTTCGTAGAAAGCAAGAACTTGGACTTTGAAGAAGTCACCATTGACCTCAACACCCTTGATAGTCCGGGGCGTGGGGAAGCAGGGATGTACCTAACCGTCCTGGGCACCAGTGCTGAAGGTGGGGATTGTGGCCAAGTGGGCCGCGGGAACAAAGTCAACGGGGTCATCGCCCTGAACCGTCCCATGAGCACAGAAGCGGCTGCCGGTAAAAACCCGGTAAGCCACGTGGGCAAAATCTACAATCTTTTAACCCATCGCATTGCTGGGCAACTTTACCAGAAGGTGGAAGGGATAAGGGAAGTATACGTTTGGCTCTGTTCCCAGATTGGTCGTCCTATAGACCAACCGCTAATCGCCTCGGCCCAACTCATCCTCAAGCCTGGAGTTAAACTTGAAGCCATAAAGGGCGATGTAATAGCCATAATTGAGGAAGAGTTAGCCAACATCTACGAATTCACCGCTGCCCTCTCGCGGGGAGAATATCCGGTTTGGTAGAGCAGCCAGCGGGGCACACCCTTGCCGTGAGACCTAACCCCCTGACCCCCTTCCCTGCGATGGAAGGGGGAAAATTTGGTGGGGTTATTGGGTCAGCCTGCGAGTGGGACTCAAGATGCTGGCAAACCATCAGCTAACAGGGGGTGGAGGGGGCGCAGCCCCATCCCAGGGGGTTTGGGGAATGGGCCCCCAGAATAAAACAAGGGAGGGGCCGCCCACATTAACAACCCGGCCACGAGCGGGGCCCAAAATGCTGGCGAACCCTCAGCCAACGGGGGTGGGCAAACGGGGGTCCAGGGGGGCAAAGCCCCCATGGCGGGGGGTATGGGGGGTGTCCCCCCAGAACCAAAAGAGGGAGCGAGTTGTCCGCATTAGCAACCCCGCCACGAGTGGGACCCAAGAAGCTGGCGAGTCCTCAGCCTACGGGGGCGGGTAAAGCGGGGGTGGAGGGGGCGCAGCCCCCTCCCAGGAGGTATGGGGGGATGTGCCCCCAAAATAAAAAAAGAGGGGGCAAACGGCTAAGTCTGTCAACCCCGCCACGAGTGGGGCCCAAAACGCCGGCAAACCCTAAGCCAACGGGGGTGGGCAAACGGGGGCCAGGGGGCGCAAGCCCCCTGGCAGGGGACAAGAATCTCATTGGCCAATTAGCCCCACTTCCGCCACGTAACTTTCGTAATTCCACCCCGAAGCATAAATCTGGATGGAAGTAATGTAAGCCGGGCGAGTGTCCTTCAGAAGCTCCATCAGGTTCCCCGTCTCATAGGGATACCAAACCCCTGCCGGTATCTTCTCCCCATTCAGAATCGGCCACTTGAGGTTAGGGTCGGGCTCAACTGTGTAAAAACCGTGCACCCAAAAACGGTCAAAGCCGTAAATGTCTTTGTAATTAAGCCGAACCATCAGGGGGAATTCGGAGCTAAGGTACCCTCCCCCCGGCAAGCTTTGGTAAAGGATTTTGACGTCAAAACGCAAGCTCAAATATTCGTAATCCCGCACATCTTTCCCTATCATCTGAAGGACACCAGTCTCAGTGTGGATTCCGTCCTCTCCGTAGCGGTAGAAGCGGAGCACTTTCCGTCCCTTCTCCTCTACAACCGAAACTTCCCCGTCACGAATGTTGGGGTCGTTCTTGTAAAGGACTACTTGCCAGTAGGGGAGGAGCGGCTCGCTGAAATCGCCGTTTTTAATCAAATTGTGCGCAGCCGGCAGAGGGGGCACAGGAGGCTTGCCTTCTTCAACGATTGTGCGTTGCCCCTTGAACAGGGTAACCACTTCCTCCCCCGACCCTATCAGAGCCTTGCCATCCCTTACTGCTATCTCGGTGCTTCCGCCCACTACTTCTACCGAATAGCTCCCTTCTTTGAAGAAGACCGATGTGTGCGGGGTCGCAACCTCAAAATAGAGGGGCCTATCTTGATGGGAGACTACCACAAACCGAACTCTCCCTTCCTCAACTTTAACCCTTATGAGGTGGGGCTTGGGGCTCCAAGGAAAGCGAGGGGAACGCATCTTGTCGGCTTCAACCCGGGCTTTGCCGTAAATTATGGCCATGCTTCCGTCAAAAAATGTTATGATTGCCCTGGAAGACTCATCCGGAGCCTCTACCAAACTTCCCTCTTTCACCTTGCGGCTTTCAGCTACTCCTAACGGTTCAGCATAAGGGGATTCCCTTACAAAGATGGCGCTTCCCACCACTGTGATGGCCGCCTCGCGGGAAGTTGTGGCATTGATTATGTACCAGCGGATGGAGAGGGGTATTCCCACCGCTAAGAGGCAGAAGATTAGGAAAGAGGTTATGAGGATAGCCCAGGCAATGCGCTCTATGTTCTGCCTCATCAGAAGCGCACCTTGAAGGAGTCGTAAAGGCCCTGGAAGGGTAGCCACTCTGCCTCTACTTTAGTGACCACGGCGCTGGGTGGGCCTCGGTGCAGGAACTCCAAAAGCCTGCTCAAAGCCTCTTTCTCCCCTTCGGCATCTACTTCTACAGTGCCATCGGGGTTATTGCGCACCCAGCCCTTTATCCCCAATTCCTGGGCCTTAAGGCGGGTGTAGTAGCGAAAGTTCACCCCCTGCACTATCCCGTGAACCTTAGCCCTAAGGCGAGCCATCTCCATAGCGCACCTCCCAAACTAATTATACATCGGCTTGCGGCCGTAAAAGCAAAGGAGGGTGCTTCCGTAAAGGCGTCTTTCCCTCAACTCCAAAGTCCCAAGAGGCAATTCTTCGTACTCTTTGGGGAAGATTTGCGATACCACTAAGCCTTCGGGGGAGAGGAAGTTGACCTTGTCCAAGGCTAAAAGTGTTTTGGCCCAGAGGCCGAGATATTGGGGCGGAGCTAAGTAGATGATGTCATACAACTCTGTCGGCTCCTTTTTCAAGAACCTGAAGACATCATCCTGCACTACTTCGGCGCGGGCTTCAAGGCCTGTCCGGCGCAAGTTCTCCCGCAAAACCCTGATTACAGCCGGGTCCTTTTCCACAAAAGTCGCCCTTAATGCCCCCCGACTTAAAGCTTCTATGCCCACACTTCCGGTCCCGGCGAAGAGGTCTAAAAACAAAGCTCCTTCCACTTTGCTCCCCAGAATGTCAAAAAGGGCAGCTTTTACCCTATCGGTTATAGGGCGGGTTTTTCTTCCAGGGACTGAAAGCAGCCTTATTCCCCCAGCTTCCCCAGCAATTACCCTCATACCTTGCCCCTGACCCTCTCACGGCAGAACCACAAAAGGGCTATGAACCCTAAAACTTCCCCAACCAATAGTTCGGGATGCTCACCCATAACCTCAAAGTAAGCCCTTCCGAAAGCTTGGGGAGAACCCACATCCCGCCATTTGTGGAAGCTCCAGCCTTTGAATGGGAAGAGAAAGGTCTGAGGGAATTCCCATATCCTATCCAAGAGAAGGTGACCGCTGAAGGCCAGAGCATAGGGCCAAAGAAATTTATCTTTAAGGGCAGTCCAGGCCCAAACAGCAAGGTGTAGGATTAAAGTGTGGGAGAAAAGGAGGGCAGATTTGGATTCGGGGAAGACGAAAATTGCCAAGGGTTTATCAATCAGGTCGGGCAAAAGGGAAGCCAAGGCTAATTTTGCGTATTTGGGCCGGCCCTTGACCAATCCCTTCTTGCGCAGGAAGCCGAACGAGGCCAAAGTTAATCCCACGTGAGCTAAGGGAAGCATGATGACCTCACCGGACAAGGGCTATGTCAAGGGCTTCCTCCAGGGAGCGGACAGGCACTACCTCCATTCCGTCAAAAGTCCTCTGGCCCGCTTTGACCGAACCTGAGGGGACGAGACATTTCTTGAAGCCAAGCCTGGCCGCTTCAGCCAAGCGCTGGGTCATTTGCCTCACCCCTCTAAGTTCCCCCACAAGCCCTATCTCCCCAACTATCGCCAAATCGGCGGCTACGGGGACATTGCGGAAGCCAGAAGCAATCGCTACTGCCACAGCTAAATCCACTGCCGGCTCCTTTATCTTTATCCCTCCTACCACATTCACAAACACGTCCTGGTCGGAAAGGTGCAATCCAACCCTTTTGGTGAGGACTGCGATAAGCAGAAGCAGCCGGCTGAGGTCAATCCCGTTAGCCGTCCGGCGAGGGATGGCGAAACTTGTGGGGGAAGTAAGGGCTTGGATTTCCACCAAAAGGGGCCTGGAGCCCTCCATAGTTACCGCAATAGCCGAGCCCGAGGCATTGGGGACCCTTTCGGCCAGGAAAATTTCTGAGGGATTAGGGACCTCCCTTAGGCCCTGCTCTTCCATCTCAAAAACCCCAACTTCCGAGGTGGCACCGAAGCGGTTCTTGACACTTCTAAGGATTCTGTAAGCGTGGAAGGGGTCGCCTTCAAGGTAGAGGACGGCATCAACGGCGTGCTCAAGGACCTTGGGCCCGGCTATATCCCCGGCCTTAGTCACATGCCCTACCAGAAAGACAGGTGTTCCAGTGGATTTAGCCATTTTCAAGAAGGCATAGGCGCACTCCCTAACCTGCACTATGCTCCCTGGGGTTGATTCCAGGTATTCGGAATAAATGGCCTGGATTGAATCCACCACCACAACGAATGGCTCCATGCGCTCAATGTGGTTGAGGATTTGCTCCAAAGAAGTCTCGGCCAAGATATAGAGATTTTCCTCCCGCACATCAAGTCGGGCTGCCCTCATCTTAATCTGGCGGACGGACTCTTCCCCTGAGACGTAGAGGACTGGGCGGGAGCTCTCGCGGGCTAACATAGAGGCAAGTTGCAAAAGCAAAGTAGACTTGCCGATGCCTGGTTCCCCGGCTATCAAGATTACGGAGCCGGGGACAATACCTCCTCCGAGCACACGGTTCAATTCCAGCATTGGGATTTCTATCCTGGTGACATCCTCGGAAGGGACGGCAGTTATCGGAACAGGCTCGGAAGTTGGGGTAATGAGGGTGCGGGGGGAAGTTTTACGGACTTCTACGACCTTTTCCACCAAAGTATTCCATTCCCCGCACTGAGGGCACCTGCCTGCCCACTTAGGGAAAGAAGCCCCGCAATTTTGGCAAACGTAAACCGTCTTTTCCTTCATCACTGACCCCTTGAGGTAATTATAAGCCATCCTCTAAAGCAAGGCAAAAAGGGATAGCACGGGGTTAAAACCTCTACCTCGTGGAAAAGTGCTTGCGGGCTGTGCACCCACCTTTACGCCAACTAAAGGGGGGCCCAAAACGCCGGCAAACCCTAAGCCTACGAGGGTGGGAAAAAGGGGCAAGGGGGCGAAGCCCCCACGACGGGGGCTGCAGGGCTCCCACAAAACCTCCCACGAGGGCGGGCAAATTAGGACACCCGTGGCAAGAAAATGACTTCACCCCCACTGCGACTCGCCTCAACATTAATTCTTGCCTCAATCTCGCTTGCGTGGTAAAAAGAATTGGGAGGTTTAACATGCTGAGGATAGCTGTCATTGGCGGGGCTTTCTGTGACCCCAAAACGGCCGCTTTGGCTGAAGAAGTGGGAAGAGAAATAGCCAGAAGGGGAGCTATCCTCATCTGCGGAGGATTAGGCGGTGTAATGGAAGCCGCTTGCCGCGGAGCTAAATCCGAAGGAGGCCTGACTATCGGAATCCTCCCAGGAACCGACCCCAACGATGCCAACCCCTACGTGGACATCCCCATCGTTACCGGCATGGGAGAAGCCCGAAACGTTATAGTGGTCCGCTCAGCTCAGGCCATCATAGCTATTGACGGCGAATACGGGACACTCTCAGAAATCGCCTTTGCCCTAAAGTTTGGAATACCCGTAATAGGGCTGAGAACATGGGAACTCTTCCGGGAGAGGAAGAGGGTTGAGGATATCGTAGAAGTTGAGACCCCAAAGGAAGCAGTGGAAAAGGCCGTAAGCTTGGCCCAAGCTAAGGCCAAAGTCAGGGGGTGAAGATGCTCTTCCGCGATCGGCATGAGGCCGGGAAGCTCTTGGCCCAGAAGCTCCTGGACTTAAAAGGTAACCCCAATGCCATAGTGTTAGGGATTCCGAGGGGAGGGGTAGTGGTAGCCTATGAAGTAGCCAAAACCCTCGGCCTACCATTGGACGTCTTCGTCGCCCGCAAAATTGGTGCCCCAGGCAACCCCGAGCTGGCCATAGGAGCCGTGGCCAGTGACGGCACCGTGGTCTTAGACGAATTGAGCATCAGCCTCATGGGCGTTCCTAAGCAATACATTGAGAAAGAGACAGAGCGCCAGAAGGAAGAAATCCGCAAACGCATCCAGGCCTACCGTGGCGGCCGTGAGGGGTACTCCCTACAGGGGAAAATCGTCATCTTAGTGGATGATGGAGTAGCCACCGGCGCTACAATCATCGCCTCTCTCCGGGCTATAAAGGCCTCAAATCCTTCCCAAACTATCTTGGCTGTACCCGTTGCCCCACCCGATACCGTGGAAAAACTTCGCTGTGAAGCCGATAAAGTCATCTGCCTCTACACCCCTTCCCCATTCTGGGCCGTTGGGGCATTCTACGTGAACTTTGAGCAAATTTCCGACGAAGAGGTACAAGCTTTGCTCGCGGAACTGGCATCGGGGGAAGAAAAGTGAGGGCGATTGCTCTTGCTTTCTACGTCTTCCTAAGCCTAACCCTTCTCCTAATCCCTGCTTTCCTTTTCTACCAAAACGCTTTCATAGGCCGCATCTATCCGGGAGTCAAAGTCCTGAACCTTGACCTAAGCGGCCTTTCCCTCTCCGAAGCCAAACTCATCCTGGAAAAAGAATTCTCAGGCTACCGAGGCTACGACTTATCCCTCACCTTTGGGGAAAAGCGCTGGGAGCTTTCAGCCGGAGAAGCAGGAGCAATTATTGATGCCGAGGAGACTGCCCGGCTGGCTTACAGTGTAGGCAGGGAAGGACCATTTTTAGAAAGACTGAAGGCTCAAGCCAAAGCTCTAATCCGAGGCATAACCCTCCGCCCTGTGGTGAAAATTGACCGTGGCAGGACCCTTACCATCCTCAATAGAATTGCAACTGAGCTCAACCGATCCTCAAGGGATGGGAGCCTGAAATTGGGGCCAGACCTCTCGGTGCTGGAAATTACCCCGCAGGACGGCCTGGAAGTTGATTTGGAAGGGACTCTCCGGAGGATTGAGGAGAAGATAGCCTCAATGCAGCCTGGCGAGGTGGAAGTAGACGTGAAAGTCCTGCCCGCCTCTGTGGCCGACACTTCCTCCGCCCGAGCCAAGGCCGAGGAAGCATTGCGTTCTCCCCTAATCCTGCGCTTCCAAGACCGCTCTTTCGGTGTGGAGCCCGCCACCATTGCCTCCTGGCTCAAATTTCGCCAAGTTCCCACCAGTGATAGCCGCACCAGGATAGAAATAGATGTGGATGAAGAAGCAGTGGAAGCATTTTTGCAGAAGCTTGCAGCCATCATAAACCGAGAGCCAAGGGATGCGCGCTTTGATTTTGACCCCACCACAGGCAAGCTAATCCCAATCGTTTACAGCCAGGAAGGGTATTCCCTTAAGATTGAAGAAGCTACCGAGGCCATCCGCAAGGCATTAATCCAGGGGCAGAAAGAATTAGAACTGCCGGTAGAAATCATAAAACCGGCCGTGGCTACAGAAGATGCCCCTAAATTGGGGATAAAAGAGCTTGTGGCCGTCGGGACGACGGTATTTAAAGGGTCATCGCCAGGAAGGGTTCAGAACATAAAAGTTGCCTCCGCTCGCTTCCACGGAATAGTGGTTCCACCAGGCGAGATTTTCTCCTTTGGGAAGTACCTCGGCCCCGTGACTGCAGCCGAAGGATACGAGGAATCGCTCATCATCTGGGGCGAGGCTAACATCCCAGACGTTGGCGGCGGCATATGCCAAGTTTCCTCCACCCTCTTCAGGGCAGCTTTCTGGGGCGGGTATGAAATCGTTGAAAGGCACCCCCATGCCTTCCGAGTCCGCTGGTATGAACCGCCTTTGGGCATGGATGCCACCGTCTACATCCCCTGGGCCGACTTTAAATTCCGCAATGATACCCCCTATTACATCCTCATAGAGAGCGAAGTGGATGAGGAAAAGGGCACCCTTACTTTTAGGTTTTACAGCACCCCAACCGGCCGAACGGTAGAGATGGAGGGGCCTTTCACTTCCAACGTTGTCCCCCACGGCCCTCCGGAGTATCGCCCTGACCCAACTTTGCCCAAAGGAGTGGTAAAGCAAGTGGAGTGGCCGGTGGACGGGGTAGATGTAGAAATAAGGCGCATAGTGAGGGAAGGGGAAAGGATAATCCGCCGGGACACCTTTTTCAGCCGATACAAGCCCTGGCGTGCTGTCTTCTTAGTGGGAACAAGGGAATGACCAAAAGGCTTCTAATTCTGCTCACGGTAGCTTTAGCCCTGGCCTCCTGTCAATTTGCTCGCCCCACGGGGACCTCAATTCAGCCCCTTCAAAGGCGAGAAGTTAAACCTGAGTTATCGGAGATAACCGTAGGTTTTGTGGAAGGTTTTGAACCCTCTTGGCTCTGGCTCCCCAAATCTCTGGGGCCTCTTTCCCCCTTGGACTTGGCCTTTGAAAGCCTCCTCTCTCTGTCCCCCACCGGGACCCTTGGGCCCAATCTCGCCCGTTTTGAAATATCGCCTGAGGGGACAGCGGTGACTTTCACCCTGAAATCGGACATATTCTGGCATTCTGGGGAGAAGCTCACCGCTTTTGATGCCGCTACCTTCTTAGAGGCGGCCTTTAGCCCAGAGCATCGCGGCCCCTTGAGCTCTAAATCAACCCTACTGGAAAGCATAAAGGTGCTGAGCGAGCAATCCTTTCTCGTCACCCTCAAAGAACCGGATTGCTCCTTAATCTCGGATATGGGCTTACTCAGGTTGGCCCGGCCCCTTCCGTTTCCTTCATTGCCCACCTTAGACATGCTGGAGGGTACTGGCCCCTTCCGGGTAACTGAATGGAGCGAAAGTGAAATAATCTTGGAGAGATTCCAAGCCTATCCAGGGGAAAAGCGGCCTTTCCAAAGGGTGCGCTTTCGGCGTTATGGCTCCGGGGAAGAAGTTTTAAGTGCTTTCCGCCGAGGGGAAATCGGGGCTTTCATACTAAAGCCGGGGGAAGGGATGCCTCCGGAAGAAGCCGTAAGGCTATTATCCCCCGAGCTATATTTCTTGGCCTTTAACCTTAAAGACCCTTTCCTGAAAGATGCACAGGTAAGGAAAGCTTTAACCATGGCTGTGAACCGGGAAGAGCTTTTAAGGGAAGTGCTTAACGGGGAGGGAATCCTGGCCAAAGGGCCTTTCCTGCCTGGTCACCTTGAAGAAGAGCCGGACTTGCCTGCGTTCAATCCCGCTGAAGCACGAAAAATCCTTGAAGAAAGGGGTTGGCTTAAGGAAGGCGTAGCCCCGAGGTTAGGGATTATGGTCAACGGAGAAAACAAGGTCAGGGAAGCGATTGCTCTAAGGGTGGCAAAGTATTACCGAGCCATAGGTATTGATGCAGAAGTCTGGGTAATGGAATGGGGGAACTTTCTGGAAGCCCTCTTCGGAGGCTATTTTCAAGTGGCCGTCTTCTCCTTCCCGCTCGGCCCCGATTTAGACCTTTCCCCGTTCTTTTCTGCAGCGGGGGAATTTAATTTCTCCTCGGTCCGAGAGCCGGAAGTGGATGAACTTCTGGAAAGGGGACTGAAAGTAACCGGTTGCAATCCTAAAGCCCGGAGAAAAATCTACTCCTCCCTCGCTTTCACCCTAACTGAGCTCAGGCCCTGGGACTTTTTGTTTTTCCCTTACTATTTCATGGGGCCAGAGGAGTTAAGCTTCTTGAAGCAATCGTAGCAATAGACAGGCCTCACTCCCTTTGGCCTGAAAGGAACCTTGGTTTCGGCTCCACAGGCCTCACAAACAACTTGCGTCCATTGGCTGGCCATCCTCTTCCATTTTCGGCGAGCCCGGCATGCTGGGCACCTCTTGGGGACGTGTTTCAGGCCCTTTTTAGCATAATACTTCTGCTCTTCAGCGCTGAAAAGGAAACGCCCCCCACAATCCTGACACGTAAGGATAAGGTCCTCGTAACGCATTGTCCCCTCGCAGGTCAAGTGTTACAATACAATTTTCCACTGGCAACTTTACAAGCCGGTTTAAAATTGGTTACAATTTGGTTAAAATAAGGCCAGGCCCGGAGGCCGTTCATCTTAGGCAACCCAAACTGGGAGAGGGGAGATTGCGAAGCTGCGGCTTCGGGATATAATAGCAAGAGCTTGCCATTCAAGGAGGCCTAAGTGAAGAAAAATCGCTTTGCCCGGCTTCTCGCATTGTGCTTATTTGGGCTTTTCTTCCTTTGGGGGTGGCGAATTTACAACGTTTTCCGCATCATCCCAACGCACCCTGATGTTTTGGAAGTGCTATGGGGGGTAGAATGGTATCATAAAGCGCTCCTGGAGAAAAACGTTCTCCCCTTCTCCCTCCATATAATTTTCCATCCCCTTGAATGGCAATCAAGCACTCTGGCCCACACCCCCTTTCTCTTCGTGTTAGCCTTGCCCCTCTTTGAGGTGGGAGGCGCTGCTTTCGCTTACAATGCTTTAACTATTTTGGCCATACTGATAGCATTTTGCGGGGCATTTCTGTTTGTCAAAAGGTTTGCCCCCCATTTTATTGCCGCTTGCGCCGCTTTAGTTTTTACCTTCGGCGGAATCAATTGGGCCTCGGTTGGTTCCCACCTGCACTTATTGTGCGCCTTAAGCTTTCTGCCTTGGCTTGCTTTAACTATAGAATTGCTTAAGCATTCCGAGGCTACAAGGTTAAAAATATTGGGCGGCGTTTTTTGGGGGTTAATGATTAACTTCTCTCTCTATGGCTCCTTCATCGGAGGCATGGCCTTTGCCCTCCTGGGAGGCCGTCTTTTCCATTTAAGGTGGGTTAAAAACGTCCTCATCATCGCTTCCATAGCTATTCTTACCTCCAGCCCTGTTACTTTACCATACTGGCTGGGGATGCACAGGACTTCCGTTCACTATTACGGCATTGAACACAACTTATATTGGGGGGCAAGCCTGAATTCTCTCTTCATCCCCTCCTTCAGCCACCCCTTACCCCAAATGCAGAAACTCGCCTCTTCAATCTACAAAGGGCCTCGTGATGAATCCGGCATGGCTAATCTGGGAATTATAACCTGGCTTTTAGCCTTTATAAGCGTGATTTGGGCTTTGAAATCTAAGGCCAACTGCTGGGAATTGGTCTTTTTGACTGCTTGCGGTGTAATCTTGAGCATGGGTTTGTTGCTTAAATGGGATAGCGAGCCAGTAAAATCGCCAATTTTTCACCCGTTGCTTAAATTGATATGGGCAATTGGGTATGCCCTTAAGCCGGGGGTATTCCGTTCGCCTAACCCGCTTCCCTCCTTTGATGGGGGTATACCTTTGCCTGGCCTACTTTTGATGGCCATAGTGCCTTTTTGGGAAGTTGCTCGCACTGTATCCCGTTATGCTGCCGTGGGTTCACTGGGGTTGGTAACCTTAGGCTCAATTGCCCTCAAGCATTTACCCAAATTCGTGCGTTACCTTTTGCTTATAGTGTGGCTAATTGAAACCTTGCCTCACCCGATAAATGGGGTCCGCACGCCTTACGAGCTTCATCCGGCGTATAAATGGTTGGCCGAAAAGGAGCTACCGCCTGGCGAGGGAATCGTGGACATGGTCTACCCGAGTGTGTTGATAGGGCCGGAAGTATTATGGGCAGCTTGGTTGCACGGGAAACCGTCGGCCTCAGGGACCGGCTCTTACTGGCTTGAACATTCCTATAAACTTTGGGCTTACTTCATCCAAAACGATTTATCCAACCCCGATGTTTGGCTTATTCTCCGCCAGTACCGCATTCGCTACCTCTTCCTCCACATGCGCGGGGAAGGGGAGCGAAAGATGTGGGAACTGATAACCCACAATCCTTCCTTCCGGCCAGTTCGCTGCTTTGATTCCGGAGGAGTCTCTTACCCTTGGGGTTACGAGATTTGCGTGGCAGAGGTCATGGAATTGGATGACCCCATGAATGTGATTAGGGAAGAGGGATGGAGTGGGAAAGAGGCTTGGGGAATCTGGGCCGAAGGTCATAAATCAAGAGTGACTTGGCTCGCTACTTCTCGGCAGAATCATCTGCTTCACATAGAGGCTTTCCCTCTCTGCATGCCTGGTGAAAATCAGGAGATGCGTGTTAAGGTTAACGGCCATCAATTATTTGAGCATTTGTGGGAAGATTGCGAGCTTTGGGAAGGTAAGATTACAATACCGTCTTCTTTGGTTAAGGAAGGGATAAACGAGATAGTGCTTGAGTTCAAATACGCTATGAGCCCGGCAGAGATTACGCATGGGCAAAACCCCGACCCACGCAAATTGGCAGCCGGGTTTACGAAGCTTAGGGCTGAGCCAGCGGATTGACCCTGGCTAAGGCATCATCGGAACTTGGGTCAGCAGTTTGCCCCTTATGCGCTCAAAGATTTCGTCAAGGCTTCGGCCGGTTATGGTCAGGCCGTGGTTTTTAAGGCCGACAACAGCCCGAGCTGGGTCCTCGGCTTTCTTGAGGGCATTCACTACTTCTTGGGCCAGCTCCCGTGTCCCGCAGGGGTAGTTCTGACGGGTGGGGATAACCCCTTCCATCCAAGCGTGGGCGTGCACTATGGCCCCTACTTCGGGGAAGTTTGAGTAAATCAGGTAATGCTCAATGGCGTCCACTGATGCCCTAACCTTTGGGTCGTAATCGGGTGGGACGCTTACCAAAATGGTGTGCTTTTCTGGATTGAAGCCCTTTATGAGCACAATGTCCTTCCCTATTTTGGAAAGCTTCGCTTTGTTAACCCCTCTGGCTGTCATCCAGAAGGTGGTTTCCCCAAGTTCTGGGATATTTTCCCTCGCACTAAGGTTGCCGTAGCTCAGGCCTGTTATCCCGTAAAGCAAGTAGACATGTCGCAAATCTCGCTCCGAAAGGAGTTCGTGGATTGGGAAGGGGGCTGGCAAAATCCCCATTTCGTCCATTTCTCTGCCGTAGCGGATGAGCTTTTCCGTAATAGAGGTCCCATTCCAATAAGCCGGGGGAAGGTCAGTGGTTATTTCGTTCTCAATCACTAACACTGAGCAGGCTAAGGGCATTAGGTGACTGTAGACTTCTTCGGGGTCCCAGGGGACTTTGTAGAAGCCTGCTTCCAAGGTGGTGAAGTAGATGTCAACACTTTCGCCTCTTACATGAGCGTAAAGCACAAGGTTTGATAGGCTTCGGACAAGGACGGTATAAGCAGCGCGGTGAGCATTTTCCGGCAGTTCCTCCACTACGGCCAAGCTTGCCACAAATACGCCCTTGGATTTGCGACGGTAAGGCTTAGGCTCTTTCGCATCCGTAAGGTTGAGGATTAAGTTAACTTCGGGGTCATCCTCATCGGATAGGATGTGCCCCTTTGATTGCAGCAAGGCAACGATTTTCTCTGCCAAAGCATCCCGAACCGGTTGCTTATCCCTGGCTACTACTGCGAACTTCATCGCTCCCTCCTTTGCTTTTTGTTCAAAGCTATAAACACTTGGAGGGGCTTCGGGGTTACTGGTATAATAGGCCCAAAATCTGAGGAGGGGAAAAATGCGCCGGTTTAATGCCCGTATTCTGGAATATTCAAACGCCGAAAAGCTGAAGAAAGAGCTGGAGAAAGTGAAAGTTGATTGGGAAGGCCTGCAGGTGATGCTCCCCAAAGGCTTTTTCCGGGCTCTGAAGCTGGAGGGGGTCAATTACGAAGCTGCCCATATCCTAAAGCAAGAAATGCTCAGGCTCGGAGGAGAAGGGGCAATATCGGCAGCGGTTTACTTCGGAGCCGCTTCCCCGACCGATGTCATCCTCATAGGCACATTGGCTCAGCTTGAAGCTTTGATTAACTCCCTACGTCAGTTCCCCGATGATACCCTTAAGGCCGTAGCTCAGGAAGTGGAAGAGGCTTTGAAGAATTATCAAAGAGAGAACCTCAAGCCGATGCAAATAGGCAAGAAGACTTTTGTCTGGGGTGAGCGGACTTACATCATGGGGATAATAAACGTAACTCCGGATTCTTTCTCCGGGGACGGCTTGGCTGGAAATGTGGAGGAAGCTGTCGCTCAGGCCATCCGCTTTGTAGAAGAAGGGGCTGATATTTTGGACATAGGGGGCGAATCAACCCGGCCCGGCTCTCAGCCGATTTCGGAGGAAGAGGAATTAAGCCGGGTGATGCCGGTCCTTAGGCGTCTGGTCAAGGAAGTAGATGTGCCCATTTCCATTGACACTTACAAAGCCCGTGTGGCCCGGGAAGCCATTGAAGCCGGGGCAAGCATGGTAAACGATGTCTGGGGTCTGAGGATGGACCCCGATATGGCCAAGGTTGTGGCTGAATACAATGTGCCGGTGGTGGTGATGCACAATCGCTCTCACCCCAAGAATGCCGTTCAAGAGGCCCGCCTCGGCGGACGATACGTGGGGGTAGAATACCAAGACCTCATGGCCGATATCGTTCGGGAGTTGGAGTACAGCATAGGCCTTGCCCTTGATGCCGGCGTGGACTTTGAGAAAATCATAGTGGACCCAGGGATAGGCTTCGGAAAGACGGTGGAACAGAATTTGGAAATACTCAGGCGGCTTGGGGAACTTAAGGTGCTGGGAAGGCCTATACTCCTCGGAACTTCCAGGAAATCGGTCATAGGGTACGTTTTGAACCTTCCCCCAAATGAGAGGGTTGAGGGGACCGCAGCTACAGTTGCCCTTGGGATAGCTGCCGGGGCTGATATCGTCAGGGTACACGATGTCAAGGCGATGGCGCGCGTAGCCAAAATGGCCGATGCCATAGTTAGAGGGGCCTTCCGTGAAGGTTAAAGGAGCGATACTGGCCCTGGCTGTAGGCTTGGTTATACTTGCCCTTCCGATAAAATGGTCTTTCGCTCTCCTGAGCACGGCGACGCTTGCCCTGGTGGCTTTCCTTCGGCCTTTTACAGCTTTCCCCTTGCTTGCCTTGAGCATACCTTTAGGCTCTATACGCGAAATCGGCATAGGGCCAGCCAGGGTTGGCTTAACCGAGCTGGCGGTGGTGTTAGTGGCAGGGGTTTGGCTAGCAAGGAGGCTTGTCCTCAGAGAAGAGTGGCGTGGTTTTGGCCCAATTTTTGTCCCCTTCCTTGCCCTCTACGGAGCAATGCTGGTTTCAATCCTCCAAGCTTCTTCCCTGGAGCATTCTCTGAAGGAGCTCCTCAAATGGGGCGAGGTTTTCCTCGTTTACCTAATCCTTTGCACGAGCTTGCGGGAAAAGGAAGTTCCTTGGGTCATAGGTGGGCTTCTTCTGGCAGGATTGGTGGAAGGTTTAGTGGGGGTATACCAGTTTTTTACCCGGACCGGCCCTGAGCATTTTGTGGTTATGGGTAGGTTCATGAGGGCCTATGGGCACTTTATGCAGCCCAATCCTTTCGGAGGATACATGGGGCTTGTGATGCCTTTGGCTTTGGCCTTGGGGCTTGGGCTTTTCTTAGATGCCGAAATTCCCTGGCGTTTGCGCTTGGGTTTAGCTCTATACTGCCTTAGTGTAGGGCTGTTGACGGGAGCGGCTTTGGTTATGAGTTGGTCAAGAGGGGCTTGGCTTGGGGCGATAATAGCAGTAGCATGCGTAGTTGTGCTCGTGGATAAGAGGGTTGCTTTGGCTCTGGGGATTTTGGTGTTAGCTTTGATTTTACTGGTCAGGCCACCGCTGCAGCTTCTCATAGCAAGGTTTCAGGAGCTGACCGTTTGGCCTGGTCTGGAGGATTTGCGGACGATTGAGATAACCGATGAGAATTATGCAGTTGTGGAGAGGTTGGCCCATTGGGATGCTGCGCTTAGGATGTGGCGGGACCATTTGTGGTTTGGGGTGGGGATAGGCAATTATGAGCCTGCTTACTCTGCTTATGCTTTGCCTCGCTGGCCTGAGCCTTTGGGCCATGCTCACAATTACTATTTGAACATTGCTGCTGAGACGGGCCTCTTAGGCCTTGGGGCTTACCTTCTGTTTTGGGGATGGGTTTTCTTTCAAGCTTTTAAGGGCATTTGTTCACAGGTGGGCTGGAAGAGGGCTTTGCTCATAGGGGCAGTTGGGAGTTTTGTTCACCTTACTGTGCACAATTTTTTTGACAACCTTTACGTTCACGGGATGTATCTCCACGTGGCGGTGCTTTTGGGTCTTGTTTCCGTGTTGCGGGACTTTGGCGCTCAGAGATAGGGCCGGTTTCACTTGTCCAGGGGGCTTGCGCTCCCTGGACCCCCTTTGCCCACCCCCGTTGGCCGAGTGTTTGCCGGCGTATTGGGCCCCACTCGTGGTGGGGTTGCTAATGTGGGCGGCTCGCCCCTTCTTTTGAATTTGTGGGGGCACATCCCCCAAACCCCCTGGGAGGGGGCTTGCGCCCCCTCCACCCCCCGTTTGCCCACCCCCGTTGGCCGAGTGTTTGCCGGCGTATTGGGCCCCACTCGTGGCCGGGGGGCTAATGTGGGCAACTCGCCCCCCTTTTTATTTTGGGGGCACATCCCCCACACCCCCTGGGAGGGGGCTTGCGCCCCCTCCACCCCCTTTTGCCCACCCCCGTTGGCCGAGTGTTTGCCGGCGTATTGGGTCCCACTCGTGGCCGGGGGGCTAATGTGGGCAACTCGCCCCCCTTTTTATTTTGGGGGCACATCCCCCAAACCCCCTGGGAGGGGGCTTGCGCCCCCTCCACCCCTTTTTGCCCACCCCCGTTGGCCGAGGGTTCGCCGGCGTATTGGGTCCCACTCGTGGCCGGGGGGCTAATGTGGGCAACTCGCCCCCCTTTTTTATTTTGGGGGCACATCCCCCAAACCCCCTGGGAGGGGGCTTGCGCCCCCTCCACCCCCCGTTTGCCCACCCTCGCGGGCTTAGGGTTTGCCGGTGTATTGGGCCCCACTCGTGGCTTGGTTGCTAAGGTGGGCAGCTCGCCCCTTCTTTTGAATTTGTGGGGGCACATCCCCCACACCCCCTGGGAGGGGGCTTGCGCCCCCTCCACCCCCTTTTGCCCACCCCCGTTGGCTGAGTGTTTGCCGGCGTTTTGGGTCCCACTCGTGGGCGGGGTTGCTAATGTAGGCGGCTCGCCCCCTCTTTTGAATTTGTGGGGGGATACCCCCCACACCCCCTGCCATGGGGGCTCCGCCCCCCTGGACCCCCCCTTTGGCCCGCCCTCGTGGGCTTAGGGTTTGCCGGCGTATTGGGCCCCACTCGTGGTGGTGGCTAATGTGGGCAACTCGTCCCCCTTTTTTATTTTGGGGGCACATCCCCCAAACCCCCTGGGAGGGGGCTTGCGCCCCCTCCACCCCCCATTTGCCCACCCCCGTTGGCTGAGGGTTTGCCGGTGTATTGGGCCCCACTCGTGGTGGGGTTGCTAAGGTGGGCTACTTGCCCCCTTTTTGGTTTTGTGGGGGGACACCATCTGCCATGGGGGCTTTACCCCTTGGACCTCCCTTGGCTCACCCTCGTAGGCTGAGGTTTAGCCGGCATATTGGGCCCCAATTGTGGCGGAGTTGCAGGGGTTGAAAGCTCGCCTCTTTTGGGTTTGTGGGTGGAACGCCCCATGCTGAGGAGCTTTGCCCCCTTACATGGGGCTACGGGGTATTGCGAAGGGCGGGAGCCTTGGGGGCTTATTCACCAGGTCCCCGCCAGCATAACAGCGGGGATTGGGCTGCACATTTAGAATTTGACCTTGGAGATAGCTCGGGCCAGGAGTTCGCGGACACCTCGGTCGGGGCTTAAGTAGTAAACGTAAGAATCATCAAGCCTCTCTCGCTCCAGGATGCCTAAAAGGAAGAGGTCGTAGAGCTCAAGCGCTACGGCTTCTTTTCCTCTCCCTACCCTCAAGGCAATGCCAGAGCTTGTGTCCATGAAATTGGGATTGTGGACAAAAAACTTGAGCAGGTCCAGCTTTATGAGCGAATGCCCAAGCCTTTCAATAAATGCGAGAACTTCCAAGTCTACCCCGGAAACTTCCATACACCTACCTCCCGAAAGATTTTACCGCTTTGCCATCACGTGAGCAATAGTACTTAGGTCCCTTGGGCCTTTCGCTTGAGCTCGTAGAGTTTGTTAAGTGCCTCCAAAGGGGTCATGGAGTCAATGTCCAAGCTTTTAAGTTCTTCCAAGACCGGGTGTGAAGGGGAGAAGAGGGGAAGTTGAACGGCTTTGGGAGCTCGCGGACGGATGGTGACGGGATGGGAGTTGCTTTCCAGCTCCTTGAGGATTTCCTCCGCTCGGTGGATTACGGGCTTGGGAAGCCCAGCCAGCTGAGCCACATGAATCCCGTAGCTGCGGTCCGCTCCCCCCGGCACTATTTTGTGGAGGAATATGACTTTGCCCCCTTCCTCAGCAACGGCCACATTGTAGTTCCGGACCTTGGGGAGGAGGCGCTCAAGCTCTGTAAGCTCGTGGTAATGCGTGGCAAAGAGGGTCCTGGAGCGCAGATTGGGGTGGTTGTGGATGTATTCTACAACAGCCCAGGCTATGGAAATGCCATCGTAAGTGCTTGTTCCACGCCCTATCTCGTCCAGGATGAGGAGGCTTTTGGGGGTGGCGTGGTGGAGGATGTTAGCCGTTTCCACCATCTCTACCATGAAAGTTGATTGACCGGCGGCAATTTCGTCCTGCGCTCCTATGCGTGTGAAGATTCTGTCTACAATCCCTATTCGCGCTTCCCTGGCCGGAACAAAGGAACCGATCTGGGCCATGAGGACAATTAGGGCTACTTGGCGGATGTAGGTGCTCTTTCCGCTCATGTTGGGCCCAGTTATAACCAGGATGCGCTCCTCCGGGGTGAGGTGGACATCGTTGGGGACAAATGGCTCGCTTATGGTAAGCTCTACTACGGGGTGGCGGCCTTCAATGATGTGGATTTCATCGCTTTCGTCTACTACCGGGCGGACGTAGCCGTTTCTTTCCGCCACTTCGGCCAAGGAGGCGTAGACGTCAAGCTCGGCCAGAGCTGAGGCTGTGGCCATGAGCTTGGGGCTTTCCTGCGCTATTTCTTGGCATACTTGCCTGAAAAGCTGGGCTTCAAGCTCAGCAATCCTTTCTTCTGCGTTCAGCACTAAAGCTTCGTATTCTTTGAGTTCAGGGGTTATGAAGCGCTCGGCATTGACCAAGGTTTGCTTGCGGATGTAATCGGGCGGGACGGCGTTGAGGTTGGATTTTGTGACCTCAATGTAGTAGCCGAAGACCTTGTTGTATCCTACCTTCAAGGTTTTGATGCCAGTGCGTTGGCGTTCTCGGGCCTCCAAGCGTGCAATCCATTCTTTGGCATTGCGAGATGCCTCAATGATTCCGTCCAGCTCTCTGGAGAAGCCTGGTTTTATAACCCCGCCGGCCCCGACTGTGCCAGGTGGGTCGTCGGTTATTGCCCTGGCGATGAGGGAAATGACTTGCGGCACAGGGTCCAGCCTCTGGTAGATTGACTGGAGTGGGGGATGGTCTTTTTCCCCCAGAACTTCCCGGATTTGGTTCACTACCTCCAAAGCTTTCCTGATGCCTACCAAATCCCTCGGGCTTGCTATCCCCTGCCTGACCCTACCCACAAGCCTTTCCAAGTCCGGAGTTTGCTTCAGGAGTTCCCTAACTCTGGCCCTGAGGATGGTATCGTGGTACAGGGCTTCAACGGCATCAAGCCTGCGGTTTATCTCCTCAACTTTAATCAAGGGCTGGTTAACCCAGCGGTAGAGTAGCCTTGCCCCCATGGGGGTACGGGTTTGGTCCAGGACCCACAGGAGGGAGCCTCTTCGTTCCCTACCCCTTATGGTCTCCGAAAGCTCCAAGTTCCGCCGAGTGGCTGGGTCCAGGGGCATGAAATCGGAGGTGGAGTAAGTTTTGAGGGAAGATAGTTGGCGGAGGGCGGCTTTCTGGGTCTCGCTCAGGTATTGGATTATGGCTCCGGCTGCCCTTTCGGCCAGGGTTTTCCCTCCAAGGCCGAAACTTTCAGTAGTGGCTACTTTGAAGTGGTCAAGAAGGGCCTGGCGAGCATTGCCAAGCTCAAAGTGCCAAGATTCGTAGGTTGTTAAGTGGGAGTTAAGCCCGATGCTTTCCAACCCCCTTCGGGCCTCTTCATCGGCGAGGATTTCAGCGGGGCGGAGCCTTTCCAGCTCTTCTTGGACGGCCAGGAGAATATCATCGGCCTCTATCTGGGTTGCGGCAAATTCACCGGTAGTGATGTCTGTATAAGCGATGCCGGCTTTCTTGCCCTCAAGGACGACTGCGGCAAGGTAATTGTTGCGCTTGTCTTCCAGCAAGCCTGGCTCTACTACAGTCCCTGGGGTTACGACCCTCACCACCTCCCTGGGCATGAGGCCTTTCACGGGCTTATCGCTCAACTGCTCGCATATTGCCACCTTATACCCGGCAGCGATGAGCTTGGCCAAGTAGGTTTCCAGGGAGTGATGAGGGACCCCAGCTAAAGGAACTCTCTGGCCTTTCCCCACTGGGCGGGAGGTAAGGACGATGTTGCAGACTTCGGAAACGATGCGGGCATCTTCGTCAAACGTTTCGTAAAAGTCGCCGAGGCGGAAAAGAAGTATGGCGTCAGGATACTGGCGCTTTATCTTGAGATATTGGGAGCGTATGGGGGTGAGCTCCTTATCCTTCACCTTGCCCTCCACGGTATATTATACCCAGAAACGGATTTGACACAACGCCAAAATTCTGGTATTTCTGAACGCCGGGGCTAAGATGCGCGAGCCGTTTGAGTTCACAATCCTCAAGGAAGATTCCGAAACCTGGGCCAGGGTTGGGGTTATCCGAACTCCCCATGGGGAGATTCCGACCCCGGTCTTTGCACCTGTTGGGACTCAGGCTACGGTTAAAGCCCTTACTCCGAAAGAGCTGGAAGAGCTTGGGGTTACCCTAATCTTGGCCAATACCTATCACATTTACCTGAGGCCTGGCCCCGAGGTTATAGCCGAGCTTGGAGGTTTGCACCGCTTCATGGCCTGGCCTCGCCCAATCATGACCGATAGCGGAGGCTTTCAGATTTACAGCCTGGAATCCCTCCGCCGCTTCACCGAAGAGGGAGTCGTTTTCCGTTCCCATTTGGACGGCTCCATGCACCTATTGACCCCGGAGAAAGCGATAGAAATCCAAGAGCTTCTGGGGGCCGATTTCATCACCTGCCTTGACGAGTGCCCTCCCCCTCTGGAAAGGGATTACGTTAAAGAGGCCACTGAAAGGACCCACCGCTGGGCCGAACGATGCCTAAAGGCCCATCGCCGCACCGACCAGGCCCTATTCGGAATAATTCAGGGGGGCATATTTCCGGACCTAAGGAGGGAGAGCGCTCGGTTCATCGCTTCCTTAGGCTTTGACGGCTTCTCCATCGGAGGTTTATCGGTTGGTGAGCCTAAGGAAAAGACTTGGGAAATGCTGGAGGTTGTAATCCCCGTTCTGCCTCGGGACAAGCCAAGGCATCTATTGGGGGTTGGGGCTCCGGAGGATTTCTTTGAGGGGATAAGCCGAGGGATTGACATTTTTGACTGCGTCTTGCCCACTCGGATGGGCCGCACCGGCACCTTGTTTACTTGGCAAGGGAAGATTAACATCACCAACGCCCAGTATGCTCGGGACCCGAACCCGGTAGACCCTACTTGTGGATGCTATACTTGCCGCAACTTCTCCCGCGCTTACCTCCGCCACCTCTTCAAAGCCGAGGAAATCCTCGCCCCAATCTTGGCCACCATCCACAACGTTTACTTCATGGTCAATTTGGTCAGGCGCATTAGGCAATCAATCCTGGAGGGAAATTTCGCCCTTCTCCGGGAAGAGTTCATGGCATCTTATCAGAGGAGGCTTTAATGGACCCTTTACGCGCTGTTGCTATGGGAATCCTCCAAGGAGCGACCGAGTTCCTGCCTGTGTCCAGCTCCGGCCACTTGGTCCTTATCCCACATCTGCTGCGCTGGCCTATCCCTTCCGTTGCCTTTGACGCCTTAGTGCACTGGGGGACCCTTTTGGCCGTTTTGGCTTACTTCCGCTCGGAGCTAATTGCCCTCGCCAAGGCCTGGCTCAGAAGCATAACTGCCGGCGAGAGGTCTTACCAAGCTTATCTTAGCTGGCTCATCCTACTGGCCACGGTCCCAGGGGTAATAGCGGGGGTTACCCTGGATAACTTCTTTGAGGCCTTGTTCTCCTCACCGAGGCTGGTTTCGGTAGCGCTTATCGGCACGGCTTTGCTCTTGGTTTTGGCGGAGCTTAGGCTGAAGCCCCGCAAAGGGATGGAGCAATTGAACTGGCTTAACGCTCTTTTCATCGGGCTCTTTCAGGCTCTGGCTATAACGCCAGGGATTTCTCGCTCAGGCTCCACCATAACGGCAGGGATTCTCGCCGGGCTCAGTCGGGAAGAGGCTGCCCGCTTTAGCTTCCTCCTTTCGGTCCCGATAATATTCGGGGCTGGACTGAAGAAGCTGCTGGACCTTGCCTTTGCGGGTGAACTTGGGAGCCAGTGGTTCATCCTGCTTGTAGGATTTACGAGCGCGCTGGTAAGCGGTTACCTCAGCATCGCTTTCCTCCTCTCTTTCGTAAAGCGCAGGAGGCTCTATGTCTTCGCTTTCTACTGCTTGGCGCTGGGCCTTCTTGGCCTTGTCCTTTCTTAGCCTTGCAACTGGGTGTTTTGCCCCAACCTCTGAGCCTTCCCCACCCTTGAGGATTGGAGTCTGCACCTCGTTTCGCCCCCTGGTGGACGAAATCGCTAAAGCAGGCCTTTGGAGGATTGAGGTAACTGAAGGGCCCAGCAGGTTCGTATTGCGCGGGCTTGAGGCCGGCGAATTTGACTTGGCCATAGTAGCATTGCCTGTGCCCGGAGGCACCCTCGTAGCCAAAGATTCTCTGGCGATAGTAGTCCATCCGAGCAACCGCGTAGATTCCTTGTCAATGGAAGAGCTTAGGCGGATATATGCCGGCTACGTTTGGGATTGGAGCTTGCTGGGGTGGGAAGGGGAAGAAGTGGTGATCTTGAGCCGGGAAGATGGCTCCGGGGCCAGGGCTTTCTTTGAGGAAGAAGTTATGAAGGGGGAAAGGCTATCGCCAGCGGCAATCATAGCCCCTTCAAGCCAAAGTGTTCTGGATTACGTGGCTTCAAGGCCTGGGGCAATTGGCTATGTTTCTGCGTCTCTTTTAAACGCGAAGGTTAAAGCGCTACGTTTGGAAGGCAAAGGGCCCTCCTCTCCCGATTATCCTTTGAAGTTGTCGGCTTACGGGGTGGCTGGCAGTGAAGCTGGCCGCAAGCTTCTGGAATTCCTCAAAGGGCCTGCTGGCCGTAAGCTCCTCATGCAGCGCTACTGTCTACCCTGAAAAGTCGGCCATTGGCAAAGGCCTAAATGTAAGCTACTCGCCCCTTCTTTTGGGTTCTTGGGGGGACACCCCCACGCCTCCTGGGATGGGGCTCCGCCCCTTCTATCCCCCGGTTTAATGAAAGGGCGTAGCACCGCTACGTCCGTACTCGGCGCAGGCCGACCTCTGGCCCAAGAGGCCGACTTCAGTCGGCGCCAAAAAGGTGGTATAATCAGATGCCGAGGAGGAGCTATGAAAGAGGGATGCCTCAATGAGAAAATGGCAGAAGTGAGGGCTCTCGTGGATGCTAAGGGGTTCAGCAGCGACGAGAGCCGCATCTGGGAAATGCTTGCCCTAATCCACTCCGAAATTTCCGAGGCTACCGATGCCTACAAGAAGGGCCAACCTTTGGAAAAAGTCGGGGAAGAACTGATTGATGCCATAATCCGAATCCTTCACCTCCTTTCGGCCCTTGGGCTTGATGCCGAAGAGCTCTACCAGAAGAAAATGGCCGAGAATTGGAAAAGGCCTTTCAGGTATGGAACGGTGAGGGGAGGGTGAACCGGGAAAGGCTCTACAAAATCAATGCCATAGTCCTAAAGCGGGCCGATTTCGGAGAGGCCGATAGGCTAGTTACGGTCTATTCCCTGGAGGAAGGCAAGCTTCGCCTCCTGGCCAAAGGGGTGAGAAAACCCACCAGCCGAAAAGCCGGCCACCTTGAGCTTTTCACCCACGTTAAGCTTTTGGTGGCTAAGGGAAAAGAACTGGACATAATAACTCAGGCTGAGGCTTTGGAATATTTCCCAAACCTTCGCGAAGACCTCCTCCGCACTGGATACGCCCACTACATCGCCGAGCTTACAGACGGCTTCATGGCCGAGCAGGATAAAAACCCCCAGGTCTATTCCTTGGTCTTAGAGAGCTTTCGGCGCTTGGACAAAGGGCAAGAAGCTTGGCCGATAATGCGCTTCTTTGAACTTCATCTCCTTACCCTGGCTGGCTACAGGCCTGAACTTTTCGTCTGCGTCAAATGCCGAGAGCCGCTCAAGGCCTCAGTCAATTACTTCTCCGTAGCCGATGGCGGAGCCCTCTGCCCCCGCTGCGGCGAAGGAAAAGATGGGGCAACGGCTCTATCCCAAGGAGCCCTCAAAATTATGCGCTTTTTCCTCACAAGGGATTACGAATACTGCCAGCACCTGCGAATCCCTCACAACCTTGGGGTGGAAGTTGAAGCCATCCTCAGGCGCTACATCCTTTACCGCCTGGAAAGGCCTTTGAAATCAACGAGATTTTTGGACAAGCTTGAATCGGGAGGGATATATGGGTAAAGCACTGTCTTTCCAAGAGGTTATTCTTCGCCTTCAGAAATTCTGGGCCGATAGGGGATGCTTAATCTGGCAGCCTTACAGTGAGAAAGTGGGGGCCGGAACGATGAACCCTGCCACTTTCCTCAGAGTCCTTGGCCCCGAACCCTGGAACGTAGCCTACGTAGAACCTTCTTACCGCCCCGACGATGGCCGCTACGGAGAAAATCCCAACCGGATGCAGCTCCACTTCCAATTCCAGGTCATCCTCAAGCCCGACCCCGGCAACCCTCAGGAAATCTACCTGGAAAGCCTTGAAGCGCTGGGCATTGATCCCGCCCAGCACGACATACGTTTCGTTGAAGATAACTGGGAGTCCCCAGCCCTCGGAGCTTGGGGGCTCGGATGGGAAGTGTGGCTTGATGGCTTGGAAATCACTCAGTTCACCTACTTCCAGCAGGCTGGAGGGATTGACCTCAACCCAGTAGCTGTAGAGATAACTTACGGCCTTGAGCGAATCGTCATGTTCCTGCAGCAGGTAAAGAGCGTGTGGGAAATTGACTGGGATGGCATCCACACCTATGGCGATATCCTTCTCCGTTCCGAGGTAGAGCACTGCATTTACAACTTTGAAGAAGCCGATGTGGATAGGCTCAGGCTTCTCTACAACGAATATGAGGCCGAAGCCAAACGCTGCTTGGAAAGAGGCCTTGTAATCCCCGCCCACGACTACATCCTCCGTTGCTCCCACACATTCAACCTCCTGGACTCCAGGGGGACCATCGGTGTTGCTGAGAGGGCTTCATACTTTGCCCGGATGAGGGATTTGGCCCGCCAAGCCGCTCAACTTTACCTCCGCCAGCGCCAGGAAATGGGCTTCCCTTGGCTTACTAAAGCCTCCCTTCCCGAAAAAAGCTCGGCTATCGCCAAAGAGGATGAAAGGCCTCTGCCCCCCTACGCCGATGCCCTCTTGGAAATCGGGGCTGAGGAACTCCCGGCCCGTGACCTAAGTTCGGCTGTGGAACAGCTAAAATCCGTAGCCCCTGAACTTTTGGCCGAAGCGCGCCTACGCTACAAGAACCTTTACGTAAGCGGAACCCCTCGCCGCCTCGTGCTTTACATTGAAGGCTTGGCCTCCTCCCAGGAGGAAGAAGAGCTTGTGATTAAGGGGCCACCGGCTTCGGCAGCGTTTGACCAGGAGGGAAAGCCCACAAAAGCCGCCCTTGCTTTCGCCGAAAGGCAAGGTGTAAAAGTGGAAGAACTACAGGTCAGGGAATCCGAGGGGAAGCGCTACCTTGTGGCTGTAATCCGGAAAGCGGGCAAAACTGCCCCTGAAGTCCTGGCCGAACTCTTCCCACGCTTAATCTCATCCCTGCGTTTCACCCTCTCAATGCGCTGGAACGAAAGCGGAATCCGGTTCTCAAGGCCGATCCGCTGGCTTGTGGCCCTGTTCGGCGATAGAATCGTGGACTTTGAATACGCAGGGGTTCGCTCTGGCCGCACGACCCGGGGCTTGAGGCCAGAGGGCTCCCCTCCCATAACCTTGGAAAAGGCCGAAGATTACTTCCAAGCCATGGAAAAGGCCGGAATCATGGTGGACATGGAGAAGCGGAAGGAGACGATAAAGGAGCAAGCTTCTAAGTTGGCTTCAGAGGTAAGCGGCTTCATCCCGGATGACCCTGCCCTTTTGGAAGAAGTGGCCAACCTTGTGGAAAAGCCCACGGCCTTCAGAGGAGCCTTTGACCCCGATTACCTTCGCTTGCCCAAAGAAGTGCTCATAACCGTTATGAAGAAGCACCAGCGCTATTTCCCGGTATTAGCCTCCGATGGGGAGCTCCTGCCCTATTTCATCGCCGTCCGCAATGGCGATACCCGCCACTTGGACATCGTTTGCCGGGGGAACGAGGCCGTCCTGCGGGCTCGCTTCGCCGATGCCGATTACTTCATCGCTACGGACTTGAGGAAATCTCTTGAGGAGCACTTGCCCAAGATAAAAGGCCTGACCTTCCAAGAGAAACTGGGCTCAATGCTGGATAAAGTCAAGCGGCTGGAAAATTTAGTCCCCTGGCTTTGCCAGCGCCTCAGCATCCCTGAAGAGGAAGCGAAGAAAGCCTATAGAGTGGCTCACCTCTGCAAGGCCGACCTGGCCACTCAAATGGTCATTGAACTCACAGCCTTGCAGGGGCTTATGGGCCGATACTATGCCCTTCGCTGGGGGGAAGACCCGGAGGTAGCGGAGGCCATTTTTGAGCACTACTTGCCCCGTTTTGCCGGGGATGCCCTGCCTAAAACCGTTGCCGGCACCATAGTAGGCATTGCCGATAGGCTGGATACAATCACAGGCCTTCTGGGTGTAGGGCTTGCCCCCACCGGCTCTGCCGACCCCTACGGGCTCAGGCGGACGGCCCTTGGGCTGGTTCAAATCCTTGTGGACAAAGGCATAAGGCTATCGCTTAAAGAAGCCTTAACCGAAGCTGCTCGCCTTCTGCCCTTGACCGACCCGGAGGGGACGATAAGGGAAGCTTGGGAGTTCATCGTAGCCAGGATGCGAGGCCTATTCCAAGAAAGGGGTTACAGAGCCGACCTCATAGAGGCGGTCCTGGCGGAGCGAGCCGATGACCCATTCTTAGCTTGGCTGACCCTTAAAGACCTTGCCCGTTGGGCTCAGAGGCCGGAATTCCCAACCATAATGACCGCCTTTATCCGTCCGGCCCGGATAGTGAAAGATGTTCCTGGGCTTCTTCCCCTTAACCCTGAGCGTTTTACCGAACCGGCCGAGCACAACCTCTACAAGGCCTACCTGGAAGCTGAGGAAAAGAGGCGCAAAGTTAACGACGTAGACGGGCTTTTCGCTCTCTTAGCCCCGCTTGTAGAACCGATTGACAGGTTCTTCTACGATGTTTTCGTGATGGTAGAAGACAAGGAAGTGCGGGAGAACCGTCTTGCCCTCCTCCAGCGCATCGCCCTTCTGCCCAAAGGCATTGCTGACCTTTCCAGGGTGGAGGTATAAACCCAACTTCAGTCGGTGCAAAGCTTGCTGCTTTAGCCCCTCAATGGTATACTTTTCGGGTGAGGTAAGGATGGAGAGGCTTCAGAGGGTTCTACTGCGTTCTCAAAACCCTAAAGCCAGTTGGGCTTTGGCCGCCCTATTTGTCCTTGTCGCCTTGTGCGGAGGAGCATATATCGCTTTCCTCTCCCCCATGATAGCTTGGGGATTGACTATCGCTATCATAGGCGTTATCCTCACTCTGAGCGATATAAAGTGGGGCTTCTTCGGCCTCGTGGCCATAATTTACCTCTTGCCCTTCGGGGTTTTGCCCCTCAGGCTCGGGTTCTACCCGACTTTTCTGGACGCTGCCTTGCTTTTGGTGTTCGGCGCTTGGATTACAGGAGCGGCTCTGAAGAAGAGCCCAATTGACGGTTCCCCAATCGGCCCATTTATTGTCGCTTTTATCCTGTTGGCATGCGCCTCCTTCGTAGCAGGCCTCGCTCACGCCGAGCTTACTGCCACTACCCTGAGGCATTTCGTGGAGATAATCCTGGCCATAGCCCTTTTCTTCGCTGTGATAAACACCTTGAAGGAAAAGGTGAAACTCAAGCAAGTCGTGGCGGCTATCGGGGCCTTTGCCTTGGCCGAGGCCATCATCGCCATCGTCATCTACTTCCTGCCCAGCTATACCGCTGTCCGCATCCTCTCGGCTTTGGGGAGGGTCGGGTACCCAACGGGATGGGGTGTATTGCGCTACGTGGAAAACAATCCGGAGCTTCCCCTGCGGGCTGTGGGCACTTCAATAGACCCTAATGTTCTGGGCGGTTCAATGATGATTGCCATTGCCCTATTCACTCCGCAGCTTTTCGCTCGCAAGCCTTTCCTTCCCCGCTATTTAGTCCTGCCTTCCCTCGCAGTTCTGTGGTTCTGCCTTTACCTCACTTATTCTCGGAGTGCGCTTTTGGGTCTCTTGGCCGCCCTATCAATCATTGGCCTTGTCCGCTACAGGGCTATTTTTGCCCTTGTGGCCTTAGCTTTCTTGCTTGTCATCTTCCTCCCTCAAGCCCAACCTTACCTTGAGAGGCTCCAAGCCGGTTTAGCCGGGAAGGATTTGGCCACCAAGATGCGTTTCGGGGAATACAAAGATGCCTTAATCCTCATCTCTCGCTACCCATGGCTTGGGGTTGGGTTCTCAGGGACGCCGGACATTGACATTTACATCGGTGTCTCCAGCCTCTATCTCCTCATGGCTGAATACATCGGCATCCCTGGGGTTGGGATTTTCCTGACCATCGTGGGGCGGTTCTTCTCCTTGCTCTTCCAGAAGTGGAAAGCTTTAACTTCGGACCAGGAGATGGAGGCAATAATGGTGGGGCTTGTGGGGGCTATAGGAGGGGCTTTGGTAGGGGGAATTTTTGACCACTACTTCTTCAACCTGGATTTCCCCCACTCCGTGAGCCTCTTCTGGCTCTTGGTGGGCTTAGCGGTGGCAGCTTTGGAGGCGAAATGATTTTGGTGAGTGCATGCCTTGCCGGCATCCCTTGCCGATACGACGGGGGAAGCTCCCCGGTGCCGGAAATCCAGAGGTTGGTAGCCGAAGGGCACGCTGTAGCCATATGCCCTGAAGTAGCAGGGGGCTTGCCTATTCCCAGGCTCCCAGCTGAGATTCAAGGCGGAGATGGCCAGGATGTCTTGGAGGGGAGAGCCAAGGTCGTGCGCCAGGATGGGGTTGACATAACCGAAGCCTTCATCAAAGGAGCACATCAGGCCCTATCCTTGGCCCGCAAAGTTGGGGCTAAGAAGGCTATCCTCAAGGCTCGCAGCCCATCCTGCGGAGTCACGTTTATCCACGATGGCTCTTTTACGGGCGCTCTTCGGGAAGGGATGGGAGTTACTGCTGCCTTGCTCAAAAGAGAAGGGATTGAGCTGGAGGAAAGATGAGCTTAGATTTTGACCCTGAACGCCAGAAGAAGGCTAAGGAATACGCCCGTAAGCGTTATCTACTCTTCGCTTTAGACCTCCTCCAAGGAGCAGTTATTCTGGCTATTTTCATCTTCGGAGGGTTATCGGCCAGGCTGAAAGAGGCTGTAGAAAGCTTTGTCTCCGGGCAAGTAGCCGTGGTGGCTTTGTATTTCCTCGCTTTCTATGCCTTCTACTGGGTTACAGGCTTCCCCTTGGCCTGGTACGAGGGGTTTGTCCTTCAGCATCGCTATGGCCTTTCAACCCAATCCCTCAGGAGTTGGCTTTCAGACCAGCTCAAAGCCTTGGCCTTAGCCGTATCGCTTGGCCTCTTGGCTACGGAGCTTTTGTATTTCCTCTTGGCCCGCTCGCCGCATTTGTGGTGGCTCTGGGCTTGGATTGCTTTCGCCTTCTTCACGGTAATTTTGGCCAACCTATTCCCAGTCCTAATCCTCCCGCTCTTCATTCCTTTCCATCCCTTGGAGGATGAGGAGCTCAAGGCAAGGCTCATGCGCCTGGCGGAGAAAGCTCGGACCAAAGTTCGGGGCATCTTCACCCTCAAGCTTTCGGTTAAAACTACGGCAGGTGATGCGCTATTGGTGGGGTTAGGGAACACTCGCCGCATCCTCTTGGGCGATACCTTGCTCAAGGATTACACCCCGGATGAGATTGAGACCATCTTGGCCCACGAGCTTGCCCACCACTTGCACCATGATATGGCCTTGGGGATAGCTTTCCAGGCTATCTTGAGTTTCCTCACCTTTTGGATTGCGGGCCAAGTTTTCCCCTTCCTTGCCAGATCTATGGGCTATGAGGGGCTTGCAGACATCGGAGCTTTCCCCCTCCTGGCAGGGCTCATGGGTTTTTTGACCCTCGTCCTTACCCCGATTACCTCGGCTTACTCTCGCTGGCGAGAATCGCTTGCCGATGAATATTCCCTTAAGGCTACTTGCAAGCCTGAGGCTTTTGCCTCGGCAATGGTTAAACTGGCAAACCAGAACCTGGCCGAAGCTTTCCCCCCTCGCTGGGCCGAAATCCTCTTCTATTCCCATCCTCCGATTGGAAGGAGGGTCCGCAAAGCCAAGGAATGGCTGGAGGAAGGAAAATGCGCATCGCCATAGGTTCAGACCACGCCGGATTTAACCTCAAACAAGATGTTATGAAGCTTTTGCAGGAATTGGGGCATCAAGTCCACGACGTCGGCACTTATTCCACCGAGCCTTCCGATTATCCGGACTTTGCTGCCGCCGTAGGCCAAATGGTGACTAATGGCGAGGCCGATTTGGGTATCCTGATATGCGGGACGGGCATCGGCATGAGCATAGCGGCCAACAAGATAAAGGGGGTGAGAGCTGCCGCCTGCCACGATGTCTTTACCGCCAGGATGGCTCGCGAGCACAACGATGCCAATGTCCTGTGCTTAGGGGCATGGGTAATCGGAAGAGGAGTGGCTATGGAAGTGGTCAAGGCCTTCTTAGAAGCGAGCTTTTCTGGGGCGGAAAGGCATCAACGCCGGCTCGCTAAAATAAAGGCTTTGGAAGAGTAATGCTAATCGGGATAGACGCCAGCAGGGCTGTCTCTTCCTCGCCTACCGGAACCGAGAACTACTCCCGTTTCCTCATAAAATACTTGGCGAAGTTTAGCCATAGCACCCTTCGCCTCTACTTCAATTCCCCTCCCCCTGAGGAATTCTATGCCGAGCTTTTAGGCTTCTCCAGCTTAGAGTTCAAAGTTATGCCTTTCCCTCGCCTCTGGACCCACCTTCGCCTCTCTCTGGAGATGTCCCTCAATCCTCCCGATGTCCTCTTTGTCCCCGCTCATGTCATCCCTCTCATCCATCCCAAAGCTACCGCCGTTACCGTTCACGACCTCGGCTTCAAGTATTACCCGCGTGCTCATCCTTTTCTCCAGCGGCTTTACCTTGACCTTTCAACCCGCTACAATGCTCAGGTTGCCTCAGTAGTGATAGCCGATTCTGAGGCCACTCGGAAGGATTTGGCGTCCTTTTACCGCGTTCCTTTGAGCAAAGTGAGGGTGGTTTACCCTGGGCTTGACCCGGCCGTTAAGCCTGTGAAGGATAAGAGGCGGATAGAGAAAGTCAAAGCTCGCTACGGGATTGAAGGGGATTATTTCCTTTTCGTGGGGACTATCCAGCCACGCAAGAACTTGAAGCGTTTGGCGGAAGCTTTCGCCCTTTTCCGCCAAGAGACTTCGGCTCCGGTGAAGCTTGTTCTGGCCGGGAAGCCTGGCTGGCTTTACAGTGAAGCCGTCCCCCCCGCCCGCAATGACATAATCCTCACCGGATACATCCCAAGGGACGACCTCTTAGCCCTTTTGAGTGGAGCCAAGCTTTTCGTTTTCCCCTCTTTGTATGAGGGGTTTGGCTTTCCGGTGTTAGAAGCGATGGCTTGCGGTGTGCCGGTGATGTGCTCTAATACTTCTTCACTTCCAGAGCTTGCGGAAGGAATCGCTTTGATGGTGGACCCGATGGATGTGGAAGGGATGGCTCGGGCTATGGAGCGAGTCTGGAAAGAGGGTGTGGCGGAGGAAATCATTGAGCGAGGTAAAGAGAGAGCTGCGAGGTTCTCGTGGGAAAAGTGCGCTCAAGCCATAGCGCAAATCCTGGAGGGGTTATAAAGGCCGTAGAGCCGGGTGGATTAGGCCATAGGCTCGGCCTAAGGCCTGGGGATCGCATCCTGGCTGTGAATGGTCGCTTCCTGAGGGATGTCATTGACTTCAATTTCTACACTGCCGAGGAAGAGCTGGAGATAGTAGTGGATAGAGAGGGGGAGCGTTTCGTCATCCGGGCTTACAGGGGTTACGGTGAGGAGTGGGGCATAGAGTTTGAGGAGCCGGTTTTTGATGGGATAAGGAGGTGCACGAACCGCTGCGAGTTCTGCTTTGTCAATCAGCTCCCCCGTGGTCTCCGGCCAAGCCTTTACATAAAAGATGACGATTACCGCTATTCCTTCCTTTTCGGCAACTTCATAACCCTCACGAACCTTACGGAGGAGGATTGGAATAGGTTAGCGGAGCAACGCCTTAGCCCGCTATACGTTTCCGTCCACAGTACCGATTTAGCTCTGCGGCGGGAGCTTCTGGGCAACCCATCGGCTCCGGATGTCCTTGAACAGCTCCGGCGCCTCGGCGATTTGGGGATAGTAGTGCATGCGCAGATTGTCCTCATCCCTGGCCGGAACGATGGCCCGCACCTTGAGCGCACCATTGATGAGCTTTCATCGCTCTACCCTGTAGTCCAGTCCATTGCTGTGGTGCCGGTTGGAGTTACTAAATTCTGCCCTCCGGGGATTCGCCCTTACGCCCCTTCGGAAGCGGAGGAAGTAGTTGCCTTGGTTCTGGAGCGTCAGAAGCGCTTCCGCCGTGCTCTAAAGAAGGGGCTGGTGTATCTATCCGATGAGTGGTATTTCCTGACCGGCCTATCTTTCCCGCCAGCCAAGGAATACGATGGTTTTCCCCAGCTGGAGAACGGTGTTGGTCTTTCCAGGGTCTTCCTGGATGAGTGGGAGGAGAACAAAGGTGCTCTACCCTTGCTGAGCCTTAGGGGGGTAGCGGCATGCGGAGCTATGCCTTTCCCTCTGGTGAAGCAAATTGCCGATGAATTCAACGAGATTACCGGTTCCCAGCTTGAGGTTATAAAGGTTGAGAACCGCCTTTTTGGCCCAACCGTTACCGTATCGGGCCTTATGGTAGGGGAGGACGTTGTTGAGGCATTGCGGGGGCGGGCCTGGGAAGGCCTTGTGGTCATACCCAGGGTTATGCTGGATTCTTCAGGGCGGCTGACCTTGGACGATTTCACGGTAGAAGGGATGGAAGAGCGCTTAGGGGCCAAAGTTCAGGTGGTTTCGCATTTTTATGAGCTTGCATTTGGATAGGGGGTAGCCATAGGTTTCAAATTCCCACCCCGTTGGCTAAGGGTTTGCCGGCGTTTTGGGTCCCACTCGTGTTTGGGTTGGCGAGAGCGGGGCACATCCCCCATACTCCCTGCCAGGGGGCTCCGCCCCCTGGACCCCCGTTTACCCACCCTCGTAGGCTGAGGGTTTGCCATCGTTTTGGGCCCCCCTCGTGGGCAGGTTGCTAAGGTGGGCAACTCGCCCCCTTTTGAATTTGTGGGGGGACACCCCCCACGACCCCCTGCCAGGGGGCTCCGCCCCCTGGACCCCCGTTTACCCACCCTCGTTGGCTGAGGGTTTGCCATCGTTTTGGGCCCCCCTCGTGGGCAGGTTGCTAAGGTGGGCAACTCGCCCCCTCTTTTGGTTTTTGGGGGTACATCACCCAAACCCCCTGGGAGGGGGCTTGCGCCCCCTCCACCCCCTTTGCCCACCCCCGTAAGCTGAGGGTTCGCCAGAGTTTTGGGCCCCCTCGTGGGCAGGTTGCTAAGGTGGGCAACTCGCCCCTCTTTTGGTTTTTTGGGGTACATCACCCAAACCCCCTGGGAGGGGGCTTGTGCCCCCTCCACCCCCTTTGCCCACCCCCGTAAGCTGAGGGTTCGCCAGAGTTTTGGGCCCCACTCGCGGCCGGGTTGCTAAGGTGGGCAACTCGCCCCTCTTTTGAATTTGTGGGGGGACACCCCCACGACCCCCTGGACCCCCGTTTACCTACCCTCGTTGGCTGAGGGTTTGCCAGCGTTTCGGGAGTTAACCTCTCCCCAGGCCAACCCCGCCAAATTTTCCCCCTTCCCTCGCAGGGAAGGGGGTCAGGGGGTTAGGTCGGAAAGGCACACCCCCCAAACCATCCGCCAGGGGTGAGCACCTTGGCCTCCCTTGTGAAAGGCTTTGTTTTGCCAAACCCGAAGCGAAGTTGTAAAATTAGCGCAGGAGGTAAAAGCTATGTCTGACATCGTGGGATTGCTTTTCTTTGTTTTCTTAGGCATCACAATCCATGAGTTCGCCCACGCCTGGGCCGCCGATAGGCTGGGTGACCCAACGCCACGCTACATGGGCAGACTTACCCTTAACCCTATGGCCCATTTGGACCCCCTTGGCACCCTCATGTTCCTCGTCTCCCTCGTTTACGGGTTCGGAATCGGCTGGGGGAAACCAGTGCCTGTGAACCCCCGCAATATCCGTAATCTCCCTATCGCTACAGGGATGGGGCTAATAGCTTTCGCCGGCCCCTTTTCTAACCTCCTTTTGGCTTCAGCTTTGGCTTTAGCCTTCCACTTCCCCTTGCCTTTAAGTTTTCGGGGTTTCCTTATGGCTGGGGTATTTGCCAACGTCGGTTTGGCTTTGTTCAACCTCTTGCCTTTGCCCCCTTTGGACGGCTTTGACGTCCTTATGGGCATTATCGGCTCTTTCCACACCCGAACGGCCTACAATCTCTTCCGCCAGCTTTCCCAACTGGAAGCCCACGGCCCGCTTATCCTCTTTGCCCTAATCGCCATTGATTACATCCTACCTGTGAGCATTTTGGGAAGCATCTTGGGCCCTCCTTTCCGCCTCATAACCTCACTGCTGTTGAGGTGAAGGAGCGCCCATGTTCAGGCTTATCAAGCAGGCTTTATACAGAGCCCGCCAATTCTTCCAGGCCCTCTCGGCTAACCTGGATGAAGAGGATTGGCAAGTGCTTAGGGAGAACCTTAACCCCGAGGAACTGGCCGCTTTCGGCCGGATGAGCGCTGCCGACCAACGTCACAGCCTTGAGGTTTACTATACCCTTGTGCGCGAAGGCAAGACCCACCCCGACCTCTTGAAGGCTGCCCTGCTCCACGATATCGGGAAAGGAGGAGGGGATATCCACCTCTGGCACAGGGTAGCCATAGTCCTAATCAGAGCTTTCTTCCCCATAGCCTTGAAGTGGCTTGCCGTACCCGATGGCTGGCGCCGTCCCTTTTACATCCACTACTACCACCCAATCTTAGGGGCCGAAATGGCTAAGAGGCTCGGTTGCTCCCCTCTCACCGTTGAGCTTATACTCAGGCACCAACCAACTTTGGAGCTTCCACCGTGGGACCCTACACCTGAGCAGCTGGAGCTCCTCAAAGCCCTTCAAGAAGTGGATGGGACGAAATGAAGATAGCCATTGTCCCTTTTGGCCAAGTGGAGAAGAAAATCCTGGATTACCTTGAGGAAGCACTGAGTAGAACTTTCGGCAGAGAATGCGCTCAGCTTCCCCCTTTACCCATTCCACCCCATGCCTTTAACCCCTCCCGCCGCCAGTACCTTTCCGATTTGTTCCTCAAAGAACTGGCGAAAATTAAGGCCGAAGGGGCGGAGAAAGTCCTCGGAGTTACCGAAGTAGACCTCTATACGCAGGGGCTTAACTTTGTCTTCGGCCAGGCATCGCTCGGAGGGAGGGAGGCAGTAATCTCGCTGGCCAGACTTCACCAAAGCTTCTACGGCTTGCCTGAGGATGAAGGCATCTTTTTGGAGAGAACTCTGAAGGAAGCCGTCCACGAACTTGGCCATACTTGGGGCCTCGCCCATTGCCCTGACCCATCATGCGTGATGCATTTCTCCAATTCCCTGCGCGATACCGACATAAAGAAAGCCGAATTTTGCCCCCGTTGCCTTTCGGCCCTTAAGGCCCGCCTTTAGGAGGGAAGCTATGGATGCCGACCTTGTGCTCTACAATGGCTTTGTTTACGATATGGTCAACCCCTTTCCGAACCAAGCTATTGCCATAAGGGCAGGTAAAGTGCTTAGGGCAGGTTCGGACCAAGAAATCCTCTCGCTCTTGAGCCCCGAAGGAATGGCCATTGATCTCAAAGGGGCCACTGCTATCCCCGGCCTTGTGGATGGCCACTTCCACCTTTTGAGCTATGCCCTGCGTCTCTCAACTTTGGACCTCGCTGGCCTTGATTCAAAGGATAAAGTTCTGGAGAAAGTGGCCGCCAAGGTTTCTTCAATCCCCGAGGGACAATGGGTAATCGGTGGGGGGTGGGACAGGAACCTCTGGCCAGACCCTTCTTTCCCAACCCGCAGGGATTTGGACGCAGTCGCTCCCAATCATCCTGTTGCTCTCTGGAGCAAAGATGGCCATACCCTCTGGCTCAACTCCCTCGCCCTGAAGGAATTGGGGATAAATTCCTTCACCCCTGACCCACCTGGCGGTGTGATTGAGCGCGACGAGCTTGGTCAGCCCACGGGTATCCTCAAAGAGAAGGCAGCCGAGCTGGTTAAGCAGCGTGTGGAAGCTTCCTCCCCCCTGCTTCAACGTAGCGTAGAAGAGGCTATGGAAAGCCTTTTGCGCAAGGGTTTGGTAGGGCTTCACAATTGCGAGGATGAGAGGGCCTTATCTCTCCTCCAGAGCCTAAAGAGCCAAGGCAAACTCAAGATGCGCATCCTTCACCACATCCCTGCTGAAAACTTGGAAGCAGCTATAAAGCTCGGGATAAAAAGCGGCTTTGGGGATGAATACTTGCGCATCGGTGGGGTCAAAATCTTTGCCGATGGCACCCTTGGCTCCCGGACGGCGGCCATGCTTGAGCCTTACCTTGGAGAGCCAGAAAACTTGGGAATCCTGACCATAACCCCTGAGGAGCTTGAGGAGCTGGTCTTGAAAGCTGGGGAAGCAGGCCTCTCGGTAGCCGTTCACGCCATAGGCGATAGGGCCAATCGGGTTGTGTTGGATGCTCTGGAGAAGGCACCCCGACTCCGCCACCGCATTGAGCATGTCCAACTCCTTACCCCTCAGGACCTACCTCGTTTGGCGAAGCTTGGGGTTGTGGCCTCAATGCAACCCATACATGCCACTTCCGACATGGAGATGGCCGAGCGTTACTGGGGGAAAGAGCGTTGCCGGTGGGCCTATGCTTGGCGTAGCCTCCTTGAGGCCGGCACAATCTTAGCCTTTGGCTCCGATTGCCCTGTGGAGCCTCCGGACCCCCTTTTGGGGATTTACGCTGCTGTGACCAGGCGTCGCCTTGATGGTTCCCCTGGACCTGAAGGTTGGTTCCCGGAGCAACGCCTCACGGTAGAGGAGGCAATCCGAGCCTACACTTGGGGGAATGCCTTCGCCGCAGGGGAAGAGAAGAGCCGCGGAACCCTTGCCCCTGGCTTCTTGGCCGATATCACCATCCTCTCTGACAATATATTCCGAACTGCTCCGGAGAAAATCCCCGCCATAGAGGTTTTAGGGACGATAATCGGGGGCGAAATTGCTTTCCTTCACCCTGCGCTTTGACCACCACTTTCTTGTGGCGATTGCCCTTCAGCTTTAGCCTTTCCCCGGCCCTTAGAAGCCCTTAAGACTATGAAGGCGATTGGTAAAATGACTATAGCCCCCAAGATTACGACGACTATGCTGATTGCCGTTATCGGCACAGCAGGCCGAGCTTTAGGTTGGGGTGTAGGAGTGCTGGTAGCTGAAATGAGGGGAAGCGAGGCGGGGGTTATGGGTGTAGTAGGTGTTAGAGCAGGAGTAAAGGTTGGGGTGAGCAACGCAGTTGGCGTTGGAGTGGCCACTGCGGGCACGGGCGTTGGCGTTGGAGTTACCACTGCAGGCATAGGGGTTGGGGTCGGAAGCGGAGCATAGCCGGTGCAAACCATGAGGCGGACATCGTCAAGGTACATAGCCGTGGGGTTGCCGTTGCCATCGTTCACTACGCCGAAGTAGAAGCGGATGGTTTGCCCCCTGGTCAAACTTGTAAGGTCAATTGTGACCTCTTTCCATCCCCCTGCTGTATCCTGCTTCTCTCTCCAAGGCACGGCCAAGATTGAGCCATCGGCTGGATTGAGGAGCACGAATTTAGCTTCGTCAAAGGCCTGTTGTCCCTGGGAAACCAGCTTATAGTGGAAAGTCAATTTGACCGAAGAAGCATCCGCCGGCACGGTTATATCCTGCCACACGGAGGAAAAAGCCAAGGTATCGGTTGACGGGTCAAGGTTACCAAGGAGCATAGAGCGGCTACCGTCCCAGGCAGCGTCCTGAGTGAAGGTTGGCGGTTTAGGGGTAAGTTCCCAATGCCATCCTCCGTCCTCTTCAAAGCTCCCGTTGACAATTAGGTTAGAGCACGGCGGTTGCTGAGCGAGAGCGGGAACCACCGCCAGGAACAAAATCACAATTAGCAGGGAAAGCTTCAACAAAACCTTCATGTCTTCCTCCTTCTTGGCTTTAACTCTTTATACCTCTTGCCCACACAAAAAGCAACTTTTAGAATTCGGCGGGGTTCTCCCCTTTCGGCCTCGGAAAGGGTCCAGGGCGGGGAGTCTGGAGGATGTGCCCCCAGGATAAAAAGATGGGCGAGAAGCCTGCTTTTACCATTTTGCCACCCCGGGGCACACACCTTTAATCTTTTTGCCGGGGCTGAGAAACCTGCTATAATTTCACTGAACACTTCCAAGAGGGGGACGAAGTGGTCTTCCCAGGAATATTGGTCAGGGAAGAGGATTGGGAAGTCCTAAAGCGGGTGATAGCTGGCCTTAACTTCATCGCTGATTTAACCAAGGCCGATGCTTTCGTCTATTACAAAGTTCCGGCCAAGGATGCCGTAGTGATTTTGACGCATGTCAGGCCTCGCTCAATCTCCCCTCTTTATCCCGAAAGCCTTCAAGGCCGTTACGTCTACAGGGTTGAGAGGCCTCTTGTTTTCAGAGCCTTCAGGCGCTCAGGCTACTGGAAGGGGCAAGGTTTGCTTTTGGGTATGGATGCTCCAATGGTTGAGGAAACTTTTTCCGTAGTGGACGGCAAGGAACGGATTGTGGGCGTCCTTAGCTTTGAATCCAACCTCTTGGAATACGAGAGGCGGCGCCGCCGTAGCCCCGTTTTCCAACTCGCCCTCCATTACCTCCATCACATGGCCCGCCGCGGCCTCTTGGAGAAAACCCAGTCTTTCTACCCCGTAACTGAACAGGATGGAATAATCGTGGTAGATGACCAGGGGTTCATACGCTACGTGAGCGGAGTAGCTGCTAACCTCTACCGCAAGGTAGGGATAATGCGTGATTTAAGGGATGCTTCTCTGTCCCGCCTCCCTGCCGGAGACAGGGAGATGCTCAAGGCGGCTTTGGAAGAGGAGGAGTTTCGGCAAGAGGAGGAGAATCTGGGAGGAGATATAGTTTGGATAAAGCGAGCCCTCCCAATTTATGAGCCACCTTCTCGCTTCAGGGAAATCCTAACCCCGCTTTTGGGCAAGCCTTCCATGGCCTTGGCCGGAGCTATGCTCATAATCCATGATGCTACCGAGGAACGCCGCAAGGAAAAAGAGCTTAGAGTTAAAACGGCCCTGATTAAGGAAATTCACCACCGCATCAAGAACAATCTCCAGACCGTGGCTGCCCTCTTGCGCCTTCAGGCCCGGCGTGTATCAAGTGAAGAAGCCAAGGCCGCTTTAAACGATAGCATCAACCGAATCCTAAGCATAGCCATAATCCACGAGTTCCTCTCAGAGCATGCCACAAACTTCATTGACTTAAGAGAACTGTGCCGCAAGATAGTGGAGCAGGCTAAGGAAGGGATGCTAACGCCGGAAAAGCGCATATCCATAGAAATCCAAGGGCCTGAAATACTACTGCCCTCAGAGCAGGCTACCGCTTGTGCCCTCATAGTGAACGAGCTTTTGCAGAACGCCTTAGAGCACGGCTACAAGGACCGAACAATCGGGCACATAACGGTGAACATTGAGGACTTGGAAGGCAAGGTTAAGATTACAGTGCACGATGATGGAGTCGGCCTTCCCGAAGGGTTTGAGCCCTTACAGACGGAAAGCCTGGGGCTGAAAATTGTGAAGACTTTGGCTGAGGAGGAATTGCGGGGAAAGTTCAATCTGGAAAGAGCGGATGGAAGTGGGACGATTGCCACGGTGGTATTCCCCAAGAAATTGGAAGCCTAAACCCAGACCCCTGGTATGGATTCCCCGCAATATTCGCACTTCCCGCCTTTCAGGTGGTATTCTACTACGTTAAACCCCATGCGGGTTATTATCGCCTTGCCGCACCTTGGGCAATAGGTGTTATCCCATTTATGGCCTGGCACATTCCCCACATAGGCAAATTTTATCCCCTCCTCCACCGCTATTTCTCTCGCCATTTCCAAAGTGCTCACTGGGGTCGGTGGTAAGTGGGTTAGCTTATACTGGGGGAAGAAACGGGAGAAGTGAGTCGGGACATCCGGCCCCAGGTTTTCCACAATCCAGCGGCACAATCCCCTTATTTGCTCCTCCGAATCGTTGAGGGTAGGCACTACTAAGTTCACTATTTCCAGATGCACCCCCTCTTCTCGGATTATCTTCATGGTGTTCAGGACCGGCTTTAGTGTGCCAAAGCAGACTTTGCGGTAGAACTCTTCGCTGAAGCCTTTGAAGTCAATCTTGATAGCGTCCACAATCTTGCAGAGTTGCCGGAGAGGCTCAGGGTTTATGTATCCGGCGCTAATGACTATACACCTTATCCCTTTGGGCCGGGCCAAGCGGGCTATGTCGCTCATATACTCGTAGAATATGGTTGGTTCGGTATAGGTAAAGGCTATGGATGAGCTTCCGAGCTTCTCGGCCACCATCACTATCTCTTCGGGGGATAGCTCGTAGTTCTCAGTCTGCTCTGGAGGAACTTGGGAGATGCTCCAGTTCTGGCAATATAGGCAGTGGAGGTTGCATCCGGCCGTGGCCAACGATAAGGCCATGGTTCCAGGAAGGAAGTGGTAGAAAGGCTTCTTCTCTATCGGGTCATTGTGGACGGCGCACGGGTTACCGTAAACCATGGTGTAAAGCTTGCCACCTCTGTTTTCCCGAACCCGGCAATCCCCTCGGCGGCCTTCGCTTATGAGGCATCCTTTGGGGCAGAGCTGACATTTTACATAATTGCCTTTGTGGGGAATGTGACAGTAGAGGGTGCGTGAAGGTTCAGGGGTAGTATGGCACCTAAGGCAATCAGCGGTTTCTTTCCCTCCGGGGACGTAGTAAAGTGCTTCTTTGGCATTGGGAGGAAGTTCGGTTTGAGCTATTACACTGCGAAATCTTCTGGAAAGGGAAGCAAATCCCAAAGCCCCGGCTGCAGCGGCTATAAACTTCAGGAAATTACGCCTGCTCACCATCTCTCACCACCTCGCTTCACAGAACCGGTCCCTCCCTTTCCTCGGCTTTGGATTTACTCTTTGCCAGAAGGCCTCTTCGCCTGAGCAGGCTGTACATGCCTTGGTAAGAATAGTTTACACCGAAGTTCTCCCTGACCCAAGCAAGGGCCATCCTCGTAGTGAAATAAGGGTTCTGGTTGGCTTCTTCCTCCAGCTTTAAAAATTGCTCTTGGGTTAAGAAAGGCTTTCTCCCTTTCAGATTTCCTCGGCGATGGGCTAATAGTTCTTCAAGCCCTCCTTTTTTGTACCAAGAGAGCCAACGGTTAACCGTCCGGATATGGACGCCGATGAGCCAGGCTACCTTGGCAAGCTTGTATCCTCGCCTGACAAGCCAAAGGGCCTGTAAGCGCCTCTTTGCTTCGGGCCTGTTTTCCTCCTGGTAGCGCATCCGCCAGAAGCTTTCATCCTCCCTCCATTCTATCCGGAGCTTCCGCCCCCTCATGGCTCCTCAGAAGATGTAGAGAGTTTCCAAGGTCAGTCTCCGGGCAAGCCATCCGGTTCCCAAGAGGGAAAAGAGCGCAATGCCGGCCATGATTAGAGGGAGAGCTAAGGTCCAGCGCCCTCTCCAGCGAGGTAGGGCACGAGTGTGAAAGTAAAGGGTGCCCACGAGCCAAAGGGCAAGAGTCCAGATTTCTTTCAAGCTCCAAGCCCAATAGCTGCCCCAACTCAGTTCGCCCCAGATGGCACCAAGGAGCATTGAGAGGGTAAGGGCGATGTAGCCTAAAGCCATTATTGTTGCCAGTTTGGGTGGGTTTTCGGTTGGCTTTAACATAATTGCCAAGGCCACAGTCCCTGCTACCAGGAAAGCACCGTAAGCGATAGAAGCAGTGAGGGTATGGAGTTGGAACCAGAAGATTCTGAAGGCTGGTGGGAGGGGCAAGGGCTCGGTGGTGAAAGCCCCTTTGCCGAGAAAGGCCAAAATTGCTGCGGTGAAAGGCAACAGCCAGCCTACCTCTTTGCCTTCCCCTCCTATTTCCGCTAAAGCGTGGATAAGGGCTGCAAAACCGATGGTAACCAAGAGGAATTCTTCCGGAGTGGATAAAGGCCAGTAGCCGGCTTTGAGCCCAAGATCGGCAATCAAGGCGAACCAAAGGAGGCATCCTACCAGTTCTATAGCCAAGGCAATGATTCGCTTCTTCCACCAGATTATTCCGGCCACAACCCAGCAGGCTATGGCGAGGTGGGAAAAGGCGAGCAATTCATCCCCCTCTCAGAGCTTCGGCCAGCTCCTTAACGCTGGCAAAAACGAAGTCGGGCTTAGGGTTAGCTGCAATCAGGGAGCTCTCGTCGGTAACTCCGGATAGGACCAGGATGCTTTTTAGCCCAGCCTGGTGAGCTCCTAAGATGTCGGTTTCCAGCCTATCTCCTACCACTGCCGTTTTCTCCGGAGTGCTTCCTAAGCGCTTTAAGGCCAGTTCAAAGATTAAAGGCGAGGGCTTGCCGATGATGGTAGGCTTGACTTCGGTAGCGGCTTCTAAGGCAGCCAGGATTGCTCCATTTCCTGGGCAAAGCCCATCCTCGGTGGGCAAAGTGCGGTCAGGGTTAGTGCCTATGAATGAAGCGCCTGCTCTTATAGCCAAAGCCGCTTTCTTAAGCTTTTCATAGGTCAAGTTCAGGTCAATTCCTACCACTACAAAATCCACATCCTTATCTTCGGACAGGGTGAAGCCTGCAGCCAAAAGCGCCTCCCTTATCCCTTCCATCCCTATCAGGAAGACCTTGGCTCCTTCCTTAGCTATGGAGCGAAGGTAAAAAGCGGTAGCCTGTGCGGAGGTAAAAATCCTGGCTTGATGGACCTTTATCCCCATCTTGGCCAATTTGACCTCGTATTGGGCGGGGGTAAGGGAAGAGTTATTGGTGAGGAGGAGGTAATGCCGGCCGGTTTCTTCCAGCGTAGAGATGAATTTATCGGCTCCTGGAATGGCCGTATTCCCCCTGTAAAGGACGCCGTCCATGTCTATGATGAAGGCGGAGATTTCCTCCAGGCTTACCATATTCTTGCTCCTGCCCTCAAGCTTAGGAACATTATAAGCGAGGCGACTTTTCCACGCAAAGGTGTTGCCCTCCCACGTAGGCTTAAGGTTCGCCAGTGTTCTGGGGGCACATTCCCCAGACCCCCTGGACCCCCTTTGCCCACCCCCGTGGGCTTAGGGTTTGCCGGCGTTTTGGGTCCCACTCGTGGCGGGGTTGCTAATGTGGGCAACTCGCCCCCTCTTTTTGGTTTTGTGGGGGGACACCCCCCACAGCCCCCGCCATGGGGGCTCCGTCCCTGGACCCCCCCTTTACCCACCCCCGTGGGCTGATGGTTCGCCAGCTTCTTGGGTCCCACTCGTGGCGGGGTTGCTAATAGGGGCAACTCGCCCCTCTTTTTGGTTTTGTGGGGGGACACCCCCCACAGCCCCCGCCATGGGGGCTTCGCCCCTGGACCCCCTTTACCCACCCCCGTGGGCTGAGGATTCGCCGGCGTTTTGGGGTTAACCTCTCTCCCAGCACCACTCCGAGGCGGAGAGGGTAGAACCCCGCCAAATTTTCCCCTTCCCTCGCAGGGAAGGGGGGCAGGGGGTTAGGTCAGAAAGGCACATCCCCCAAGCCCCATCCACCCCCGCTTTAATCAGAAAATTAACCTCTTCCCCGTTTCTCGCCGTCCTCGGGAGCTGAATTTGACAAAAGGAATAACCTGTGTTATGATGTGGATGCCGGTTGGGACTTCTCGTTACTCCAGCGGGGGCCGCCGGAGGGAAAAGCCGGCGGTTTTTCCTTAATGGGGCCTGAGGGGGCTTGACCGGAAGAATTTCGGAGAAATGGAGGTTAGCAGTGGGTACCAGAACCACCGGAACCGTCAAGTGGTTCAGCCGTGTCAAGGGCTATGGCTTCATCAAGCCCGACGGCTCAGATAGGGACGTCTTCGTCCACTATACGGCCATTGTGGGGCAAGGCTTCCGCAACCTTGAGGAAGGCGACCGAGTGGAGTTCTCCATCCAGGAGACCCCCAAGGGCCCCCAGGCCGTTAACGTTGTAAAGCTATAACCCTATCGGCTGCCACGCCAAACGATAGGCCCCGACGTTCAAAGTTGAGCGTTGGGGCCTGTCTCCAAGAATTATGAGGGGGAAGTTCGCAGCACTCCTGCTCTTTCTCGCCCTCGCCATTCCAACTCAATACAAGGTTTACATCCAAGCAGTAGAAGGCTATCCGCTTCTTTGGGCCCCAGATGGCTCTTTTTTATTGGTAGGAAGGCTAGGCCGAGCGGTAGAGGCGGAAGGGAAAATCCAGCTTCTTCAGGAACTTTACGTCTTCTACCCCAGCGAGAGGAAATGGCTCAAGGTCTCCGAAAACGCTTTCTACCCTTCCTTTTCGCCTGATAGCCATAAGCTTTCCTTCGTAAGCTTCGCAAGCCCGCAGAAAGCCTTCCGCCAAGAGTTGGACCTGAAAACCGGGAAGGTCATGGCCAGGGGTGAAATCGCTTGGCCTGAAGCTCGCAAGGAAGCGCTTTCCCCAAACGGGCGTTACTCCCTCCTAAAGAGGGAAGCCGAAGTCTACCTTCAGGACAAAGTCTCAGGTGAAAGGGCTTTCCTTTTCCGTGCCCGCTACCTCGGCGGAGTTTCCTGGACACCGGACAGCCTCAAGGCAGCAATAATTGCTTCCCCAGAGCCTTTCAAATCCCAGCTTTGGCTTGTGGAAACATCTCCACCCAAAGCTCGGATGCTTTTAGAGCTGGAGGGGGAATTGTTGGACGGCCCCTCTTTTTACCCCGATGGAACCTTCATCGCCTTCGGGCGTTATCCACTTGGGGCCGGAACAGCTGAGTCTGCCGATATCTGGGCAATTGATGCTAACGGTGAAAACCTCAAGCCTCTGGTAGAGCAGCCTGGCGAGGATTGTTCCCCACTCTTCTCACCCGACGGACGCTACCTGGCTTTCCGCCACAATGGCCAGGTCGTGGTGATAGAGCCAGGGAAACCCTCAGGCCAAATCCTGCCAACCGTCTCTGCCCAGACCTCGGTCAGCATCCTGGCCGAAACCTATCCTCCCTTGACTCCGCCCGCTACAATCCGGGTAATCCATAACCCCAATAACTACTACCGTGCCGATGTACCCCCTTGGCAGATTGACACCTTTGACTTTGAAACCTACGTCAAGCAAGTTGTCCCCTACGAGATGCCTGCCCTTTGGCATTCGGAGGCGCTCAAGGCGCAAGCGGTTGCTGCCAGGACCTACGGCTGGTACTTTGTCCTGAAGAACCGAAGCCAAAGCTACGATGTTTCCGATTGGGTTGACTACCAGGTTATGGGGCCGGATACACATCCCAACTCAAACCAAGCTGTTGAAGAAACCAGAGGCCAATATATTGAATGGAAGGGGCTGCCTATCTTAGCCGAATACAGTGCCGAAAACAGCTCTCCGACGTTGCCCCGCTACAAGCCTGGCACCTACGAGCCGGACCCAAATTACCCCTACCTGAGCGCCGTATACGATCCGGTGGGCTTTGGGCAACCCAGAAAGGGCCATGGCCGAGGGATGTCGCAGTGGGGAGCCAAGAGGTGGGCTGAAAATTACAGCTGGGGATACCAGCAAATCCTCACCCATTACTACACTGGAGTGAGCATTAGGAAAGCCTCTTCTTCCGAGGACTCCGGCCCACCTTTAGCCAGTGTAACCGAACCATGGTCCGGGTTTTACATAAACACTAACTCAGTCCTTCTCCGAGCCAACGCTTCTGATGAATTCAGTGGTGTGAGCACGGTGGATTTCTACTCCGGCACCCTTCTCCTCGGCAGCGATTCCGATGGGGCCGATGGCTGGAGCTACCTCTGGGATGTATCCTCTTTGCCTGACGTAAGCCTTAGGGAAGGGCCGGAGCTTTCGGTCATAGCTACCGATGGGCAGGGCAACAGCTCCTCGCCGGATGGACCGGTCAGGGCGAAAATCGGGATTGACCGGATTAACCCCACAATGACCGTTTCAATAGCCTATACCTTGGCGAATTCGCTTGACATAACACTAACGGTGGCGTTGAGCGATGCAGTTCCTGGGGAAATTGAGGGGGTGGGGATAAGCAACGATTGGCTTTGGGAGGAGGGAGAATTCTACACTCAGACTGGAAGGATAGTGGATGACCCGGGTGCTTTGAACGGCAAGGCCCTACAAGCGAGGGCTGGGGTTGACCGGCCAGGGGCTTGGTATGGGCCTTATACATTTGCCCTGGAACCCGGTTTCCCCTACAGGGCGATATTCCGCCTTAAAGCCGAGCGCATCCTCACGCCTACTGAAGAGGTGGCTGTGCTGGATGTAGTCCATAATGCCGGAACTGAACTCTTAGGCATACGGCGTCTAAGAGGTGTTGATTTCAGGGAGGCAGGCGTTTACCAAGAGTTTCCTGTGGATTTCTACTACTGGGCGAAAGGGTATGCCGGGCTTGAATTCCGCCTCACCTTCAAAGGCACAGCCGACATTTACTTGGACAGGGTCTTGGTGACTTCCTACCCTTACACTTCCACAGGCGAAATAGCCTGGCGGCTTTCCTTTGGCGAGGGGGAGAAGCTCCTCTGGCTAAAGGCTTTTGACAAAGCCGGCAACGTCTCTTCGGACGTAACCGCAACTTTGACCGTTGAAGACATTAATCCCCCTTCTGGCTGGTCCGAACTTATCCCCTCGGGCTGGATAACCCTTAGCCCGCCCATAACCTTTTCCGTTCGGGTAGCGGATGATGTTTCCGGTTTGGACCCAAGCAGTGCTGCTTTCCGCTACTCTGTGGACGAGGGGCTTAACTGGAGTGAATGGCTTACTGCTTCGGTCACCTTGACCACGCCGTTGGAAGGGATTGTAACGGCTTATGCGGTCCCAGTTCCCGAAGGAGCGGCCGGCAGGATACAATTCCGCATAGCTGACCGGGCCGGTTTCACCTCCGAAAGCCCAGTTTATGCCACAAAAGTGGCCTGGAAAATCTTCTTGCCCATCGTCTTGAAGTAAAAATCTGGGCTTGCCGTTGGGCATATGAAAAAAGCCTCCCGCAAGCTTAAGCCTGCGGGAGGCCTTTGCTTTAGCCCGCTACACCTTTTCCAGGCGTACCCAGGTGTCGTAGAAGACGGCCGAGCCACCCACCGGGTCCACCAGACAGGTGTTCTTCAAGTGCGGGTCCACCCGCATGGCCGCGTTGGCATGCACCCCCGTGGCTCGGCGCGGGTCGCCCTTTATGACCTTCCCGTCCACCACGATGTCGGTGGAGCCGTAGGCCCAGTGGCCGTGGCCCAGGCTGAAAGCCACCACCCCCGGCCGCAACCCCTGGATCACCTTCACCTTCCCCACCATCGGTTTCTTCTGCCCATTGCCCAGGTCCCAGACCCCCTCCGGGTTGTCCGGAGAGACGACCTTCACCAGGT
>Ga0078972_1001348_pt1 | contig 53734 bp, 43 predicted proteins | sample YelNatPaOPGAMG01_FD_67568 | JGI IMG/M metagenome (GOLD analysis project Ga0078972, IMG submission 67568) | Hot spring thermophilic microbial communities from Obsidian Pool, Yellowstone National Park, USA - OP-RAMG-01 (SPADES assembly) (version 2) | ecosystem: Environmental > Aquatic > Thermal... | reverse complement strand
CCGGCCTCCACATTATCCCCGGGCCTTCCCCCACGAGGCCATGCTCCCATGGGTGGTCCACCCCGCGGAGGGGCGGGCTCCGCACGCCCGCGAAAGGGGCATCCGCTTGACCGAGACATGTCCCCGGTAGGCCACGGGCCCTTGCGATCGTCATCGGGTGAAAATGGCATGCCTCGGCATTCCCACGGCCATACCACGCGGGCGCACAGAGCGCGCCCCTTGGAGGAAGGGTAGGTCACCCGATCGAAGAAGATGGGAGCAGCCAATTTGGGACGTTTTTCGGCGAGTTGGGCGGAGGAAAGGAGAGGCCGGACTATGGTCGATCGATCGAGGGAAGGCCCATTTGTTGCTAGGGGTTGGGGGGTCGTCCCCAGTGCAGGGAAACGGGGCTAAAAGGTTTGAGGTGGGCTATGTTGTGAAGGTCACCCAGCGGCCCAAGCCCGTTAAGCGGGATCCTCTGCATTTCAGGCCCTTTGTAAGAATATATCGAGTGAGCTAGTCAATTCACTGGTGACGGAGATTTCTTCCTAGCCTGTCCGCGGACGCCTCGCCGCAATTAGCATATCGAAGGAGCTTCTTTCTCTTTCTCATACTCTCCACGGTCCCATCGAGCTGCCCCGCGCTTACAGTGGCTTGACATGGGCGAGCGGGCGTTATAGCCTAGCAAATTGTCCGCTCCGAGGGGGCTCTGGGGGCTTTTGCCAGCATCTTTGGATCCAAGGCCACAGAAGACCCAGGAGGGAGGAGTGGCGAACACGAAAAACAGTTCTGCCTTTTTTCCCGGAGGGTCCGCGGAGGTGGTTTTGGACAGTGCAGGAGAGGGCCCCGGGCCCGAAAGGGCCACAAGAGGATCCAGGGGTAAGGTCAAAAGGAAACTCGTTCGCCTCCTTGTGGGGGCGATGGTCCTTCCTTTGGTGCTCGGTGCCCACTCAGAGGCACTCGGAGCGCAAGAGTCAAAGAAGAAGCAGCCCACATCCTCAACCCAGGCGCAGGCAAACAAAACAAGCGCCCAGAAAAAAAGGACTACCTCGAAGAAATCATCATCCAGCTCAGCAAGTATTGCCAAGGTCTCCTCTAGTACCCCTTCCACCGAGCAAGCTCAGAGGAAAACCACGATCGTCAAGGGACAGGGCCTGACCACTCAATCCACTTCCACTACCCGAAGCTCTTCCCGGATAGGGGGAAACGCCCTCCAAAAATTGCCCCCATACAAGGCCGCCATTGTCATGGATGCGGCAAGTGGAGAGATCTTGGCTTCCCACGATCCCCACAAGCAGCTCGTCCCTGCCTCCCTCACCAAGATGATGCTCGTCCTTATAGTCATGGAAAAGATCAGGGCTGGCCGACTCAGGCTTTCGGAACCTGTTGTCGCCACGGAATGGACAACAGGGGTTGGAGGCACCCAGGTGGATCTCAAACCAGGAGAGGTGCTTCCCCTGGAAGAGCTCCTCCAGGCGATAATAGTCAGATCGGCCAACGATGCTGCAGCAACGGTTGCAGAGCACGTTGCGGGAAGCCAGGCAAGGTTCGTGGACATGATGAACCTCAAGGCGAGGACCCTGGGCATGAAGAACACCCATTTCGTCAATGTCCATGGACTGCCAGGACCCAATGGCCTGGATAACATCTCCACAGCCTACGATATGGCCATCCTGGCAAGGGCTCTTCTCAAATATCCGGAGGTTCTGAGATGGAGCTCTCAGGAGGTCGCCTATATCAGGGGAGGCCGCTATCCCATCCACAGCACCAACAAGCTCCTGGGCCAGTGCGAGGGAGTTGACGGGCTGAAGACGGGCTTTGTGAGGAAGGCTGGTTTCAACATAGCTGCCACAGCGAGCAGAGATGGTAAAAGGGTCATAGCAGTGGTCATGGGGTCGCCCTCTAGCGATGTGAGAAATAGGGTCACGGCTGATCTCATCTCTTGGGCTCTAGGGGGCGGAAATGGAGAGAGGAGGACAGCGGCCTTCTCCAAGGAGTCCGGCTCCCAGAGACCATCCTCCCGCAGGACACGCCTCTCAGTTGGCCGAGGGGGAAGTTAGGCCCCTCGGAAATTACCCCTTCGACCTCAGCACCGATGTACGGGGAGAGGGGCTCGGGCGGCCCCTAGCTCCCATGAGGCCGCCTCGCCCAAAGATATCTTTCAGCAGGAGCAGCTTCCTCCCGGTGAGCAACCCCCGCCCATTCCAATGGGGTTTGCGGAGCTTATGGTGAAGCCCGACTGATAGCCCGCATCCACGAAATCGATGGTTATGTCCCCTGTCTTCTTGGAGAGGTCCTTGTCTATGATGAAGGAGATATCTCCCTGCTTGAAGGAATCATCCGTCGCCTTTGGCTCATCCAGAGCCAATCTCAAAGATGGCCCGCCTCAACCACCTTCTTGGAGAAACACCCTAATGGTGTGGGGTAGCTCCGTCCTCTGCCTGAAGAATTCCTCGAATTGTTCCTGTGCCCTCTGGGTGACTTGAATCATGGTTCCTCCTCAGATTCCTGAAGCCAGAGACCTCCGGCTTTGTTCGTTTTAGAATAGCCCCCTTTCATCTCTTGTCAAGGTACTTATCGGCAATTTCTCGCCTTCTCTTGAGTCACGACGATCCACATCTCTCAGCTCTCACCAGGGCTAGACCCCCCTCTTTTCTCGCCACCATGACCACATCCACCACATCTCTCTGGAGCGATATGACAGCATCCTCCGGGGGGTAGTAACTCCTCTCGGATCTGAGAAATTTCTGGGCCTCGTAACTCGCCAGGATCTCCCTCATGGCCTTCCAATGGTCGTAACGATTCCTCTCCCCTGAAGGCTCGAGAAGACTTGCCAAGTACCTGGCACACCACTCGTCTTCAGGGGTAGGGCTCTTCATCTGGTGCCCCATGGCCACTATGTGCACGAGGGGGTAATTCCCACAGGCTATGAATCTGGCAGTGGCCGCTGCATTGAGGAAACTTGCGAGGAGGACCGATTCCGCCCTCTCTACGGCCAGGAGGGCCCCTTGAACTCCTGAGGAGCTTCTGTGAACGACCTTTCTGCCTCTCAGAGTCTCGGGGCCCTTTTTCAGGATCTCGTAAGGAGAGTTGGGAAGATCGAATCCCTCTATGGGCTGACCTTGAACCTCTCCCACAAGGAGGAGCTCTGGGTCCTTGTTTTTCAGTTGGAATGCCTCTTCGGGGCTTTCCACGAGGATGATCTCCTCCACTCCCATATCCAACATGAGGGCAGCACAGGTGAAGGCCCTGAAAACATCCACTATGACGGCCAATCCCCTTACTGCTTCGGCCCCTTCCTCCAGACTCGAGAGAATCACCCTCAACCCTTGGCTTCTCCTCCCTCCCCCAATCTCTCAAGCAAGGCCTTCACCTTGACAGCGTGCATTGAGAAACCGAGCTCCTTTTCTCCCATACCCATTGCGAGGCCGAGCACCTGCGTGAGATAGAGGACTGGGATCTCGTAGGTCTGCTCGAAGGTCTTCTCCATCTTCTTCTGCTGGGAGTCGAACATCACACCGCAGAAAGGACAGACCACAACCACAGCGTCCACATCCAGGGCCTTGAGCTCCGAAAGTTTGTCCGCTGCTATGGCGAGAGCGGTCCTCTCGTCGGCAACTAGGACAGATCCCCCGCAGCACTGCTTTTTGAGGGAGTAATCCACTGGATCAGCCCCGGCCACTCTGATGAGCTCATCTATTACCTTGGGATCCTCAACGGAATCGAACCCGCCGTAGACCTCCGATGGCTTCAGAAAATGGCAGCCATAATGGGCGGCAAGCCTGAGGCCTTTGAGGGGCCTCACAACATTCTCTCGAAGCCCCTCCACCCCTATCTCCTCCCAGAGGATCCTCACGAAGTGCTTCACTTTGACAGGCCCCCTGTATTCCATGCCCACTTTAGCCAGCCTCTGATTTATCTCCTTCTTCTCATGGGGCCTCTCCTCCAAAAAGTGGGATGCCTCTGTGAGGGAAGAAGTGCAGGAGCTGCAAAGGGTGCAGATGTCAAGTCCCCTTTTTTCGGCAATGGTCAAATTTCTCGCAGCTAAGGCCTGGGATACCCAGTAATGGGCTGCTGCCATTGGGAAGCCACAGCAGGTGAAATCATCCAGATCCACAAGCTCGATACCCAACCTGGAGGCCAGGGCCCTCACGGACATCTCGTAGCTTCTCGCCCTGGCCGGTATGGTGCACCCGAGAAATAGGGCGTAACGCTTGTTCATCTCGTCACCTCGACCTACTCTCCACGGGAAAGGGCCCCGATGGAGCTTTCCATTGGCACTGGATCAGTCTTTCCCGTCCTTGGGACCCAAGGCCTCGAGGAGCTCCTCCATGAGAGGCGCCAGGGATTTCTCTCCTTGCTCCAGTGGAGGAAGACCCGCCTTCTGCCTCTTCTTGTTGTCGAACTCATCCAGGGGATACAGGGTCCCTTTCTCGGACAGGAGCTTGCTCTGTACAACGATACCCTCGGGCAAGTTGCCCCTTCTCAAGGCCATGTTCTTGAGCGCCCTCATCAAGTCAGATATGCGCACCCCCTGGGGGCATCTCTCCTGGCAGGTGAAGCAGGTAGCGCACATCCAGACGAAAGGATCCCTCAGGACCTCGTCTCTCATGCCCAAAAGGACCATCCTTATCACCCTTCTGGGATTGAACTTCTCGTTGAACCTTCTCACGGGACAGCCCGCAGTGCATGTCCCACATGCGAAACAGGCCCTTATTCCCTCACCCCCAGGCTCCCTGGCCACTTCCTGGGCAAAGAGAGGATCCAGGGTTTCCTCCTCGACAATCTTCTCTTCCTCTCGGCTCATGGCCCCCTCCTCCATCTCCATGTCTCCATCTGCCGTCATCTGGGCTCCAGTTCCTCCTCTCTGAAGGTGGCGAGGGGAATCGGCTCATCCAAGCTCCTTCCAGGCACATAGTCCAAGAGCCTCTGGGTGCGGCGAGAGACGGCCATGAATATCTCGGCCACCTTTATCCCCATGGGACAGCCACTGGAGCACTGGCCACAGCCTACACACGATGTGCTCATGTGGGCCATTCTGGTCATGTGATAGAAGAGGGTGTCCACTGGCATCTTCACCATGGACCTCCTCTTGGCCCACCGGAGGTATTGCTCCGAGGGATGCTCCATCGTGGAACTATCCATGACGCAGCTTTTGCAGTAGCAGACAGGGCATACATCCCTGCAGTTATAACAGTTTATGCACCTGGAGAGCTCCTTGAGGAGGTTTTCCAGGGGAAGGAGTTCTCTCTCCACTCTTCCCAAAAGCTCATCTCGGAAGGCCTTTCTCCTCTCAATCAAGCTCGCAATGGCCTCTTTTCGCGACTCTCGGACCTCCACCTTCTGCGCTCCCAAATTGGCCAAGACCTCGGCTCCCCTTTGGGTCAATGGGCTTACGGTGAGGCCTTCCGAGGAATTGGACCCCAAGAGCATGAGCTCGAGATCCGCGCCCACAGGAGTTGGAAACTCGCACGCCTTGCAAGAGGTCCTGATATCGGGTGCTCCCTGGGGAGGGGATCCCTGGCCCATCATTGCCTGGAAGAACTGCCATCCTGGAGATTCCACACCGAGGGCCCACTGGCGGTATTCTGGAGGCTCCATTGTGCCCAAGCAATCCATACCGATGATGAGGACCCTGCTCCTGTCGCCCTGGTTGAGCTTGACGAGCTCCATGAAGGCCCTTATCTCGCAAGGCCTGAGCAGAGCAGCCACCTGCCCTGGGATCTCCTGACGAGTGAGACGGGCAACCAAGGTGGCCCCATTGACCGCCATCACAGGAGCGAGAATGTCCATGGCCTCCAAGGACTCGGGGTCCCTGGTGAGCACGTGTTGGACCATGATCCCGTCTGGAAGCCGCATGGGGGCCATGACGGCCTCTACCAGACCTTTCTCCAAGATTCCTCTGCAAAGCGCTCTTGCTGCATCAGCGACAGAGCCCTTCCCTCGAACGGGAACTGTAAAAGCCTTTAGAGCTGTCATGATCCTCCTCCTGGAAGGGCATCAAAGAAGCATCTGCTTCTTGATAGGGTTCGTTCCCCTGGTCTTCAGGTGGTCCACCATCTCCCTTATGGTCTGAGCGAAAAGACCCCCCTCGCTCGCGCTTATCCATCTGAGCCAGAGCCTGCTCCTTTCGATCCCGAGGGCGTCCATTATCTCCCAGAGGAGTGCCACCCTTCGACGGGCCTTGAAATTGCCGTTTGTGTAATGGCAATCGCCTGGATGACATCCCCCGACCAGGACTCCGTCAGCACCTTCCAGGAAGGCCTTTATCACGTACATGGGATCCAGGGATCCCGTGCACATGAGCCTCACGGAACGGACATTGGGGGGATAGGTCATTCGGGCAGTCCCTGCGAGATCAGCTCCAGCATAGGTGCACCAGTTACAGAGGAAGGCTATTATCTTGGGTTCCTTGGACTCTTCCATCTTCTCGGTCTCCTCCGCTCATTGGAAAGGTCTCAACTCCTCACTCGAGAAGGGCCTCTATGGCCGCCAGTGTCTGCTTGTCCGTCTGAGCCCAGAGCTGGCTCGCATCGTTGGGGCATACGGCCACGCAACTGCCGCAAGCCTGGCACAATTCTCCCCAGACCACCGCATGCCCCCTTTCGGTATCGAGCTCCCTTGCCCCGAAGGGACATGTCTCTACACAGAGGCCGCATTGGGAGCATCGGGAAGGGTTGACCCTCGCCCCCCATATGTTGGTCCTCATGGCAAGCCCTCTGAGAAACTGGGAGGCCCTGAGCCCTGCCCCCCTTCCCTGAGCCATGGCCTCATCCAGAAACGCGGGGCCCAAGCAGAGACCGCAGCCATAAACACCCTCTCCCAGATCCAAGGGCCTGAATTTGGGATTCCTCTCCCTCAGGAACCCGCCCTCGGCAAGCTCCAGGTCGAGGGACTCCAGGACTGAATTTGGGATCGAAGGGGAGATTCCGGTATTGAGGATCACCATGTCTGGCTTCAGGGCCAACCTAGCTCCCACAGTGGGATCCAGGAAGACTACCTTCAGGGCACCGTCTTTCTGGGAGAGGACTGGGGGGTCATGGGGATCGAAGGGAACGAATATTGCTCCAGCCTCCCTGGCCTTGCGGTAGTGCCTCTCGAGGGTCCCAAAGGCCCTGATATCTCTGTAAAGGACAAAGAGCCTGAGGTCGGGATTTCCCTCCAGAAGCCTCAGGCAATTCTTGAGGGCAGAGGCGCAGCATGTCCTGCTACAGTAAGGGTGCTCCTCATTCCTCGACCCCACACATTGGATCATCACCACTTCCCTCAGGCCTTTGGGATCCAATCTCCCCCCGGCCATTGCGAGCTCGAGGTCCTTCTGGTTCATCACTCCAGGATGTCCCATGGAGTAAGGAGTGGACTCCACCGCATCTCCCCCAGTTGCCAGGATTATGGCACCAGCTGGGATTGTCTCCTGGCCATCTCTTCCGCGGATTGTGGCCGTGAAATGGCCAGGCCTCCCCCTTAGGCTCTCCACTTGCGCCTCGGTCAAGACCCGCACTGATTGAGATTCCCTGAGATGATCCAAGAGGGATTTGAGGAGTCTTTTGGGCTCAAAATCCTCCCTCAGCCCGTAGCTCAGCCATCTCAAGTTTCCCCCCAGCTCCTTTTCCCTTTCCACCAAAACCACTTCATGCCCGAGAGAGGCCAAAACAAGGGAGGCTGAGATACCAGCTGGGCCTCCACCCACTACCAGGACCCTTGTCTCAGGGGGCCTGGGTGGAAGGCTTTGGCCCACTGGGAGGTAGGCCCTCATTTTGGCGACCGCGGCTTTCAACTTGGCGAGAGCTGAGCGCTGGATCTCCTGGGATGCCTCTCTGTGGGACCAGAGGGTCTGTTCCCTCAAGTTCACCACCTCCACCAAATTGGGATCCAGACCGCCCATCTCCGCGAGCTTTCGGCCCTTGAGCCATCTCGAGGTGCATGCCCCCACAACCAGGGAGTTGGCCTTTCTCCTCGCAAGAGCCCCTTTTAGCCTCTCGAGCCCCTCGCTCCGGCAAAGCCTCGATTCCCTCACGACCTCCACGACCCCCTTTTCCCCCTTTAGGGATTCCGCAAGCTCCTCGAAGCCCAAAAGGGGAGTGAGGGTATCGCAGCAGTCGCAGAGGACTACCAGGATCCTTATGTCCTCATCCCTGGGATTTGTGACCACGGCCGACAGGGGCGATAGTTCCTCGAGGGTCGAAGGGGTCCCCTGGGATGCCACCATGGAAGCGACTTCCAGGCTGGCCATCACGGTTTCGGGTATGTCCTTGGGCTCGCAGGCCGCCCCTGCGACGAAGATTCCCTCCCTTCCCGTGCCACTCAGACTCCCAGGGCTTCGGACCACCAGGCCCTCATGGTCGAGCTCCAGACCGAGGATCTTGGCCAGCCTCAAAGTCTCCTTGGCCGGCTCCATCCCCAGGGAGAGGACCACCAAATCGAAAGGCTCCTCCCTCAAGTTCCCCATTTCATCCTCCACTCGCAGATAAAGGACCCCTCCGCGAGAGAAGACTTCCGAGGGCCTTGCCCTCACCATCTCGACTCCCATGGACTTTGTGGCTTCCAAGTATGACTCGTACCCCTTGCCGCAGGTCCTGAGATCCATGTAGAAGACCTTTAGCACAGCCTTGGGGAGGATCTCCCTTACCATCCTGGCTTCCTTGAGGGCTATGGCGCAGCACACTGAGGAGCAATAGCTATGCTTCGTATCCCTCGACCCGACACACTGTATCCACGCGACCCTCTCGGGCACGGAGCCGTCCGAGGGGCGCTGGATCTCCCTCTTTCCCTGTGCCCACCCCTTGGCTATGAGCCTCTCGAGTTCCATGGAGGTGATCACATCCGGGAATTTGCCGTAGCCCAACTCAGGCCTGGACGATGGATCCGCGAGGACAAATCCAGTTGCCAGGACTATGGAGGCGACCTCCACATGGAGTCTCTCTTCTCCCCTCCCCAGATCGATTGCCTCTTGGGGGCAGGCCTTCACACACGCCCCGCACATGGTGCACTTGGAGACATCCACCTCTATCTGGGAAGGGGAGCAGAGGGCGGATCTGTAATCTATGGCCTTCCTCGTGGCCATGCCCCAATGGAGGGGATCGGGGTAAGACTCAGGACATGCCTCTATGCATTTGCCGCAGTGGGTGCAGAGGCTTTGGTCCACGAAACGGGCCTTCCTAAGGAGGGTGACCTTGAAATTTCCCGCCTCACCCTCTACCGCCTCTACCTCTGTGGAGGGTAGGAACCTCACCAGGGGGTGCTCGAAAGCGCTTTTCAGGCAAGCCTCTGAGCGGATGGGATCTGGGGGCAATATCTGGCAGAATCCGCAGCTATCCGTTGGAAACTGCTTGTCCAGGAGAGTGATTGTTCCTCCATGAGACGAGGCTCGATCCACAAGGAGCACCCTCTTTCCCATCTCGGCCGCATTCACAGCCACAGTGAGGCCTGCAACCCCAGCACCTATCACCAGCACTGGATAGCGGTCCAGTTCCCCCTCTTCTCGAAAAAAAGCACCAGGCTCTTTGACCATCTCTCATGCTCCCATTATCGCTTCTATCTCAGCCATGACCTGCTCTGGCTTGAAGTGTCTCAAGGAGGCCGCACCACTTGGACAGGCCGCAGCGCAAGATCCGCAACCCAGACACAAGGCCTGGTTCACCCTGGAGATACCTGCCCTGGGCTCGTAAGTTATGGCGGATGAGGGACAAAGGGGGATGCAGGTCTTGCATCCCGAGCAGACCTCGGGGTCTATCTCCGAGGTCATGGATTCCATCTCCACCTTTCCTCTGGAAGCGAGGGAGAGGGCCTTGGCCGCAGCTGCTGATGCGTGGGCCACTGTGTCTGGAATGTCCCTGGGGCCCTGGCATGTCCCGGCCAGGAATATGCCCGCGGTTGCCGTGGACACGGGGGCTAGCTTGGGATGCTGTTCCAAGAAGAAACCATCCTTGCTTCTGCCCAGATGGAAGATCCTAGATACCTTCTCGGCATCAGCCCTGGGCTCCATGGCGCTAGCTAGGATGACCATGTCCACTGGGACCCTGAGGATCTCGCCCGAAAGGCTGTCCTCCCCCACCACCATGAGCCTGCCCTGTTCCTCTTCAGTCATGGCCCTGTCCGTCACGAACCCAGGTTTCCCTCTCACGAATATGGCCCCCTCGGCCTGGACCCTGTCATAGAATTCCTCGTATCCCTTTCCAAAACACCTCATGTCTATGTAGAAGAGGAAGACATTGGCCCCGGTCTTTTCCTTTATGAGGTGAGCGAACTTGAGGGCGTACATGCAGCAGACCCTGGAGCAGTACTCGTGATAGTTCTTGTCACGGCTCCCCACACAGTGGATTATGGCAACGTCCCTGGGCTCCCTGCCCTCCTTGGTCACGATCTGGCCGCCTGTGGGACCGGCTGCCGAGACCAGTCTCTCGAACTCGAGCCCGGTGATCACATTGGGGTACTTGCCATAGCCGTACATCTCGAGGGGTGTTGGATCCATCTGGTCGTATCCCGTTGCCACTATTATGGATCCCACCTCTACTGTCTCCTCCAGGTCCTTTTGCTCGAAGTCTATGGCCTTGACCTCGCAGAACTTCTCGCAAGCTCGGCACTTGCCTTTCTGGAAGAAGATGCAGTTGACCTTGTCTATGACCGGCTTGTTGGGGACTGCCTGGGGGAACATAGTGTATATGGCCTTTCTTGTGCCCAGGCCTTGGTTGTATTCGGAAGGGACTTTCCTGGGACACTTCTCTTGACACAGACCGCATCCAGTGCATTTCTCCCAGTCGACGAACTTGGCCTTGTGAAGGATCTTGACCTTGAAGTTTCCAACAAAACCGCTCACATCGAGAACTTCACTGTATGCATGGAGCACTATGTTGGGGTGGCTTCCTGCTGCGACCATCTTCGGGGTGAGGATACAGGCCGAGCAATCGAGGGTAGGGAAGGTCTTGTCCAGCTGGGCCATGTGGCCCCCTATGGACTGCTCCCTCTCCACAAGATGCACCTTGTGGCCACTTTCGGCTATGTCCAGGGCCGCCTGAATCCCTGCTATTCCCCCTCCCACAACCAGCACATCGGGATGCACAGGCACCTCCTGGACTGGCAATGGCTCGTGAAAGGCCACCCTCCACACAGCTGCCCTCACGAGATCCTTGGCCTTCTCGTTGGCCTCATGGAGCTCTTCCTCAACTGTCCAGGAGCACTGCTCCCTGATATTGGCTATCTGGAGAAAGTAGGGATTTATCCCAGCTGATTCGCAGGTCTTGCGAAAGGTGTGCTCGTGCATTCGGGGGGAGCAGGCTGCCACAACTACCCTGTTAAGTCCGAGCTCCCTTATGTCCTTTCTTATCTGCTCCTGACCAGGCTCCGAGCACATGAACCTGTAGTCCCTCGCAACCACCACTCGGGGAAGAGTGGCTGCGTACTGAGCGAGCTCCTCCACCCTGAGCTTTCCCGCTATGTTGGTCCCACAATGGCAGACGTAAACCCCTATCCGAACAGCCATGAGAAGATCCCCCTTTTGCCCCGGATCCTGGCTGCCGGGGCAGTCTCACTATTCGGAATGCCATTCTACAATTTGTGATGCCCTGCCGCAAGGCGAAAATAAACCTTTTCTTGCAGCTTACTTTCCCCAGGGGACGCGAGCAAGAGGCGGCCTTTTCACCTCGAGGGAATGACCTCTCCCCCCAAAGGCCTCTTGCTCCCTCAGGGAGAAATCCAAGGACCCTTCAAGATGAGGATGCGCTCATTGAGGCGGGGAATTTTCTGGCCCTGGGCCTCGTGAACCGCTCTGAAGCTGTGATCATGAGGTGAACCTGAATGTCACTATGTCTCCATCCTGGATCACATAGTCCCTTCCCTCGAGTCTCACCAATCCCTGATCCCTGGCCTTGGCGAGGGATCCCGCTTGCACGAAGGAATCGTAAGGGATGACCTCCGCCTTGACAAATCCCCTTTCCATGTCCGAATGGATCTTTCCCGCTGCTTTGGGAGCCAAAGTCCCGGCCTTCACTGTCCAGGCCCTAAGCTCCCGGCCCACTATGGTATAGAAGGTAATGAGGTCGAGGAGCCTGTATCCCACTAGAACGACCCTCTCGAGCCCCGAGGATTCCAATCCGTACTCCTTGAGGAACTCAGCCCTCTCTTCCTGTGAGAGGTCAAGGAGCTCCGCCTCCAGTTTCCCGCATATCACGACGCAGGGAGCTGAGTCCTTCTCCGCTTTCTCTCTCACCTTTTCCACAAGCTCCCCTTTCCCCTGCAACTCCTCCTCGCCCGCATTGGCCACATAGAAGAGGGGCTTGGCGGTGAGAAGACCCAAGGACGTAGCGAGCCTCTTGTGCCTTTCCCCTAGGGGGAGGCTCCTCAAGGGTCTTCCCTCCTCCAGGGCTTCCATGAGCTCTTCCGCGATGGAAAGCTCCTCCTGGAGTGAGCGCTCCTGGGATTTGGCCATCTTCTTGAGCTTGGAGATCCTCCTTTCCAAGAGCTCCAAGTCCGAGAAGACGAGTTCCGCCTCCACAACATCTATCTCTCTTGTGGGATTCAAGACCCCATCCACGTGGACAACGTCCGGATCTCGAAAACACCTGACCACGTGAGCAAGGACATCCGCATTTCGGATGTCATCGAGGAACTGGTTCCCCCTGCCTTTCCCCTCGTGAGCTCCCTCTACAAGTCCAGCAATGTCCCTGAACTCCAAAGTGGTGGGAACGACGTTCTCCTTGCCCAAAAGTTTGGCCAGATTCCAAAGCCTCTCATCTGGGACTGGGACCACACCTACATTGGGCTCTATGGTGCAGAAGGGGTAATTGGACGCTGCTGCACCTGCCGCCGTGAGGGCATTGAAGATGGTGGACTTTCCCACATTGGGAAGCCCTATGATGCCGCAGGAAAACCCCATCGCTATCCCCTCGCTCTTTAATACCACATAACACCCTTCTCAGGCCAGAGTCCCAAGGCGAGGGCCCAAATGGGAGGGAAGCTTTTGGGAAGGCCTTCTTCATGGCTGGAGAAATCCCCAGCAGATGACAGGAATCAGGGGGCTTGAGATTCTACCTAGTCTTTTGGTAGGATGATCTCGAACCAGAATGCTCTGGGATCACCCGAATCGCGAGCTTCGGGCTCGCTGTCAAAAGGGGTCTCGCCATGAGATACGGGGAACGCACGAGCTGGAGCTGGAAGTCGTTGAACGGTGAGGAGATTCTGGAACAGTTGGGCGAGGGGGTCATCATAATAGATGGCCGTTTTCGGATAGTCTACTTCAACAGAAGGGCCGAGGAGATCACCCTCCATTCCAGAAAGGAGGCCCTTGGAAGGACATGCAGGGAGGTTCTGAGGCTTGCCAACTGCGGTGCGGGATGCCCGGTTGCGAGGCTCAAGGAAGGAGGGGGGACACTTGTGGATTACGAGGCCTCGGTCACCACCCAGGACGGCCAGAGTGTCCCGGTTCTCATCCGTTTCTCGGCCATAACCAACCAACAGGAGGAATTTTCTGGGGGAATAATCACCATAAGGGACATGCCCACGAAGAGGCCACCTGTGGCGGAGGAGTACTCGTTTCAGGGGATAATAAGCCGGAACAGGAGGATCCTGCAGCTCCTCGAGATATTGCCTGAGGTCAGCAGGAGCGATGCCTCTGTGCTCATTCAGGGAGAAAGCGGAACAGGCAAGGAGCTTTTCGCAATGGCAATCCACAAGTTGAGCCTCAGGCAAAAGGGGCCATGGGTCGCCCTGAATTGCGGGGCCCTTCCTGAGAGCCTTCTGGAATCTGAACTTTTCGGTTACGTGAGGGGAGCCTTCACTGACGCGAGAAGGGACAAACCCGGGATGTTCCAGCTCGCCCACAGGGGGACCCTCTTTCTGGATGAAATTGGGGACCTGAGTCCTTCCCTCCAAGTGAAGCTCTTGAGAGTCCTCCAAGATGGAGAGTTCATCCCCCTAGGTTCCACGGAGCCCGTCAGAGTGGATGTGAGGATTATCTCCGCAACCAACAGGAACCTCGAAGACATGGTGAAAACAGGGAGGTTCAGAAGCGATCTATATTATCGCATCAACGTGGTCAAGTTCCAACTTCCCCCCCTGAGGGAGAGACCCGAAGACATACCTCTCCTGGTGAGGCACTTTATCAGGCGCTTCAGCGCCAAGACCTCTAAACCGGTCCAGGATATTTCGCCCGAGGCCATGGCGATACTCCAGAGATACGATTTCCCGGGAAATGTCCGAGAGCTGGAGAACATAGTGGAGCACGCCCTCATCATGTGCAAGGAGGGTCATATTCAACCGCACCACCTTCCATCTTACCTATTGGGGCTGGAAAAGGAACTGGAGCAGGCAAAGGAGATGCGCATGAAGGAGGTGGAGATATCCACCATCCTGCAGGTGCTGAGAAAACACGGAGGCAACAAGATCAAGGCAGCTAGAGAACTCGGGATTCACAGGACCACCTTATGGAGGAAGCTGAGGGGCCTGGAGCAGACCTTGCAACATTATTGATGCAAATCGCATCATCTTGGGAGACAAATGCAACACCTCTGTGTCACATAGGCCATGTAGCGAACAGGTTGCAACTTGCCCCCTTCATTCCCGAAAGATACGTCTTCGGGCGCTCAGGCACTGGGCAGGCCGGATCTTCCCGGGGAAGCCGAGCCCCCGTCCCGGGTGCCTTGTAGGGTCGTTTTTCATCTGGAGAGGTGCCCCCAAAGACCTCCTTGAGTAATGCCAACACAACCCCGCGATCCTGCTTCGACGATGGGACCCTCGGGGAGGTTGCAATCTGCAACTTCTTTAGCGTGTATCCCCCTTTCCTCCTTCTAACCTTTTGATATCACGCGAGATCTTTCTCGGGCACAGAAATTGCATTCACCAGCTAAGGACGAGTCAGGAGCCCGAGGGAGCGCGCACATGGCCAGGAGATCCCCAGAAATACGAGACGATCCCCGAAGGGAGATAGCGGCCCTTAATCAGTTGGGCCACAGACTCCACCAGGAACAGCGCTACGATAGGTCCTTGGAGCAGTTCTGGAACGGACTTGTCAAGGCCAGGGAGCTCGGTGACAAGAAATGGGAGTGCATATCCCTCAACAACATAGGCATGGTCTATCAGAGCTGGGGGAAGTTCGACCATGCCATGCAGTTCTTCAGGCAGAGCATGAGAATAGCCCAGGAGATAGGATACTCCAATGGGTGCGCCATAGCCCTCAATAACCTTGGCAGGCTTTACGAGGCCTGGGGAAGACTGGACAGGGCTGTGGAGAATTACCAGAAGGGATTGAAGCTAGCGTGCGACGATGGGGAGCTCGGGACCCAGAGGCTCTTGAGGCTCAATCTGGCCATGTGCCTCGAGAAGCTCGGGCAATTCGAGGAGTGCAGGGTTCATCTCAGGGAGGTAGTGAGATTGGACGAGCTCTTGGAACATCCTCAGCTGGAGCTGGACAAGGCGTATTTGGCCAGGATGGAGAGTCGTCCTTGAAAAGACCAAGAGGAGGTACTGGGACATGATGGAGGATGGAGGATTGAGGTTCTTGATGGAGGAGGTTCAGTACATGGCCCTGAGCTTCATGGGTCTAGTGTATCTGGCCAAAGTGATCTGGTTTCTCAAGAAGCCAACAGTGCGCGACAAAGCCCATCTCAAGGGGGATCCGGCTAAAGGGGCTGTGGTCTCCTTGGCCAATATATTCATGCCTTGGGCAATGGAGAGCACGAGGACCCACTGGTACTTTTATCTCGAGTTCGCTCTCTTCCACTTGGCTGTGGCCCTGACCATCCTTACCACTTTCCTCATTCCCTTCGGAGTAATGGAGCCGGGAGATCCCTTCTCCAAAGTGGTGGTTGTGGCCATGGCAGTGGGATTTGTAGTTGGGGTGAGGAGGCTCCTGAGGAGGATCACCAAGCCCGAGATACGCCTCATAAGCTCCCCTGACGATTATTTCTCCTTAGCTCTTCTCGATATTTTCTTCCTCTCCGGCATTTGGGCTCTGGGCACAGGGGAAAGGACCGCAATGTGGGTGTTCTTCATCCTCACGACTTTCTTCCTCGTCTATGTGCCCTTTAGCAAGATTTCCCATTACATAACGTATCCCTTTGCCAGATGGTATTACGGAGTCAATTTCGGAGGCAGGGGAGTCATAGCGAGACCTTCGAGGGCGTTCCGTTGAGCAAATGATCCCCTGAGCCCTGCTTTTGGATGGACTTTTTCCAAATCCGAGGGAGGGGAACAAATCAGCGAGTGAGAAGAGGAGGAAGACAAGATGCAGGATAAGATGGCGGTAGCCAAGGACATGGAGATTTCCCAGGCGAGCATCGCTCCAAAGCCAGAGGTGGCTCCCAAAGAGGGCCCAAAGCCGGCCTTCGAACCCCAAGACATCCCCAAGATGCTCGAGATCTTGGATCAGAGGATGAACAGGCTCCTCGCCTCTTCTTTGGCAGCCTGTGTTCACTGTGGGCTTTGCACTGAGGCCTGCCACTACTATGCCTCGACCAAAAACCCCGAGTTCGCCCCGGCCTACAAAGCCGATCTCCTGCGAAAGGTATACAAGAAAAGATACGACTGGCTGGGGAGGATCTTCCCTCGCTGGGTGGGAGGAAGGGACCTCGATGTGGAGCTGGCGGAGAAGATGTACGATCTCATTTTCGGAGCATGCACTGTCTGCAGGAGATGCTCCTTCAACTGCCCCATGGGGGTGGATTACGCCTCCATAATGTCCACGGCCAGATACATGATGGCAGCCATGAACAGGCTCCCAGAAGGCCTCAAGGCGACAATAGATGTGCATCTCCAGACAGGGAACAATATGGGCATAACCGAGGAGGAGCTCATAGAGACCATCCAGTGGATAGAGGAGGAGCTACAGGCGGAATTGGAAGATCCCACCTTCCGCATCCCTCTGAACGAGAAGGGCGCCAAATATTTTCTCACCATGAACCCAAGGGAGCCCAAGTACTATCCCCTGACCATCCAGGCGGAGGCCAAGATCTTGCACGCGGCCAAGGAGAGCTACACCATATCCACCAAGTTTTGGGACGCGACCAACTACTGCCTTTTCACTGGGGATGTGGCCAACGCGAGGAAGATAGCCCAGTGGCAGGCAGAGGATGTGGAGAGATTGGGCTGCGAGTATCTCCTCGCGGCGGAGTGTGGTCACGGCTACCGGTCCATTAGGTGGGAGGCCGCCAATTGGCTTGGCAGGCAGCCCAAATTCAAGGTCATAGGGTTCCAGGAGCTCCTCGCCCAGTATATCCAGGAGGGCCGGATAAAGCTTGATCCCTCCAAGAACCCCCACAGGGTCACATATCATGACCCGTGCAACGCAGCAAAAAGCGGGGGCATCTTGGAGGAGCCCAGGATAGTCCTGAGGGCTGCTGTGGAGGACTTCGTGGAGCTCAGGCACAACAGGCAGTATTCCTACTGTTGCGGTGGTGGAGGTGGTGCCCTGACCATGACCGAGTTCGCCAAAAGAAGGCTCGAGGCAGCAAAGGTCAAAGCCGAGGAGATCGCCGAGACCGGGGCAAAGATAGTGGCCACTTCCTGCCACAATTGCGTGGACCAGCTCGCGGAGATAAATCGCCATTACAAATTGGGTGTGGAGGTGAAACTCCTCTGCGAGCTTGTGGCCGATGCCTTGGTAATGGAGTGAGGGGGAGGAGGCCCGAGGAGGGGAAATGACCAAGAAGATCCTCATAGTAGATGACGAGCCAGCAATGCTCACTTACCTGAGCACCATACTCCAGGATCATGGGTACACGACATTTTGCTCACAAAGTGCAGAGGAGGCATGGGAGAAGGCCCTAAAGGAGAGCCCCGACCTCATCACACTGGATCTTCTCATGCCCGAGAAGACAGGGATAAAGCTCTACAGGGACCTCCGGAAACACGATCGCCTCGGGGCAATTCCCATAGTGATCATAACTGGCTTCACCCAGGAACAGTATCCCATGATAGACTTCAGGAAATTCATCTACGAGAGATCCATAAGAGGCCCAGAAGCTTTCTTGGAAAAGCCTGTGGCGCCAGAGGCCCTCCTTGAGACCGTGGAAAAAGTGCTGGGATGTGGCCCTCAAAAAAGTTGAAGGTGCCTGGGGATGTTCTGGACGCCTGTGAGCCCTAAAAAAAAGGAGGCCCCGGAGCCAGAGGAAAGGGGGGAAATTGCCAATGTCCCGGAGGAGGCCAGAGGAGGACTGTCCCTTCTGAATCTACTTCCCTCTTATGCGTGTGTGGTCTCAGGGGAGAGGACGGTCCTCTGGGCCAATAAGGCCATGAAAAGGGATATGGGACTGGTCCCGGGCATGAGATGCTTCGAGGTGCACTGGTTGAGGGAGGAGCCCTGTGGGGAATGTCCTTTGGAGATGGTTGCTTCTACGGGCAAATCTTTTTGCTGGGAGCAGTCCATAGAGAACCCCCAGACAGGGAAGATACAGGTGCTTTCCCAATTGATCCCTCTTCCTTGGGGCTTCGCCCGAGGGCGCTGCTTTCTCGAGATATCGACCGATGTCACCCTTTTTAAGAGGAGACAGAGCCAGCTGGAGCTGAGCCAGAGGGAGTACAAGGCCCTCTTCGAAGGGGTTCCCTGCTACATATCGGTCCAGGACCGCGATTTCCGCATAATAAAGACAAACGGTCTCTTCCAGAAAGAGTTCGGAAGAGCCATTGGCAGGAAATGCTACGAGGTTTACAAAGGAAGGGACAAGAAGTGCGATCCCTGCCCGGTGGAGAGGACCTTTGTCGATGGCCAGATACACTTCAGCGAGGAGACAGTGAGGAGAAGGTCAGGAGAGCCCATGGAGGTTGTTGTTTACACAGCTCCCATAAAGGACAACTGGGGCACAACCTACGCTGTGATGGAGATGTCCACTGAGATTACACCCGTGAAGACCCTCCAGAGGGAGCTCGCGAGTCTCGGGCAAGCGGTGGCCATAACGGCTCATTCCATAAAGAACATATTGGGAGGATTGGATGGCGGTGCATATGTGGTCAGGTCAGCTTTGAGAAGGAACGATCCTGAGCTCACGGAAAAGGGTCTCTCCATGATCCAAGAGGGAGTGGAGATGGCGAGAAGGCTCCTCCAGGACATCCTCCTCGTCTCGAGACATGGAAGGCCAAAGCTCGAGGACATATCCCCCGTGAACCTGGCCTTGGAGGTCATCTCCCTCTTCCAAAAGAGGGCCGGAGACTTGGGGATTGAGCTCCAATTGGAGACCATAGGGGAGAGAAACCTGACCTTCAGGGGAGATCACAAGGGGCTCCACACAGCCTTGGCCAATCTCCTCTCCAATGCCATAGATGCTTGCGCCTCCTTGGGGGCTCAGGGGCCTGGGAAGGTCTTCCTCAGGGTCCACGAGCTCGAGGAGGTGGTGTGCTTCCAGGTGGAGGACAATGGTCCAGGCGTGCCAGAGGAAATCAAAGAGAAACTATTTCGGGAAATGGTCACGACAAAGGGCAATGCGGGTACAGGTCTCGGCCTGATAGTGACCAACAAGATCGTGAGGGAACACGGAGGTCATCTTCGCTACAGGAGTTCGCCCAGAGGGGGGACGATCTTCGAGATCATGATTCCCCGCAAGCCGGTCTTTGGAGAAAAGTATCCCGAGCAAACGGGCCTCTCCTCGGGATGAGGCTCCATTTGGTGACTGGGGAGGTGGATATGGGCGGCGCGAAGCGTATAATGATAGTGGACGATGAGCCTAGTATGACCACATACTTGGCAACCCTCTTGGAGGATCACGGATATGAAGCCCATTGTGCCAACGATCCCGAGGAGGCACTGGAGAGGATAAGAGATCTGAGGCCCGATGTGATCCTGCTCGATCTTCTCATGCCAAAAAAGAGTGGTGTGACGCTTTTTCAGAAAATATCCAGGGATGAGAGCCTCGCTCATATTCCCATAATCGTGGTCACGGGAATCCACGACCACATGATAGAGGATTTCAGGAGTTTCTTCTCCTCCCTGAAACTGAGAAGGCCCTTCGCTTTTCTGGAAAAACCAGTGGTGCCGGAGGAGCTTTTGGGCAAGGTGAGGGAGAGCCTTGCCGCGGTGAATTGAAATTGTGGAGAGAGGGAGGCGGGCATGGCAGCTGAGTTCTTGGAGGAGGTTTCTCGAAGGAGTGGCCAGAGGTTCGAGGGCTGCTATCATTGCCTGAGCTGTGGGGGCGGTTGTCCTGTAGTGGAGGCAATGGATTACAATCCCAATCAGATCATCCGGATGGTTCAGAGGGGGATGAGGGAGGAGGTCCTGGGAAGCAAGGCCATCTGGGTCTGTGTCGGGTGCTTCTCCTGTCTGAGCCAGTGCCCTAACCGGGTCCACATCCCCGCCATGATGGATACCCTGAGGGAAATGGCCCTCGAGGCAGGTGTGAGGGTTGCAGAGCCGGAGATACTCGCCTTTCACAGGGCCTTCTTGGGAGAGGTGAGACGCTGGGGAAGGGTTTACGAGCTGGGTCTTGTCCTCAAGTACAAGCTCTCGACGGGCAAGTTTTTCGAGGATTTCTCCGTGGGATTCAAGATGATGGCCAAGGGAAGACTTCAACTGCTGCCATCCAGGGTAAAGGGAGAGGAGCAGATCAAGAGGATAATGAACGGCACAAGGAGGCTCAGATGAAAGTAGGCTACTATCCTGGCTGCTCTTTGCACTCCAGCGCTCAGGAGATGGGAGAAAGCTTCTGGGATCTCATGAGGCCACTGGGAGTCGAGGCCCTTGAATTGGAGGACTGGAATTGTTGCGGCTCCTCTCCTGCTCATTCCACCCATCATGGGTGGGCATTGAACTTGGCCATGAGGAATCTGCTCCTAGCCGAGGAGCAATCTCTCAAGGAACTTTTGGTAATGTGCCCGAGCTGCTTTGTGAGGTTGAGGGAGGCAGCCAGACAAGTGCAGTCGGACCCCGAGAAGGGGGAACAAGTCTCCAAGGCCCTGGGAAGGCCCTATGGAGGCAGCGTGAGACTCAAGTTCTTCCTGGAAATGCTCAGGGACGTGGGCACGGAACAGATGAGATCCCTCCTCAAGAAGCCCCTCAAGGGCATAAAAGGCGCTCTTTACTATGGGTGTCTTTTGAGCAGGCCAGAATGGATAACGGGGTTCGATGTGGGGCCTTACGAGAGCTTTCTCGAAAATCTCTTCCGGACATTGGGAGGCGAGGTGGCCCACTGGGGATATGGGAGACAGTGTTGCGGAGCGCATCTGGGCATAACAAAGCCCGGCCTAGTATCCTCCCTGGTGGACAGGATAAGGGAGCATGCGAGAAGGGCAGGGGCCAACTGCATAGTGGTGTTCTGCCCCCTGTGCCAGGTGAACTTGGAGATGAGAGGCCGAAAGGAGCCCGCCCTCCCTGTCCTCTACATAACCGAGCTTTTGGGTTTGGCCGCGGAACTCCCGAGGACAACGAGATGGCTCGGAAGACACTTGGTCGACCCAAGACCTGTGCTCAGGGAGGCAAGACTCCTCTGAGGCGAGAGGGGCGAATGTCTCGACCTGAGATAGAAACAGGGGCCGAGGTGGATTGGCTCCCCCTCCCCTGACCAGGATTCCTCCCCAGTGGGAGGTCCGGGACAAGAGATTCCTCTTCCCCATATTTCCCGTCACGGACCCCCAATAGTACACTCTGAGAAGATGCCCATTTCCCCTCGACTCTCAGCGGGTTTCTCGAAGGAGGAAAGAGAGTATGGGCCTGACTTTCAGTTCTCACACCAAAGGTTACCCTGAGGGGGACGCACTGGGATGAGGGGAGCCCAAACCGTCGAGATCCCTATCTCTGGCATGGACTGTGCCGAGTGTGCCCGACACGTTCGAGGTGCTATCGAGAAGCTCCCCGGGGTCCAGTCAGCCCAGGTCTTGCTCGGGGCCGAGAAAGCCATTGTGGAGTTCGACCCTGACAAGATTGGACTACCGGAGATCTGCGCTGCCATTCGCACTGCGGGATATGAGGTCTCGCCTTTGGAATCCCCAAAGGATGCTCTCGCCTCGGCGGAGGGTTTCCACCGCCGACTGACTCTCCTCCTTGTCGGCACATTCGGCCTCATCGTGAACGCGGTCGTCTTTGGGGAGATCCTTGGATTCTTCGACATCCTCAATGAGCACGTCCCTTTCCTCCTGGGTTTGACGGTCGTTGTCGCAGGGGGCTATCCCATTTTCATGGATGTCCTTCGCGCCGCAGTGAGAGGAAAGGTCACCTCCCATACCCTAATGACCCTGGGAGTCATTGCCGCACTAGCAGTGGGTCAGTGGGCTACTGCCGGCCTCGTGGTCCTGTTCATGCGCATTGGCGATTACGTGGAGAGCTTCACTGCCCACTCTGCCCGTCGCGCCCTGAGAGAGCTCACATCCCTTGCCCCGCAGACCGCTCGCGTGGAACGCCAAGGGGTCGAAATCCAAGTCCCCATAGGGGAGGTCAGTGTGGGTGAGATAGTCATTGTCCGGCCGGGAGAGAGGATTCCAGTGGACGGCCAGGTCATCGCCGGACACGCCACCGTGGACCAGTCTCCCATCACCGGCGAGTCCATGCCCGCAGAGGTCATCCCCGGAAGCCGGGTCTATGCCGCGACCATTGCCAAGCTGGGCAGTCTTCGCATTCGCGCCGAGAAGGTGGGAGAGGACACAACCTTTGGACGGGTGATCAAGATGGTGGAGGAGGCCGAAGCGCACCGGGCCCATCTCCACAGCGTGGCCGATCGCTTCAGTGCCCTGTATCTGCCGATAGTAGGGGCCATCGCCGGCCTGACCTTTCTCATTACGCGCAATCCTCTGTCCACAGCAGCCGTTCTCGTCGTGGCCTGTTCTTGTTCCTTTGCCTTGGCAACTCCCGTCGCAATCTTGGCATCCATTGGGGCTAGCGCCAGGCGGGGATTGCTCATCAAGGGCGGCAGATATCTGGAACTCCTCGCCCGGGCCGACGTGCTGCTCGTAGACAAGACCGGGACCCTCACATTGGGTCAGCCGCAAGTGACGGATGTCTTTTCCTCATGTGGCCTTTCGCGCAAGGAGATCCTCACCCTGGCCGCATCCGCTGAACGATATTCGGAACACCCCCTCGCAGAGGCCATCCGGGCCCTCGCTCGATGCGAGAATATCCCCTTGCTAGAGCCCAGATACTTCGAAGCGGTGCCTGGGTTGGGCGTGAGTGGTGTGATTGGCGGAAAACGCATTCGCATCGGCAACAGCCGCATGATTCCAGAAGCGCAAAGATTTCCCATGGCCGCCGAGCTCGAAGAGCAGGGAAAGACCCTGCTATTTCTCGAGATTGACGGTCAGTTGGCTGGTATCCTCGCATTGGAGGACACCCTTAGGCCAGAGGTCCCCGCCGCGCTCCAAGAGATGCGTGCACTGGGAATCCGTCACGTGGAATTGCTCACGGGCGACAACGAGAGAACCGCCGCCCGCCTGGCCCAAGAACTTGGCGTTCTCTGCCGAGCTAAACTTCTCCCTGAAGACAAGATCCGGGTGGTGAAGGAGTTCCAAGCCCGCGGACACACTGTCGTCATGGTGGGCGATGGCGTCAATGACGCCCCGGCCCTTGCCCAAGCTGATGTGGGCATTGCCATGGCCGCAGCTGGGACAGATGTGGCCATGGAGGCCGCCCACATCGCCCTCATGCGCGAAGACTGGCATCTTGTGCCAGAAGTGTTGCGCACCTCGCGGCGCACCATGCGGGTTGTGAAGATGAACCTGGCATTCACGGCGATATACAACTTGGTGGGGTTGTCCCTAGCCGCCCTCGGAATCCTCCCCCTCGTGGTTGCGGCAGCGGCACAATCCCTACCCGATATCGTCATTCTTGGAAACTCCGCCCGCTTGCTCACGAGAAAATGACCCGTAGGCCTCGGCCTGAGCCCATCCCCATCCCCAAGGCCGGCTTCCTTCCCTGGGATGCCCCGGAACCCGCTGCCTCGGAAGGATCTCAAGGGCTAGAAGGACCTCTCCCTTGTGATCTCTAAGGGATCGAGCGGGCTGCAAAGATGCCCTATGGGGTTTAAGGGGAGATTTCGCTCACGGAAAATTGGGATGATACTTATGGGGCAAATCTGCTATAATTGCCGCCTGAGCTTGGCCACGCTATGGGGCTCAGCTCAGGCGACAAAGAGGTTGCCAACGTGGCCTGGGAGAAAATTCTCTTTTATACGGACCTCAGCCCAGGAGCGGACCTGGCGTTTCCTTTCGCTTTGGGCCTGGCATCGAGGAATCCCACCTCTCACTTATTCGTTGTCCACGTGCTTCCATCCCCTTACAGGTTCTATGCCGAGATCGTCGATTCGGCCATGGCAGCGGGCCTGAACCCCGATGTGGCAAGGCTCGCAGAGGAGGAGCTCCGCTCCCGCTATGGCCAAGCCGTAGAAGGGGTGGGCACGAGCTCCTTTCATGTGCTGGTGGGCGTGGAGGGGGTGGAACTGGTGCGATTCGTGAAAAGGAGGGATGTGGAAGTCTTGGTTTTGGCAGCATCGGTTGCAGAGGCCAAGATGACGCCCATCGGTATGAGCCTCAGGGCCTTTCTGGCCAAGAGGTCCCCATGCCCAGTAGTGATGGTGCAACCCCCAAGGGAAGTTTCGAGGAGGACAAGGGGTCAGTCCTCGGAAAAGGTCGTGGAGATGAGAGATTTTAAGAGGAGAAGAAAAAAGGCATGAGCTGTGGTCTAGCGTGCGGAACCAGGCTAAACTCTAAAAAGAGGAGGATTCCATGGCGACCATCGTGAGCCAGGTTTTCCCTTATTTGGCGATTTTGGTTTTCTTGGTAGGGGCAGGATACAGGATAGGGGTGTGGGCCACATCCCCCAAGAAGCTCAACTGGAAACTCTATCCGGTTCCCGAAGGCCTTGTGGGAGAGGCAAGTTACATAGTGGGAGAGTGGATAAGCTTCAAGATGCTCTTCAAGAACAACAGGGCCATCTGGCTTGGCTCCTATGTCTTTCATCTGAGCCTTGTTGCATCGGCCATCTGGTTTCTTCTTCTCCTCCTGGGAGTGAGCGCGCCTTGGCTTTCGAGGCTCGCTGCGGCAGGGCTTTTCTTCTCGAGCATCTATCTATTCGTAGCGAGGCTCTGGATACCCCAGGTGAGAGCCATCTCCACTCCTGTGGAATTCTTCAATCTGGCCATATTCATAGCAATGGGAGGGCTGGGATGGAGCCTCACCGGCAGGGGACTTAGCGGGGAGATGAGGCGTTGGGTCTTCTCCTTAGCAGGGTTTTCCCCTTCGGTCCTCCCGGACGAGCCAGTTCTCATCTGGTTCGTTTTCCTGGTCGAATTCTTCATCGCTTACTTGCCTTTCTCCAAGATGTTCCACGTGGCCAGCAAGTATTTTGCCTTTCACAAAAGCAGATGGTTCAATCCCTACGAAGTGAGGGGATGAAAAGCTGAGAATCCGAAAGAGGCCAAGAGCCCAAAGAAAAGAGCGCCCAGGGGATCGGAAAATGAACGAGAAGAATCAATCGGCCGAGGCCAAGGAGGACAAAAAGGGAAAGCCCAGGAGGACCATAGACAAGTACCAGCTTTTCAGGGCGGCTCACGTGCCAGGAGAGGGAAGGGTGAAGCCATTTCTCGAGTGCCTGGACAAGGTGGTCAAACACGAGCTTTACAAGTTTCCATTGAAGCTATATCTGGACACATGTGCAAAATGCAACAATTGTGCGACCCTCTGCCACATAACCTGCGACGATCAATCGAATCCCCATTGGCTTCCGGCCAAAAGGTCGGACCTCTTGAGGAAGGTTTACAAGAGACGCTACACCCTTCTGGGGAGGCTCCTGGGGAAGCTTGTGGGTGCGGAGGATCTGACGGAGGAGCTCGTGGACGAGATGTACGAGAGCTTCTACCGTTGCACCATGTGCAGGCGTTGTGCCTTGGAGTGCCCTATGGGAGTGGACAATAGCCTCATTACCCGAATAGGAAGGTTCTGCTTGAGCGAGGCTGGAATGGTCCCTCACAACTTCAAGGTGAGCGTGGACTCGCAGCTCAAGGGGCCGACCCGGAACACCTCTGCCATCCCCGAGCGGGCTTTTCTCGACACGATAGAGTTTCTCAATGAAGAGATGCAGGAGATCACAGGGCTTCCCATAGAGTTCCCTGTCAACGTGAAGGGAGCCGAGATCCTCTTTGTGGCTCCAGTGAGCGATTACATAATGGAAGCCGATACCCTAATGGGCATTGCCATGACACTCTATGCGGCTGGGGCGAGCTGGACAATAGCCACAGGAGCGGGAAGCGACTCCATAAACTACGGGGTCTTTTACGATGACAATTGGCTCAGGGACATCATGCTCCAGCTCCACGATGTGGTGAAGGACCTAGGGGCCAAGAAGCTGGTCATAGGCGAATGCGGTCACGCCACAAAGGCCCAGAAGGTCTTCGCGGAGTATTTTGGCGGCAAGCTCGACTTCGAGATAAAGAACATAATGGAAGTGACGGCCCAATACATAGAGGAAGGAAGGATCAAGCTGGACCCAAGCCGCAATCCCGACCCCGTGACCCTCCACGACCCCTGCAACCTGAGCCGCATGGGAGGATTGGCTGACACCTTGCGCTTTGTATTGAGGAGCGCTGTGTCCCATTTCGTTGAAATGGAACCTCATGGAAATGAGAACTACTGTTGCGGCGGTGGAGGTGGGACCGTGGGGTTCGAGGAGATATACGACTTCAGAATGGAGGTAGGTGGCAGGAAAAAGGTTCAGCAGCTCAGGGAGACCGGGGCGAAGATAGTGGCTGCCCCTTGTGCCAACTGCAAGAAGCAGCTGAGAGAGCTAGTGGATTATCACGGCCTGAACATGGAGGTCGCTGGAATACACGATCTCGTGGCAAAGGCCCTGGTATTCGATAAAGCCCCAGGGAGAAAGATAGAGGTCGTGAAGTAGCTTCCGGATATCTCCACCATTGGCACCGAATCGGAAAACGGTAACAACTCAGTGCCCTCAACTGGGCCGATTCCTCTTGAGGGCAATGGAGATGGCCTCCATCATCCGCCAGTTGCCAGGGGGTCAGGGATGGGCCTCCGCCCAATTTCTGCCCCAGCCCAGCTCCACCTTGAGGGGGACCCTAAGGGGATAGATGGTCTCCATGCGCTCCCTCACCAGGGACGCCATCTCCTCTTTTTCCTCTTCTGGAACCTCGAAGAGGAGCTCATCGTGCACCTGGAGTAGCATCCGGGACCTCATCTTCCTATGATTCAGGTCCCTGAAGATCTCTATCATCGCCTTTTTTATGAGATCCGCTGCAGTGCCCTGGATGGGGGTGTTTATGGCCACCCTCTCGGCGAACTTTCTCGATGCCTGGTTCTGACTCCTTATCTCGGAGAGAGGCCTCCTTCTGCCCAGGAGGGTCTCCACATAACCCTTCTCCCTAGCCCTCTCGAGAAGCTGCTCCAGGTATTCCTTGACCCCTCTATATCTCTGGAAGTATCCCTCGATGTAAGCCTGGGCCACCTTTTGGTCCACCTTGAGCTCCTTGGCCAACCCGAAAGCGCTCATCCCGTAAATTATCCCGAAGTTCACCACCTTCGCCTCTCTCCTCATCTCCGGGGTCACTGATTCCAGGGGCACGCCCAGGATCTCGGAAGCTGTCCTCGCGTGGATATCCTCTCCTCTGGAGAAGGCCTCGGTGAGGGTTGGATCTCCTGACAGGTGGGCGAGAATTCTGAGCTCCACTTGGCTATAATCTGCCGAGAGAAACCACCATCCCTCCTCAGGGACAAAGGCCCTCCTTATCTTCCTCCCCAGATCAGTGCGAGCGGGAATGTTCTGGAGGTTGGGATTCGATGAGCTCAGCCTGCCCGTCTGCGCAACGGTCTGGTTGAAGGAAGTGTGAATCCTTCCTGTCTTGGGATTGACCAAGGAGGGCAGAACATCCACGTACGTGGACTTGAGCTTGGCCAGAGATCTGAATTCCATGACCTTGGCTGGAAGCGGATGCTCCTTGGCGAGTTCCTCTAGGACTTCGTTGTCCGTGGAAAAACCTTTCTTGGTCTTCTTGACGATGGGTAGCTTGAGCTTGTCGAAGAGAACAGCAGCCAACCTTTGTGGAGAGTTGATATTGAACGGCTCTCCCGCCATTTGGAAGATCTCTTCCTGGAGCCTTCTCAGGGAAGATTCCATGAGGGAAGAGAGCTCTTCCAGAACAGCCACCTCCACCCTTATTCCCCAAAGCTCCATGGCAGCGAGGACGTGGATCAGGGGAAGCTCTATCTCCTTGTAGACCTTGGCGAGGGGGTCCTCCTGCAGAACTCCCTGGAGCAAGGAGTTGAGATCCCATATGGCCTGAAGTCTCTGGCATGCGGATAGGGGATCCCCAGGCGGGCTCATGGGAAGCTTCCTATCGAGGAGCTCCAGGGAAAGATCTTCTAAGGTGTGGCTCCTCCTCGAGGGGTTGGCCACATAGGAGGCGACCATGACATCCCCCTCTATCCCCCTGAGGCTGACCCCATCCCTGGCCATCTGGACCATGGAGCTCTTGAGGTCGTGACCTAGCTTCCGAGTCTCCTCATCCTCCAGGAGTTCCCTGAACCAACTGAGGACCTCAGGACCCCTCCCGTACCACTTCCTGCCAGAGGGCTCCATGAGCCCGAGACCCCATGGCGCCTTTCCTGGGAGATCTCTCCTCTCATCCAGCCAAATCACCGCGAGACCGGACTCCTTCAACGAGAGACTCAGCCTCTTCGCCTGAGATTCCCCCTCGATGAGCTCCCATTGGAGCTCTGGGGTCTTTTCTTCCCATGTCCATTGCTCCAAGAGCCTCTGGAACTCGAGCGCCTTGAATGTGGCCCTGAGCCTCGCCACATCCGGGGGCCCATGGCGCAGATCCTCCAGTTTCAGGTCCAGGGGAAGATCCCTCTCTATGGTCGCGAGTCTCTTGCTGAGGAGTGCCTGATCTGCGAACTTCTTGAGGGCCTCTTTGGTCTTGGCCTGCTCTATGGAATCCGCTTGGCTAATGGCATTCTCGAGGGTGCCAAAGCGGCAGAGGATCTCCCTGGCCTTTTTCTCCCCTATGCCCGGGACTCCAGGGATGTTGTCCGATGTATCTCCCAGGAGGCCAAAGAAATCGGGCAACCTTGCCGGTTCGACTCCGTAACGCTCCGCAACTGCTTTCTCGTCGTAGACCCTCTCGTACATGGTGTCCACCACCGTGACCCCGGGCCTCACGAGCTGGAGGAGATCCTTGTCCCCGGAGATGAGAACCAGCCGACACCCCTCGGCATAGAACTTCTCCACCACTGTCCCTATTATGTCATCTGCCTCGTACCCCTCCTTCTCCAGGACCGGCACCCTGAGGGCCCTGAGGATCTCCATTATCCAGTGAACCTGAGGTCTCAGGTCTTCGGGCATCTCGGGCCTGTTTGCCTTGTAAAGTTCATAGATGTGATGCCTGAAGGTAGGGCCCCTTGCATCCAATACCACTGCCAGGAACTCGGGCTTGAAGTCCTTGAGCACCTTGAGGAGCATGGTGCAGAACCCGTATACGGCGTTGGTTGGCACCCCTTGGGAGGTCTTCAGGTCTCGGATGGCAAAAAATGCTCTGTAGATGTAAGAGCTCCCGTCCACGAGGTAGATTACAGGCCCACCCGAGTCTTTCTCCACCAATCGTCTCTCCCTTAGGACAGGGCCGATCCTTTCAGGCCGGCCTCAAAGCTCGAACTTCACCTTTATCTTGAAGGTCCTGCGGGCTGGAAGGCTCACTATCTCCTCTATCCCTGCCCTCTCGGCCATCTCCCTCAAAGTTTCCTCGACCTTCTCCTCGCTCTCTCCTATGAAGGTGAACCATACATTGTAGTCGTGGTTCCTCTGGTAGTTGTGGGTCACCCCTGGATGGGAGTTTATCACCTCGTTGAACCTCTCCAGTCTCTCGGGGGGAACCTTGGCCGCACACAGGGTGCTGAAGAATCCCAGCTTCCTCGAATCGAAACTACCTCCTATCCTCCTTATTATCCCGCTCTCCTTGAGGGCCCGGATCCTCCTTAGCACCTCCTCCTCCGAGATGTTGAGCTTGAGGGCCAGCTCCTGAAATGGCCTGGGACTCAGAGGAAAATCCGTCTGGATGATATTGAGGAGCTTCCTGTCAGTCTCATCCACTCTGGACATGGCTCTAGATCCTCGAAGGCAGGTAAGTGCACAGGGGCTCTTCCGAGAGATAGTCTCCCGTTTGCTCGTAAGCCCTGGCCCTGCATCCACCACAGACTCTCCTGAACTCGCATCTGCCGCACTTTCCCTTGTACTCCTCGAGGTTCCTCAGTCTCCTGAATACCTCGGATGAGGACCAGATTCGCGAAAGGGGGCTTTGCCTCACATTGCCGCAACTCACCTCCAAGTAGCCGCAGGGCTGAACCTCTCCTCTGTGGGATATGAAGCAGAAGCCCCAGCCCGCAAGGCATCCCCTCGTGACCGAGTCGAGACTCGGGTGGGGGGATGGCCTTTCCGCGGATCTTCCCCTCTGCCTGGCGATCCTCTGGTACTGGGGCGCGCAGGTCGCCTTCAGTTGAATGGGAACCCTCCCCTCCTGTTGATGGAACCACTCGAGGGTCTCCTCGTAGCGCTCTGCTGAGAGGCCTTGGGATCCCACATCCTTTCCCCTTCCCACGGGAACGAGCAAGAATATGTGATGGGCAACGGCACCGAGTGAAACCGCAAGCTCCAAGATGGCAGGGATTTCTCCTAGATTCAATGGGGTCACAGTGGTGTTTATCTGGAAGGGAAGCCCGGATTCTCTCGCTGCCATTATCCCGGCCATGGCCCCACGAAAGGCACCTGGAACCTTTCTGAAGGAATCGTGGGTCTCCTCCCTTGCTCCATCCAGACTTATACTCACCCTCTGGATCCCAGCTTCTTTCAGCTCCCGGGCCCTCTTTGGGGTCAGGAGGGTGCCGTTGGGGGCCATGACCATCCTGAGGCCCAGCTCGCTTCCCCTCCTTGCCAGATCCACCACGTCTTGCCGCAAGAGAGGCTCCCCGCCTGTCAATATGACCACTGGACTGCCCATGGAGGCCAGATCCTCGAGAACCGCCATTGCCTCTTGGGTCGAGAGCTCCCCCTCGTACGGCCCGCGCTCAGCTGAAGCTCGGCAATGCACGCAGTTGAGGTTGCAACTTCTCGTGACCTCCCAAGCCACCATCCTGAGGGGTGGCACCCGAAACTCCTGGGACATCATCCCCCTCCCAATATCCGGGCCACTTCGAGGGCAGCATAGGTCAGGACAAAGTCAGCTCCAGCCCTTCTTATGGCAACGAGACACTCCATCATTGCCCTGTTTCCATCCACCCAACCCAGGCGGTCCGCAGCCTTTATCATGGCAAACTCTCCGCTTACCTGGTACGCGGCTACGGGGTAGAAGAATTCCTCTTTTACCCGCGCTATCACATCGAGATAGGGCATTGCTGGCTTCACCATGACGATATCTGCCCCTTCCTCGATGTCCATGGCCACCTCCCTCAAGGCCTCCCTCCAGTTGGGCGGGTCCATCTGGTACGACTTTCTGTCCCCGAACTTGGGGGCTGAGTCCGCAGCCTCCCTGAAAGGACCGTAGAAGGCGGAACAGTACTTGGCAGCGTAGGAGAGTATGCTCACATCCGAAAACCCCTCCTCATCGAGAGCCCTCCTTATGGCTCCAACCCTCCCATCCATCATGTCCGAGGGTGCGACCACATCCGCCCCAGCCCTTGCCTGGGAAACCGCTGTCCTCGCCAGGAGTTCGAGGGTCGCGTCGTTGTCCACGGTCTCGCCCTTCAACACTCCACAGTGGCCGTGGTCCGTGTACTCGCACAGGCACACATCCGTTATGACTACGAGGTCCGGGACCGAGTTCTTCAGCTCCTTTATGGCCCTCTGGATGATTCCATCGGGATCGTAGGCCTCCGAGCCCAAAGGGTCTTTCCTGCTGGGAATCCCAAAGAGTATCACTCCCAGAATTCCCAGGGATTTTGCCTCCCTCGCCACATCCGGGAGCTTGTCAACGGAGAGGTGAAACTGCCCTGGCAAGGAGGGGATCTCCCTCCTTATGCCATTTCCCGGGACTACAAAGAGCGGATAGACCAGGTGACGGGGAGAGAGATCGGTCTCCTGCACGAGCCTTCTCAAGGGCTCGTTCCTCCTGAGCCTTCTCGGCCTGTATTGGGGATATCTCATGGTAAATGGACCTCCCGGCTATGAGGAGATATCTCCTCGTCAGTGAGATAGCAGGCTGGGTCAGGGGCCCAGATATCCCCTGTCATGGCCTCTGCCCTGACCCTGAAGTTTCCCCCGCAAATGTCCAACCACCGACACGTGGCACACCTTCCCTTCACATGCTTCTTCTTCTCTTTCAGAGCAGCCATGAGGGGGTCGCTAGTGTCAGTCCAGATGGAACTGAATGGTCTCCTCCTCACGTTCCCGAAGCTCCTGTGTCTCCAGAACTGATCCGCATGGACCTCCCCATCCCAGCTCACGCAACCAATTCCCACCCCGGAACTGTTCCCCTCGTTCATCCTGAGGAGCTCCAGGACCTGAGCAGCCCTCTTGGGGTCCTCCCGCAAGAGCCTGAGATACACGTATGGACCGTCGGCATGATTGTCCACTGTGAGGACCTCCACCTTGAGACCCCTTGCGTGGATCTCCTTGGTCCTGTCCATTATCAAGTCAACGGTGCGGCGGGTCTCCTCGTGGCTCAAGTCCTGGTCCATGAGCTCCGAGCCCCTGCCCGAGTAAACCAGATGGTAAAAACACACCCGTGGGATCCTCTCCCTCTCCACAAGGTCGAATATCCTCGGTATCTCGCCAAAATTCCTCTTGTGGATAGTGAAACGAAGGCCCACCTTGAGACCCTCGTCCTGACAGTTTTTCACTGCCCTCATGGCCCCATCGAAGGCTCCCCTCACTCCCCTGAAGGCATCGTGCCTCTCCTCCAGGCCATCCAGGCTTATCCCCACGTAAGAGAGGCCTATGGAGGCCAGTCTCTTGGCCATCTCCCGGGTGATCAGAGTTCCGTTGGTCGAGAGGACCACCCTCATTCCCAGCTCCCTGGCCCTCTCAGCCAGCTCGAGGAGATCCTTCCTCATCAAGGGCTCCCCGCCCGAAAACAGGACCACAGGGCATCCGAACTGAGCGAGGTCCTCGAGGAGGGCCATGCCCTCCTGGGTGGTGAGCTCGTCTGCGGCCCTCCTGTGATCCGAACCCGAATAACAGTGTTGACATCTCAGATTGCACTGTTTCGTGACATTCCACACCACAACAGGCTTTTTGTCCTGGGAGAACTGGAGGAGATGAGAGGGCAGGCTCTTGGAAGCCCTGCCATATCTCAGAGGATCCGATGGTTCGACGGTTCCACAGTAAAGTTTCGATATCCCAATCACTCGTTTCTTCCCCTCTGCTCGTAATAGCGAGTTATCGCATGGACCAAGCCTTGGACGGTATAGGTCTCAGCAACTATCTGGGGCTCTACTCCGTACCTCCGGACAGTGTTCGCGGTCACTGGCCCAATGCACGCCACGGTCACGCCTTCGAGGAGTCGAGGGAGATCCTCGGCCCCGGACATCTCGGCGAAGTTGACGACTGTGGATGAGCTCGTGAAAGTGACGAGATCTATTCCCTCTTGGAGGGCAGAAGCGAGCCTGTGGCTTGAGCCATCAGGGGTCCTTGTCCTGTAGGCCGCAACGACCTCCACTTCGCCTCCCATTTCCCTGAGGGCATCTGGAAGAACCTCCCTGGCCTTCTCGGCCCGTATCAAAAGAAAACGGCTCCCTCTGACCTCTTCCTCCTTGAAAGCCCCGGCCAGAGCCTCTGCCACGAACTCATCGGGGACCCTGTCTGCTCTGAGGCCCAATTCCCTGAGGGCCTGAGCTGTGCTGGCTCCTATGGCAGCCACTTTCACCCCATTTAGGGCTCTCGCGTCCTTTCCCCTCTCCCAAAGCCTGGATCCGAAGATCCTCACCCCATTTTCGCTCGTGAAGATTATCCAGTCATAATTCCCCAGGCGATCTATGGCCCTGTCCATTTGGTCCCAGTCGCTTGGGGGCGCGATCTCTATGGTGGGAACCTCGACCACGATGGCCCCGAGCTCCTTGAGGAGAGAGGAAAGCTTGCTCGCCTGTCTCCTCGTGCGGGTGACCAGGACTCTCAATCCCAAAAGGGGTTTTCTCTCGAACCAATTGATCTTTTCCCTTAGTCTCACCACCTCGCCCACAACGAGAACAGCCGGGGCGCTTATACCCTTCTCGGAAACCTTCTCCACGATGTTCGAGAGGTCTCCGACAACCACCTTCTGCTTGGGCAGAGTTCCCCACTGGATCACAGCGCAAGGAGTCTCTGGATCGAGGCCGTTTGAGGCAAGAAGGGAGCATATCTGGCCGAGATTCTTCATCCCCATGAGGAAGACCAGGGTGTCGGTTGCCCCGGCTATTTTCTCCCACCTCAAAGAGGAGCTACCCTTGGTTGGGTCCTCGTGGCCGGTTATGAAAGCCACCGAGGAGGACATCCGCCTGTGGGTCACGGGAATCCCAGCATATGCTGGTGCCGCTATGGCAGAGGTCACCCCAGGCACCACCTCGAAGGCCACACCCTCCCTGGCCAGGTGCTCAGCCTCCTCTCCTCCCCTTCCGAACACGAAGGGATCCCCCCCTTTGAGCCTCACAACCACCTTTCCCTCCCTCGCTTTATCCACGAGGAGGGAATTTATCTCCTCCTGGGACATGGTGTGGGAGCTTGCCTCCTTTCCCACATAGATCAACTGGCAAGTGGGCGAGCAATATTGGAGAAGGGAAGGATCGACCAGATGGTCGTATACCAACACCTGTGCTCCCTTGAGGAGTTCCAGTCCTCTGCAAGTCATGAGCCCAGGATCTCCGGGCCCAGCCCCGACGAGGAAGACCTTTCCTGGATTCGATTTCATGACCCGCTTCTAAGTATAGCGGCCAGGGATCTCTCGGATCAATTGGTCCTGAGCGCTCTGAGAATTTCGCGAGCTCCTTTATCGAGGAGACTCCTTGCAACTTGTCTTCCCAGGGCCTCGGGCTCGGAGCTCGGCCCAGCCCGGGTGATCCTGAAGAGCTCCTTTCCCTCTGGATCGGCTACCATGGCAGACATCTCGAGACCCTCTCCTGAAAAACTGGCTATGGCCCCGGCTGGCACCTGGCACCCAGCCTGAAGCTCCTCCAGGAAGGCCCTCTCTGCCCTGATGCAGGCTCGAGTCGCCGGATCCTCGATGGACCTCACGATAGCCTCCACCTCGGGGTCTCCTTCCCTTACCTCTATGGCCAAGGCCCCCTGGCCCGCAGCCGGAATCATTCGGTCGGTATCGAGGATCTCCGTCACCTTTTCCATGAGTCCCATCCTCTTTATCCCTGCCAGGGCCAAGACAATGGCCTCTATTCCCGAATCCCCAGCGAGGAGCTTTCTCAGCCTTGTATCCACATTCCCCCTCAGGTCCACCACGGCTAGGTCGGGCCTCATGTGTCTTATCTGGGACTTTCTCCTGAGACTGCTCGTTGCGATCACTTCCCCTTCCCCGAGCTGAGAAAGTCTCCTTCCATCCTTTGTGATGAGGGCATCTCTGGGATCTTCCCTTTCGGGAACAGCCCCTATCTTCAATCCCCTGGGGAGGTCCGATGGGAGGTCCTTCATGCTGTGGACAGCGAGATCGATGGTGCCCGAAAGGAGGGCATCCTCTATCTCCTTCACAAAAATCCCCTTCCCCCCGACCATGGAGAGGGGGGAATCCAGGATCCTGTCACCCTTGGTTTTGATGGTCACGATCTCTATCTCAATACCTGGGCGCGCCCTGAGAAGCCTCTCTGCCACCCATTGGGTCTGGAGGAGTGCCAGGCGGCTTCCCCTCGTGCCTATCTTCAAGGTGCGACAGTAGATCACCTGCCACTCCCCCTGCCATCCAGTCCGAATAGTTCCCTAGCCAGGCCTATGAAGGAGGCGGATCCATCTCTACCTCCCTCCCGCTTCATCTTGACTATGGGTCTGTGGAAAAGCTTCTTGATGAGGGCCTTGGTCATGAGGTCTATGGCCTCGAGTTCTCGCTCGTCCAAGCCCCTTAGCCTTTTGAGTGTCTTTCTCAATTCCTTTATTCTCACTTCCTCCGCCCATTCGAGAAGTTCGCGGATGGTCGGCTCTGCCTCGAGGGAACTGAACCAGAGGGAGAACTTTCGAGCCTCTTCGGCGACTATCTCGCCCGCTTTCTCGAGTTCCTTTATCCTCTCGGCCTTGTTGTTATCGACCACTTTCTGAAGGTCATCGAGATCGTAAAGGAATACGTTTTGGAGCTCCGCCACAGAGGGATGCACATCCCTCGGCACAGCTATGTCTATGAAGAATATGGGCCTGTTCCTCCTAGCCTTCATGGCAGCCTTTACTTGCTCCTTCGTTATGATGGGCTCGGGTGCGCCAGTGCAGGTGAGCACCATATCCGCCATGGCCAATGAGTTTCCCAGGCTCTCGAAGGGAAGGGCCTCGCCCCCTAGCCGCTTGGCAAGGGCCTCAGCTCTCCAAAAGGTCCTGTTGGTCACGTATGTCTTGGCAATTCCCTTCTGCTTCAAGTGGAGGCCCGCTGTCTCTATCATCTCCCCGGCTCCCACAAGGAGGGCTGTCTTGTTGCCCAGGGTATCGAAGACGTGACGGGCCATCTCCACTGCGGCATATGCAACCGAAACAGCTCCCCTGCCTATGTCCGTTTCAGTCCTGACCCTCTTAGATACCCGAAATGCATGGTGCATGAGGCGATTTATCGTGGGACCGGCTGTCCTGCACTGGAGAGAGATCTTGTAAGCTTCCTTCACCTGCCCAAGGATCTGGGGTTCACCCACGACCATGGAATCCATGCTCGAGGCCACTGAGAAAACGTGCCTCACGGCATCCAGTCCCGCGAGCACGTACAGATATGGATCGAGATCTCGGGTCGATACCCTTGTACGGGAGGCGAGTATCTCCCTTATGACCTCGAGAGAGCCGTGGATGTCCTCTCCCTCGGCCAAAAACTCGGTCCTATTACAAGTGGAGAGGATCATGGCCTCTCTTATGGGACCTGTGGCCACCATTTTGGAGAGGACCTCCGGGATCTCCTCCTTTGCCAGGGCAATCTTTTCCCTGAACTCCACGGGGGCTGTCTTGTGATTCGCGCCTACAAGAAGCAGGGACAATTGAGCCTCTCCTCAGCCCTGGAGTCTGTCGAACCTGTGGGGACCGGAGCCCATGAAACCCGCCCCAATGAACGTAAAAAGAAGAAAACCGAATCCCACAATGAGAAGCAGAGCCCCCTTTCTTCCGCCCCAACCCGAGCTCACCCTCTGGTGGAGCAACCCAGCGTAAAGGAGCCATGTGGCAAGGGCCCATGTCTCCTTTGCCTGCCACGTCCAATAGGAGCCCCAGGCCTGATTCGCCCAAATGGCACCTGCTACGATCCCCGCAGTGAGGAGCACAAATCCCCAAGCCATGCATTTGTAAGTGATGTGGTCGAGGACCTCCAGGGATGGAAGCCTGGCCAAAAAGGACGGGGATATCCTCTTCCTTATCCTCCTCTCCTGGAGAAGGTACAGGACCGATACCCCGAAAGCCCCCACAAGGGTAGCTTCTCCCAGAAAAGAGAAAATCCCGTGCACTGTGAGCCATGGGCTTGCAAGAAGGGGTGAAGAGGCTTTAGCCTCCCTCATGGGTCCACCGAGAGCCCACATGATGGTAGCTAGGGGAAGCAAGACAAGCCCGAGCTGGCTCAGTCGGTACCTGTAAAGGACAAAGATATATAGCGCTGCCAAGGCCCAGGAAAAGAACCGCAGGGCCTTGGAAAGACTCCCCACTGGAAGAATCCCGGTCTCGATCCAAAGCCACACTACGAGAACACTCTGTACGAGGAATCCTCCTACTACGAGCAGACGGGACCAATCGGGATTGGAGAGCTTTTCTCTCGTAAGGTACAGGAATATTGCTGTAGAGACAACGGCATAACATATGATGACGATCTTCCACAAAAAAAGACCCACTATCCCGAGATCCATTGGCAAATCATCCAGCGACTATTTCTTTTGAAACTGGGCAACTATAGTCCTCGCTCGTTCCAAATCCATCTCCAGCCCGGTCTTCTCGAACACCACCTTCGCGATCTCCTCCGGATTCCCCCTCGCACAACATTCGAGAAACTCCTCCTGAGCAAGCCCCCTGAGCAGCTCCATCCTCCCTCGACCTTCCCTCTTCTCTTCCTTGAGCCTTATCCTTATTTCGCCTATGATCTCCGCCGCAATGGCCCAAGCTGGGCCTATCTCCCTCGCTAAACTATCCCTCAGCTTCGCAGCCAATGCTGGGCTTGCACCTTCTGTGGAGACCGCCAGGGTGATCCTCCCATTTCTGAAAACTGCTGGAAAGATCACATTGCACAGATCAGGAGAGTCAACTACGTTGCAGAGAATCCCTCTTTGCCTTGCCCACGAGGAGAGGAGCCTATTGGTTCGGTTGTCATCCGTGGCCACTATCACGAGGACCTTGCCCTCGAGATCCTCCAGAGAAGCCTCCCGCAACCTCAATTGGATTTTCCCCTTTTGAGCGAGGCCCTGAATCTCCGAGATCGCCTCTTTGGCCACAACCTCTATGTCGCAGCCATATTCCATCAATGTCTCTATCTTCCTGAGAGCCACTTTCCCCCCTCCCACAACGAGGCAGGTGCCACTTCCCGCATCAAAGAAAAGTGGCAACCAGTGGCTCTTGGCCCCATCGGCCATCTCGCATCTCCCGAAAACCAAAGACCCGGAAAATCTTTACTCGTTCTCTATTTTACTTCTCTCCCACACGGAAGACCAATAGAGAAGAACCTCCGACCTCCTTTAGCCCCTCGGGCTCTCTCACATGGACCCCTAGCCCCACCTGGCCAGGATTCCGCAAATCCTATCCTTTCCATCGCTCAAGTCCCCCTTCAAGATAGCCATATCCCCCAAGGAGGGCCGGATCTCGAGAGGGAAAAATAGGGTTTTCTCTCTGTGGCAGTCCGGCATGCCTCAAAACAGCAATCCAAGGCAGTGAAAACCCAAATAATATCCATCGCTTGACAATCAAGACCCCCTATTGAAAAAGACTTCCCAATCAGGTATAATTTCCTCCAACAAAAGCGGCGGTTTTCAACAGTGCGTCTGGCCTCTCCATTGTTCTTGGCTTTCTTTCTTCAGGCTGATGTTGAGGAAAAATCCTTTGGCCGGAAGCGATTTAGCCCGCTTTTCAACAATGGCCACTTCTTACTACTAGTCTTAGAAGGAGAAAAACCATGGAGTTCACTATATCTCGAGAAAAACTGCATGGAGTTCTCCAGAGCGTTCAGGCTTTAGCTGACAGGGCAGATCTCATGCCCATCTTGAGCCATGCCCTCATAGAAGCGAGGGAAGAGGGCCTCAAGGTCTCGGCCACGAATCTCCAGGTGGGAATGGAGCACCTGGTGAAGGACGTGTCCATAGTATCGTTGGGGGCTGCAGCCCTGCCTAGTCGTAAGCTATTTCAGGTTGTGAGGGAGCTTCCCGAAGAGATCCTCAAGTTCAGGTCCGAAGAGGGCTCGGTGAGGATAGAGTGCAGGGGGGCATCTGTGAAGCTCAAGACCCTGGATCCGGAGCAATTTCCCGGTTTTCCAACTATCCCGTCAGACTGCCTCTCTGAGGTCCCAAGCCAAATAGTCGCCGAGATGATAGATAAGGTCATATATGCTGTGGCAGCGGAGCACGTCCAGCCGAATCTCACGGGAGTTCATGTCGAGAGACTGGATGAGAGCGGAAAAGTGAGGTTCGTGGGCACTGACGGCCATAGACTTTCCTTGGTGGACAGGGAGATGGAACTGGATGTGCCAAAAGATCCATCTCCCATTGTTCCCAGGAGGGGGATGCTGGAGCTGAGGAGGCTTCTCAGCCAATCGGATCAAGCGGAGATCGGGTTTTTCGAGGCGCATATGGGGGCTAGGATAGGGGATTCCATGGTGTATGTCCGGCTCCTGGATGCCATGTTCCCGGCTTACAAGGACGTGATACCCAAGTTCGGATCCAACAGGGCCAGGGCGAAGAAGGAGGATCTCTTGGGTGCAGTGAGAAGGGCATCCCTTCTTTCCACGCAGGCTTATGCTCCCAGTGTCCTCTTGGAGATGAGAAAAGGCGGTCTCAAGGTGAGCTGTAACAACCCAGAGCTAGGGGAGTTCATGGAGATCATAGAGATCGATTATTCAGGTCAGCCAACGGATATCCTCTTCAATCCCAGGTACTTAGTGGATGCGTTGAGTGTCGTATCCGCCGAGACAGCGGTCATAGAATTCACGGATAACTCGAGTCCAGTTGTTTTGAGAGACCCCTCGGATGAGGACTTCCTTGCAGTCATAATGCCCATGAGACTGTGACACACCCTGTCGGAGGAGACATGGAGGCTGCTTACACAGCTGAGAACATAAAGATCCTGGAAGGCTTGGAGCCAGTAAGGGAAAGGCCGGCAATGTACATCGGGAGCACTGGCCTGGTTGGGCTCCATCACCTGGTCTATGAGGTTGTGGACAATAGCATAGACGAGGCCCTCGCTGGCTATTGTGATGAGATAACGGTCATAATCCACAGGGACAATTCCGTTACCGTGGAAGACAATGGCAGAGGGATACCAGTTGATATCCATCCCACTGCGGGGAAACCAGCCGCAGAGGTAGTGATGACTACGCTCCATGCCGGAGCCAAGTTCGACAAGAAAAGCTACGCCTTCTCAGGAGGATTGCATGGAGTGGGAGTCTCGGTGGTCAATGCCCTTTCTGAGAAGCTTTATCTGGAGATCCACCGGGATGGTTGGGTCTACACTCAGACCTATTCGAGGGGCGTTCCCACAACTCCTCTTCAGGCAGTGCGCAAGACAAGAAGACATGGCACAAAAATAACTTTTTCTCCGGACCCGGAGATCTTCGAGACCACGGATTTCAGCTTCGACATTCTCTCGAGAAGGCTAAGAGAACTTGCCTTCCTGACAAGTGGAATCACTATCACAATAACGGACGAGAGGATAGATCAGAGCAAAGTCTTTAAATACAAGGGCGGGGTTGCATCATTTGTCGAATATCTCAATAGAAGCAAGAATCCCCTAACCAAAGTAATTCATTTGACTGGCGAAAAAGAGGGAATTCTGTTCGACATAGCGATACAATACAACGATTCCTACGTGGAGAACCTTCTTTCTTTTGTGAACAACATTAACACGATAGAGGGTGGAACGCACGTAATAGGGTTCAAAGCGGGCCTCACCAGGGCGATAAACCAATATGCTTCAGCGAATGGTTTCCTCAAGAATTTCAAGTACACGATTACGGGCGAGGACATAAGGGAGGGGCTTTCTGCGGTAGTAAGCATTAGAATGGCGAACCCACAGTTCGAGGGCCAGACCAAGAGCAAATTGGGCAATAGTGAAGTGAAGGGGATATGCGAGTCCTTCACCCACGAGAAGCTCTACCAGTTCTTGGAGGAGAATCCCGGGGCTGCCAAGAAGATAGTGGAGAAGTCCATGGAGGCGGCCAGGGCGCGGGAAGCCGCCCGCAAGGCTAAGGAGCTTGCGAGAAAAAAGAATGCAGTGGACCTGGGCTCCCTGCCTGGAAAGCTGGCGGACTGCCAGAGCAAGGATCCTTCCATGGCAGAGCTCTTCTTAGTCGAGGGAGACTCCGCTGGCGGATCCGCAAAGCAGGCTAGGGATAGGACGATACAAGCGGTGCTCCCTCTCAAAGGCAAGATCCTGAATGTCGAGAAGGCCAGGTTCGATAAGATGATCTCGAATGAGGAGATAAAGACACTGATTACCGCGCTCGGCACTGGGATAGGAGAAAACGACTTTTCCATAGAAAAGCTCCGCTATGGAAAGGTGATAATCATGACAGATGCCGATGTAGACGGAGCCCACATACGGACCCTTCTGTTGACCTTCTTTTATAGACAAATGCCTAAGCTGATAGAGAAGGGATGTCTCTACATCGCTCAGCCGCCTCTTTTTAGAGCGAGAGTCGACAATACCGATCACTATTTCAAAGATGAAAGCGAGCTCAACACCTTCATAGTCGAGAGGTCCATAAAGAAGCTCAAGTTGAAGACCGCAGATGGCTCGATATTGGAAGGGAGCCGACTCCTAGATGTGTACAGGACTGCGGATAAACTCGAAGAGGCCATAAGGCAGCTTTCCAAGATCCACTACGACTGGTTGATAGTCGAGGGCCTTGCTCTCGAAGAAAACATAGATCCCCAGGTATGTATGGATCCAAAGGCCCTGGAGAGGGTCGGAAGAGACTTGATAAGCTATGCTAGATCCATCTCCAACGAGTACAGCGAGATCACCTTTTCCGTGGAAGAGGGCGAGGAAGGGGGCGGATATGCCCTGGAGATCTCCTCGGAGAGAGGGGCGCAGAGGTTCCACACGGTTGTGGACGAGCACTTTCTCCTCTCATCGAGGCTGAAGGGGTTCAGGGAACTGAGGAAGAAGCTCGCCTCAATAGGTCCCCTGCCATGGACGGTTATATCCGACGGCGAGACAGCGGAGGTGAAGAGGTTCGACGAGCTAGCTCAATCCATATCCTCCCTCTGTAAGGGAAAAGCCACGGTGCAGAGATACAAGGGCCTAGGGGAGATGAACCCCGAGCAACTCTGGGCCACAACCATGGATCCCAAAACGAGAAGCCTCCTCAAGGTGACCATAGAGGATCTGGTAGAGGCGGACCAGATCTTCTCGATCCTGATGGGGGACAGCGTGGAGCCTCGCCGGGAGTTCATTCAAGCCAATGCCATGAAAGTCACGAACCTGGACATCTGAGAAACTGGGCCTCGGTTATTCCGGAGGAGCTCCCAATGGGGGCCGTCTCGATGAAATGTCGGGAAGGAGGGGTCCAGAGAAGGAAAGACACCGATTTTTGTCTCACACTTGGCCAGGATGTGAGCGGGAATGCGCTGGAGGAGATGGGAAAGTCGTAGCCCCCTGAGCCAATAGGCCTTGGAGAATAATTCGGGTGAGGCCACAAGGCCCCATTCATCACCATCTTCGGAATAGAGCTTGTCACCTAGGAGTTCAGATATGGGAGATATCCTGGAAATCAGTATAGAGCAGGAGCTTACAAGATCGTACCTGGATTATGCCCTGAGCGTAATCATCGGAAGGGCCATACCGGATGTGAGGGATGGGCTCAAGCCAGTCCAGAGGCGGATAATCTATGCCATGCACGAGATGGGCAATACATGGAACAGGCCCTTCAAGAAGTCTGCGAGAATAGTTGGGGACGTCATAGGGAAGTACCACCCCCACGGGGATGCAGCCGTGTACGATGCCCTCGTGAGGATGGCCCAGGACTTCACAATGAGATATCCCCTTATAGAGGGGCAGGGAAACTTCGGATCCGTCGATGGTGATCCTCCGGCAGCCATGCGCTACACCGAGGTGAGGCTTCACCGAATAGCCACAGAGCTTCTCCAGGACATAGAGAAGGACACAGTGAGCTTCTCACCCAATTATGACTCCTCCATGGAAGAGCCCGATGTCCTCCCTTCCCGCATTCCCAACCTCCTGGTGAACGGAAGTTCTGGGATAGCAGTGGGAATGGCAACCAACATTCCACCCCACAACCTCCGCGAGACCATAGATGCCCTTTTGGCGAGAATGGAGGAGCCAGAAGGGGAGGTCTCTTCCCTCATGCGGTACATAAAAGGCCCGGACTTTCCAACAGGGGGAATAATACTAGGAAGGGACGGGATCCTCGAGGCTTATAAGACGGGAAGGGGTACCATAAGGGTGAGAGCCAAGGTCCACGTGGAGAGACAGGAGGGCACGGATAAGGCATCCATAATAGTCACGGAACTTCCCTATCAGGTGAACAAGGCGAAGCTCCTCGAGCGCATAGGCGAGCTTGTGAGGACCAAGGTGCTAGACGAGGTGGAGGAACTAAGGGACGAAAGCGACAAGGACGGGATGAGGGTGGTCATCACACTGAGAAAGAACGAGGTGCCGGAAGCTGTCATAGGGAAGCTCTTCAAACATACACAGATGGAGGTCAACTATGGAATCATGCTCCTCGCCATAGACGAGGGGATGCCCAAGACCTTCTCCCTTCCTGAGCTTCTGGACAGGTTCATAGCCTTTCGAAAAGATGTGGTCGTGCGCCGAACGCGCTACGAGCTCAAGAAGGCCGAGGAGCACTGTCATGTGCTCGAGGGTCTGAAGATCGCCCTGGAGAACCTCGATCTCGTGCTCAAGATCATAAGGTCCTCTGATACTCCCAAAACAGCGCAAGAGAGGCTCATGGCCAGGGTGGGATTGAGCCAGAGGCAGGCTCAGGCCATCCTGGAGATGAGGCTTCAGAGGCTTACCAGGCTCGAGAAAGACAAGATCATCTCCGAGTACGAGGAGACCCGCAAGAGGATAGAGGACTACCAGTCCATCCTGGCGAGCGAGGAGAGGGTGAAAGGGATAATAAGGGAGGAGCTCTTGGAGGTGAGGAAAAATTACGCGGACGAGCGCCGCACCCAGATAGCCGACGACCTTCAGGATGCATCCTATGAGGACATAGTGGCAGAGGAGAGCGTTGTGGTGACCTTGACCCACAGGGGATACGTGAAGAGGACCCCCCTTTCCCTTTACCGGACCCAGAAAAGGGGTGGAAAGGGAAAGATGGGGATCTCCATGCCCGAAAGTGACTTCGTGGAAGACATCTTTGTGTGCAGCACCAGGAACTACCTCTTGGTATTCACCAACCTGGGCAGAGTGTACTGGCTCAAGGTTCACGAGATACCCGAGGCGAGCAGAGTGGCCAGGGGCAGACCCATAGTCAATCTCCTCTCCTTCCAGGAAAGGGAGAAGGTGGCAACGGTTCTTCCCGTGAAGGAGTTTCTCGAGGGGGCATACGTGATCCTCGCGACCAAAAGGGGCATAGTGAAGAAGACATCCCTCATGGCCTTCAGCCATCCGAGGGCTACGGGAATCCATGCCATAACCTTGGACGAAGGAGACGAGCTCGTCTCCGCAATAATGACCACTGGGAGGGAGAAGATCCTCCTGGCAACCAAAAAAGGAATGGCCCTTCTCATGGAGGAAGGCCAGCTAAGACCCATGCTCAGGGGCGCAAGGGGGGTAAAGGGCATAACCCTGAGAAAAGACGACGAGCTCATATCCCTCAATGCTGCGCCCTCAGCCCAGGGTTCCCTAGTGACCATAACGGAAAATGGATATGGCAAGAGGACCCATGTGTCCCAATATAGGGTGCAGAGGCGAGGCGGTCTTGGCCTCATCAATATCAAAGTGACGTCCAAAAACGGATCCGTGGTGAGCGTCTTTCCAGCGGCGGACCAGGACAACATAGTGGTGATAACGAGTCAAGGAAAGCTCATAAGGGTGAGGGCTTCGGAGATAAAGTTGGTGGGGAGAGCCGCTGTTGGCGTGAGGATAATAGATGTTGCCAATGGGGAGAAGGTAGTGGGCGCCCAGAGGGTAGCTGAGGCCGAATGAGGGGAAGATCCGTTCCATGAAGCTGGGTGTGATAGGAGCAGGAAGCTGGGGGACGACCCTGGCGAGTCTTTTGGGAAAAAGAGGCCACGATGTGAGCCTCTGGGTCTACGAGGAGGAGCTTCTGGCCAGTATGAAGAGCCACAGGGTCAACCACTTGTACCTTCCCGGAGTAAAGATCGAGGAATCCGTCTTCTTGACTGGAGATCTTGGGGAAGCATGCCGAGGGGCCGAGTGCCTCATCATGGCTGTGCCTTCCCACGTTTACAGGGATGTGCTCGAGAGGATGGCACCTAGCCTTCGGGGAGACGAGGTCCTGGTCTCCGCTACGAAGGGAATAGAGGCGGGAACTCTCATGACCATGTCCCAGGTTGCGGCCTCTGTCCTGGGAGAGGTGAGATATGCTGTCCTGTCGGGGCCGAGCTTCGCTCGGGAGGTGTCCATGGGGCTTCCCACGGCTGTGACGGTCGCGGCCTTTTCCCTGGATCTGGCCCAGAGGCTCCAGGAAGAATTTTCAACGGAGAGATTCCGGGTCTATGCTCACGACGATGTCCTGGGCACAGAGCTCGGGGGAGCCATAAAGAATGTGATAGCCATTGCCGCTGGGATAAGCGATGGACTCGGCCTTGGCCTGAATGCCAGGGCGGCCCTCATCACAAGAGGACTCTCGGAGATGATAAGGTTGGGGGCGAAGATGGGGGCGAACCCCTTGACCTTCGGTGGTCTCTCAGGGGTGGGCGACTTGATCCTCACTTGCACTGGCGACCTGAGCAGGAACCGAACAGTGGGCCTGCGCATAGCCAAGGGAGAGTCTCTGGAGCAAATCCGCAAGAGCATGCTTCAGGTGGCCGAGGGGGTCACAACTACCCTTTCCTTGAGAGAGTTGGCAAGGAGGGAGGGGGTGGACATGCCAATAGCGGAACAGGTTTACTTGGTCCTTTACGAGGGTAAGGACCCACTTCAAGCCATGAAGGACCTCATGAACAGGCCCTTGAAGAGGGAGATATATTTCCACGACCCCTTTTCCTCATGAGAAGGGCTGTCTCCCGCAAGCCCCACTGGGGGCTTGGGGGGATCTCGCCCTGGGTTTCGCAAAATGACGGAGCGCGATGCGTCACTGGGATGAATTCTTCCACGGGATACGCAGGGTGAAGCAGGTATCTCCTGGTTTGCTCTCCACTTCTATGACAGCCCTATATGGCTCCATGAGCATCTTCACCATGTGAAGGCCCAGTCCTGTGCCAATTGGTCCATCGCCTTCCGGTGTGCCCTTTTTGGTAGTGAAGTATGGATCGAAGATCTTGTCCATGTTCTCGGGAGGGATCCCGCAGCCTGTGTCCCGTATTTTCACCTCTATGAAGTCTCCGTTTTGGCGGCAGGAGACGGCGAGTACCTTCTTTTCGCTTTCCCGCATGGCATCTATGGCATTTTGGATGAGGTTCAGAAAGGTCTGGGAGAAGTCCGTGTAAACCCCCTGCACCGGAGGAAGGTCCTCCTGGAGATCGTAGATCCTCTCCACGTTGTGCTTGAAGAAGAGGTCTGCCTCGAGAAACTGGAGCTCCTCTCTCAGGACCGCTGAGAGATTCAGGGGCTGGTGGTAGTCCATGTGCTCCTGCCTCCCTTTTTGGAGCACGTTTTTTATTATGTCGCTGACTTTGGCCACGTTCTCGATGATGACATCGGTATCCTTGACACTCTGGTCATATTCCTGAAGAAGGGAGAGGATCTCAGAGGAAGCCGATGGACTCTGCTTACCTGAAAGGCTCAGGATCTTGGACCTCAGTTCCAGAAGCTTGTCCTTCATGAGCTCAGCTCTTCCCAGTATGATGAGGAGGGGGGAGCTCAAGTTGTGAGCGATTCCCTGAGCCAGCATCCCTATGGTCGAGAGCTTGGAGAGCTGCACTATCTGCTTCTGGAGATATTGCTGCTGTTCGGCCAACTTGTTGCTGGTTTCCTGGATCTGCTTGAGCATCCTCTGGGATTGCGGATCTCCGGCCCCTTCTTCCAAAGCCTTCTTCACCTTGTCCAGGAGGTCGAAAGCATCGAAGGGCTTCGTTATGTAGTCGAAAGCCCCTATCTTCATGGCCTCGACCGCCTTCTCTATGGTCCCATAGCCCGTCACCATGATGACTGGGAGGGCCGGGTTGTGCTCCTTCATGAGCCTGAGGGCCTCCATACCGTCCATAATGGGCATTTTCATGTCCATGACCACGAGATCTGGCCCCTGGCTCCTCACTTGTTCCACAGCTTCCTTGCCATTTGTGGCAAAGCAGAGATCGAACTCGTCCTTGAGGATCATCCTCAGGGCCTCCCTCGGGCCCAACTCGTCATCCACGACCAATATCTTTGCCCTTTCCATCTCTCACCTCTCGGCTCTCAAGTGGACCCAGCGACTTCTCTTCCTTTGTCGAGAGGGAGAAGGATCCTGAACTTGGATCCCTTCCCAGGGTCTGATTCAGCCTCTATGCGGCCCCCATGGTCCTGAACTATCCTCCTCGCTATGGGAAGTCCCAGTCCCATCCCCTTGACCTTGGTGCTGAAGAAAGGAGAGAAGATCTCGGGGAGGCAGTCCCTAGGGATACCGCAGCCCGTGTCCTCCACCAGCACCTCCGCCCATTCCTTGAAAGAGGCCTGGAAGGGCCGAGGGCAACCCCTTCTGGCAAGACGCTCAGCAGAAATCCTCTGGGTCCTGATCCTCACCTTTCCCCCTTCCTGGGTTGCCTCTATGGCATTGTCGAGGATGTGGCATATGGCCTTCTCCATGTGCTCCGGATCCGCCATCACGTAGATGGGTTCGGTGGCAAGGTGGGATACAAGCCTCAGCCCCTTTGCCTGAAGCCACGAGGATCTGGAGGTCACTGCCGATTGAACTATCTCGTTCAAGTCGTGTCTTGAAAGGCGGCTCTCCCTGGGCATGGCGAACTCCATCAGCCTCTCTGTCATCTGGTGAAGCCTGTCAACCTCTGCCATGACCACGGAGAAGAATTCCTGCCTGAACTCGGGATCGCCGTATCTCTGGGGAAGGAGCTGAGCGAAGGTCCTCACGGCCACAAGGGGATTCCTTATCTCCTGAGCCATTCTGTTGGCTAGGGTGCTCCAGAATCTCAACCTCTCGAGATCCCTGGTCCTGGCCTCCAATTCCTTGGATTCGGTGAGATCGGTGAAGACCATTATGGCTCCCCGTATTCTATTGGAGTCGTCTTTTAGGGGCGATGTGCTGACCCCAAGAGGGGCCTTGGTCAAAGGATGGGTGACCTCGTGGCGACTGAAAATGTCTGTCCCGTCCAAGGTCCTCAGGAGGAGATCCGCCAGGACAGAGCCAAGTCTCTGGACACTCTTGCCCAGTACCTCCTCTCTGGGGAGCCCGAGAATCCTCTCGGCACTTGGGTTGTAAGTGGTAACTCGGCCCATGTGGTCTATGGCCACAACCCCAGAGCCTATGCTCTTGAGAATGTTCTCGCTGTATTTCTTCTGGAGGTAAAGTTCCCTGTAGAGAAGCGAGTTCTCAACTGCCACGGCTGCGTAGTTGGTGAGCATGGATAGGTATTCCACATCCGAGTCCGTAAAAGGCCTCCCCGTCACCTTGTTGCCCAGGGTGAGGATACCGACGAGTCTGCCCTTGGTGAAAAGAGGGGCGCAGATCTTGGCATCCAGGGCGTCCATTTCCTTGAGGACAGTTGCCCCCTCCTTGGTGAACCCTGAGAGCTCCACCTCTTCCCTTTTCACGATCTGGTTGAACCTGAGGAGCCAGCCCCCAAGCCCTTCCTCCAGGCTGAGGACCAAGGACTTGAGCTTTGCCTCGTCCATTCCGATGGAGGCCTTGGGTCTGAAAAAGAGGCGTGAGGGCTCTCCCAGGAGGATGCATGCCCTGTTCACCTGGAACATCTCGCAAGTGGCCTGGAGCATGAATTCCAGGAGTTTTTCCAGATCCGTTATGTGGGTCAGGGCCCTGAAAAACTCCTTGACCCCTTGCTGAGTGAAGGGTGGCTTTCTCTCCTGGGGAAACCACGGTGAGAGCTCCGCCCCAAAGGGGACATCCTCTCCCCGATATTGCACGGGAAAGGGATGACCCAATCCATTGGCCTTGAGGCGCGTTTTGAGGACCCGAAGCTCTCTAGAGAGCCTCGAGCGCTCCAAGGCCCTTCTCATAGCCCACCTCACCTCTTCCACTTGGAGGGGCGTGGCCACGACCTCATAGTCCAGATGGCCATTGTACACATCCAGCATGGCCTTCTGGTCAGTGGGGGTGATCAGGATGAAATTCAAGTCCTCAGAGAGCCTGCGCAGCCTTTCCGCCAATGTGGAGCCGCTTGTATCCGGCAGTCTCGGGTCCATGACCACCACGTCCACGGGATGGTTGGCTGCGAGGGCAATGGCTTCATGCCCCGAGCGGGCCTGGAGAAGGGCATGGTCCTTCCCGAGGATCTTTTCCATTGACTGGTGGATCGCCACCTCAGGGGACACTACCAGCACGAAGCTCATGGGTCTCTCCTCGTTGTTTCTCTTCCCGCGTCTCCAGAAGAGGAAGGGTGACAGTGAAGGCCGCTCCTCCTCCCGGCCTGTTATCGGCGTTTATGCTCCCGTGATGTTCCCTCACTATGTTATGGGCTATCGAGAGCCCCAAGCCGTGACCAGTGTCCTTGGTGGTGAAGAAGGGATCGAAAACGTACTTGAGATGGGCCTCCTTTATTCCCGGGCCGTTGTCCTCTATTCGAATAGTGGCCTCCTCATCGCTCCAACTGTACCCTTCGGGAAGAGGGGAGTTGGACGGAGGAGCGATCCAGCTCCAGCGCCTCCTTTTTCCCGTTGTGATCTCGATTTCCCCACCTCCCTTGGGAGATAGGGCCTCTACCGCATTCAAGAGTACATTCATGAATACTTGCCTGAGCTGCTCGGAGTCTCCGTGGACGATGAGAGGCCCTTCATGGTAGTGGGTCTTCACAAAGATGTTCTTCTTCGTGAACTCCGTTGCAAGGAGTGATAGAGTCCCCTCCAGGGGTTCGTGGATGTCGATGGGCACCGCTATTGGCTTAGGCGGTCTTGCGAAGCGAAGGAGCTGTTCCACCAGCGAATTTATCCTCTCTATCTCCGCAGAGGCGATCTGGGAAAAGAAGGTTCGGAACTCCGGGTCATCGTATTTTTGAGGCAGGAGCTGGGCGAAGGTCTTGAGGGAGACGAGCGGGTTCTTTATCTCGTGCGCTACACCTGCTGCCAAGGTACCCACCGTCGCAAGCCTCTCCACCCTCCGAACCTCGGCTTCGAGCTTCTTTATCTCCGTGAGATCGGTGAGTACTGCCAGCACACCCATTGTCTGGCCGTCTGGCGCCAACAGGGGTGTGGTGGCGGCACTGAACGTTGTTCCGGCCTCATTCGGCCCAACAGATGCTATTTCCACACCACAAATACGCTCGCCTGAATCCAGGCTCCTCCTCAACATCGTTTTAAGTTCCAAAGGAAGTGACTCGAAAACTCCTCCATGGGAATCCTCGTCAATTGCCAAAAGCCTCTTGGCCGTCGGATTGATGGTAACGACGTTGAGCGCAGAGTCGACTGTAAGAACACCACATGTCATCTGCTCTATAGTCGTCTCCACATACTCCTTCATTGCGGCTAGCTCTTGGTAAAGGAGAGAGTTCCTTATGACCACTGCAAGCTGACCTGCCAGGCCTTTGAGGAACTCAATCTCGTTGGCTGAGAAAACCTCATTGTCTCGTTTTTGCCCGAGAGCGAGGAGTCCCACTAGTCCACTTTTATCCTTAAGAGGCAATACCACGGTTGCCCGGAGGGCCTGGAAACTCCTTCCAAAAGGCTCGTATTCCTCGGGCGAGAGCTGGGCCTTGAGCTCGTAATCTATTTTGGCATCGGTGTCTCGAGATGCGATGGAGGCGAAGAAATTGCACGCGCTTAGCTCTCCTGATGTAAGGCTCTCCGCCGCCCTGCGGTCTGCAAGAATAAACAAAGCGCACCCGCTTACATCCATGATTCGTGGCAGCTCTGTCGATAGGAGCTTCTGAAGGGTGTTTAATTCATAAATCGTGAGGGTACTTTTGGCGAGGTTTCTAAGCCTGAGCTGGTGAGCGTAGTACCCATAGAACAGGAGATGGTCCACGGTCCTCCTGAAAACAGAATCCAAGGTCGGAAGAAGAAGGGCTCCAATTATAGCAGCGACAATTGACCATCCCATTGCATCCGAGCGGTCGAAGGCATTGGGAAATGCGGAGAGAACAGCGAAGGAAACGAAAAGGAAGGCCCATATTCCCAGGAACGTGCAAGCCGCCACTATTATACGGCGTATAACTACGACGATATCCAAGAACCTGTATTTGACAATCGCATAGGCTACAAAGCCTACAAACACGGTGGCAAGGGAAGGAGCGACCCCAGGAAGCGGGCGAGTACCAGCAATGGCCGGGAACACTAGCTGCAATAAAGCCGCCCCAATTCCAAGGGTTCCGAGGCCGGCCAATAATAGACGAAGCTGTGCCCTCTGGAGTGGGTCTGTCGCGGTTCTCAGCCTGAGAACCGGGAGCGCGAGGCATGCAACGGTGTACGATGTGAGAGTTACGGCATAAATCGGATGAGCAGGGCCGTAAATGGGCGTCGCTCGACCAAGCGAAAGATCAACCCCCCGTTGGACAAGATCTGTCAGCGACAATATCGCTAGGAGGCAAGCCGGGGTGAAGATAAGGAACCAGAGCGGTTTCTGGCTTAATAACGGATGCTTGACTGGGAAGCTTAGGAAGAAAACAAGCACCAGTGGGAACGGCCATATGCCCATCATGAACGCGAAACGCCCCGCCAACTCGATCAGTCGAAGGGCGCTGAGGCTATGAACCAGAATATTGGATAAAACCCACAACGAAAGAGAAACGCATAGTAAGAAGAGCAACCGATTAGCCGCCCGACCGGGGGCTTTTGCGAGAACGAATATCCCGAGAAGCAAAAGAGTCGAGAAAGAAAAGAAGAGTAGTGCTAAAGGAGCTACCACCCTACCGTTCCCCCTCTTGGCTAGCTGCGCGGCTTATCAATAAGGACTGAAGAGAAGATCTCCGCGGCTCGCCGCCTTCCGAGGTCCTTCGGGATCCCTTGTGTTCCGTCTCTGGGCCGCGAGAAGGGCCGTCAAAGTACTCCAACGTCGTGCCTCCTTCTTTCAGGCATCGGTGAATTTTTTAAGAACTAAAGAGGCATCCGTTCCATTTATGCCGTGGGAATTGACCAGTGCAAACTGTGCGTTCGATCTTCTCGGGTGCCATGGTACGTAATCCAGGTCACATTCGGGGTCCGGCGCGTCCAAATTGATGGTGGGAGGGATAGTTCCCGTAGCGAGGGCCAATGCAGACGCAGCCGCTTGCATTGGGCCAGCAGCCGACTGTGGGTTTCCTATCACCGACTTGATGGAGCTTATAGCGCACATGTATGCTCGGGGTCCCATAACCTCCTTGATGGCTGCCGTCTCGATCACGTCGGTTACAGGATCGGAGGGGGCGTGGGCGCATATGTAGTCTATTTCCGCGGGGCCAACTGAAGCGTCTCGCAGGGCTGATCGCATGGAGTAAACGAGGGCTTCTTTGAGATTGTTGGGTTCCACGGACTTCGCTGTCTCCCCGTATCCGAGGACCTCCGCATAAATTCGGGCACCCCTCCTCATGGCTGACTCGGCCTCCTCTAAGACCAACATGGCTGCTCCCTCTGCCAACACCCCCCCATCGCGGTCTCTGTCGAACGGTCGGCTCGCGGCCTCCGGCGAATCGTTTCTCCTCGACATGATTCCTGCGGCACAAAAGAAAAGAAAGGTTATCGGGAAAATGGCTGCGTCAACGCTTCCTGCGAGTGCTATGTCTAGCCTTCCGCTTCTTATTTGCCAGAAAGCGTGGCCTATGGAATTGAGCCCCGCTGTACAGGAGGTGGAGAAAGTCGTCGAGCCCTCGAACATACCCGTCAGCTGGGAAATTGCGCTGCACGAACTGAAGGGGTCTATCGCTTTCAACGCCCATGGGTACGCACCCGACAGCCCCTGAGGTCCCGTGAACTTTAGGAACTCTCCCTCGATCAAATCGTAACTTGGATTGCTCGTTCCGATAAAACATGAGCCCCTTGCAAGTCCAACCCCCTCCCGGAGCCCGGCGTCCTCAAGCGCAAGGGAGGCCGCCGCAATTGCCAGCTGGTTTTGCCGGCTCATGGTTTTCCACCTCTCGCCCGGAATAAACTGGGTAGGATCAAAGTCTCGCACCTCGCCGGCTATCTGGGTGGGAAGATCTGACGGGTCGAATGAGGTTATCCGGGAAATTCCCGATTTCCCCTTCACGAGGGCGTCCCAGAAGGCGTCCTTGCCAATGCCATTGGGAGCCACTACCCCTATTCCGGTAATAACGACCCTTCTAGGTTTCATTCTCGAGGCCCTCCTCC
>Ga0078972_1002920_pt1 | contig 53787 bp, 38 predicted proteins | sample YelNatPaOPGAMG01_FD_67568 | JGI IMG/M metagenome (GOLD analysis project Ga0078972, IMG submission 67568) | Hot spring thermophilic microbial communities from Obsidian Pool, Yellowstone National Park, USA - OP-RAMG-01 (SPADES assembly) (version 2) | ecosystem: Environmental > Aquatic > Thermal... | reverse complement strand
ATGAATATTTAACGACAAATCACCAGAGGATAAAAGGATTTATAGAGTCCTTAGGGCTTAAGGAATCGCTGGGCAATGTGGAGAATCTGGAGGCTGTCTACTGGGAAAAGGTGACCGGGCAAAATCCCCTTGATGTGAGTAAAGCAGGTGGGGTATTTGGGAAAGAAGACGAAGAATTTAAATTATCTGGCGTTGCCAGAGCATCTGAAGATGCCCAAAGGTTCTTAAAGGTAGGAGAAAGCCGATATCACGCCTTATCATTTATCATCCGGATGACTAATCTGGCCAAAGCCTTAAGATATATACCGGGAATAAAATACATTCTTTTATTTTCCTCTGGCATTCCATATTCGCTTATTTACGGGATTCAGGCGCCGTGGGGCAAAGGCGATTATGGGGCTTGGGGAGAGGCGCTGATTCAGGAGAAGATTAATGAGATGCACCGGGAACTGGCTAATTCGAACACAGTGGTTTATGCCTTTGATACTGAGGATAGCGTCGCCAGAATTACGCAGGATACGAGGATGGCAGGTGCTTTTACTTTGCAGCAGATGGCTTCGTCAACAGGGGGAAAATATTTTGGCAACATAAAGAATTATGACGAGGCGCTGGAGCAGGTCCAGAAACTTACGGGATGTTACTTTATTCTGGGGTATTATGTGGATGAGAAATGGGATGGTAAATATCATGAAATTAAGGTAGAGGTCAAGCGGCCTGGGGTAAAGGTATATACCCAGCGGGGATATTTTAATCCCAGGCCTTTTAAAGAATGGACCGATCTGGAGAAGATGCTTCATCTGGTTGATTTAGCTCTAAGCGAGCGGCCATTATTTCAGACACCGCTTCCATTGCGTTGCGGTGGCTTTAGCTATGCGGAACGGGGCAAAGGAAACATTGTTTTATGGGCTGATTTAGTTAAAGGTGAGCTTGAGGGATTAGGCGAGGATGAGGTGGAGTTAGTTTTTCTTATTTTTGATGGAGAGGGGAACATAGTAAAGATGGGTCGCTGGGCTGGGGCTTTAGCCAGGCTTCCTGAGGCGACGGCTTGTTTTTCTTCGCCCTTACCTGTTGCGGCAGGGGAGTATCGGTGTCGGGTTGTTTTGAGGAGTCTGGAGACGGGGCAAGGGGCGGTGGGGTCAGTGGAGATGAAAATTGGTGAGGTGAAGGAGGGCGGGATAAGTTTGGGTCAACCCCTTCTGCTTACGAGAAGTGAGGGGCAAAGATATGAGAATTTTCCTTCTTTTCTTTTTCCCTTTGATTTGAGGGGATTTGTGCCATTGACAGAGCTAAAGCGAGGGGAGAAGCAGTTCTATGCTCTTCTGAGTTGCAGTTATTCCGGACTGAAGGAGCCGGAGTTAAGGCTTTATGGGGAGCTTCTTTTGTCAGAGGGGGAGAAAAGAAAGAGTCTGCCATTAAGATTCAGTCTTCTTCAGAGGGTGAGGACAGAGTTGAGGGAGATTTATCTGGTTAAGGTGGAGACAGAACCCCTCGAACCTGGTCTTTATTCTCTTTATTTTCAGGCTGAAGAAGTAAAATCTGCCTCTCGCTCTTTGAGCCAGGCTGTCTTTCGAGTGATTAGTTAGAACCCGATGGTAATCAACAATAAATTCAAGATTTTATATTGGAACGACGTGGGGCGCTGTCGCCAAAAATAGTTCGCGAGGAAGAAAGCCCTGCGTCAATCACCTCCTTTTTTATTTAATATCGTCCCTACCTCATATCTTCGTTTCTTTAGATGAATATATGCGCTGTTCTTTTCAAGTTAAATCTCTGGGAGACGGAAGACGTGCTGAAGTTGATAAAAGATGATTTGCCCAGAGCCATAGGCGAGTATCTTTCCGGACTTATTCGTCTGGAGCTGGAGCAGTTTTTAGGTCGGAAGCCTTATGAGAGGAAACAAAGTGACGGTAATCATCGCAATGGTTATTATCAGCGTCGATTTAGTTTGAAGAGGATTGGGGAGGTTTTGGTACGGGTAGCTCGCGACAGGCGAGGCCAGTTTCGCCGTTGCGTTTTACCTCGAAGCAAAAGATATGAGAGGGAGCTGCGGCAAGATATCTGTTTGCTTTACCTTACCGGGGTGAGCACAAGGAGTTTATCATTAATTTCAGCTAAGTTGCTGGGCCGGAAAGTTTCAGCTGGGGAAGTGAGCCTGGTGTCAAAAGAGCTGGTGGAGGCGGTAGAAAGGTGGCGCAATCGGGATTTATCTCAGGAAAGGATAAAGTATTTGATCAACGATGGGGTTCATTTTAAGATGCGGGTAGTTGATAGTGTGGAGAGTGTACCTGTTCTGGTGGTGGTTGGGGTAAGGGAAGATGGGGGGAAGGTGGTTTTAGGTTTTCAGGCTGGGGATCGTGAGTCAGCCTCCGGCTGGCGGGAATTTTTCCGGGACTTGAAGCGTCGGGGGTTGCGGTGGGAACTGATAAAGCTTGGGGTGATGGATGGCATCCCGGCTCTGGAGCAGGTCTTTAAAGAGGAGTTTCCTCAGGCTGAGGTGCAGCGCTGCCTTGTTCATCTCAGTCGTAATGTTCTGGCTAAGGTTCCTCGCAAGCTTAAAGGTGAGATAGCTTCTGAACTCAGAGGCATCTTTTATGCTCCCTCGCAAGAAAAGGCCAGAGAAAGATTGGCTGATTTTAAAAACCACAGGAAAGATATTTACTTTCAGCATTAAGGTGCCTGGAGAAAGCGCTTGACTTGGCTTTAACCTTTTTAAATTTCCCGTGAAAGATTGGCTTTTGATTAGGACCATAAACATTATTGAAAAATTGAACAGGGAATTTAAGCGACGGACGAAAGTTATGGAGATAATGGCCTCAGAGGAAGGTCCTTACAATCTCCTGGCTTTTATTTGTTTGAAGATGGGAATATATTGGAGGCGAAGTCCTGTGGAAAGAGTCGTCTCGGCTATGTTTATCCCACAGCTCAAGGCTGCATCTGATTTTACACAAAATGCTTGACACTACCTATGAGTAAGTCAATTCCTTAACATAATCTTAGGCCTCTTAAAGGAGGTAGGCGGCTGCAAATACAAATAGAGACACAATCGAGGGAAAAAATTCCCTGCCTCCTCTATGGCGCCTTCTCTCGCGATTCGGGTCAGCTGAAGACCGGCTTCACGAGATGAGATGCATCACGAATAAAGATTTGCCCCACCACTGAGCCGCTCTGGGTTTAGCCAAAAATTATCTATTTTGCCTGGAAGTGACGATGAGCGGTAAACTCATCATTAAGAGCTGGCCACAGGGAATTGTACCTGATAAGAAGTTCTTGGTAACAGGGAATTGCCTCAGGTTTAGGTTCTATGACTTTTTCTTTAAATTTAACTAGGCTATTAGTAATTTCTTTGATACTAATTTTTTGATTTTGATAATTCTGATAACTCCAAAAAGCCTGAAGCGAAGCTCCGTAAGCCGCTGCTTCGGTCTCTTTCAAGAGCCGGATAGGGGCCTGGAAAACAGCGGCCGCTATTTCCAGCCAGAGGCGGCAGCGTGAACCGCCTCCAGTAACTCTGAATTCTTTGGTTGCGGCGCAGAGTTTTTTCAATCGAGATAAACCATAGCCCAAATTGAGAATAACCCCCTCATAGATAGCCCGAAAGAGGAAGGGAAGCTGGAAAGTGCGCCGATTCAAGCCAAAGATTACACCACAGCCCAAAGGCAGCACAGGAACTCTTTCGCCGTCGATAAACGGCAGAAAAACGAGGCCGCCAGCGCCTGGCGGTGCTTTCCTGGCCTCTCGCTCCATTTTTTGGAGGGAATAGCCGAAAGCTCTTTTGGCTAACTCCGTAACATTGGTCACATTCATCGTGCAGAGCAGGGGCAACCAGGCCCCGGTGCTGTCGCAAAAGGTGGCAATTTCTCCGCGATAATCAACTATAGGTTTAGGGGCATAGGTGTAAATCGTGCCCGAAGTGCCGAGACTCAAGGTAAAAATTCCTGGCGTCACATTGCCCGTGCCGATGGCTGCCATCATATTATCCCCGCCGCCGCTGGCCACCAAAATTTGACCCAGATTAAATGAGTCCGCAATTTCTTTTTTAATAAAGCCGACGGGCTCCACTGGATGGCGCAGCGCGGGAAGCTTTTCGACCAGGTCAGGGTCGATGATTTTAATAATCTCCTCTTGCCATTTTAGTCTTCGCACATCCATCAGGCCTGTTCCCGAAGCGTCGCCGTATTCCAGGCATTTTTTTCCGGTGAGATAAAAATTCAGGTAATTATGGGGCAAAAGAACTGTCCTTAGCCGCCGGTAATTTTCTGGTTCGTGCCGTTTGAGCCAAAGGATCTTAGAAGCGGTATAGCCCACAGCCAGATTGAGGCCAGCAAGGCTAATGAATCGCCTTTGGCCGCCCACTGCTTCCAGAATGATTTTGGTCTCATCAGCGGTCGAGGTATCATTCCAGAGTTTAGCCGGTCTTATAACCTGGCCTTTTTTATCCAAAGGGACAAACCCGTGTTGCTGCCCTGAAATTCCCAGCGCGACGATGTTTTTTGACCGAAAATTTTTATCTGTCTGGGCTTCTCTTAGGGCCATTTTTAACGATTCCTGGAAGGCTTTAATCCACGTTTCAGGCGCCTGTTCGCTTTCCCCCGGCCTCAGCCCTGAAATAAATTGATGAGGCGCTTTCCCCCGGCCGAGAACCCGCCCTTTTTCGTCTATGATTAACGCTTTGGTTCCTTGGGTTCCCGAATCTATCCCGACAAAATATAATTTTTCGGCCATTTATCCTGCCTTCCTTTCTGATTCGATTTTATAATATTAGAAGCAAGGATAAAAGCTTTAAGGAAAATTAAAAGAAAACAGAGGAAGAATTATATTAATCCTTTTCCTTTAGGGTTAACGAAGGAACAGAAGTTGAATTCATAAATTGAAAGAAATTAGAGAATAATCTCTTCGCCCTTTTTATTTAAGTTTGATTTCCTGACTTGATGGATCACAATTCTCGGTCGCGGTTAGGGGAGAGTAGAGTATCAGGTAACTATTTTCCTATATTTCTAAGGCGCTCCCCACTTGAGCTGATGGCTGAGAAATTGTTTTAACTCCCATGTTTCCGGGGGCTTTTCAGGCAAAATCTATCTTATGGTAGTTTGCATCTATATTTCTTAGGCGATATTAAAAATTGACTTAGGTTTCAAGTTAAATATACACTGGACTCAAAGGAGCATCGCAATTAATTCTGTTCTCTTTAGTAAGATTTGGTTTGGAGCGCCCGTACGAAATGACAAAATGAACTAAGGAAGGTTTAGCCTTTTCCAATCGGGCGTCGAGGGAATATCTGGGCGGAGAGGATGTCTTATCCTAAGCAGGCAAGCATTGAGAGTAAAAAGGGAGGAGGCTTCTGAACTATTACTATAAACAAAGAGGCAAGTTCCGCACGAGCCGACAAAGGCGAAGATGAAGGGGCGTCTAAAACCTGAACAGGAGCGAGGCCATTTCAGCCTTGTCAGTGCCAAACCATATAAGCCTGAAGAGAATCCTAAAAGTTTACTTTTTTTAGGTGTTTTAAAAGAAAAAGGAGGGCTAATTGTTAGACCGAAGTAAAAAGTTTTTCTTTTTGGCCCCTTTGATTTTCCTTTTGATAAGATTAGCCGCTCCTGGATTAGGTCAAGAGATAAGTAAAGAGAAGGAGAAAGAGGCGAAGGGAGGAGGAGATAAGAGATGGGGAGGAGTGGTTCTTCCCGCCATCTTTTATATGCCCGAAACAAAGTGGGGAGGTGGGGTGGGCGGACTTTTGACTTACCATCCGGCCCATAGCTTGAGCGAGGCCCGTCCATCTTCTCTTTATTTTTATGCCATTTATACCCAGCTCAAGCAGTTTTCCATCCAAGTCAGGCCGGAACTCTATTTTAGAAATGAAGGCTATTTTTTAACGGCTAAAATCATTGCCGAGACTTTTCCCGACAAGTTCTGGGGTCTGGGAAATGATACCTTAGATGAGGCCGAAGAAAAATTTACGCCTCGCACCTTCAGCCTGGAGGTATCATGTCAGAAAAGAATATGGCCAAAACAAAATTTTTATGTGGGATTCCAGGCTTTTTTAGAAAATTATAAAATCGTCAAGCTTGAAGCGGGGAAGATGCTGGCAAAAGAAGTTTATACCGGGAGCCGTGGAGGAACAACTACCAGCTTTGGTGCCATCCTCAACTGGGATACGCGGGATAATATTTTCTTCCCTCGGCAAGGTCATTATTATCAACTGGTGGCGCATATTAGCCGGCGTTTCCTCCTAAGCGACTTCAACACACTTTCGATCAAAGTCGATTTAAGAAAATATATTCCCTTATTATCGGGCCACACCCTTGCCTGGCAGATTTTGTTACAGGCAATAGGAGGCGAGGCTCCGTTCAAGAACTATAGCAAGCTTGGGGGCGATTCGATTATGCGGGGCTATTATTCCGGCCGCTATCGGGATAGATATCTCTTTGCTCTGCAAGGAGAGTATCGACTTCCGTTGTGGAAAAGATTCGGTCTGGCCACCTTCGCTGGAGTGGGTGATGTTTCCAGTCGGCTAAGGAATTTCAGAGCCGTCCAGTTTAAATATTCTTTTGGCTTTGGACTGCGCTTCAAGATAGCGCCTAAGGAGGGAACTAACCTTCGGCTTGATTTCGCCTGGGGCAAAAGAAGCTTTGGATTTTATTTTACTGCTGGCGAAGCCTTTTAACGCAAGCTATTTATTTTCAAAAAGACTTTATTATAGGTTTAAAATAGATTCGACCCGGCGAAAGTTCCTTGCTTCGGCCTAACTTTTTTACTTTAGAACTTACCCTATTTTGCCTTCTTTTCTTTCTAAGAGTCAAGATTCATAAACTTCGGCTCTTCCGGGTTTTTGATGGATAGACCAGAAGAATTACTAATCTCTGGTAGCCTGTACAGAATCTGCGGATGAAGATGCTTAGAAGCGAGTTAAACCCGAATATTATCCTTCTTCTTGATATTTCTCTAATCTTCCTTCGCACCGATGAACTGGCTGAGATTCGATCTGCTGTTGAGTGCCTAAAAATCTATCATCTTTACCCAAAAAAGTCGGAAGAACCTAAACTTCTAATAGCGGCATTCCCTTCATCCAGGAACGGAAGTCCCTGGTAATCTCGATGAAGAAAGGGATTTATCTTGAGAAAATTTAGAGGCCTCAGATATTGGCGGCTTAAACAAAGATTATTGACATCTAATTAGGTGATTATTTAGCATTTGGAAAAATAGCCAGGAGGCAAAAATGGTGAACGAGTACTTTTCATCCGCGGAGAGGCAAATAATCTTTTTTGAAGCGGAATAATAGGTAATCACGGGAAAAACATAGAAATGAATATAAATTATATTTCTTAAGAAAGGAGGCAAAGACAAGAAATGAAAAGAGACTTTTTTCTCTTATGGAGTATGATGTGGCTGATAGTTTTTCTGGCCTCATGCTCCAAGCCATCAGGCCCGGATACGACCAAGAGTGGGGAAGAAGCCGAAATCAGCAGTCCGGCTGAAAGGGCCGCTTCTCTTCTATCGGAGAAAGGAAAAAGCGAGGTTTCCTCCCAGGACAGAAGGACAAAGGGTGAAAAAGAATATGTCTCCGAAAAATACGGCTTTTCTTTCCGTTATAACCTGCTGATGCTCAATGATAAACCGAGCGGAAATGATATTTTAGAATTAAAGCATCTCAGCGGTGATAAGGCTGTCCTGACAATAAGAAAACCGGAAACCTGGGAAAAAAATCCTGAAGATTATTTTAAGACTGCTTATAAAGACACTGGGGACAAGATATATACCAGAAAGGAATTTAAATTAGGGAAATATCCCGCCCTCCTGGTGGAATTTAGCCGGACAGTCATGAAGATTAAGATGAGGATTATCGAATTGACAGCGCTTAAGGACGGCTATTTTTACTCGCTGGTAGTCACGATGGATGAAAATTATGTCGATGATGTGCGCCAGGAATTTGACCTGGTGGTTAATTCTTTCCGCCTGCTTGAAACTAAAGTTGACCTGGAAAACCGTTGGAAAGACCAGCTTCCGGCTGATTTCCCGCACGATGTCCTGCCGCTTTATGGGGTCGATGAAATTTATTATGTCTCTGGAAATTCGTTGACAAAAGAAGGGAGATTGACAGTCGTCTATGATTCAAAAGAGAGTCGAGAAAATCTGCTTTCATACTATGCTGATGTCATGAAAGATGCAGCAGGCCTGGTTAAAAGCACCTATTACTTAGCCGGCACTAAATCTGGCTATCCGATTGAAATAACTCTTGAATGGTCAGAAATCCTGAAACAGTGCCGGGTAACTATAAGGATTTCGGCTAAAAAATAGCTTTCCATACACGCCACCCTTTGGGATGAGCTTTCTAAAAATTGACATTAAGAAATAAGAGGTGATATACCATCGCTATCTTTGGCTGGAGAGAAGCAGAAATGCAACTTAGCTTATTGGATTTTATCATCATCGGCCTTTATCTTTTGGCCAGTCTGGGAATCGGCATTTATTTCCGCCGACTGGCGACACGCAGTGTCTCCGATTTTTTTGTCTCCGGCCGCAATATTCCCTGGTGGTTAGCAGGGACCTCGATGGTGGCCACCACCTTTGCGGCTGATACACCACTGGCCGTCACTGGCCTTGTGGCCCGCAACGGGATTGCTGGTAACTGGATCTGGTGGAGCATGGCCTTCAGTGGTCTGCTGACGGTTTTCTTTTTTGCCCGGCTCTGGCGACGTTCCCGGGTATTAACCGACGTGGAGTTTGTGGCCATAAGATACAGCGGCCCAGCGGCCCGTTTTCTTCGTGGCTTCCGGGCTTTTTATTTGGGCCTTTTAATTAATATCATCGTCATGGGTTGGGTTAATTTGGCGATGGTCAAAATTTTCATGCTTCTTTTCGGTATTTCAAAACTGCCGGCGATTTTGCTCACGCTGGGCGTTATGCTTATAACCGCCGCTATCTCAACCCTGGCGGGACTTTGGGGAGTTCTGGTTACCGATTTTTTCCAATTTATCTTAATGATGAGCATGGTTATTATTCTGGCTGTATTCGCCGTTCAATCTGTAGGCGGTATGGCCAATTTGGCGGCGCAGGTTAATCTGGTAAATCAAAGCTCAGGCCAAACTGGCTCCCTCCTTTCTTTCTGGCCGGCCGTAGCCTCAACTTGGATGCCGCTGCTTACCCTATGTGTTTATCTTTTTGTTAACTGGTGGGCCTCCTGGTACCCAGGGGCTGAGCCGGGTGGGGGAGGATTCATTGCCCAGAGAATTCTTTGTGCCCGTGATGAACAGCATTCTCTCTTGGCCACCCTCTGGTTTAACCTGGCGCATTATGCCCTGCGGCCCTGGCCCTGGATTTTGGTCGCCTTGGTGGCGATAGCCAAATTTCAAGGCGACGCCGCCTTTGTGGCTGACCCCGAATCAGGATATATCAGGATAATGCTCGCGGTGTTGCCCGGTTTCCTTCGTGGTCTTATGGTGGCGGGCTTTTTAGCCGCTTATATGTCAACCATAGCCACTGAACTCAACTGGGGCGCCAGCTATCTGATTAACGACCTTTATCGTCCCTTCCTGGCTAAGAATCGAAGTGAAAGGCATTATGTGGTGGCCTCGCAAATAGCCACCATAACGCTCATGATCTTAGCCAGCGTCGTTTGTTTTCTGATGCAATCAATAGCTGATGCTTGGAAATTCTTAATTGCCCTGGGCGCGGGTACCGGCCTGGTGTATCTACTTCGCTGGTTTTGGTGGCGGGTTAATGCTTGGAGCGAAATTACCGCTATGGTGGGGGCTTTTGTCAGCTCCCTTAGCTACCAGCGAGCCTTTGGCTGGCAAGAAAGCCAGCCGCTTGATTTTGCCTATCTTGTCCTGGCAACAACGGCCACAACCACTGTAGTCTGGTTAGTGGCAACCTTTCTTACTCGGCCAGAGCCCAAGGATGTTCTGCTCAATTTTTATCGCCGCATTAGACCGGCGCCCACACTCTGGGGGCCGATCGCTAAGCAGGCCCCTGAAATTGAGCCAGATAAATATCTGCTGAATAATTTTCTTGATTGGTTAACCGGGGTGGCGATGATTTATGCCTTTCTTTTTGGCCTGGGCCACCTGATTTTTTCTCGCTGGTTGAAAGGAATTTTGTTCTTGGCTCTTGGCGTTTCTTGTAGCTATTTTATTTACCGCGACCTTTCGCGCCGCGGCTGGCAAACCGTCCTCGAATAAATAAAGGATAAGCGCCGTGCCGGATGCTGGATTAGAATAAAAGGGGCTCTGAATAACGAGTGGCGTCATCCTTCTTAGCCTATATTGCTAATTTGGGAGAAGGCATCAATTCTTGCTGATCTCTCCTCCAAAATTGAAGGTGGAAACTGCCCATTAAGGCAGGACAAAAAGTTGACAGCGGGCCGGCTTGCTATCCGGGAAGAGAAGGGCGATAAAACCCATAAAATTAAATAGCTCCATTAACTAAAGCCAGTTGGAGTGTCTAAGTGTCCCAGAGCAAAGGTTGACCGGATTATCTCAGAGCCCTGGGTCTAAATCCCTGTCAGAAAGCGCGGCTGGTTTTTATGGGAAAAGCAGCGGATAGGCCTGAGGCTATTTTGGGGATGGTTTGGTCTCAGGTTTGGATTTGGTAGGCGGACCGTATTTATCGTTGTAGCGGTAAAAAGCATCCAAAGGAAGCTGATGGCTGGACGTATAAACTCGACCTAAAAGTTCGTACAAACCTGGGTCATAACTCCTTAAATCGGCGGGTGAATAAATAGTTTTTTCCCCATCCTTGTAGGCATAATTAGACCAGAACCAAAATTGGGTCCCTTCCGCCCAGTACTCTCCTGAATTGTTGGAAGCGTAATGGCCTTTCCATAAACCTAAGGCCATGGCATCAAGATAAGCCTTTTCAATTGCTTCGGCCAGCGCCGGGTCCGCGGCTTTAATGGCTCGATGAATGGCGTGGGCGAATTCATGAACCAGGATGTGCTCACCGAAATAACGGGTGCCTGGAATGCCGAGGAGGTTTTCCTCTCCGCAGGTGGTGTAAACTCCCCCCAAACCCCGGGCTCTTTGATTCCAGTATTCAGCGTCCGTCATCTGCCGAATTTTTTCATAATTGCGGATTTCACCTTCGGTCAAGCGTCTATCGCCCAATTCCGGCTTTTTCAAATTTTTATATTCCGGGATATCCGACATTTGCTGCTTTGCCCCAATTATGCCCACTTTTTGTCCGTCTCTTATAAGCTGCCACCGCAGGTCAGGTCGCTCAGAGAGCATATGAATGATTATGTCCCGGGCAATGAGGAGGGCAGTATCGGAAACAGCAGCCGAAGCTATGACTGGAATGCCGGCGGCGTCGCAGTACTTTTCATAAAACGGGTCCAAGGCCAGCTTTAGCGGCGGCTTGCCTATTAACGACTTGGCTAAATCAGTTATTAGAGGTTCAGAGGGCGGCGCTGGTTTCGCTTTTTCTTGCTGCCCGGAAGAAGGCGATAAGGTTATTATTGCGGTAGCGATAAATACGAAAAATCCATGCCTTATAAAACCATGGCTTTTTTTAAAATTCATAATTTTACCTCGCATAAATAAAATTCCGCTCACCTGAAGGCCGAGCTAATTAACAGACCTTGGAGATAGAAGATACCATAAAAGATAACGTAAAAAAACTGGAAATATAGAGATATCTAACGAAAAGGCGACGCTTAAGCTAAGAAGAGCTTAGGATTATAAGAATCAGGCCTTAGTAGCCAAGAAAATAGGCAGACCCATCTGTTTAATCTGGTCCAGGGCCTCCTCGATTTCGTCGATATGTTTATCTTCGTCCTGGAGAATTGATTCCAGCACTTCTCGAGTGGCAAAATCATTGACCTCACCGGCGAGCTTGATGGCTTCGTTATAAGCCTTGATGGCGTCAAACTCAGCTTTATGGTCGTGAGCAAACATCTTGGGGACTTCATCACCGATGTTGATCTTGCGCAGCTCACTGACGATAGGCTTGCCTTCAAGAAAAAGGATACGGCCGATTAGTTTTTCCGCGTGGCGCATTTCCTGAATAGCTCTTTGTTCAATTACCTTGGATAACTTTTCGTAGCCCCAGCTTTCGCATATTTCGGCGTGGACCATGTACTGATTTATCGCGGTAAGCTCGTCGGCCAACAATGAATTCAGCGTTTCTAAGAGTTTTGGATTGCCTTGCATTGGTTAATCTCCCTTCGTTTAAGTTCCATTAATTTTAATGGCATAAATTATTTTAAATATTTCTTCTCGCTAAAGCAAGTGTTTTTTGCAACCAGTTTCATTGTTTCCAGTGCGACTTAGCGATCAAGAGGCATCCCGCATGACAAGAATAGACGGCTGATGTTAATGGCAGCAGAATTGGCGCGAATAATAAGAATGAGCAATAAGATCTGTATCCCGACCAGGGCCGCTCCAGAGAAAAAAATCCCCTCATCGACCTGAATGACTTATGGACATATGTTTATGAGCCAGTCTTGAATTAGGCAAGGATAAATAAAAAGAATGAATAGCGATATAAATATTATTAATGAATTATATTAAGTCAACCCTGGGTTTTTTTAAGCTCAGCGCAGGCGATACCCCGGGGGTTAAAGCATTTATTGCAGGAGATACAACTGGCGGCCGCCTTTTCCCCGCTCTTGAATTTCGCGACCAGGTCAGGTTCGCGGATAAACGGTCGGCTCATGGAAACAAGGTCGATTTGGCCAGTGGCCACCAGCCTCTCCATTACCCGAAATGTCCGTAGACCCCCAAGGCCAATAACTGGAATATTAACCGCTTTTCTTATGGTGATAGCCGCCGGGACAAAATAACCTTCCTCCTCTTCCGGCCGCTGACCAGGCCACATGGAACCTCGGCCCGATTCCGCCGACCCGCCGCTGACTTCGATGGCGTTTAATCCCTCGGCCGAAAGAAGCTTAGCGACAGCCACTGCCTCTTCCATTTCCAGGCCTCCCGGAAGATAATCCGAGGAATTTAGCTTGGCCATTACTGGGAAATTCTGGCCTATTTCTTTTTTTATCCGCCGCAAGATTTCTCTGATGACCCTGAATCTATTTTCGAGGCTGCCGCCCCATTGGTCCTGGCGACGATTGGTGTAAGGAGAAAGAAAACTGGACAAAAGGTAGCCGTGAGCGCAGTGGAGCTGGACGCCGTCAAACCCAGCTTGATGAGCGCGGCCAGCGGCTGCCACAAAAGCCTGAATAACTTCTTCTATATCAGCCTGGCTCATTTCCCGAGGCCAAATCTTATAAACGGGCTCATAGACGGCCGAAGGCGCTATCGGCTGGCAGTTACATATTTTCTCTTTGGTCTGGCGGCCGGCGTGACTCAATTGAAGAAAAATTTTCGACTGGAAACCATGGACCACCGAAGCTAATGTCTTTAGGCCGGGGATAAAGCGGTCGTCGCTGGCGGCAATCTGACGCGGACTTGCCTTGCCCGAAGGCAGCACAAAAGCATGACCGGTAACAATTAGGCCCACCTCGCCCGCCGCCAACTGGCGGTAGAGCTCTAACTGGCGGGAAGAGATGGAGCCGTCTTCTTCGGCCAGAAAATCGTGGGTGGCCGAGCGCATAAAGCGATTTACTATTTCTATCGACCCGATATAAATAGGGGAGAATAATACTGAATCTACCATAGCTTTAAATCCTCCTGACAATTTTTCCTTTGTTTTTGCTTTCCGCTTACTATATATATCATTTATTTTCTCTAAATCTATGAAATATAAATGATAGCAACTAATAGGCTCTTATGGTAGCTTACTTAAATAAAAATGGTCTCAAGAAAGACGGTTCGCAGAGGAAGATTCGAGCTTAGAACCAATCGTTTAGTTGGGGATAGGAACGTTTTTAATTTATGCCTTAAATAAATCCATAAATAGGAAGCATGACATTTTGGTCAGCGGCTTTTAAAAAATTGGGGTTAAAACCCTGAACGCAATTTCTTGGTTATTTCGGCTATTTCTTTGTTAACTTTATCCAGTCGATAACGAATATAACCCAAACGGTCAAAAACCAGGGCATAGCGATAGCCATATTGATTAAGGCCGTAAAAATCGCCGGTTAAAATGTTTCTTTCTTTTTCTAATTCTTCTAAGCGCTTAATCAGTTTTTCTCTTTCTTCCTGATTAATGACCATTTGGGCCTCTTGCTCCCCGCTTAATTGGTCAATCTGGATTTCTATCTCCTTTACTGAGCTTGCCTCAGTGGGAGGTCCTGCTTCCAGCGGAATTATCCCGATGAAGACCTTTTGGCCAGGTTTCAGCGCAAAAGGAGTTTTTTCTTGTTTCGTGACGGAAGGAGGCTGCTTATTATCTGATTTCGAATCTATCCCTGGCTGGAGAAAACTAACCGAAGACAGCATAAGAAAAGCCAAAATAATTTTTTTTGTCATAATCGCCGCTATCCTAATATTTGCAGCCAAACGCCCTGACCCTTTAACATAATAACTCTTTGTCCTGCTCAAGACAAGTAGGCTCTTTTGCCCAAAGCGGGTGATTAATCCGGCTTATAGAAACTGTATCCTTTTTAAAACAGGAGGACATTAGACATTAACTGGCCTATAAATGCCTTATAAAATTAAATGGCGATTCCTTCTCATTCCACCCTTAAAAAGGGAGTTAGAGTAAGTCCCGGTAAAAACGACATTTTCCTGATAGAAAAGCTCTTTTGGATAAAAAAATAGCCAATTTTCATGATAAAAAAGCGTTGAGACCGCTCCGCCGCTTAGGGATAAGCCGACAGGTCTATATGGTCAGCACATAACTTAGAGCTTTGTCTCGTCATTTTTCGGTCTCAACTCAATTTTTTTGATATTTTTGGTGCAGGGCATAAGATAGCCACTGGCTGAAAAGTTAAATTCTCTTAAAGGAAGAGTAACCAATGGGCAACATTGGAGCAAGAATCATACGGCCTCATTAATTTAGTTGACTCGGCCCAAATGACCCCGGGAATCGCTTGGTATTTCTTGCCAGAGGAGATTTTTATTTATATAATCGGCAGATGATTAAAATAACGTCAATTATGGAGGGAAAAGCGATGAGGATGGCTGCTTTTAAGCAGAAATTTTTGGCCGCATCAATTTTCTTATTTTGTTTAATTATTAGCTCGGCCATTTCCCTTCAGGCCCAGGACTTAGGATGGGAGATGTCTTCAGCGGGAGATATTAACAATATTCTCCCACCCCAGAAACAAGCTGAGGTTTTCAATGAGATTCTGGCCTGGAGGCTGGATAACATCCTGCCGCCAATCATGCGCCGGGAAGGAATAGAGCTCTGGCTGGTCATTTGTTTCGAGTATGCTGAAGACCCGGTCTACCGCACCTTAGTGATTCAACCCACGATGAGTGCCCGGCGTCTTTCTATTCTTCTTTTTCATGACGACCCAAAAGAAGGTTTTAAAAAACTGACGGCCAACTGGCATGGCTCAGCCACCTGCGGTCCGATGTATACCAATATTTTTACTGAAGAATACAGGAAAAAAGGCGCTAACGGCCAGTTAGAAGCGGTGGCTGATTATATTAAAAAGAAAAACCCGAAAAACATAGGCCTTAATACTGCTTTCCATTGGGACTATTTTGATGATTTTTCCCATGGCCTGGGTTTAAGTGCCTTTTTTAAGGCCAAACTGGAGCAGGCCCTTGGACCGGAATTGAGCCAGAAGCTTACTTCAGCGGAAAAGGTCTGTGTTGGCTGGTTTGAGACTCGCAGCCCTCGCGAGTTAAGCCTTTATCGACATCTCGTTGGCATCGGTCATGACCTGATTCGGGAGTTTTTTTCTAACCAGGTCATCATCCCCGATATAACCACGGCTGAAGAAGTCGAATGGTGGATTAGAAAAAGAATGGTTAGCCTTGGGCTCGAGCCTTGGTTTCAACCCTCCATTGATATTATTCGCTCTCCTGATGACACTAAACGTTACGGCCAGCAGGACCGGGTTATCCGGCGGGGTGACGTCCTTCACTGTGATATCGGCTTTCGCTATCTTGGATTGGCTACCGATATGCAACACTTAGCATATGTGTGTCGTCTGGGAGAGACGGAGGCGCCTGCCGGGTTAAATGAGCTTCTCAGTAAAGGTAATCGTCTTCAGGCGATTTTAATGTCCGAGTTTAAGGAGGGCCGAACCGGCAACGAAATACTTCGGGCCGCGTTGAAGCGAGGGCAGGCTGAAGGCCTTAACCCGCGTATTTATTCTCATCCTGTGGGTTTTTATGGCCATGGCTCAGGAATGACCTTAGGAATGGTAGAAAAACAGGAGTTCGTTCCGGGGACTGGCGAACATCCCCTCTATCCTAACACCGTTTATTCCATCGAATTGAGCGTTTCGGGGGAAATTCCCGAGTGGGGGAAAGCCAAGGTTACTTTTGGGCTTGAAGAAGAAGCCGTCTTCACCAAGGAAGGATGTCGGTGGGTGGATGGCTACCCGCGGCAGTTTTATTTAATTAAGTAACTGAGATGGGGAGAAGAATAAGAATAAATCAATTAAAATAGTTTGTTCACCAGGGATAATCAAAAAAATAGAGTCGAAAAATGAAGGAGGAATAATATAGCTGCCGATAAAGGAAAAATAAGTTTATTAAGAAATGCGTTCCTTATTATATAATATGGCGAAAAGGCTAATTTTGGGAACCAAAAACAAATTGGCGAAAAAGGAGGATTTTATGAAAAAAGAGAGGAAAAGGCTTAGTCAAATTATGGGGATAAGCATATTCTTGATTTCATGGCTTATCATCTCTTCAACAGCTTTTGCTCCCGAAGAAGTTAGGGTGCTTCGTTTTCCAACCATTTACGGCCATCAAATTGTCTTTAGCTATGCTGGCGACCTTTATACGGTTCCCGCTTCCGGTGGCATTGCCCGCAAATTAACTAATCATGTTGGTTACGAAGCTTTTCCGCGCTTTTCTCCTGATGGGAAATATATAGCTTTTACGGGCGAGTATGACGGCAATCGTGAAGTTTATCTCATTCCTGCCGACGGAGGCATTCCCACCCGACTTACCTATACCCCTGTTTTAAGCCGTGACGACATCTCGGACCGAATGGGACCGAACAATATTGTTATGGGCTGGACGCCAGACGCAGAGAGAATTGTCTTCCGCTCCCGAATGAGAGAATGGAACGATTTTAACGGTCAGCTCTATCTTGTTTCCAAAAAGGGTGGCCTTCCCGAACAACTGCCCTTGCCTCGAGGCGGCTTTTGCTCTTTCTCTCCTGACGGTCAGAAACTGGCCTATAATCGAATTTTTCGCGAATTTCGGACTTGGAAACGATACCGTGGGGGGATGGCCGATGACATTTGGGTTTATGATTTTACGACTAAAAAGATCGAAAACATTACCAATAATCCAGCCCTCGACATAATCCCGATGTGGAGTGGGGACAAAATTTATTTTCTTTCTGACCGAGATGAGAACCAGCGGATGAATCTCTATGTTTATGAGCTGGCTAATAAGAACACTCGGAAGCTAACTGAGTTTAAAGATTATGATATTAAGTTTCCTTCCCTTGGTCCTGAGGCCATTGTTTTTGAAAACGGTGGCTATATTTATCGCTTTGATTTAAAGACAGAGCAAACGACGCGAGTTCCGGTAATAATTGCTGATGATTTGGTTTCTGGCCGAGGCGAGATCGTTAAGGTGGCGGATAAGATTAACACTTTTGACCTGGCGCCGGACGGCCAGCGGGCGGTTTTTGGGGCCAGAGGTGATGTTTTTACCGTACCTAAGAAATACGGCAATACCCGTAACCTAACTCAGACGCCGGGAATACATGAAAGAAGCGCCTGCTGGTCTCCGGACGGCCGCTGGATTGCCTTTATCTCTGACCAGACCGGCCGCGAGGAAATCTATATTATCCCTCAGGACGGGGGCGCTCCGGCTAAGCAGTTAACCAAAGGTGGCGATACTTACAAATATAATCTGCTCTGGTCTCCTGATAGCCAAAAAATCCTTTGGGATGACCGGGCCTTTCGGCTGAACTATGTCGATATCAACAGCGGCTCAGTAGTTGAGGTAGTCAAGGCCAAAGCCTGGGAAATTGATTCTTATTCCTGGTCACCGGATAGTCGCTGGATTGCCTATGCCCAGCCTGAGGTGGAGGGAATGACACGCCTTTACCTTTATTCTCTGGAAACAAAGAAAACCTATGAAGTAACAGATGGCTGGTATAACTCGTACGGCCCTGTTTTTAGCTCGGACGGCCGTTATCTTTTCTTTATCTCTGACCGCGATTTTAGCCCAGTTTATAGCCGGACTGAATTCAACCATGCTTATTTGGCCATGAGTCGAATCTATTTAGTGCCTCTTTCGGCGGCTGAGAAATCGCCCTTTGAACCGAAAAGTGATGAAGTAAGTTTGCCGGCCGCTCCCGGAGCCAAGAGCGCGGAAGAAATTAGCGCGGCGAAAAAGCCAGCCTCTAAAGGGGAGGGAGCAATTTCCCAAGCTGGCGAGAAAAAAGAAACTGGTGTTACCGTCAAAGTTGACCCAGAAAGAATTAAAGAGAGAATTATCGGCCTGCCTATTGAAGTGGCCGATTACAGTAACCTCGCTTCGGTCGGCGATAAAATCTATTATTTGAAAAGAAAACCCTTAGACCAAAAAAGGACCCTCTGTTTTTATGACCTTAAAAGCCAGGAAGAAAAGGATTTGGGGGCAGTTGATTCGTTTGTTATTTCCGCTGACCAAAAAAAGATGCTGGTTCGCCAGGAAAGGTCTTACGCCATTATCGACCTTCCTTCGGCCCCGGTGAAAATCGAGGAAAAGCTTGATTTAAGCGGGCTTGAAGTAAGCCTTGACCGCCGAGCCGAGTGGAAACAGATTTTTGAAGAATGCTGGCGGCAGATGAAGGATTTCTTCTATGCGCCTAATATGCATGGCGTGGACTGGGAAGGGGTTAAGAAGCGATACCAGCCCCTGGCTGAAGCAGTCAATCATAGAGCTGACCTAACATACGTTATCGGTGAGATGATCGGCGAACTCAACGCTGGTCATACCTATGTTGGCGGCGGTGACCTTCCCCAGGTAAAAAGGGTGAGTGTGGGCATGTTGGGCGCCCAGCTGGTTAAGGATTCGTCAGGTTATTTTCAGATAAAGAAAATCCTGAGAGGCCAGAACTGGGATAAGACCTTGCGTTCGCCCCTGACTGAGGTTGGTCTTAACGTCAAAGAGGGTGATTATATTCTGGCAGTGAACGGCCGGACGACAAAAGAAATGGCTAATATTTATGAGGCCCTGGTGAACACGGCCGGAAAGCAGGTCAAGCTGAAAATTAACAGTAGGCCGGAAGAAAGCGGGGCGCGGGAAATCACCGTTATTCCTATCGAGAACGAGAATGCCCTTTATTATTACCATTGGGTTGAAAGCAAAAGAGAGATAGTCGACAAGGCTACGGGCGGCAAGGTGGCCTATGTCCATATCCCCGACATGGGGATGCGAGGATTAAATGAGTTTGTTAAACAGTTTTATCCGCAATTGCGCAAAAAGGCGCTCATTGTCGATGTCCGGGGAAATGGCGGAGGAAATGTCTCACCGATGATCATTGAACGCCTTGCCCGGGAAGTTCATATGGTGGGGATTGCTCGGGGAGCCGTGCCAACCCCTGACCCGGAAGCTCTTCTCTGGGGCCCGAAGATTTGTCTAATCGATGAATTCAGCGCCTCGGACGGAGATATTTTCCCCTATCGCTTCCGCCAGATGAATTTGGGCAAGCTGGTGGGCAAGAGAACCTGGGGCGGAGTAGTGGGAATAAGGGGGACCCTCCCCTTACTCGACGGCGGCTTTCTGAATAAACCTGAGTTTGCTACCTATGGCCTGGAAGGGCAGTGGATTATCGAAGGTCATGGGGTTGAGCCCGATATTTATGTTGATAATCACCCGGGCAAAGAGTATGAGGGAATAGATGAGCAATTAAATAAAGCTATTGAGCTGATTCTGGAAGAGTTGAAGACCAAGGAGAAGCAACTGCCACCGGTTCCGCCTTATCCCAAGAAATAATTGGGCTTTTTTAGCGTGAAAAGCCTTAATTAAGGCCAAGGTTTTTTTACAAGAGTTTTTTAAAGATAAGATAAATAGCCTCAAAAATTAGCCAAACAGGGAAGAAGTAAAAAGGCGGCGACTTGATTTCTCTTGAGGCCGAGTGTTTTTGGGCTAAGATTATTTTTTGCTGTTAATTATTGGCTTTTGAGCTCAAAGCCCTTGAAATCCGGGGCCGATCTGCTATTATATAGTTAACGGCCTTGCTTCGCTGGCTGTGCAAGGTCAAAAAACCCTCCTTCAATTCCCCCTTTGCTAAATTTCCCCAAACCCCAAAACAGCCAGCACTCTGCTCCCAACCCATCGCCCCCAATTCAGTACTTTATTTTAGCTCTTCCGGGTTTTATGGGGTGAAGGTGAAGAATTAAAGGCTTCAGAAGGTATGAAGGCAGCCCTGCGGCACCGAGTTTTAGAAGAAGCCATCTTGAGTCGCTCTGGCATCTTATTTATATTGATCTTGATATGTTCAGGAAAAATAAAATCGCCTAAGATGAATTCGCTAAAAGGTGCGTTCATGTATCTTATTTTTTACTCCCAAGAAAGTCGGCAGAACATTATTCTTTTAGGGGGGGAGTGATTATCTTTGGGAAGCAGGTTAAAGATGTGGTCCAGAACGACTGAATTTGGCGAAGGCTCTTGAGGTCCTAAGGGTTTTATCTTGGCAAAAAGATATTGTAGGCATAAAATATGGTTTAAATTTTTTAACCTGGATAATAATTCTAAGGAGGGAAGAAATGGAAATTAAAATTATTCGGGTCGAAAAACCAGAAGAAATGAATTTTATTCTTGGTCAATCTCATTTTATAAAAACGGTTGAGGATATCCACGAGGCGATTGTCACCACGGCCCCGCATCTTAAATTCGGCTTGGCCTTCTGTGAGTCCTCAGGGCCAGCGTTGGTTCGTTACTCGGGGAATGATGAGAAGCTTGTGGAGCTGGCTAAGAAGAACGCCTTAAATCTGGCGGCTGGCCACAGCTTTATAATTTTTATGGAAAATGGTTACCCCATTAATATTTTGAACGCCATAAAAAATGTGCCTGAAGTTTGCCGAATTTTTTGCGCCTCGGCTAATCCCGTGGATGTTATTGTGGCCGAGACTGAGACTGGACGAGGTATTCTGGGAGTCATTGATGGTGTTAAGACCAAAGGTATTGAAACCGAAGGGGACATTAGATTCCGCAAAGAATTTTTGCGGCGAATCGGCTATAAGCTTTAGAGAAGCGGTCATGGCCGTTGAATAATCGGTTTAAATGCAGAGTATCAAAGAAAACCTGGCGGATAAATTTTAAGTAGCTAAGATTTTTGTCCCTTTCCACTTCTGTAGGCATCACGGCTTAACTCCTTCCAGATGGGAAAACCCTAATTTTCTTGACCAATCGCGATTTAAAGTTAAAACGACAGCCCATGTGGGGACAAATAAATGGCCTGGAGCGGGTCAAAAAAAAAGGCCCTTAAAAAATTACTCGAGATTTATGAAATTAGCGTAACTTGCTATTAAGATACTTCTGGGTTATGTGTGGGTGAAGCTGGAGAATTAAAGGCAGCAGAAGGTCTGAAGGTAGCCCTCAGACGGAGAGTTTTAGAAGAAGCTTTCTTGGGTTGCTCTCGTATCTTATTTATTTCATCTGAGTAGGCTCAAAAATAATAAAATCGCCTGAGACGAATTGGCTAAAAGGTGCATTCATGTAACTCATTTTTACTTACAGAAAGTCGGAAGAACCGCTATTAAAAAGCCCCAAAAAAGCGACATTTTTAGTGATAAATAAGGGCAAATCAGCCCCTGATTATGGCAAAGTAATGAGAGAACCAGATGAGGCTCAACCGATAACTGTTGCTGGAAAGAAAGGGATAAGCTAAAATTAACTTCTTATTTTTGTCCCTTGACTAAAACAGAAAAATGAGCCGGAACAAATCGTGGATAACATGGGAGAAACTAACGGGTCTTTCTGGAGTCGGCCTTTTCTTGTAGCCCTGCTGGGCTATTTTTTTCTTTTCTTAAGTGTCAGCCTCTTTTTTCTCTTTCCCCTTTTTCTTCAGCAATTTAAACCTTCCCAGAGCCGCATCGGCCTGATCATGGGGATTCACAGTGTAATGGCCATTGCTGTCAGACCTATTTTTGGCCGCCTTATTGATGAAAAGGGGCGGCGACGGGTTTCCCTGGCGGGCTTGTTGCTTCTCGTTTTCACTATGCCTATGTTTCATCTGGTTCGTGATGCTGGCCTCTTGCCCCTTTTCCTTAGGGCCTTAACTGGTTTTGGCTGGGGAGTAAGTATGACGGCCACCATTACTATCTGCTCTGACTTGGCGCCGGTGGAAAGGTTGGCTCATTCTATGGGTATTGTTGGCGTGGCCGGTCTGGTGGCCAGCGCTCTTGGCCCTCTGATGGCCGAAGAGGTGGTTCGGCAGTTTGGATTTGCCGGACTTTTTAACCTGAGTCTTATTTTTCTCCTCGCCTCTTTCGGCTGTATTCTGGCTACCAAAGAAACTATTCGCGCTTCTAACGATAAGTCTGAGGGGAGCGAGGCTTTTTTTAACCTGAAAACATTTGCTCCCTTGATTATTTTTCTCATGGCCTCCCTTCCAGTAGTCCATGGAGCTATAAGAGGAGCAATGGTTAATTTTGTTGCCCTCTTCAGTCGTTCCATCGGGATTTCCCATGTGGGGCCCTTTTTTGTCACCTTTTCTCTGGCGGCGATTCTCACTCGCTTTTGGGGTGGTGGACTTTCGGACCGCTATGGACGAAAAAGAGTAATTTTTCCAGCCGCTCTGGTTATTGGGCTGAATGTTCTTTTTCTTTCCCAGGTGAGGAGCTTTGGGCTGCTTGTTCTGGCGGGGTTTATCGGCGGCTTTGGCCAAGGGCTCATTTTTCCGGCTCTCAGCACTTATGTGATTGATGTTCTGGGCCGGGAAAATAAAGGCTTTGCCCTTAGTCTTTATCTCTCTCTCTTTGATGCTGGCATGGGCTTGGGTTCGCCTTTTTTTGGCTGGGTTTCTGACCTTTTTGGCTATCGATTGATGTACATTATAGCTGGCCTAACCATCCTTGTTTTTAATTTTATTTTTGCTTGGAAAGCACCGGAGCCTGGCAAGAATTCCCTTTAATTAAAAAAGGTTCTTCCGAATTCTTTTTTGGTAAAAATAGGATATTTCAAAGCGCCTGTTAGGAGATCCCCGTCAGGTGATTTTATTGTCCGTGAGGCTAATTTGATGAATATAAATAACCTGAATAAGGATAAAACACGACAGCGACCTGAGAGCACTTCTTTTAAACTCCGCGTTGAAAGGCTGTCTCCAGGCCCTCTGGTGCCTTTAATTCTCCAGGTTTACCCACATCAAACGCGGCAGAACCTATAATAATAATTCAGATTTTTTGTTCCGGACCTCCCATTGGCGTAACCAAACTTCTTATTGGTTATATCTTCTAACGAACCAAGCTTGGATTAACTGGTGGCAATCGAGAGAACTATGGTAAAATGATTATAATAAAAAACAAATAAATTAGAACCGGAGGCCGAAGTAATGAAAGAAATGAAGAAACAAAGGATAGCCCGAAGGGATTTTATCCGAATTTCAGCGGCCGCGGCTGCGGCCTTTCCCTTAATGGGGTTAGGGTCGTTAAAAAATGCCAAAAATCCCGCTACCCAGCAACCAGCCACGAAAACGAAGGTTGCTCTAATCAAGACCAAAGACAGGGCGGATGGGGTAAGAAAAGCCTTCGAGCTCCTCGACCCAGCCAGCCTTAAAGGATTGCCGATTTTCATCAAACCCAATTTCAACACCTCTGACCCGGCTCCAGGTTCCACCCATAATGATACGTTGAAGGCAATTATCGAAGAAGTAAGACATCGAGGTAGCGGGCCAATTACCTTAGGAGAGCGGAGTGGTCCGCCAGCCACCGAGAAGGTGATGGAAGAGAAGGGAATCTTAGAGCTGGCCAAGGAGATGGATTTTCGAGTGATTAATTTTGAAGCTTTAGCCGAAGCCGATTGGGTTCAGTTTAAACCCGAAGGGGGGCATTGGTCTGAAGGTTTTGCCATTCCTAAGGTAGTGGTTGATGCCCCTTATATTATCTCTACTTGCTGCTTAAAAACTCACGGGTTCGGCGGTGTTTTCACTATGTCTTTGAAATTAGCCGTTGGTCTTACCCCTAAGCGGTTGATGCGAGAGCTTCATCGTTCTCCTGACATGAGGCGGATGATCGCCGAGATTAACCTTGGTTACCGACCGCAATTGATCCTTCTTGACGGCGTCGAAGCTTTTGTCGACGGCGGACCAAGCACTGGGAAAAAAGTGCAGGCGGATGTTTTTATTGCCGGAACTGACCGCATCGCCGTGGACATCGTCGGACTGGCTGTTCTTAAGGAGCTTGGCTCTAATGAGGCGATCATGGGGCGCCGGATAACTGAGCAGGAACAGATCTCGCGGGCCATCGAGCTCGGTCTCGGAATTTCTTCACCCGAAGCGGTCGAATTGGTGACCCCGGATGAAGAAAGCCGTCTTTATGCCGCGAAATTAGGCTCTATCCTTAGGCAAGGATAGTCTAACGAGGAGGGGTAAAAGGCCATGGGTCTTTATGAGGTTATTGCCAGCCGTCGCAGCATTCGTCAGTTCAAGCCTGAGCCTGTCCCCCGGGCGCTGCTGGAGAGGATAGTCAATGCTGGCCGCTTAGCACCTTCCGCGGCCAATAAACAGCCCCTCGAGTTCTTGGTGGTGGATGAGCCGAGCCTTTGTCACCAACTATTCCCTCATTTAAGCTGGGCCGCTTATATCAGCCCCAGGGGAAATCCCAAGCCCGGGCAGGAGCCGGTGGCCTATGTTCTTACCCTGGTCAACTTGACAATCCGCGACAAGGGATATGAATACGATGTCGGTGCGGCCATGGAAAACATGATTCTTACGGCTTGGGCGGAAGGGTTGGGAAGCTGTTGGTTAATCTCCATTAACCGAGAAAAAATTGCTTCCCTTTTTAATCTTCCCGCTTCTTATCGCCTTGATTGCGTTCTGGCATTGGGCTATCCGGCCGAAGAGCCGGTAGTGGAACCTTTCGTGGGGTCAGTTCGCTACTGGCTGGATGAAAATGGTCGGCTCCATGTGCCCAAACGCTCGTTGGAGAGTGTGGTCCATTTTAATTCCTTCATTCTCCGGCCACAGTGAGCTCGGCTACCTTGATTGATGGGCCACAGACAGCCGTTTCATAACCTAAATCATTGCCGATACTTTCAATATTAGCCAGAATTTCTCCCAGGTTGCCGGCGATTGTAATTTCAGAAACCGGATAGGCCACCTCGCCGCCTTCAACCCATAACCCGAAAGCTCCCCGCGAGATATCACCGGTTACGGGGTTAAGGCCATGACCAATGGTTTTCGTAAGGATTAGGCCTTGGCGAAGAGAAGAGACGATTTCCCTCAGGGAAAGCTGACCAGGCACAAGATAAAAATTATTAGGGCTTACTCCGCTCCCGTCAGCATTGCCCGTGGAGCTGAGGTTCAGCCTTCGGGCGGCATAGGTATTGCATAAATAGTTTTTTAAGATGCCGTTCTCAATGACGGGAGTTCTCCGTGTGGGCACGCCTTCGGAATCAAAAGGCCGGGAACCAAGCTTGCCGGGCATAAGGCCATCATCAAGCACCGTGACATTGGTGGCGGCGATTTTTTCGCCCAACTTGTCTACTAAGAAAGAAGCTTTCTGATAAATAGAAGTTCCGGCAACGCAGGTGAAAAGAAAACCCAGCAACCAGGCAGTCATCGGCGGCTCAAAAATAACCGGGACGGCTTGGGTCTTGATTTTTCTGGGCTTAAGAAGCCTGACAGTCCTTTCCACCGCCTTTTGGGCAATGATTTCTGGCGGGTCGAGCTCACGGAAAAAGCGACGAGAAGAAAACCAGCCATCCTCGACTCGTTCGTCAGTCCCGCCTGCCTGAAGCCCAACCCCAAGATTAAAGGAGGTAACCTCATAGTAGTCGGAAAAACCGTTGGAATTAGCTAAGATAATCGCGGCGACAGAAGTAGCGAAATTAGCGCCATGGGAATTGCTGATGCGGTGGTCAGAGAGGGCAATTTTTTCCGTTTCCAAGGCCAGCTTGATTTTGGACCGAGGTTCCATGGTCAGAATTTCCGGGTCATAAAGCTTTAATGAGGCCGGGTCAACGTGCGGCTCAAGAGAAGCGGGCAAGCCAGAATACTCATCAGGATTGGCGATGGTGGCTCTCTGGATAGCGGCCTTCATCAAGTTTTGTATTGTTTCTGGTGCCAAGTCGGAAGAGTTAGCCGAGGCAGTTCGTTTATCTTTAATTACCCGAAAAGAGAGGAGGCGAAAGTTAGCTTCGGTTAGGTCTTCAATTTCTTGCTGGCGGACGCTAACACTAAACTCCTGACCTGTAGCCACCGTAACTTCAACTTCATCGGCACCCATTTGCTGGCCAAAATTGACTAAATTTTCAGCCATTAATTGGAGTTCTCTTATTTCGGCCTGAAACTTCTTTTCCCGGTCTTCCCGACTCATAACTGGCCTCCTACCGTCATTTTGGCGATTTTGAGCGTCGGGCAACCATCGCTTACCGGAACTTCTTGCCCTTCCTTGCTACAAGTGCCTATTTGGGGGCTAAAAGCCAGGTCTGAGCCCACCATAGTTATATTCTTCAGAATATCAATGTTCATTCCGATTAGCGTAGCCTGCTTTATGGGCGCTGTTAATTTCCCGGCTTCGATGAGACGGCCAGTGCTGATGGTGAAGGTAAACTTACCCGAATCTTCAACCTGGCCGCCTTCAAACCTTTCCGCATAAATACCTTTCTTGACTGAATGGATTATTTCTTCAGGCGAGTACTCGCCACGGTCGATGTAAGTATTCGCCATTCGAGGTAAGGGAAAAGAGGTAAAATCCTGACGTCGGCCGTGGCCAGTTAAAGGCAAACCCATGAGCTTAGCCGAGAGGCGGTCTTGGAGCCAGCCTTTGACGACGCCCTGGTCAATTAAAACTGTTGGTTTGGGCACCGTGCCTTCATCATCGAAATTATACGAGCCCCGCATCGAAGGCAGAGTGGGGTCGTCAATGATTCGCACTTGAGAGCTACCAACTTTCTGACCTAATTTGTCCCAAAAAACCGAGGTTTTTTTACGAATGAAGTCAGCTTCCAGAAGGTGGCCGACAGCTTCGTGGACTAAAACTCCGCTATGACCAGCAGCCAGGACGACAGGCATTTCGCCGGCGGGGGCGTCAACGGCCTCTAAGAGCGTAAGGGCTTCTTCCGCGGCTTCTTGGCCAATGGATTTTGGTGTCTTAACCTCGGTGAAATAATCGTAGCCAACTCGACCGCCGGCGCCAGCAAACCCGAACTCTCTACGACCGGCCGCAGCGGCAATAGCCACGCAGCTGAGACGAATCATCGGCCTGGTTTCAGCGATGTACAGCCCCTCAGAGTTAGCAATGGCCACCCATTGTCCAACATCTCCCAAGGCGGCCTTGACGCGGATAATCTTAGGGTCGAAACCCTGACAAGCAAGGTAAGCCTCTTGGACCAATTGGATTTTTTGCTCCAGCGGCAGCGAGTCGGGAGGAATTTTTAGGGGATAAAAGTCAGTCGTTACCTCTTGAGCCACTAAGGGCTTGACCTTAACAGGCGAAGGTAAAGCGGCAATAGCGGCTGCCGCCAAAGCGGCTTGTTTGGCCTTATCCATGGAAATTTCATTAGTATAAGCATAGCCTGTCTTTTCCCCGTTTATGACTCGAATGCCGAGGCCTTGAACGATGCTTTCGCTGGTTTCTTTAATAATATCATCCTCCATGACTACGGCTTGATAGCGGCGGTATTCCAGAAAAACATCAGCAAAATCCCCTCCCTGGCTCAAAGCCACTTCAATTATTCTTTCCAGGTCAGGTAAGCTCAGAGGAAAAGGGTTAGAGTGAGAAATCATTCTCTCCTCCTTTGGTTTGCAGGCTGACGAAAACGGGGCAGGGCCAGAAGAAAAAGACTGCCTATTCCTAAGGTGTATTCAAAAAGATTAGTTAAAAAATGGACGCCTAAGCCAGAGATGATCGCCACCCGCGGCTCTGAGCCCATGAGCCGAAAAGTAAGGGCCCAGGCAGATTCCCAGGTGCCAAACCCGGCAATACCCTTCACTGGCAAGGCCGAGGTGAGCTCGGCGCCGCTCGTTCCCAGAATCAGGCGCCAAAAACTCAAAGCAGCGAGGGAGAAACCATGACTCCTCAACAACGAATGAAGCAGGAAGAAAAGAGAACCGTATTTGGCTAAGCGAATGAGAAAAGAAAGAAGAAAGATTAGCCAGGAAGAGTGGTGCCGGCGGGTGGCCCTGAGAACTCCGATCGTGCCCTCAGTCTTGTGGACTGATTGGCGAAACCAGTTTTTTCCTTTTAACTTTGTAAGCTGGCCGAGCTGAACATAAATCTTCAGCCAGAGGCGAGCTAAGGGAACAATCAAAATAAAGGCGAGGATGACCGCTAAGAAGAAAAGGCCAGCAACGAACAGAACAGTTGAAGAAGCCACAGCGTCTACGCCCAGTCCCACCATTAGAATGGCGGTAATCAGAAAGGGACTCAACGTTAAAAAATCGAGTAAAAAGGCGGCGACAAAAGAGGCGGTCACCGGTTCGAAGGGCAGGCCAAGACGCCGGTTAAGGAGGTAAATATAAGAGAGGGAGCCGATTCGAGCCGGCAGCAAGTCGATCAGGGAATTCTTAACAAAAGTGACGAGAACAATACCCGGCCAGCTAATTCGTGCGGGTTGGAGCAAAAGCCGATAACGCCAAGCTCTAACCAGAGCGCCGCTCAAGGAGATGAGCATGTAGGTCAGAAGCGATGGCCAATAAAGATTTTTGATAGTCAGGGCAAGGTCTTGGGTGGAAATCTGAGTTAAGAGGAGATAGATAAGGACGGCTGAAATCAGGCAGGATAAAAAAATATAAATAGCCTTTTTCTTGGTTTTCACCAACGCTCTTCGACCTGAAGCCTCATTATTCCAGAGAGGTCAGCTGATTGCAACTTTTTCTCCCCTGAAGGAAGAGCCGAGGCTTCATCTGGTATTATCCCCGCAGCCAAATTATCCCAAGAAGATGGGGAAAATTCTGTTCCCCTCTGGAGGTTTAAAATTAAGGTCCTGCCGAGTTTCTTGTGGGCAAAAAAAAGACACATGATGGCCCTTTTTGGAGAATTCGCCTCGAGTGATTTTATTATCCCTGAGCCTAATTAGAGGAAAATAAGATACGAGAGCGGTCGAAGAGTTTTTCTTCTAAAACTCCGCGGCGCAGGGCTGCCTTCAGGCTTTCTGGGGCCTTTAATTCTTCAGCTTTAGCTACAGCAAACCTGGAAGTGCCAAGATTAAAAGCGCTTGGTTAGTTACAGATTAGCCGATGAGGGAGTTTTTTCCGTTCGGTGTCTATAATTTGAGCCCCCGAAAGCTTCGGGGAATCTGGAAGCTGATGATTTTGAGGTTAAACCCAGCTTTTTTATGGTATAATTTCCCTATCATGATTGACCCTCGTTGGCTTCTGGAAAAAAGAGAAGAGGTGGAAGCCCGTCTCCGGACGCGGGGCGTAGAAATCGACCTGGAGGAATTTTTTGTCTTAGCCGATAGAAAAAAGGGGCTGCAGCGAGAGGTGGATGAGCTTCGCAGCCAGCGCAATCGCACTTCCGAGCAGGTCGGCCGGCAAAAGAAGCAGGGTCAGGATGTTGGCCCGCTCATCGAGGCTATGCGCCGAGTGGGTGAGGAAATAGAAAAAAAGGAAGTTGAGCTCAAAGAGATTGAAGAAAAGATTCGTGGTTGGCTTTTAAGAATACCCAACCTTCCTCATGAGTCAGTGCCGATTGGCCATGATTCAGGAGATAATGTCGAAATAAGGCGCGGCGGCGAGCGGCCTGAATTTGCTTTTAGTCCTGCCCCTCATTGGGAAGTGGGCCGGCGACTCAGGATTCTGGATTTTGAGAGGGCTTCCAAGTTAGCCGGTTCTCGTTTTACCGTTTATGTTGGGGCTGGTGCCAGATTAGAACGAGCCCTTATTCAATTTATGTTGGACCTTCATACTCGGGAGAAGGGTTACCTGGAAATCCTGCCGCCGTTTATTGCTAACGAGGCCTCGCTTATCGGCACAGGTAATCTGCCTAAATTTGAAGGCGATTTATTTAAACTCAAAGGAAAACCTTGGTATCTTATTCCCACAGCCGAAGTGCCGCTAACCAACCTTTATCGAGACGAAATCCTGGCCGCCGAGAAATTGCCCTTGCGGTTGGTGGCTTACACTCCCTGTTTTCGTCGCGAAGCTGGCTCCTACGGCAAAGATATTCGCGGACTTATTCGCCAGCATCAATTTAACAAGGTTGAGCTCATGACTTTTTCCTTGCCCGAGAAGTCTATGGAAGAGCTGGAAAAAATGACCATTGATGCCGAGGAAGTGTTGAAACGTCTGGGGCTTCATTATCGGGTGGTCGCCTTATGCACAGGCGATTTAGGGTTCGCCGGGGCTAAGACTTATGACCTTGAGCTTTGGTTCCCTGAACAGAAAAAATTCCGCGAAGTTTCTTCAGTAACTAATTGTCTCGACTTTCAGGCTCGCCGAGCTAATATTCGCTTTCGCCGCGAGCCCAAGGCCAAAGTAGAATTTGTTCACACCCTTAACGGTTCCGGCGTGGCCGTTGGTCGGACGGTGGCCGCTTTGCTGGAAACCTATCAGCAAGCTGACGGGACAGTGCTCATTCCCGAAGCCTTAAGGCCGTATTTAGGAGGTATGGCGAAAATAACGCCCGAAGCGCCGCTCTGAACAGCTTTCTCTTTTAGGGGCAACATTTTTCCTTTTTTATCTTGATTTTTCTCTTCTTTCACTTTTTAGCCAGGTTTACAGTTAAGCTCCCGCTGAAGGAAGTGACCTGGAAAGTTTTGGCGTTCCCGAATTGTCCTTTAAGAAACTCATAAGGCGTCGAGGATATCTGAACCTAATGGGGGTTCCATTCTTGCTTAAGCTTTTTACTATCGCTAAAATGAAAAAGCTCGGAGGGATGGCCGAGTGGTTTAAGGCGGCGGTCTTGAAAACCGCTTTCCGGCTAAACCGGAACGGGGGTTCGAATCCCTCTCCCTCCGCCATCTTTTAATCAGCTAACCACGTTAAATGATAAGTCTATGTTTGGGCCAAAAAGTCGTTAGCTTAGAGAAACAAATTTGTCAGGGGAGCTAATTCATTGGCCGAAGTTCAAATTAGAAAGCAAGGGAATACCCATTTAAAGTAGAGACCAGGACCTTTAGCATCGGAGGCGAAATGGCCAGAGCATCCTTCCTGAAACCAGCATGGTTAGGGAAACATAGGTTTGGCGGGGAGGGATGAAGGGAACTGGTTCTCAGGAGTCCAAGAGATGGGGGTTTTAAGCTGTCCAATCTGGCCTAAAAAGGTTTTACTCATCCAATAAAAAGGGGGATTAATTGCAATCTTTTTTTATCATGATAAAATAAAAACTTGCGGCCACGAAGCGCGGAGAGGTGCTGGAGTGGTCTATCAGGAGCGCCTGCTAAGCGCTTGTCTCGGCTAAAACCGGGACCGTGGGTTCGAATCCCACCCTCTCCGCCAGCAATTGATTGGGGGCGAAAGTAGTTTTTTCGGCCCCTCACTGGCGAGGGCAATCCTGAATCCCAATTTACCAACCTTCCCGAAAAGGGAAAGAATAATTTTTTTTATAAAACCGGTGCGAAGATTTTTAACTACTGGTTTAGAATAAAAAATAACTGGAGATAGATATGACCAAAACAGGAGAGACCCGGCTCTGGAAAAGTTTTTACTTTTCACCTCTGGGCCCGATAGAAATCTCTTTTACGGAAGATTTCTTGTGTGGTTTGAATTTCGTGGCTGAGGTGAAAAGAAAGGTGGATGTTCTGGCAATTCCTCTGCTTCGCAGCATTCACGAGCAGCTTAGCCAGTACTTTTCCGGACAAAGGAAAAATTTTAGTTTACCCTTGCAGTATAAGGGAACATCCTTTCAAATGGCCGTCTGGGCGGCGTTACTTGAGATACCGTACGGCGAAACCGCATCATATAAGGAAATTGCGGTCAAGATTGGCCGAGAAAAGGCGACCAGAGCAGTCGGGGCGGCTAACCGAGCTAACCCGGTCTCCATTATCATTCCCTGTCATCGGGTTATTGGGGCCGACGGGAGCTTGGTCGGCTATGGGGGAGAGCTCTGGCGCAAAGCCTGGCTCCTCGAGCATGAGAAGAAACATAAAAAATTAGCCGAGAATGATTCTTGCCTTTAAGGTCTCAAATTCAAATTTTTATTATATCTTAGAAAAAAGAGACAATGTGTTTTTATTATCGTACAGCTTCTGGGTGCGGTGTCAGGGGTTGGCGCCGAATTGAAGCAGCAATTCGACGATTTCTTGAAAGGTTAGTGAAGGACCGTCCTGCGGAGAATCGATGATCCTAAAATTAAAAAAAGGACAATTGCCGTCATACCAGCGAAAGAGGAAGGGGCGTTGATTGTTTTTCCTTTTTTCGGCTTCTTTCTCGTTTAAGAGGTCGCCCAGGCCTCTGAGATTAACCCCTCTTTCAGGGTCAACGCCTAAGATAAATCGATGGCTGCCGAAAGCGGTTAAAATAAACCCAAATCCCTCACCTCGCAAGGAATGACTTAAGTCTCGCTTGGCCCATTCCCGGAGCAAAAAGCTTTTTGGGTTGCGGCAAAGCAGAGCGTCGACAGGAATCTTTCTGTCTCCGTCTCCTGAGGGCAGATAAAGGGTCATTTTGGCGAACCGCTCCACCTCCACAAGATACTGAAAATAATCTTCCTCCACTCGGCGCATTGCTTTTTCATACCGGTCGACAGCCGCAAATAGCGGCCGGTTTTCGAAAAACTCATAGCCTTCTTCTCGCTTCGAGTAAAGGAAGCGCATCAGACGTAAACCCTCTTCAACCCTTTCCAGATGGCCTTCATCTCCCTCCTTCTTCATTACGGCAAAAAGAGCTCTGAGAATAGAGTAGGGGGTAGCCGTTAAGTCGATTGATTTGGGCAATGAGGCCGAATCAACCAGCTTGGTATAGCTCGCTAATTCGGCCAGAGTGGCGTCAACCTGGCCGGTTTCGAGAAGTTTCAGACTGATAAAAATGGAAGCGATGGCGTCGAAATCGGGGAGCCGATGGGTAATAAAGCGAAGCTTCTTTGCCGGGTCCTGACGTTTGGCCCATTCTGTCGGGTCAAGGTGGTTGAAAATAAGCTCGGGGTGTTTAACGAGGAGAGAAGCGGTGCATTCAGGTTCAGCCTCAGGGTGATGGTGGTCGATGACTCCAGGCACGGTCTTCATCCCCACGTCGAGGCTAATGGTATCTTTTTCCGGAGTTAAAACTTCTCCGTAGGGGACAAAGGAACAAACAAAATCCATCACCTTTGGCTATGGCCGTAATTCGGCTCTATGGCTAATCCTTTTTCTCTTTTTCCTTGGTCGCCTTCTCCGCTTCTTTTTCCGCAGGTTGCCAATCCTTGGCTTCTTTGGGCATTTCCGCTAAGAAAGAAGAGTCAACCCGAAAAAGATAATTCAGACGGGGATTCTTAACTATAACTTGTTTTTTCTCCTGGTCTTCTTTCCCTATAAGATAAGTGTATTCTTTTTCTTTATTCTCTCCCGCCTTAACCGAGATGGTAATCGAAGCCTCCGGAGGGTCAAGGCTATAATCTTTGAGCGGACCAGGCTGGTCGATAAACTCAACGGCTTCTAAGCTTTCCATTTTGCGGATAAAAGACTCCACCTTGGAACTGTCAGCTTCGCCGCTTCCGCCGGCAACAAAATGCCATTTATTATCTTTGTCCTTAGCCGCCGCTATTTTGAATTCTCCCTTCTTCATCTCAACCTTTGTCGCTTCCCAAGTGTAGAAAGAGGCGACTTGTTTTTCGCGCAGGTCGTCTACCTTTTTCTCCAGGTCGGTGAGGACATAATCTTCCACTGTTATTATCTTCGGAGAGCTGGAAGTGGTGGCATAAACTTTATCTTCTTTCTTGTGGAGGAAGAAGGTTATTTCCTGGCTCTTTGCCGGCAGATTCACGGTAATTTCGTAATCGGGTTGTTTAAGCCCGTAATGCTCCAAGTCAGTAGCTTGTTTGGCTTCCACGACAAATTCCTTGGCTCTCATGTTGGCCAGAGTATTTAGGACATCTTCAATTCGGTATTTTTTAGCCAGGGCTTCCACTGGTTTTTGCAAAAACCAGTCTTCCTCTTTTTTCTCTGCGGCCCATTGAATATCCTTAGCCCTGAGTTTGACCTGCTTAACCTCCGCCGTTTCAAACTTAAAAATATCCTTTTGCCTGAAGTCAGCCACCTTCTTTTCCAGGGTAGTCCGAAAGAAACTGGAAAGGAGGACAATTTTCTGGTCCCCTTCTTTTTGGGCGAAAAGAGTCTTATCCAGCGGGTTTTCCATGCCGATTAGGATCTTAATTGGTTCGGCCTTGTCTTTCAGCCAAAAACTAACCTCCTGCTTGGGAATTTCGTAGCGCTTCGGGTCGCCGCCTTCTTTTTCGACGACTCTTTCCACTTTTAACCCGGCAAGGTCTTCGGCCAGGCGGTTTACCTCATAATTATCTGCCTTGGCTTCGAGCGGCGCGGTCAGCCACCATTCGCCTTTATCGTCTTTTTTAAACTCGACCGTTTCTGTCTCTTTTTTTAGAGAGATGCGAACGACATCGGCTGAAGGAACATCAATCAATTTTTCCGTTTCTCCACCCGTCTCTTTTTTCTTGGGTTGAAAAAAGAGGACAAAGGCTAAAAGACCGACAAAAACCACCAATAAAATCAATGTGGTCCTAAACTTCATAGCGCCCTCCTCCGCAGCCAGACTGAAATTCCAGTAATGAGAACAATCAGGGGCAGGATGATTACGGAAACGAAAAATAATAGCCGGGCTTGAGAAGGAGAAAGATTAATGGTGTGCGGGGAGCTGGTTCGAGGTTGAATGGAGATGAGGTCGGCTTCCTCAGTTAGCCAGTTAACTGTGTTTAAAAACAGGTTACCGTTGCCGGAGAGGTTATAGTAGCGGTTGGTGGCGAAGTCGGAATCGCCGAACACCGCCAGCCTGGCCTCTTTTTGGCTTTCGCTGGAGGGGTTTGTTTTCGCCTCTTCCTTAGTCTCTTTTGCTTCCGCTTCCTTCTTTTCGGCCTCGATTTTCATGGTGGCGACAACGGCTAAGGAAATTGGACCCTGTTTATCCTTATCTTTATTGAAAGTTACCTGGCGTTCATCCAGCTGGCGCTCTGACCAAGAGTTAGGACTCGTTTTCGCCAGGACACTTAGATTTATGTTGTCGGGTTTATTGTCGGCTACCTCCACACTCCGGGCATAAGGGAAGAAACAAGCATAACGAAATTTCTTGGTTATCTCGTGATACTCGTACTCAGTCACCACCGGCATGAAATAATCGCCGCCCAGCAGCCGGGACACAGTGTCGACAATCAGGTCATTCTCCAGCTTAAAACCATATTGCTGGAGCCAGCTCGCCATTCCTGGGGCCGTTTCTGGGTCAATCATGAAAAAAACGCGACCCCCCGCTTTGATGTACTTCTGAAGACTTTCAAATTCATTGGGTAAGAGGTCTTTCTTGGGGCCAGGAATAACTAATAGGGCGCAATCGGCAGGAAAATTTGTTTCCAGGGCCAAGGTCAATTTTTTGGTTTCATAGCCTAACTTGCCAAGCTCATCCTTAACCGTGGAGAGGCCGTTTTCGTCGCTTTCCTCCAGGCTGGCCTCGCCGTGGCCTTCCAGGAAATAGATGACCTTTTTCTTTTCGCGCGAGACTTTAATAATGGCGTTGGTAATGTCTTCTTCGCTAACCGAAGTGATGCGGTTTTCCTTATCGCCGCTCTCAAAAACAGCTGTGCCGTCCATCGTCACGTCGTATCTTTTCACCAAACCGGGGTTTTTATCGGGGTCGATAAACTCGTATTTAATTTTATTCGAATGATAAGCATATATTTTTAACAGGTTCTCCATCTTGGACCGGTTATAATTACCCTCGCGGAAGAAACATTTGACCGATACTTCGTTTTTCAAGTTTTTGACTACCGAGATAGATTGGTCGGAAAGGCTGTGGATTTTCGCTTCGGTGAAATCAAACCGGTGGTGGTAACGAGCAGCAATGGTGTTGATAAGGACGAGGATTCCCAGAACCAGGACGACTATGAGGATAAGGTTGCTGGAGTAAAGAAAGGTTTTGCGGGTGAGGCCTTGGCGGAGCAGAGAGAAATTAAGAACAATATAGACAACCAGGGCAGCCAGCCCTAAGCCCAACAAAATAAAAGGAGCGACCTTTTGATTTGGCCAGACCCGGTTAGCGACTAAGGCCAAAAAAATAAATCCTAAGCCAATTGAATTAAGATGTTTTTTCCAGTTAGCCATGGCTTACCTCCAGCGACGAGATTGAATAACCGCGTGGGTCAGGAATAAGCCAAAAAAGGCGAAGCTGAGATAATAGATTAAGTCTTTGGTATCAAGAATACCTCGGGTCATGTCGTCAAAGTGTTGAAAGAAAGAAAGATAATTAAGCACGCTTTGCCACAGGCCAGAGGCTGAGGCCGAGGCCCAGTTAATAATCCAGAACAAAAGAAGAGCACCAAAGGTAAGGACGGCGGCGACAATCTGATTTTCGGTTAAGGAGGAGAAGAAGAGGCCCACGGCAATGAACGCCCCGCCCATCAGGAAAAGACCGAGATAGCCGTTGAGAATCGGTACCAGCTCGGGATTACCATAAGCAAAGGTAAATACCGAGAGTAAGCCCGTTAGCAAGAGCATCACCAGAAGGACAAAAAGGCAAGCGATGAACTTACCGAGGATGATTTCGTTAACCGAAACCGGCGAAGTGAAAAGAAGTTCGTCTGTTCCCAGTTTTTTTTCTTCAGACAAAAGACGCATAGTAAGCAGCGGGAGCATTAAGAGGAGAATAATACTAATATTGTGAAACAGGGGGCTGTAGACCATTTGATTGATGTTAGCCTGCTGATAATAATAGGGATTCTGAGCCATCTGAATGGCCATCGAATTGAACCAGGAAATAAGGCTAAAGAAAAAGAACCCGACTAAGACCAGGAAAACGGCCATAACGGCAAAGGCAATGGGGGAAGTAAAATAAGACCTTATTTCTTTTTTAGCTACGACCCAGATGTTTCTCATTGGGGTGTTCCTCCAGAGACAATTCGTAAATAAAGCTCCTCCAGGCTCATAGCCAGGGAGCGCATCTCCACTAATCCCAGGCCTTTTTCTAAAACAAACCGGGCTACTTCTTCTCTTAAATCTTTGCCCGGCGACCACTCCACCACCAATTCGCCGTTGCGACGACTGACCTTGTCAATTCCGGGGAGGCGCCTTAATTCTTGATAGGCCTCGTCAACTCTTTTGAGCTTGAGGACAAGGCCGTCTTTTGATTGAAAGGTGGAGCTGAGCTCTTCTAAGGAACCAGAGGCCATGAGCCGGCCTTCGTTGATAATCACCACGCCGTCACAGACTTGGGTGACTTCGGCCAGAATGTGGGTGGAAAGGATGATGGTATGCTCTCCCTTTAGAGATTTAATCAGACTTCTAATCTCCACGATTTGCGCCGGGTCAAGGCCGATTGTGGGCTCGTCCAGGATAAGCACTTGGGGGTCATGGATTAAAGCCTGGGCTATGCCGACCCGCTGTTTAAACCCCCGGGAAATGTTTTTGATCAACCTCTTTTCCACTGGCTCCAGTCCGGCCACCTTAATAGCCCGGTCGACGGCTGCTTTCTTTTTGCTTGCCGGGACCTGTTTCAGTTCGGCGACAAAATTGAGGTAGGCAGCGACGGTCATTTCGCTGTAAAGAGGTAGTACTTCCGGCAGGTAACCGATAACCTTCTTCACTTCGTTAGCTTGTTCGAAAACATCAAAACCAGCCACCTTGGCTCGGCCATCAGTCGCCGGCAAATAGCCTGTCAGGATGCGCATCGTGGTGGTCTTTCCAGCGGCGTTGGGACCCAGAAGTCCCCAAATTTTCCCCTTGGCGACCTCGAAAGTTAAATCTTTAACCGCCACCAGGTCGCCATATTTTTTGGTCAGATGGTCGACTTCAATCATGACGTCGCCTCCTTATCCTAAGCTAAATTATCATGATTAGAGTCTAATACAGCCAGTCTCAGTCACATTTTATCAGGTAAAGGAATTCCCATGAGGTTCAAAACTTTTTTTAAAACTTCCAGGACATAGGCCACAGTTAAAAGACGAACCTGTTTTAAATCTTCATTTTTTTCGTTAAGAATTGGATAAAGATGATAATAGCCGTTGATTTTCTGACAGAGGTTGAAGGCGAATTTGGCCAAATGAGCGAATTCAAGAGAGATAATCGATTGGTCAACGGCCTCCTCAAACTGAGAGGCCAAAACAACCAATTCCCAAAAATCCGCCTTTTCCTTTTCCGGAAGCGACTCTAAGCGAAGACTCTCTGTTTTCATCAAGGCGGCCAGCTGACCTCGGGTAAAGCCTTCTTTGGCCTCGAGCTTGCGAAAGATTGAATTCAACCTGACTGCCGTATACTGAAGATAAGGGCCAGTTTCGCCTTCAAAATTAAGGGCCTCATCAAAATCGAAGATGAGCAGGGAGTTTCGGGCCAACTTAAGCATAAAATAGCGGACAGCTCCACAGGCAATTTCGCGGGCAATTCTAATTTTATCTTCGGCCGGCAACTCCGGGTTCCTCTTAGCCACTTCGGCCAAAGCCTTAATCTCCAGCTTATCGAGGAGGTCATCAGCCTTTACCCCAACGCCTTTGCGGCCTGAGACTTCATAAAAACTCCTCCCCTTTTCTTCTTCCGACAGCTCAAAACCAAGTTCCTGCAGGCTCTTGGGAGAAAGAGCCACCATTTCGTAGGAAAAGTGGATTGATTTGTCGGCCTGCTTTTCATATCCCAAGACCCGAAGGCCCTGGGCAACTATCTTTTGGAGATAGCTCTGCCGGACATCGATGACATTATAAACTTTCGAAGCTCGGCCAAAAGACGGCGTGGCCGCCCGAGGTTCGGAGGTGGTAATCCAAATAATGTGACCATCTTCTTGGAGAAAGGGTTCATAATAAAAATCGCGTTCCAGGAGGCCGAACTTCCATAATTGATAGGCAATGTCTTTACCGACGTAGGTTACGGTACCGTCGGAGCGAACGATCACTTTTTCCTTTTCCTCGTCTCCCTCGAGCTTCATCACCCAGCAGCCTTGATTAGGTCCGCTATCCATCAGGCTAAGTCCCTTTTTGGCCCGCAGCAGATGGAAAGCCTGTTCCCAGAAATTAAGAGCCAAGATACTGCTTTCACAGGGGAGAACATCATAAGTAATCCCGAGGCGCTTCATCGTGGCTAAATGAGCTCGAAGAATGCGGCGGGAGATATAATGAGCGTAATCTGCCTCCGGCGATTCGCCGTGTTCTATTTTGCGGAGAATTTCGGCCTTTCTCGGTTGAGCTTCGGGATGGGCCGCCAGGTAAGCTGAAACCCTGGTATATAAGTCCCAGCAATAATAGTCGAACCTGTCGGCGATGCTTTCTACTTCGGAGAGACTTTTTTTCTCCAGCTCGAGAAAGCCGAAGACCACGTCGACTACCTGGACTCCGGTATCATCGATATAGTTTTGTACTTCTACTTGCTCACCTTGATAGCGAAGACAGCGGACGAGGGTATCACCTAAGCAGGCATTGCGAAGATGGCCGATATGCGCCGCTTTATTCGGGTTAATATTTGTATGCTCGACAATTATTTTTTTTTCTTGGGGCTGAAGTTGAGGCGCAGCCAGAGAACGAAGTCCTTCCAGGAAAAAACGAGGCCGGTGGAGAAAAAGGTTGATATACCCTGGCCCCGCAATATCGACTTTTTCCAGGTCTTCAAGGCCGGAGAGGGCTGTGGCTATTTCTTCGGCTATCTGCCGGGGGTTCTTTTTAAGGGACCGGGCTAATTTAAAAGGGAAAGTAAAACAAAGGTCACCCATCGAGGCGTCAGGAGGAACGCTCAGTTGTAAGTCCTCCCACGTGAGAGGATAAGTATCTTTTATTTTTTTCCAGAGATAAGCTCTAATCCTCTCCTTTACCTGAATCATCGTTCCCTTATTATAGCAAAATTGCCTTCTCCCTCAAGCTAAAACTGGTATGGCGAATAGGTAGATAGGTAAATATATAAGAAAGCACTGACGTGGCAGGGGGCAACGACACAGCTAATTCGCAGGCTTAAGGCGGTTCAAAAAAAAGAGGGGTGAGCTGGTTTCAGTCTGGGGTCAATCCTCAGCTCAAGCGGCGCTTGCTGAAAATCAATGGGTAGTGGGATGCTTATTGGTGCCAGAGGAAGGAGGAATTGGCTTGCTATGCAAATTAAATGCCATCACGGAAATAGAGATGCTTACCTCAAGGAGTGATTTCTTGCCAGAGCGGTCTATTTATGATAGAAAAGATTCTTCGCTTAAAAAAGGAAGGCCGAGATGAAAAGAACAAGATTTTTTGAGGCGCATCGCCAAGCTGCGGCGAAATTTATTGAGTTTTTTGGCTGGGAAATGCCCTTAGAATATTCGGGCATTATAAGCGAACATTTGGCCGTAAGGGAGAGAGCCGGGTTATTTGATGTCAGCCATATGGGTGAAATAATCATCAGCGGGCCAGATGCCCTGGCCTTTGTCCAATACCTAACCCCTAATGATGCTTCCAGATTAACCCCTGGGCAGGCTCAATATACAGCCTTAACGACCCCCCAAGGAACCTTTGTTGATGATATGTTGGTTTACTGCTTGGATAACGACCGTTATCTCTTGGTTGTGAACGCCGCCAATACCGACAAGGATTATAATTGGGTCTTGGGTCACCGGGCGAATTTTGATGTAGTCATAGATAATGCGAGCGACCGAACCAGTCAACTTGCCCTCCAGGGGCCAAGAGCGCAGGAAATATTACAACCACTAACCGAATTGAACCTCGAGACGATAAGTTCTTTCTGCTGGCGCCAAGGCAAAGTAGCCGGGATAGATTGTTTAGTTAGCCGGACTGGATATACCGGAGAGGATGGGTTCGAAATTTACACTGAAGCCCCTAACCCAATTATTATCTGGGACGCGATAATGGAAGAGGGCAGGAAGTATGACCTGCTTCCCGCTGGCTTGGGAGCCAGAGATTCGCTGCGGCTGGAAGCCAAGCTGATGCTCTACGGTAATGATATTGACGAAACAACCACGGTTCTGGAAGCTGACTTGAAGTGGATTGTTAAATTTAAGAAAGGCGAGTTTATCGGTCGAGAGGCGTTGCTTAGACAATTAGAGACAGGCTTAAAGCGAAAAATTGCCGGGTTTGAGCTTATAGATAGGGGAATCGGCCGGCGGCATTATCCTGTCTATTATCGCGGCGAAAAAGTTTCCGAAGTAACCTCTGGCACCTTTTCTCCGTTTTTGAAAAAAAGTATCGGTTTGACCTATCTGCCTCTGGAAGCTACGGAAATCGGTACGGAAATTGAAGTGGGCATTAGAGAAAAAAAGGTTAAGGCCAAGGTTATTCCTACGCCTTTTTATAAACGAGCTAAATAAGCTAAACCTGATGATTACCTATAATATCTTCGGCCAACTGCCAAGAAGTCAAGGCAAAATATTAAATTTACAAGGAGGAAGTTGATGTATCCTCAAGAATTTTATTTCACTCGAGACCATGAATGGATTAAAGTGGAAGGCGAAATAGCCACTGTCGGCATCACTGATTTTGCTCAGAAACAATTGGGCGATGTAGTCTATATTGAACTTCCTGCCATCGGCACGGTCCTGGCAGCGCATCAGACGATCGGGGCTATCGAGTCAGTTAAGGCTGTCTCTGATGTTTTTTCCCCTGTCTCCGGAGAGGTCATAGAGGTCAACTCGGCTCTTAATGAGTCGCCCGAGCTCGTAAATCAGGACCCGCATGGTCAAGGCTGGATCCTTCGTCTCAGAGTCAAGAACAAAGAAGAGCTGAACCAGCTGATGACGGCTTCGGAATACGAGAAATATGTGGAAAGTTTAGAAGTTTGACGGAAACTCATAACTATTTTCGGCGAAAAAAGGGAGGCGGCCATGAGCTATATACCTCTTAGTCCTAAGGAGATTCAGGCCATGCTCCAGAAGATTGGTGTTACGAGTCCCGAAGAGCTTTTCCGCTGTATTCCGGAAGAAATCAGGTGGACTAAACCCCTTGAGCTTCCACCCCCGCTCACTGAGCCTGAGCTCATTAATTATTTTCAAGGTCTAAACCAGAGAAATAGCTATCCCGGCTTTTTGTCTTTTCTCGGCGCCGGAGCTTATCCCCATATTATTCCCACAGTTGTGGATTATTTGAGTTCAAGAGGAGAATTTTTAACCCCCTATACTCCCTATCAGCCTGAGGTAAGCCAGGGCACACTCCAAATCATCTTTGAATACCAGACTCTTATCTGTCAGCTTACCGGTCTCGAAGTAGCGAATGCTTCGCTTTATGAGGGAGCGACAGCGGCCGCAGAGGCCGTGCTGATGGCCCACAGAATAAAGAATAAACCAAAGATATTGGTCGCCAAAACTCTTCATCCCCAGTATCGCCAAGTTATTGCCACTTACGTTCGCCGTCTCGGCCTCAAAATAGAAGAAATCGGGTTTAACTTGGAGAGTGGCCGCCTGAGCCTTGATGACCTAAGAAAACACCTTGACGAGGAAGTGGCGGCTCTGGTTATCCAGTCGCCCAATTTCTTGGGCATAATCGAAGAACCTGGCGAGGCCTTCTCTCTAATCAAGGAAAGGGGTGCCTTAGCCATAGCCGTCGTTGCCGAAGCCCTGTCGCTTGGCCTTCTTCAGCCTCCTGGAAAATATGGGGCTGATATTGCCTGCGGTGAGGGGCAATCCTTTGGCCTACCATTGAGCTTTGGCGGCCCCTATCTGGGTTTTATTGCCTGCCGCGAAGAATTTACCCGTCAGCTTCCAGGTCGCGTTGCTGGCCAAACCAAGGATGCTGAAGGCCGGGTTGGCTATGTTTTGACCCTTTCTACCCGGGAGCAGCACATCCGCCGCGAGAGAGCTACCTCGAATATTTGCACTAACCAAGCCTGGTGCGCCTTACGGGCCACTATTTTCTTGGCCACCCTGGGCCGGCAGGGGTTAAGAGAAATGGCCTACCACAACCTGCAGAAGGCTCATTACGCTCTCGAGAAGCTGACCTCGATACGGGAAATTAGCCAGCCCTTATCTGGGCCTTTTTTTAATGAGTTTGTTGTCTCCTTGAAGAAACCGGTGGCCGATGTTTTTAATGAATTGACTAAGAGAGGCTTCATCCCGGGTTATATTCTCGAAAAAGACTATCCAGACCTGAAAAATTGCCTCCTGATTTGTGTTACGGAGATTCATCCTCAGGAGACCATTGACCGTTTGGTGAGCGTCTTGAAGGAGGTGTTCTCATGAGTCGGCGGGAACCGTTAATCTTCGAGCTCAGCGACGAAGGTAAGCGGGCTTTTTGGTTGCCTCCGCTCGATGTACCAGAAAAAAAGGAACACCTGGAGGCTATAGACATAAGGGATGATATATCTGGATTTCCGGAGGTTACGGAGCCCGAAGTCGTCAGACATTTTACCCGTCTTTCTCAAACCAATTTTTGCGTAGATACTAGCTTTTATCCCCTGGGTTCATGCACTATGAAATATAACCCAAAGATCAACGAGAAGGTGGCCAGTTTGCCTTCCTTTCTTCTTTCCCATCCCGAGGCGCCAGCAGAATTAGTCCAGGGAAACTTGGCCATTTTAAAGCAGCTCGAAACCTTTCTGGCCGCAATTACTGGTATGGCCCATTTTACCCTTTCGCCTGCGGCCGGGGCTCATGGCGAGCTCACCGGGATGATGATAATTCAAGCGGCGCTAACGCAGCGTGGTAATCCCAGGAAGATAGTTCTAATTCCTGATTCCGCCCACGGAACTAACCCTTCGAGTGCCCATATTTGTGGCTATCGAGTTCAAGAGATTAAATCTAACGAGGCGGGAACGGTCGACCTTCAAGACCTCAGCCGGCTGATGACCGAGGAGGTGGCCGCCTTAATGCTTACTAATCCTAATACCCTGGGAATATTCGAAAAGGATATTCACCGGATTGCCGAGATTGTCCATGCTAAAGGTGGGTTTGTCTATATGGATGGGGCGAACCTGAACGCGCTCCTGGGAAGGTTTCGGCCGGGAGACCATGGAGTCGATGTTCTACATCTTAACCTCCATAAGACTTTTGCCACGCCTCACGGAGGGGGCGGGCCTGGCGCCGGGCCGGTGGGAGTAACCGCGGAGCTTGAGCCCTTCTTACCAATTCCGGTAATAAGAGCTGAGGCTGGCCAATTGGTTTTAGATTTTGACCGCCCGCTGAGTATCGGCCGGGTGCGCAGCTTCTTTGGTAATTTCTTGGTTATCGTCAAAGCCTTAGCTTATATTTTATCCTTGGGAGGTAGGGGCCTAAAGGAAGTGGCCGAAATAGCCGTGCTTAACGCTAATTATATCCGCAAAAGCTTAGAAGGAATTTATCATCTAAAATATTCTACGCCCTCGCTTCATGAATGCGTCTTTTCGGACAAATTTCAGCGAGAGAAGGGAATTCAGAATATTGATATCGCTAAAAGGTTGATTGATTATGGGTTGCACCCGCCAACGATGAGCTTCCCCCTCATTGTTCACGGGGCTTTGATGATTGAGCCGACGGAAACAGAAAGTAAAGCGGAGCTCGATGCCTTTATTGAGGCCATGAAAAAGATTGCTCAGGAGGCTGAAACTGACCCGGAAAGCCTAAAAACGGCCCCCCACCGGGCCTATGTTGGCCGTCTCGATGAAACTGCAGCGGCGCGGCATCCCGTCCTCCGCTGGAAAGGATAAGCAAGTTGGGCCTTCAAGACCTGATAATGAATTTGCAGCGCTTCTGGACTACCCAGGGGTGTTATTTGGCTCAGCCTTACGATGTTGAAGTTGGTGCCGGAACGATGACTCCTGATACGTTTTTCCGCGTCCTCGGGAAGCGGCCCTGGCGTGTGGCCTATGTCCAGCCTTCCCGCCGGCCGACCGATGGTCGCTATGGAGAGAATCCCCACCGGGTGCAAAAGCACTACCAGTTTCAGGTTATTATCAAACCTTCACCGGCTGATGTCCAGGACCTCTATCTTCAGAGTCTAAGGGCCTGCGGCATTCGTTTGGAGGAACATGACCTGCGTTTCGATGAAGATGACTGGGAATCACCGACCATCGGGGCCTGGGGCGTGGGCTGGCAAGTGATGCTGGATGGTTTAGAAGTAACCCAGTTTACTTATTTCCAGCAGGCAGGCGGTCTGGACCTTTTTCCCATCCCAGTCGAAATTACCTACGGTCTGGAAAGATTGGAAATGTTTTTGGAAGCAAAAGACAGTATCTATGAGCTGGCCTGGTCCGCCGATGTTAGCTATCGAGACCTGCGCTGGAACGAGGAAAGAGAATTTTCAGAATTTAATTTTCAAGCCGCCAATATCGAACGGCTCCAGAGTTTGTTCTCTCTTTATCAAAAAGAGGCTCAGGAGCTGCTGGCGCGGGAGCTTCTCCTTCCGGCCTATGATTGTTGTCTTAAAATGTCCCATTTATTTAATCTCCTTGATGCCCGCGGGGCGATCTCGGTTACGGAAAGAGTAAAAATTATCGCTGATATCAGACGGTTGGTTAACCAGGTCGCCCGCCGATTTACCGAAAGAGAAGGGAAGAGCTAATGGAATTCTTGCTGGAAATAATGACTGAAGAAATGCCCAGTTCCCATGTTCGATTGGCCCTGGAACAGTTAAGCAATCTTTTCCAGGAGGAATTGGAAAAGGAGAGGATAAAAGCTAAGGAGCTCCGAACCTTGGGTACATGCCGCCGGTTAGTTGTCTTGGCTGACCTGCCAGAGAGGCAAGAAGACCGAGAAGAAGTAATAATCGGGCCGCCCAAAAAAGTGGCTTATAGTGAGGAGGGGAGACCAACTCAGGCAGCCTTGGGATTCGCCAAGACGAACAATGTTTCTGTGGAAGAGCTCCAGATATTCAATACTCCCAAAGGAGAATATGTTGGCCTAAAGAAGAAGCGGGAGGGAAGGCTTTCCCAAGACCTTCTTTTGGAAATCATTCCTCGAGTCGTAGCGGGACTAACTTTTCCCAAAATGATGCGCTGGGGCGAGGCCTCAGGACGATTTTCTCGGCCAGTAAAAAATATTTTGGCCCTGTTCGCCGGCCAGCCGCTGGAGTTTACCTGCTTTGATTGGCCGGTAAGGCCGATGACTTTCGGCCACCGACTTCATGCTCCTAAGGAATTAACCGTCCGTTGCTGGCAAGAATACCAGAAAGCCCTCGAAAATCACTACGTAATTATCGAACCTCAAGAAAGGCGGCGGCACATCTTGACTCAGGCGGAAAAGCTATTATCCCCGCTCAAGGCCGAGCTTTATCCTGACGCCGAGCTCTTGGAAAAACTGGTCTTTGATGTGGAGTATCCCTTAGTCATTAAGGGGTCGTTCCCTGAAAAATATCTTATTTTACCGATCGAAATAATAAGTACAGCCTTGCGCGAAGGGCAAAAGCTTTTCTCCGTGGTCAGGCAGGGAAAGCAGTTGCCCCTTTTTATCGGCGTTGCTGACCAGGTCGCTGACCCTCAAGGAGTAATAAAGAGAGGCTACGAGCGGGTCTTAAAAGCAAGGCTCGAGGATGCCCTATTTTTCTGGGAACAGGACCTTAAACTTTCTCTAAAAGAAAGGGTGCCGCAACTGGCTCGAGTTATCTTTCAGGAAAAACTTGGGACTTATCTCGAGAAAACAGAAAGGCTTAAAAAATTGGTTAGCTTTTTAGCCCAGCATTTAGGGGAAAAAGCCAGCCTTAAAAACCTTGTCTTGGCAGCTGAATTGGCCAAAGCGGACCTGCTGACGGAAATGGTTCGAGAATTTCCTTCGCTCCAGGGCAAGGTTGGAGGGCTTTATAGCCAGGTGCAAAAGCTGCCCGTCGCCGTATCGCGAGCAATTTACGAACACTATCAACCGGCGAGCTTAGAAGACGCCTCCCCGTCCAGCCTTGGCGGCGCGCTTTTAGCGCTGGCTGACAAGTTAGATTCCTTGGTGGGTGCCCTGGGGATAGGGGCGGAAATTTCTGGGTCCAGCGACCCCTTAGGATTAAGGCGTTATGCTCATGGGGTGTGTAAAATAATTCTTGACCATAAATTGCGCCTGCCTTTTCTCAGCCTGGTAAAAAAATCCGTTTGGCTTTACCAGGATAAACTAACCTTGAGTCCTAAAGAAACGCTCAATTCCTGTCTCAACTTTATTAGTCAGCGCCTGCGGTATATTTACGAACGATTGGGCTTTCGCTATGACCTAATTAATGCCAGCTTGGGAGTCGGAATAGATGATATTTACCTATCATTTCTTAGGTTGAAGGCCTTAGACGCGCTGCAGTCTCATCCTGAGTTTGAACCTCTGGTACTTATGGTCCGCCGCGTTAATAATATCCTCCGTGCTCAGCCGGCCTTTCGGTTGAACCCCGGCCTCCTTAAGGAAAAGGCAGAAAGGGAACTTTATTCCACGTTTAAAATAATTAAAGAAAATGCTACCCCCCTCATCAAAGAAGGCGAATTTTTAAGAGCTCAAAAGATGGCTTTTAAACTTGAGGCGCCATTAAGTCAATTTTTTGATAAGGTTTTAGTTATGGCCGAGGATAAAAAAGTCCGCCAAAACCGCCTGGCTTTGCTTAACGAGATTAGAACCTTCCTTTTGACCATAGCTGATTTTTCCGCCATCGTCTTGGAAGGTGATAAAGAAAACCGTAAAGCGGCCGCTAAACAATAAATTCGTCCTTGTCTTTGTCATCGAGGGTAGTTTTTTCGATGAACTTCTGCTCCAGGGCGATTATTTTGACCAGATTGCCAGGATAGTTCTGGCCCTTTTCCTCACCATAGGGAAAGAACTGGACGCCGACCTGAAAAGGATAGTTTTTACCTTCATAAGGAGCTACCCACCGAACTTTCCCTTTCATCTTCAAAGGGACCGTCTCGCCGGGAATTTGGAGCTCCAGCTCAAGATGGGTTTCCAGGGGAACTGGCTGACGAGTCAGAAACCGCGCCCCACCGCGGCTGAGGTCAAAGAGCGGGCAAAAGGCCTCTTCTAATTTATTTTTTAGCAGGGGAAGGGCCGCCAGCCGATGATAACTAACCGTGGCTCCCGGAATTCTAAACCGAACACAGGCCCGACGTTCTAACTTAGGTTGACTTTCCTCATTCATCTTCGGTCTCAGCCCCTTTTACGGCTAAGCTAATTTCTAACCCCTTTTTATCTCAAATAGTTTTTTTTGTCAAAGCCAAATTTATTCTGACGATTTCCACCAGTTGCAGTCAGCTAAGTAAGTCCTTAGCCGGTCAAAAGCTTCTTTAATTTTTTTTAGATTCTCTTGGCTCTGGCCGAGGTTGGCTTCCCGGCCAGCCATCTCTATAGAGTAGGCGACCCTTTGCAGCTCCAAAAGACTCAGGTTAGCGGAAGAGCCTTTAAGGCTATGGCCAAGCTCCTGGATGGCTGAAAAGTTCTGGTTGGCTACGGCCTTTTCCAGCTCGCTTACCTTGGATTGAAACTCCTCAAGATAAATTTTAAGCAGTTCTTGAAGGAAGGTTTCGTCCCCGCCTATTCTTTCCAGGACAGAGGGAAGGTCAATTACCTCTGGTTCTAAGGATTTTTTCCCTTGGGTCATGCTTCGCCTCCTATGGAATGACCGGCCTCTAAAATAACGACGCGGTTGCGACCAGCTCGCTTGGCTTGATAAAGGGCTTTATCGCTGAGAGCTATTAGCTCTTGAAGGGAGAGCGACGGATAATTTTCAGTCGAGAGACCGCCGGCAGAAACGGATACAGAAAAAGTGTGGCTTTCATAAAGGATGGGTCTTTCGGCAATCGACGCGGCCAGTCGCTCGGCGATTTTCTGAAGCGCCTGACAATCACAGTTAGGAAGAAGGGCCAGAATCTCATCGCCGCCATATCGACCCACATGGTCGTATTGGCGAAGACCGCGTCGCAGCCGTTTGGCCACTTCGCTAAGAATAGCGTCTCCAGTTTGATGACCGTAGGTGTCGTTGATCTTTTTAAAATCATCAACATCAAAAAGAATCAAGCCAAGGGGCTTATTTTCTCGTTGGCGGCGCGAGTATTCCTCCTGAGCTCGGCCTAAGAGGCTGCGTCGGTTGAGCAGACCGGTCAAAGCATCATAGGTTGCTTGCTTCTTCAAGAGGCGCTGCAGTTCGATGATGCGGCGGCCGGTGTTGAGGCGAGCCCTTAGCTCCAGCGGGTCGAAGGGTTTGATTATGTAGTCATCAGCCCCGCTGCTTAAACCGCGGAGCAAGTCTTCTCTTTCGTCACGCGCCGTTAGCAGGATAATATAAACATAACTGCCGTGGTTGAGATACTTTGGTTGACGGATGCGGCGGCAAAGCTCCAGCCCGTTAACCCGCGGCATCATCCAGTCGAGAATCGCTACTTCTATCGGGTTATTCTGGAATATTTCCCAGGCTTGTTCCCCGTCCTGGGCTAAATACGGTTTATATCCCCATCCTTTGATATGGCGTTCAAGGATGCGGCCAGAAATCCGGTCATCCTCAGCGACAAGCACGTTTATCGGGGGATTGGCCATTTCAGTGGCCCTTTCTTTTGAATTTATTGACTGTCCTTTCAATAACCCCTAAAAGCTCATCGGCTCGCAAAGGCTTGGAAACATAATCATCCATCCCCGCGGCCAAACATTTTTCTCTATCTCCTTTGAGAGCGTGAGCCGTCATGGCAATAATCGGCAGATGACCCTTGGTGCCTTTCTCTTTCTTCCGGATTTCCCGAGTAGCGGCAAAGCCATCCATCCGGGGCATCTGGACGTCCATCAAGACCAGGTCGAAAACGCCTTTGGCGATGGCTTCCACTGCTTCTAACCCGTCTTTGACCGCGACTACTTCGTGGCCATGGCGTTCGAGAATAAAACAGGCCACCTTTTGGTTGACCAAGTTATCCTCAGCTAAAAGGATACGGTATTTAGTTTTCGCCGGCTCAACTTCTTTTTCCACCTTCAGGCCAGCCACTTCTATGGACTTCTTTTTCCCGAGAACAAAAAGAAGGGAATCCCGAAGCTCAGCTGGCCGGACGGGTTTGGTGACAAAGGCGTTAATTCCGGCTTTTTGCCACAGAGAGATGTCTGTCTTGAAGTCGGGGGCCGCTAACATGACGATGGTTCGCCGCGCCCTATCTTCCTCCTGGCGAAGGAAATCTTGAAGGAAAAAGCTCCCCGTTCCGGGGAGGAAAGAATCAACAATAATAAAATTGAAAGGCGCTCCAAGTTGGAGGCTTCTCTCGATAAGGACGATGGCATCCTCGCCACTTTCGGTTTCTTCTGCCTTAATCCCCCAGGAGGCTAACCAGGCTTTGACACTGTGTCGCGAGGCGGAGTTATCATCAACAATCAGAGCCGTTGTCTCCTTAAGGGCCTCTCGAGCTTCCTTTTCTTCGGTTATTTTTGACTCTTGACCAGAAGCGAGTTTAAGCTTCACTTCCACATGGAATCGACTCCCTGAGCCGACTTCACTTTCCACCCAGATCCTTCCCCCCAAGATAGTTACCAGTTCATGGGTGATAGCCAGCCCTAAGCCGGTTCCTCCAAAGCGCCGGGTCATGGAACCATCGGCTTGGGTAAAGGCCTGAAAAATTAGCTCCTGTTTTTCCTTGGGAATGCCGATACCGGTGTCGGCGATAACAAAATGAAATAGTCCCTGGTCATCTTCTTGTTCTTCTAAGCTGACTCTGATGGTGACTTCTCCCTTTTCAGTAAATTTGACAGCGTTGCTCAGGAGGTTGATTAAAATTTGCCGCAGCCGGGCTGGGTCGCCCTGGACATACTCGGGCAGAGAGGGCGGAAGGTCGCAGACCAGCTCTAATTTCTTTTTGTGGGCCTCATAAGTTAGAGGGGCGACGGCTTCAAAAACCAGGTCGATTAAGCTGAAGGTCGTCTTTTCTAACTCGATCTTTTTTTCTTCGATTTTCGAAAAATCAAGAATATCTTTAATTAAAGAAAGAAGCGACTCGGCCGAATCTTTGATGCCCTTAAGATATTCCTTCTGTTCCGCCGTGAGCTCAGTCTCAAGAAAAAGGTTGACCATCCCCAGAATCCCGTTGAGGGGGGTGCGGATTTCATGGGAGATGTTAGCTAAGAACTCGCCCTTAACTTTCTCTGCTGTTTGAGCCTGATTGCGGGCTTTAACCAGTTCGCTAACGTCGATCAAGTTAATGATTAATCCATCATAGGTATTTTGGTAATAGATCGGCTGAAAACGGACAATTACTTCCAGATTGCACAGGCTGCGCTCCAAAGTTAGGGCTTGGCTTTGAGGGTTATTTTTATACCTGCTGATTAGGGAATCCAGGTCAGTTAATTTGGCTATTGGGTCGAACTGAAAGAGGCTTTGACCAATCACTGTCTCCCTTGTTTGACCTAAGAGTTTCAGAAAGTAATTATTGATCTCGATTATCAGATTATTTTCATCAGCCAAAAGCACGCCTTCCTGCATGCCCTCAATCATGGCTGCAAACCGGGCCATTTCTTTTTGGAGACGCTCTTCGGTTAAACTACGCGAAGTAATGTCGCGGCTTAGACCCCGGTAGCCGCGGAGTTCTCCCCTCTCATTTTTGACCGGAAAAGCGTTGATTAAGAAAAGGGATCTTTCGCCGGTTTTACTCTGGTGCCAGCATTCCAAGTCAACAATCTTTTGGCCTTTCTGACTGGAAGCGTTGAGAAGAGGCTTGATTTTTTCCATTTCCTCAGCAGGAATTAGTTTATAAAAGCTCTGGCCCGTGATTTCCTCTGGGTCATAACCGAGAAGCGGCTTAACTCTGGACGAAGCAAACACATAATGCCAGTCTTTATCTACCTCCCATATCCAGTCGGTGGAAGCCTGGGCTATGTCCAAGAACCTCTCCTCAGCTTCACGGAGCTTGGCCTCGAGGTTCCTAACCGGCCTTTGGTCATGGTAGATAACGAAAATAGCCGCAACCCTATCCTCAATCATAATAGGCGCAGCCAATAACAAGACAGGAATGTTTTCGCCCTGACGACCTTGTCTCCATGTCTCTTGCTCGACCTTTTGTCCTCTCAGAACTAAGCTGGTGATAGCCAGAGAATCTTTCCTTAGCTCCGGAGGCACAACCACTGAGTCGATAAATTCACCTTTCACCTCTTGCTGTTGGTAGCCAAAAGTCCGGGTAAAAGCTTCGTTGACACAGATGATGCGCCCTTGCCCGTCAGCGACAATTATCGGCTCCAGGGCAGCTTCAAAGATTTTTTCATAAAAGGCCGCCTTATCATTTTGGTTTGACCTTTCAGGCTTTTTGTTGAGCTCGCGGAGAATTGCTCCGATGAGGTCAGCGGGAACTCGTTCTTCGCTCATCAAAAATCACCTCTTTTTTTTCGTAAATATAGACAGGTTCAGGATAACGAAGATGAAGAGCAATGGCAAGAGCTCGCTTACAAGCAGCTAACAGAGCTTGAACCGAAGGATGGGCTAAGCGGTCCGTAGAGGCGCCAGCGATAACCAACCTCCAGGGCATGAGACCTCGCCCCGCAAAAAGCGGCTCTAAGTTTACCTTGTCCATTAACCGGCGAGCAATAATTTTCAGCTCAGAAGAGCTTGTTTGCGGCAAAATCACTATTAATTCGCGTCGACCAGACCTCCCTACCTTATCATAGCATCTGATTTTTTCCTTTAGTTGTCTGGCCATTTCTTGGAGCACACTTCTTTCCATTTCTTCTGAAGAGACCAGACTATCGGCAGGGGGAAGGGGATTGACCCTCAACAATAATAATCCTGTGGGATAAAAATTTCTCAACCCCCGGGCTATTTCTTCTTCTAAGAACTCTAAGGTTTTGGTGCGATTCCAGAGTTTAGTTTCAGGGTCAAGGCTAAGCAGCTGACGTTTTTCTTCTTCCAGGCTGAGCATTTTTTCAGCCCTTTTCAGCCGGACCCTAAGCTCGTTAAAACTATAGGGTTTGACTAAATAGTCATCGGCGCCGGCAGTTAAACCGCGGATAATCTCCTCATAACCGTCTGTTCCTGAGAGTAGGATGATATGACGGGGGGGATATTCCTCACCGCTCAGCTCGGCTTTAATTTTCTGGGCTAAGGTTATTCCATCTAAGCCGGGCATCATCCAGTCCAAGATAAGAATCTGAATTGACCGGTCAGCCAAAAGTTTGTCCCAGGCTTCTGAGCCGGAGCGGGCGGTTATTACCTCATAACCCCATTCCCGCAAACATTTCTCTAAGGCCATAAGCGTGATCAAATCGTCGTCAGCTATTAAGAGTCGCATGGTTATTTTCCTTTCCTTATTTAGTCGTTGGAGTATTCATAAATCATTTTTCTAAACTTATTTTAGGTGTAAATTTTCCTCTGTTAATGCCCTTTGTCGATGAAGCAGGGGGTGATATTTTCCTTCATCAGCTCCCCTCAAAAGGGGAGGGGCTTCCCCCCTTTCAGTTAACCGGGGACGATTAAGCCAATGCTGGAGAGCACAATATCATAGGGTAAAACAGGCAGTTTTGATTCAAAATTCGGCCTCTGAGGACAAATTTTCGTGCTGGTGTACAAAATTGGTTGCAATTTGATTTAGAGGGATGAGCCATCGTAAACTCTCCTTTTAAGACTAAAAACTTTAAGAAAGGAGGTTTCCATTTACGATGGCTCAGAGAGATTATAAGGCATTTTTGGAAAAATGGCTAACAAGATTTTTACTGGAGGATGACCCGATAAAGGCGATGTTAGAGTGGTTGTTGGCGGAGCTGATGAAG
>Ga0078972_1001288_pt2 | contig 53850 bp, 49 predicted proteins | sample YelNatPaOPGAMG01_FD_67568 | JGI IMG/M metagenome (GOLD analysis project Ga0078972, IMG submission 67568) | Hot spring thermophilic microbial communities from Obsidian Pool, Yellowstone National Park, USA - OP-RAMG-01 (SPADES assembly) (version 2) | ecosystem: Environmental > Aquatic > Thermal... | reverse complement strand
GGCAACGGCCACCCGGCCACCCACCTCCGGTAATGAAATGCCTTGGCATGAGTAAGGCCTTGCAATCCGGGCGCGGAGACCGCGCCCCTCCGAGGAAATCGCCTTTCGCGTCATCTCCGGGCCTTCCACCGCAAGGCCCTCTTAGTTTGGATAGCCCACCCCGCGGAGGGGCGGGCTCCGCACGCCCGCTAGCGGAGTCTTGCCTCTACCGGGGGATCACCCCATTGGGCCACCAAACGTTCGTTTGCCCCCGATGATTATGTTGTGCTTGGCTTGCTTCCGGCCCGTATTTCCGGGCGCGGAGACCGCGCCCCTCCGAGAAAGGCCCCTTTGGGGTGATGCCGGGGGCCACACCATAAGGCCTCATGCCGTCGGCTAGGCCGCCTTCTTCTGGAACTTTTCTCTCCCGGGCTCATGTGAGTGGCCCCCTTCGTGACGAGGAGGCAAATACAAGGACTGGATAGTCCGTGGAATTTCCGATTAGAATGTTGCATACGTCCCTGAGCTCGAGTTTACGGCCAAGGCCCGGCCTTGGCGGGAGAGTGGCCGGGGAGGAGGGGAGAGAGAAGGATTTGAGATGAAAAGGGCTTTGATTACCGGCATCACAGGGCAGGATGGCTCCTACCTAGCAGAGCTTCTCCTCTCAAAAGGATACGAGGTGCATGGCCTCATCAGGAGGGCAAGCACTTTCAACACCGAGCGAATAGATCATCTTTACCGCGACCCCCACGAGAAAGGGGTGAGGCTTTTCCTCCATTACGGGGACCTCTCCAATTCCGAACAGCTAACCAATCTCGTCTACAACATACAGCCTGACGAGGTCTATCATCTGGGAGCCCAAAGCCATGTCCGAGTGAGTTTCGATATGCCCGAGTACACAGGCGATGTAACGGGCCTCGGCACGACTCGACTCCTCGAGGCCATAAGGAGAAGCGGCATCAAGACAAGGTTTTACCAGGCATCTAGCTCGGAGATGTTCGGGGACGCACCTGCTCCCCAGAACGAATCCACTCCTTTTCGGCCGCGCAGTCCGTATGCGGCCGCAAAGGTCTACGCTTACTGGATGGCCGTGAACTACCGCGATGGATATGGGCTCTGGGTATCCAATGGCATCCTTTTCAATCACGAAAGCCCGAGGCGGGGGGAGACCTTCGTCACTCGCAAGATCACTCGAGCCGTTGCCAACATTCTGGCTGGAAAGCAGAGAAGCCTTTACCTGGGCAATCTAGAGGCTCGGCGGGACTGGGGCTACGCGCCAGAGTACGTGGAGGCCATGTGGCTCATGCTCCAGCAGGACGAGCCCGATGATTACGTGATCGGAACCGGCGAGTCCCACTCGGTGAAAGAGTTTCTCCGAGAGGCATTCTCCTATGTAGGACTCGACTGGCAAGAGCACGTGAAGATAGACCCCCGCTACTTTAGGCCTGTGGAAGTGCAGTTTCTCTTGGCCGATGCCTCCAAGGCCCGGAGGAAGCTGGGCTGGCTTCCGAAGGTGACTTTCAGAGAGCTGGTTCGCATAATGGCCGATGCCGATATCGAAGCAGTGGGTCTTGAGCCTCCGGGTGAGGGAAAGCGCATCCTGCAAGAGAAATTTTCAGGCTGGCACCGATGGGAAGGAGCTGTGACTTCCTGGCTCCAAAATGAGTTTCAGGGGTTCGATCCATGAGTTTCTGGCGCAAGAAGAGGATCCTAGTGACAGGTGGCAGCGGATTCCTGGGTTCATTCGTGGTTGAGAAACTCAGGGAGAAGGGCTGCGAGGAGATCTGGGTTCCCAGGAGCCAGGAGTTCGACTTGCGCCAGGTGGAGTCCATTCGGAGGCTCCTCAATGAGACACGGCCCAATGTGGTCATTCACCTGGCCGCTCGCGTTGGGGGGATAGGGGCCAATCGCGCTCACCCGGCAGAGTTCTTCTACGACAACCTTACAATGGGCGTTCACCTTATGCACGAGTCGTGGAGGGCAGGTGTCGAGAAGTTCGTTGCCATAGGGACTGTTTGCTCTTATCCCAAGTTCACGCCCGTTCCGTTCAAAGAAGAAGACCTCTGGAACGGCTATCCGGAAGAGACCAATGCGCCTTACGGCCTTGCCAAGAAGATGCTCCTGGTGCAGGCGCAGGCCTACAGGAAGCAGTACGGATTCAACGCCATTTACCTGATTCCCGTGAACCTCTACGGGCCGAGGGACAATTTTGACTTGGAAACATCCCACGTCATTCCGGCCCTGATTCGCAAGTGCTTGGAGGCGAAAGAAAGGGGCCAAAGGCAAGTAGAGGTATGGGGCACTGGCTCGGCGACCAGGGAGTTCCTGTACGTTGAGGATGCAGCCGAGGGTATCCTCCTTGCCACGGAGATATACGATGGTGCAGAGCCAGTGAACTTGGGCTCGGGCCATGAGATAAGCATAAAGGAGCTCGTCTCCCTCATTGCCAGACTGACAGAGTTTTCGGGAGAAATAGTATGGGATGTGACCAAGCCCGACGGCCAGCCACGCCGCTGCCTCGATACAGGCCGAGCTGAGAAGTACCTGGGATTCAAGGCGAAGGTCTCTCTGGAAGAGGGACTGCGAAGGACAATCGATTGGTATAAGGAGAAAAGAAGGGCTCTCGCCCTCCCAGGGCTATGCCCCTAGTTTTGGTTTGGGAGGGGATCTGTGGGGAATTGGTATCCTGTTTCCGTTTGTATCCAGGGCGTAGCTTCCCTCAACTACCTTCCATCTTCCCACGGATCTGCCCGATTTCTCCAGCTTGACTATGGCCACTGCTGTGGTCTTGGGACCCTGGGCGAGGAAATAGAAGGAGCCTTTCCAGCGTTCCGACGATCCCTCCACGCTCCTCCAGAAGAAAAACGGTATGGGACCCCACTTGAGCTTTCCTCCCAAGATATTGGCTAGTCTGTCCTCCTCGAGGAGAAAAGCCCTCGATTCCTCTAGGGCTTGGGGAACCTGCATCTCCTGGAGAAAAGGGATCATGACGAGGAAGAGTAGAACCACAGCCGTGGACAGAAGCCTGAGCCAAGGGAAAGAGAAGGCAGGGACAGGCCTCTCCCCTTGCTTGGGCACCGAGACCTTCTCCAGAGGATTTCCGCACCACTTGCAGTAAGGTGCGGGATCCTGACTCTGATTGCACCTGGGGCATGTCACCTGCCCAGAGGCTGCCGAGATGAGCCTCCTCTGGAGTTTCGCCTTCAATGTCTCGGTCAGGTCAGCCCCGCATCTCTGACACTTGGGCTTGCGGAGCATCTTCATCATGGTCCACTGGGTCAGGCGATACGTAGCCCCGCAGACCGGGCAGGATATCTGCTCCTGGCTTCTTTTATCCACTGGCATGGCGAGGCTCCTTTTCCTTCTCACCAAAGGCGGACAGCGTTGAAAGCCGGAAAACCTCTCTCTATTATCTTGGATGCGGCCCGAGCTATGTCGTAGGGGACGAACCGTACCTCCAGAGTCCCAACATCAGGATCCCAGATCACATATTTCGCCCTGTTATCCCCGTCCCTCGGCTGGCCTACACTTCCCACGTTCACTATGTACTTCCATCCGGCCCTAAGGTTGTGCTCCCCTGGTCCCAAGGGGTAAAAGCTAACGTCCTTTCCGTCCCAACCTATCACCTCGAGCTGGTGCGTGTGCCCCACAAAACAGAGTTCTTGTTCCAGTTCCGTGAGAAGCCTTCTCAACTCCCCCTTTCCTAGCTCGAAAAGGTAAGTCGTCACAGAATCGGGAGGGGCTCCGTGGACCAAGAGGGCCCTCTCCCAGACCATCGTGGTCCGGAGGGAGGCTATGTACTCCATTGTGCTCTCCGAGATGAGCCTTCTTGTTATGAGCAGGGACTGCTGAGTGGGGGGATTGAACCAGCTCAACAAAGAGGGATCCAAAAGGGCTAGTTCGTGATTTCCCAGAATCGAGGGGATCTCCCTCCTCCTGATCTCCTCTACCACGAGTTCCGGGTCGGCTCCGTAGCCCACCGCATCTCCCAGACAGAGGATCTTCCCTATCCCCTGGGCTTCCACATCCCGGAGCACAGCCTCGAAGGCCTCCCAGTTCCCATGGATGTCGGAGATGATGGCTATGCGCATGGAAAGATTTTAGCAAACTCCTTGCCTCCTCCGAAAGAAGGCTCACCCCATCGAGAACATGGTCTCCTTGTGCCAGAAGAAGGCCTGTGGTACAAATTCTAAATTATGCGCGCCCTCAATGAAAGGAGGAGAGCCGGCACCAAGGCCCCAAAGAGAGACCGAGGAGGTCCGTTCCTCCAAGCGGCAATCTGTGCATTTCTTGTGACCCTGTTCTCCTTGCAAGGGGGAGAGACTCTTGGCAAAGAAGCCTCGTCCCAGCCATCACAGATAGTGCACATCTCTGGAAGAGTGGTGGACCCTCATCTCGAGCCCGTGAAAGAGGCCAGGATAAGTGTCCGACTCGACGGCCAGGGCCAAGAGCTCGTCTCAGGTGGGAAGAGATCCCCTCAGGTGTCATCTGATTGCAAGGGATGGTATCTGGCGGAGTTTTCTCCCTCCTCTCCCATCCAAGAAGGAAGTAAGCTGGAGCTGGAAGTGACAAAGCCAGGGTTCATGAGTGTTGTGGTCTCCCTAGAAGGGGGGGATTTGGCCCAGAGAGGGGAACACTTTTACTTCACGAAACACATCTCTTTACCGAGAAAGCTAGGGCCGGGAACTCTCATCTCATCAGGTGTTTTCCTGGTTGTGTACCTTCTCATGGCCTTCGAGCTCGTGCACAGGACAGTTGCTGCGATGGCTGGAGCAGTTTTTCTTCTCCTTGTGAGCTCCACAGTGGGTATATTTCTCCCAGATTACCGGATAATATCTTTTTCCGCTCTCTCTCAGGCAGTGGATCTCAACGTGATAGCCCTGATCCTGGGAGCGATGCTTGCTGTAGGAGCCATGAAAGGGACTGGCATATTCGACTGGATAGTGGCCAAATGCTTTCTGGTTGGGAGGTTCAGGATCCAGACCCTCTCGGCCTTATTGGTCTTGACCACCGCAGCCATCTCGGCATTTGTGGACAATGTCGCAGCAATAATCGTTCTCGCGCCCATGAGCATCAAGTTTGCCCAGGCCCTCAAAGTGAATCCCGTCAAACTCCTGATCCCGCAGGTGCTGGCCTCCAATCTTGGAGGCACAGCCACCCTCATAGGAGATACCACCAACGTGATGATAGGATCGGCAAGTGGCCTCAGTTTCGTGGATTTTCTGGAAAACCTGGGCCCCCTTTGCGGATTGGCTCTGGTGGCACTTTTGGGGATGACGGCCCTGGCAAACAGAGAGAGAATACCCACCGAAAGCCATGAATCTCTGGAAGAGGAGCTTCGTGCCGCGAGGATAAAGGACAGGCGCTTCCTGATCTTTGGACTCCTAGTCGGCTCATTGGCAGTGGCCCTTCTTCTGGTCCATGGGTCTTGGGGAATGGAGCCGTGCGTTCCGGTTTTGGGAGGGGGAGCAGCCCTCTTCATCTATGGAGTGCTGACGAGAAGACTGAGAATGCTCGAGTTCCTGGAAAGGGAAGTGGAGTGGCCCCTCTTGTTGTTCCTCTTTTTCCTCTTTTGGATGGTGGCTGCACTCGAGGAGAGTGGAGCCCTTTTTCTTGTCTCCGAGGCCTTCGTAGCTCTATCCCACTGGGATCCTTCTGTCGCCATATCGCTCCTCCTTTGGGGAAGTGCTCTGATGGCAGCCTTTGTGGACAACCTTCCCCTCACTGCAGCTATGTTGCCAGTCGTCTCCCACCTGAGCCACGCATTGCCCGAGGTGAATCTCCAAGGTTTCTGGTGGGCCCTCGCCTTGGGCGTCTCCCTCGGGGGAAACGGGACAGTTGTGGGTGGATCGGCCAACATGGTGGCCATGGGAATGGCTAACTCAGCTGGATATCCAGTGAGCTTCGCCCATTTTCTGAGACTTGGTTTTCCTTACATGATCCTTTCAGTGGCAATCAGCAATGCGTGGCTTCTCGCTTTCTACAAATGAGCCGATGGGAAGCTCCCAACGGGCCTTCCCGGGGATCCGGATGAACAGACTTCAGAGGAGGGATGCCATGGAGGTGAGAATATTCACCACGCCCACTTGACCTTGGTGCAAGAAGGCGAAAGAGTTTCTTTCGCAGGCGGGAGTCCCATTCACCGAGCTGGATGTGACCAGGGATCCCAATGCATTGGAGGAGCTAGTGAGGGTCTCGGGGGTGAGGAGCGTTCCAGTTGTGACCTGTGGGAATGACGTGCTTGTGGGTTACGATCCTGCGAGGCTGCAGTCCATTGTGAATTGCGCGAGGCAGCATTCGGAGGTGGAAAGCTGAGGAGGAGTTCCCCTTGTGGGGGTGAGATGGGAATGGAAGCGCCTCATTACAGTGCGGTGATACCTGTTTTCAACGAGGAGGGGAACATAGAGCCCTTGGCCAGGGGCATAAAAGAGACCCTGGAGCCCAGGGGGGTTCCCTTCGAGATAATCTTCGTGGATGACGGAAGCCACGATGGCACATTGGAGATCCTGAGAAGGCTCCATATGGAGGATCCCCGGGTAAGGTACATTCGTCTCGATACCAATTGCGGGCAATCTACAGCGCTCTGGGCCGGCCTCAGGGAAGCCAGAGGAAAGGTTATAATAACCATGGACGGCGACCTCCAGAACGACCCTCACGACATACCCCTTCTCCTGGACAAGATCGGACCATTCGACGTCGCAACGGGCTGGAGGAAGGAGAGGAGGGACCCCTGGCTCAAGAGGGTTTCCACCAAGATCGCCAATTGGGTGCGGGATCTTGTAACCATGGAGCAGATTCGCGACACGGCCTGCGGATTCAAGGCATTCAAAAGGGAGTGTCTCGAGGCCATCATACCCTTCGACGGGCTACACCGTTTTCTCCCCACCCTGTTCAGGATGAGAGGATTCAGGGTGTGCGAGGTTCCAGTTCCCCACTATCCGAGGAGGTACGGCAGGTCCAAGTACAATATCCGAAACAGGCTCCTTCGGGGAATAATGGACATGTGGGGGGTTCGTTGGCTCAAGAAAAGAAGGATAAGCTACGAAGTAGAGGAGAGGTCGGGGTGTCATGAAGATTGCCTCTGAGCTTTCCAATCCGTGGGTCATAGTGGGGCTTTCCGGACAATTCCTTTTCTCTCTCAGGTTTCTGGTTCAGTGGATAGTGTCCGAGAGAAGGAAGGAGAGCGTCATACCCGTTGCCTTCTGGTACCTGAGCCTGGGAGGGAGCCTGATTCTCCTGGCCTATGCCATCTACAGGCAGGATCTCGTCTTCATCCTGGGGCAATCCACTGGCTCCTTCATCTATATGAGAAACCTGATGCTCATATATCGAAAGAGAAAGGCTCAGGGGGCCTGATACCCTCAAATGAGGGAGATGACCTTCTCCACCACCTCCATCGGGGTCCTACCCAAAATTCTGATCATGGGTTCCTTGCCCACTTCTCCCATATCGTAGATGGCATCGGGCACCCTTCCCAGAGAGGAAATGGCCTTATGGGTTCCCCACTCCAGAGTGGACCCCTCCATCTCCTTCACATCTTGTGGCTCCTCCTTCCTGTCGAAACTTGCGAGGAGGAATCCCGCCCTCCTGCAAGCCTCCAGGACGTCCTCTCCGAATCTTATGTTCATGGCCGAACGCATACCCGGGTCGTGGCGCATGGCTGCCAGGATCACCTTGGCTATGTGGTTCGAGGCACCGAAGGCGGGATCCTTGCACGCCATGACCTTTTTCCCTATCTGGGTTATCCTCCCGGGGAAGGCCGCCACATCCCCTTTGTCCACAGCACCTGGAAGGGCGTAGCCCAGGTTGGATCTCACCTCAGGGATCAGCTCCCCCAATGGAGCTCCCTCGAGTCTCTCCATGGCCAACCTCAGGTCCTCCAGAACTGCCTCCCTTTCCTTCCATCTCTGGACCTCCACATAGGGGTTTGTGGGCCCGGATCCTTTTCCCAAAGGAAGGGAAGAGAGAATGGCCCTTGTGACAAATTCCTTTGCCATGGTGAAGGCTGAGACAACGTCATTACCCTGAGCCAGAAACGTCGCCAAGGCAGCGGAGAAAACGCATCCAGTTCCATGAGTATTGCCAGTGTGGATCCTCCTCGCCCTCTTCCAGTAGGTAGATCTTCCATCGAAGAGGAGATCCAGGGCATCCCCCTCCAAATGCCCGCCTTTTATCACCACGTTCTTGGCTCCCATGGCGTGAATGGCCCGGGCGGCCTCCTCCATCCCTTTGGGCCCCTCGATATCCAGTCCCGTCAGAGCTGATGCTTCGGGGATATTGGGGGTCACCACCAAGGCCAGGGGAATGAGCTCTCTCTTGACCACCTCCAAGGAGTCCTCGGTGAGGAGCCTGTCCCCACTCTTGGCGACCATCACTGGATCCACAACCAAGGTCTCTATGTTATGATCCCTGATCCCTCTGGCTACCACCTCCACTATCTCCGGGGTCGCGAGCATCCCTGTCTTGGCAGCATCTGCTCCTATGTCGGTCAAAACACAGTCCATCTGGCTTCGGACGAACTCTGGCGATACCACCTCCACCCCCCTCACTTCCAGGGTGTTCTGGGCGGTCAGGGCAGTGATAACACTCATCCCATAAGCCCCAAGCACTGTTATTACCTTGAGGTCAGCCTGCACCCCGGCTCCTCCCCCCGAATCCGAACCAGCTATGGTGAGAACCCTCTTCATCTTCCCATCTCTCCCCTTCTTTCCAGTATTAACTTCGCCACCTTCTGTCCCGAGAGGAGCATCCCCCCGAAGATGGGCCCCATCCTGAAAGATCCGAAAACTGCATTGGCGCACATCCCGGCAACGTAAAGCCCGGGGAAGACCTCTTTGGTGTTATCCAGGGTCGTCCTTTCAGCGATCTCTGCCCACATGCACCTCTCTCCCTGGATCCGACCATCGGGGGTGAAGAGCTCCGCTCCCACCTTTCTTTCCACCACCCTCACCACTTGTGCCTCGTGGCCTGTGGCATCCACAACGAAACGAGCATGGAGGGCAAGGGGATCCACGTGCAGACCCCCCATCTCGACGGCCGTCCAGTTGATCACCAGTCCACACACCCTTTTTTCTCTCACTATGACATCCTCGGCGCTCATGAGGTTGAAGATCTTGGCCCCCGCGCCCATTGCTTTGGAACAAATGGTAGTCACAGCCTCGACGGAATCCGCTGTGAAATAATTTTCCTGGAACTTCTCTGTCTTGACACCGAATTTCTCCAGGACGCCCCTGGCCTCCTCCTGGACCACTATCTCGTTGAACATCATTCCGCCGCCCCACATACCCCCTCCAACGCTGAGCCTCCGCTCGAAAACAGCGACCTTGAGGCCTGCTGCAGCGAGATCGTGGGCAGCCACAAGACCCGATGGCCCGGCTCCAACTATAGCCACATCCAGGTCAAGGCAGGATTCGAGCTTCCTCATAAACCGCTCCAAGATGGCCCTCGTTATGATCCTCTCGTCCAACTCTCTTCCCATGGTCTCCTCCATTGTCAGTGGATTCCTCATAGCTCCAAAACGAGATCGAAGAACTGAACCAAGATATCCACCTGCTCCCTCTCTCTCGAGGAGATGGGACCTTGAGGGAGCTTTGTCCCCCTATACGCGTTTGCAACAACTGTCTGGAACTTCCTGAGAAAACAGATCAACTGGTTCGCATCTCCAGCATGGAGATAGAGGCTCACGTCATTGACAAACAGAATATCCCTCGCCTCGGGGGGCCGCTCCAAGATCCCCTCTATGGCTCGCAGGTTCTCCTGGGCGATCGAGATTGCCTCCTCGGGTCTTTTTGCCATAAGCCTAGGGGGAAGAATCCTCGGCCTCAAGTAAAGGACGCCCCTGGCCTCAGGTACCCTGAGGAAACCTCCAACCCCCGCCAAGTCCTTCTCGAGCATTACATCCGGGGGGATCTCAGGAGCCAGGTCCAGGGCCATTATCCTCTCGCCCAGTCCCGCCTCGCACATGGCCTCCATAATCCTGCTCGTGACAGCAGTCTTTCCTGTATTGATATCTCCGAGTATCAAGGTGCGCCTCTCTAGGTACGCACCTGGGTCGAAGGAGATCTTGTCTGGGCCTTTCTCCCTCATGTGATCAAGACCAAGCCCACGAGACTCGCGCAGGGGACATCCTCCTTTCTAGAACGGTGCCCTATGGGAACCATGGGCCATCCCACTTTTTCGACTATGGCGAAGACATCGAATCCACACGCCTCCATTGCAGGCCTGGCCTTGAGGGAATGAGCACAGGGCTCGCCTCTCAGTGCGGAACATGGCCTCGATGGGAGGCACAGGGAGCACTCCCCAGCACCGAAACCCATGGCAAGGGGGAAGCCCATGTAGAAGGCCCTCGCCTCCAATTCTGCGAGGATCTCCTTGTGTCTGAGCTCCGTGGGAAGATGGGTCGACCTCCAGTCAGGGCCCACAAAGTCCTCGACCCTGGCCTCGAGTTGGAAAAGAAGCGCAAAGGAATACTCCTGGATTATCTTCCTTGTGACTTCAGGGGTCAAAGGATTATGAGGTGGACACATGAGGCTACTCCCAAAGAATCTACACAAGGGCACGTAACATTTGGCCCTCGCTGCCTCCCTCACCACTAGAAGATCCGTCCCCACAATCCGGACTCTCGAGCACCCAAGGGCCATAGCCTCTCTGCACAAGATTTGGAGCTTACTTTCGAGGGAATGTGTTTCCATCCTCTTGCTTCCCCTCAGGTGGCTTCTCCCAAATAAGCAACGACAAAGGTCAGAACAATCCATCCCACCACCAACCCGTACTCCCACAAGGTTATTCTCCTTGGAGGCCTTCTCCTCTCAACCTTCCTCACAAATCCCCTCGCCTCCAATGCCACGGCCAAGTCCTCGGAGAGCTGAAAGCACTGGACGAGAAAGGGAACCGCAAGGGCCATCAAATTTGGGATGTTTCTCAACCTGGGCCTCAAATCTATTCCCCTCGAACGCTGAGCATCCACGATGGACTTGAGCTTCCTTCCCAGAAGGGAGACATATCTCATGGCAGTTGCGAGGATGAAGCAGAAACTCCAAGGAACTCCCAATCCCTTCAAGGCCTGGGCTAGCTCTTCCACGGTGAGACTCTGGAAGAGAAGAAAAGAGACCAGAAAGAGCGCCATGAACCTGAGGCCCATCTCCATTGCATCTTGCCAGGAAAAGCTCACCCATCCAACCAAAACCACCACAGCTACCATGGGGCCCGATATCCTGAGATAAGACAAAAGCTCCCTTGCCCGAGAAAGGACCAGGAGGCCTCCCAAAAGCGCGCCCAGCTCCACTGCCAGAAGCCATCTCCTCTGGGTCAAGAGAACCATTACCACTGTCAGAATTCCCAGGATCACCCTTATCCTAGGATCCACCTTTTTCAAAGCAATACCTCGGATACCACTTTTCCGGCTCTCATTTCCAAGATCCTGTCCGCAACTGCCATTGCAAAACCCATGTCGTGGGTGACCACGACCGTCGTCTGCCCCCTCTGTGCCAGATCATCCAAGGTCCTGGCTAGGGCCATTCGAGCCCGGCCATCCTGACCAGAAGTGGGCTCGTCCAAAACCAGAATCTCTGGTTCCATGGCGAGGATGGAGGCTATGGCAACCCTTCTCTTCTCACCCTCGCTCAACTTAAAAGGAGATCTCCCCAGGAGATCCCGGATACCCATTGTCTCGCAGATCTCCTCGAGTCTGCTCTCCGTGCACCTTTTCTTTGCCTGCGGAGAGGCGAGAATCTCCTCCTCTACCTTGAGCCTGAAGAACTGGTCGTTGGGATTCTGGAAAACGAGGCCCACTTTCCCGCTCATCTCAGAGGGATCCCTCCGCCCCACTCTCTCTCCCATGACATACACTTCTCCTTCAGTGGGTCTCAGAAGACCATTGAAATGGCGGATGAGGGTCGTCTTGCCAGCGCCATTGGGTCCCAGGATTGCTAGGGTCTCCCCTCGCCTCACCTTCACATCTACCCCTTTTAAGAGCAAAAGACCGTCTCTTCTGTGGTAGAGCCCTCTTCCCTCCAAAACCGTCTCCTCGTCTCTTTTCCCCCTGCGTTTTCTTTCCCCGTACACAGGGATCAAGCCTCTTTTCACGAGCTCTTCCCCCGCTCCAGCCGCAGGTCCGTCGTAGACCTTGTGGCCACAATCGAGCAAGACGCATCTACTGACGTCTTCTATCAGACCCTGGACTCTGTGCTCCATCACAAGAAGGGTCCTCCCCTGGGAGTTGAGCTCCCTGAGAACCCCTCTCACCCTCTTTGCCGATTCCTCGTCGAGGTGGGCGAGGGGCTCGTCCACAATGAGGAGCCTGCAGGGCATGGAGGCAATGGAAGCCAGAGCCACCAACTTCTTCTCGCCTCCAGAGAGTTCCTGGGGGCTTCTCTCCATGAGGTGGCCTATCCCTAGCGAATGGGCCATCGCCGATACCCTACTTTGAATCTCCTCTTCGTTCATTCCCAGGCCCTGGAGCCCAAAGGTCATCTCATCGGCCACAGAAGGATTGAAAAGCTGTGCATCCACATTCTGGATCACAAGACCCACATGGGGCAGAAGCTCCGACGGGCCCCGAAGGGAAATATCCACTCCAGCCACCGTGGCCTTACCTTCCAGATTTCCACCCAAAAGGTGAGGGATCAGACCGGCCACTATGTAGGCCAGTGTGGTCTTGCCTGAGCCGCTCCCTCCGCAGAGAAGCACGTAATCGCCTTCCTGGATCTGGAGATCAACCTTCTCGAGGGCCTTTCTTCCCCCACTTCCTGGAAAGGCGTAGCTTACGGATTCGAGATTCACTAAGGATTCCATATACCTGCCTTCCTCAGTATCTGAAGGACCAGGACCCCCAATATCGCTCCCAGGATACTGCTGGATGCGAACGCTCCCATGAGGACGGATGCGGCCATGGTCTTCTTCATGATCATGGGGGCCACTATCCAGAGGCTGACCAGTGCACCCAGAAGGCCCGTGCCTATTACCTCTCCCACGGCAGCCCCATAGATGCTCTTGAAAGCTCTGTACGCCATCCCCGCGAGGAAGGCGCCTATCATCCCCCCTGGAAATGCCAGGGGAGTGCCGACCCCGAGTATGTTCCTTATTATGGCTGCGGCGGTCGCGACCCCTAAGGCGTACCATGGGCCCACCATGACAGCCCCGATGACATTTATCATGTGTTGGGCCGGAAACAGTTTTATGAACCCAACGGGTATGAATATGGGTGAGAGAGCAACAGCCATGGCAACCAGAATCACGGCCCTCGCGATTTTCTTCGTCTCCATCATTCATCCTCCTTGCCGGACAGGGGCTCTTCCTCCTCGACCCCCAGAATCAAGCGCAAGACCAAGTTGGCCTGGTGGTGCGCAGCGATTCCCACCCTCGGGGCCATGAGCCCTTGTCCTGGCCTGGCTGCCGAAAGCTGATCCCCCACTATGTAAAGGTTGGGTGATATCTTCTCTGTTCGAATGGTATTGCTCGGCCCATAGCCCGCAAGACCTGAAGCGGCCACAATCACGTGCCCTGGCATCCTCTCCAGCACAGTGGTTATGATCATCTCCTTCATCTCCGCCTTGTCGAATGCTTCGACAATTATGGGTGTGGAGGCGAATATCCGGGGAATGTTCTCCCTGTCAAGAACGACCTCGTGTCCTTCCACCTGGACGTATGGGTTGATCCTTGCCAGGTTCTCCTTCATTGCTTCCACCTTGGACATACCTATCTGTTCCACGAAATACTGCTGCCTGTTGAGATTGCTCGGCTCAACCACATCGAAATCAGCTATGACGAGCACCCCTATGCCCACCCTCGCGAGCGCGACTGCCACCGAAGATCCGAGGCCTCCCAGGCCAGCAATCCCCACCCTGGCAGCCTTCACCTTTTGGTGAACCCCTGGGGTGTGTCTGGCCATCATGAGGGCCTCCAGCTCCTCAGGAGGGGGGACCTCTCCCCTCTTTATCAGGACCACCTCGTCCCCATCCTTGAGGGTGACATCGCCTGACTGGGGGAACCCATTGTGGATCACCACATCAGCATCGGGTTTGAAGGCATCCCTGAGAGCGTGAAGGGTGATGGACTCTCCCACTTCCACATCCCTCTCGTTCAATTTGATCCTCATCCTCCCCTCCAGCCTCGGTGGATATGGAGAAACCAAAAACTTTGAGGCCGCCTCCCAGAAGAAGGGAAGCGGCCTCCCGAGACCCTCCTCGCACCCAGTGAGAGAAGTGCAAGGGTACTCTTCAGCCCGGCGTCGCTTCCCTACGCTGGTATTACCCAGATCAGGTTCAAAGGGTTGCCGCGCCCATAAAGCGCGACTCTCAGTGAACCACCCCTAGCGACAGGAAAATTCCATCATGGCGGTAGAGTTTTGTCAAGGCCAACTGGGATGTGTCGTGAGAAAAGGGTATCATAGTCACGGGAATGAAAGATCTCGCAGGCAGGAGGAGTTTCCAGGTGAGGATCGAGTGTTTGGTGGCAGAAGGATGTGCTTCCCTCGCGTCCCTGGAGAGGAATATCCGAAAGGCTCTCGAGGAAGAGGGCATGGAGGCCGAGATCACAGTGAAGGTCCTCGGGGAAGAGGAAGCGAGGAGGATGGGAGTTCCAGGTTCTCCCACAGTCCTCATAGATGGAGAGGATCTCGAAGGAGTGAGACCTCTAGAAGGGACCATCTCTTGAAGGGCTTACAGGGACGAGGCAGGGTGCCTCGTGAACATTCCCCCAGTAAGCTTGATAAGGAAAGCTCTGAGAAAGGCTCTTTGAGCCTCTTCGCTCGAAAAAGAGGCCCCCTGGGGCCTTGTGGGAAACTCGCCCGAGGGGTCCTTGTGAATCCGAGGGCAAAGGCCGAAAGATGACCTCTCGGTGATCGTCTCCCCAGGCAGACCAGCTCCAATGACATGGGTTTTGCCTGAGAGGCCCACTGCTTCTACATTCCGTGAAGGGAGTCCATTCCGTGTTGACAAAGAGGAACTCCCTTGGGAGAATCTCGAGAAAAGATGATCCCCTATCCCGAAATATCCCCTGTGATCTTCTCCATAGGTCCCTTCCAGCTCAGGTGGTACGGGACCATGTACCTCCTCGGTTTCGCTGTGGGGTACCTCGTGATGAGGAAGCTCACGGGGAAAAGGGAGGGGAAGTTCAAAGGAGATGTCCTCCTCGATTTCCTGGGATATGTGGCCCTGGGGCTTGTTGTTGGAGGGAGGCTGGGATATGTCCTCTTTTACAACCTCGATTATTATCTCCAAAGGCCCTGGGAGATCGTCGCCCTGTGGAAGGGAGGCCTTTCCTTTCACGGTGGCTTCGTGGGGGTCATCCTCACGGGAATATGGTTTTCGAGACGAAGAGGCATTCCATTTTACGAGATGGCCGATACGGCCATAATCCCCCTTCCCATAGGGCTCGGGCTGGGCCGTATCGGAAACTTCATAAACGGTGAGCTTTTCGGAAGACCGACCCAGGTTCCTTGGTGCATGGTCTTCCCCAATGGAGGCCCCCAGTGCAGGCATCCATCCCAGCTTTACGAGGCCTTGCTAGAGGGCCTCGTGCTCTTCCTGGTTATGTGGACTGTGGGAAAAAGATCCAAACAGCCCGGTGTACCTTTCTGGACCTTCGTGGCCCTTTACGGGGTTGCGAGGTTCTTGGTGGAGTTCACGAGGGAACCGGATCCCCAGCTGGGACTGATTCTCGGGCCCTTCTCCATGGGACAGGTCCTGAGCATGCCAATGATCTTCCTGGGCGCAGCCATGCTCTGGACCTTGAAAAGGAAGGTCGCTGTACCACGACCATGACCCCCTCCCTTGACACGCTCTCGTAAGATCTTCATATTATTGGACGCACCGCCCTCGCTCGGCACTTATCGGAAAGTCAAAGACGGGCCTTCCATTGTTTCCAAAGAGGGCAATAGAAGACGGCGTGATGCGATCACGCTTTGTGCTTTTCAAGGCCCGGGACGAGGAGGAAGAAGATGATAGAGGTTGATGGGGTAACCAAGTACTACGGGCCTTTTCCCGCCATAAAGGATGTGAGCTTCCGGGTGGAAAAGGGGGAGATAGTCGGTTTTCTGGGCCCAAACGGGGCTGGGAAGACGACCACCATGAAAATCCTCACCTGCTTTCATCCTCCTACCTTCGGGAAGGCCAAGGTGGCGGGCTTCGATGTAGTGGAGGATTCCCTGGAAGTGAGAAAGAGGGTGGGATATCTCCCGGAGACCGTTCCCCTCTATACTGACCAGACGGTGAGATCGTACCTGAATTTCATAGCCGAGGTTAGGGGGCTGGACAGGTCCCAGAGGAAGAAGCGGGTTGGCGAGGTCATGGAGGAGTGCGGACTCGAGGAGGTCAGGGAGAAGCTCATAGGGAAGTTATCCAAAGGATACAGGCAGAGGGTCGGAATAGCCCAGGCACTCATACACAAGCCCGAAGTCCTCATCCTGGATGAGCCAACCATAGGGTTGGATCCCCGTCAGATCATAGAGATCAGGCACCTCATCAGGGGCCTAGCTGGTGAGAGGACCGTGATAGTGAGCACCCACATCCTCCCAGAGGTCAGCATGGTGTGCAACAGGGCCCTCATCATAAATCAAGGGAGAATAGTTGCGGCCGACACCCCCGAGAACCTGACAGCCAGGCTCCAGAAGGGGATGAGGATCCACATCCAAGTGAGAGACAGCGACCCTAGAGAGGTTCAGAGGGTTTTGGAGTCCACCGAAGGTGTGAGCAGGGCGTATGTGGACAAGGAGATATCCCAAGGGGTCCACCGCTACGTGGTCGAGTCCAGTGACAGGACAGACATAAGGGGAAAGTTGGCCCGCAAGGTAGTGGAGAGGGGATGGGATCTCCTGGAACTTCACTCGGTGGAGATGAGCTTGGAGGACATCTTCCTCCAGTTGGTCACGGAGGAGCCCGTAGAGACGGAAACACTCTCGTGAAAACTCGAATCGTTCGAGCACGAAAATGGAGGCTCAGATGAGGTGGGTTGCGATTTACAAAAAGGAACTGAGGTCCTATTTCGCCTCTCCTTTGGCTTACGTAATAGCCTTTGTTTTCATAGCGATAGTCGGGGTGTGGTGGTTCTTCTGGGATTTTCAAAGATTTGTCATCATAAGCATGCAGGCCGCCCAAAATCCATACTACGCCGAGGCTCTCAATGTGAACGAGATAGTCATAAGGAACCTGTTCGGCAATCTGGCTTTGGTGATGCTTTTTGGTCTGCCCCTTCTGACCATGAGGCTCTTTGCAGAGGAGAAGAAGACAGGGACCTATGAGCTCCTTTTCACTCTTCCTCTGAGGGACTGGGAGACCCTCTTGGGCAAGTTCCTGGCCTGTTGGACAGTCTTTCTCCTCATGCTTCTCCTCACGGCTGTGTATCCCGTTACCATGGCCCTCCTCACCAATCCAGAACCCATACCGATACTGGTCGGCTATCTGGGGATAACGCTCCTTGGTGGGGCCTTCATATCTTTCGGGATCTTCATCTCCTCCCTCACCGAGAACCAGATAATAGCCGCATTCGGCACATATGGGCTTTTGCTGGTGCTTCTGGCAATGGGATGGTCGAGTAGTTTCGTAGGACCCTCTGTGGCTGAGGTCCTCAAGGATCTCAACATCTTCAATCATCTTCAGAGCTTTCTCAAAGGGGTCATAGACACGAGGGATGTGGTCTTCTATGTGCTCTTCTCATATTTCTTCCTGTTTTTGACGCTTCGTTCGCTGGAATCCAGGAGATGGCGGGGGTGATGGGATGGAAGCATGGTTTTCGAGGCGCTCCGCTCGCTACGGGATAAATACGGGGGTTCTCATCTTGGTAGTGCTGGGCATTCTCGTCGTGGTGGAGCTCTTTTCCAAGGAGAGGCTCCACGTTCAGTGGGACACGACAAAGAACCGGCGCTACAGTCTTGCCCCCCAGACCAAGAAGGTCCTGGAAGGCTTGAAGGAACCCATCAAGATATACGCCTTCTACCAGGAGGCCGATCCATCCAGGGTCTCTGCTGAGGACCTCCTTAACCTCTACAAGATCGCCTCTGGGAAAAAGATAGAATGGGAGTTCGTTGACCCCGACCGCTATCCCATGAAGGCTCAGCATTACAAGGTGAACACTTACAATTCCCTGGTCCTTGAGAGGGGAGAGAGGTTCGAGAAGGTGTACCTCGCGGAGGAGGAGAAGATCACAAATGCCCTGATAAAGCTCACCAGGGACAGGAAGAAGGTGGTCTACTTTCTCCAGGGACACGGGGAGCATGGTCTCGAAAGTGTCCAGAAGGATGGATACAGCGAGGCCAGGAAGGCAATGGAGAATGAGAACTATGAGGTGAAGCCTCTCCTTCTGGCAAGGGAGGCGAGGGTGCCGGAGGATGCGTCGGTTGTGATCGTGGCAGGGCCCCAGAAGGAGCTCCAGGAGCAGGAGTGGGAGGCCCTCAAGAGCTATGTGGAGGGTGGAGGAAAGCTCATGATGCTCCTCGATCCCCAGGGGCCTTCAGGGGCCACGGATTTTCTCTCCAACTATGGGATCGTTCTGGACAACGACATCATAGTGGACCGAGCGAGCAGGCTTCTCGGAGGCGACTATCTGGTCCCTCCCATAGTGGAGTACGAGCCCCATTCCATAACCAGGGACTTTCGTCAGAGCCCTTACTTGGTTTACTTGCCCATGGCAAGATCCGTCAGGGTCGCGGAGAAGATGCCCGAGGGGGTGAGTGCCGAGGTCCTGGCTAGGACGGGCCCTGGAAGCTGGGGGGAGAAGGACATCGAGAGGCTGAGGAGGGGGGAGGCTGAGCTAAACCCCGAGGACATTCATGGTCCAGTGCCAGTTGCAGCGGTCGCCACCATCAGGACCAAGGATCTCAACAAGAACGGAAGGATCTTGGTCATAGGAGATTCGGATTTCGTCTCCAATGGTGCCATAGACCCCAATCGCTCGGGCAACCAGGATTTCTTCCTCAACGGGCTCAACTGGCTGGCAGAGGAGGAGGAGCTTGTCTCCATAAGGCCCAAGACTGCACCGAGCAGACCGGTAATGCTGAAACCAGGCCAATGGACCATGATCTTCCTGATAGTGGTCGTGGCATTTCCCATCGCCATCCTGAGCACGGGGGTGGCCGTGGCCTGGAGCAGGAGGAGGAAAAAGTGAGCTGGAAGAGGACAGCGCTTGTGGCTCTCGTATTTGTCCTCCTTGTGGCAGTGTACATTTGGGATCACCAGCGCGTGGAGAGGAGGAAATCTCAGGAAGAGGAGGAGAAGAGGATATTTCCGTGGAAGGCAGAGGATCTCACAGAGGTGATCCTGGAAAGGCCCCAGGGCAGGCTCAGGCTCGCGAGGGGGGATAAGGAAGATTGGAGCCTGTTGGAACCAGTTTCGGCGAAGGCAGACAGGGAGGAGCTGAGCAAGCTCCTCGACGGCCTTCTAGGAGCCAAAAAGGACAGGACCATAGCAGACGAGCCATCGGACCTCGAGGCCTACGGCCTATCCCAGCCATCGTACACCTTGACCTTGAAAGGGAAGACCCCGCCCCACGAGAGGACACTGCTCCTCGGGGCCAAGAATCCCACGGAGGTGTATCATTATGCTAAAATTCAAGGAGAAAAGAGGGTATTCCTGGTCTCGGACATAGTGAGGAGGGATGCGGAAAAACCCCTTTTGGACCTCAGGGACAAGAAGGTGTTGAGGTTCGAGCCCCGGGATGTGGAGAGGCTGACCATAGAGGCAGGGGGCCAGAGGGTGACCCTCAGGAAAGAGGGGGAGAAGGACTGGAGGATTGAGGGGCCGGAGACATTGAAGGCCGACAGCGAGGCTGTGGAGAGCCTCCTCTTTCGCCTCTCGAGGCTCAGGGCAGTGGAGTTTGAGGACGACCCCGAAGATCTCCGGTCAAAGGGGATGGATCCTCCCCAGAAAAAGCTCTCCCTGAAATTGAAAGATACCTCGGAAGAGCAAACCATGCTCCTGGGCTTGGAGGTGGAGCAGGGCTCAACGGATGGGAGGAAAAAGAGGGTTTGGGCGAGGGTTGAGGGGCAAAACCCCCTGGTTCAGATCGAATCTAGCCAGCTGGGAGAGATCCCCTCGGAGGCCGATGGATGGCGATCCAAGGTATTGATGGCCTTTGAGAGGGACAAAGTGGAGAAGGTGGTGCTCAGGACCTCTTCCCGAAGGTTGCAATTGAGAAAACTGGCCGAGGGCGCCTGGGAGATGGAGGAGCCGGAGAGGCTCCCCGCCGATTCCGTGAAGGTGAGCGACCTCTTGTGGACCATCAAGGACTCGAGGGTTGAGAGGTTCCCCAAGAGGGAGGAGCTTGGCGCCATCGAGTGGGGAGAAAGTGTCTTGGAGGCAAATGTATGGCTTCAGGGAAGAGAAGAGCCCCTGAGGCTGGAGGTGGGGCCCGAAAGCCCTGGGGGTGGGCGCTATGCCAAGGCCCAGGAGCAGGAGGGAACCGTGGTAGTCTCGAGCAAGCTCGTGGAGGAGCTCGACAGGTTCACCCCTTGGGAGCTCAGAGAGAAGAGGTTTGTGGGGTTGGATGTCTCCAAGGTCAAGAGATTTCTCGCCCGCTGGGAGGGGAAGGAGATGGAGGTTGTCCGAAAGGGCGAGCACGATTGGGAGCTCCTCAAGCCCCAGAAGGAACCTGTCGAGGCCTTCAAGGCAACGAGTCTCCTTTGGACAATCAGGGAGGCCCGCTTCGAGGAACCTCCCAGGGAAGGGGGCGAAGACCTCGAGCTCGGCTCCCATCCTCCCAAGTTCGAGCTCTTGGCCTTCGGAGAAGGAAAGGAGCCCGTGGTGAGGTTCGTAATAGGAGGAGAGATTCCCGATAAGCCCGGATCTTACCTCTCCTGGTGCGATCCAGCCCATCGAGCATACGTGGTGGGTGGAAAGCTTCTCGAGGAAATAAAAAGGGACATCAAGGCCCTAGTTCCTTCCTTTGTCGAGGGCAGATGAAAGGAGGGGGACCAGATGCCCATCTACGAGTACCTTTGCGAGCCCTGCCAGAGGATAATGTCCGTGCTTGTCTTGAAGCCGGAGGACGAGAAGAACGTTCGGTGTTCCAAATGCGGCAGCGCCAGTTTGGTCCGTGTGCTATCGAGGTTTTCTTACCACAAGACCGAGGCTCAGAGGCTCAAGGAGTTCGACACGAGGGCTCCTAGGGACGACTCCTTCTACAAAGATTCCAGGAACATAGGCCTTTGGGCCAAAAAGAGGCTCCAGGAGTTGGGGGCAGATCTCGGGCCTGAGATAGACGAGATAGTGGAGCGAGGTAGAACTGGCAAAATTCTGGAGGACTACGACCTCTGATGCCCACAGAGAGGGACTATTACGAGATCCTCGGGGTCCCGAGGGATGCGAGCGAGGAGGAGATAAAGAGGGCCTACCGCCGACTCGCAATGAAGTACCACCCGGATCGCAACCCCGGAGATCCGGAGGCTGAAGAGCGCTTCAAGGAGGCCTCGGAGGCGTACGAGGTCCTGAGGGACCCGGAAAAGCGTCAGATATACGATCGCTATGGCCACGAGGGATTGAGGGGCACTGGCTTCTCAGGCTTCCGTGGCTTCGATGACATATTCTCGGCCTTCGGCGACATATTCGAGGAATTCTTCGGCTTCGGAAGGTCCACTAGGGCGAGGACCAGGGGAAGGCCTGGGGCGGATCTCAGGTACAACCTCACCATAACCCTGGAGGAGGCAGCGAAGGGGAAGGAGGTGGAGATTCCAGTAGAACATCATGACCTCTGCCCCACCTGCAGAGGCTCTGGCTCGAGGCCAGGGAGTGCGCCCGCCATCTGTCCAGTTTGCAAGGGCAGGGGGCAGGTGAGCCGAACACAGGGCTTTTTCACCATGACAACGACCTGTCCCCGCTGTTACGGACAAGGGCAGTTCATCGTGGATCCTTGCGAGACCTGTCAAGGGACGGGCAGGGTCAAAGTCACCCGCAAGGTGCACCTGAAGGTCCCTCCTGGGGTGGATACTGGTTCGAGATTGAGACTCAGGGGAGAAGGTGAGCCGGGCGAAGGCGGCGGGCCACCCGGTGACCTTTACGTGGTCATCCACGTGGAGCCCCACCCCTTTTTCCAGAGGCAAGGGGATGACATCTTCTGCCAGGCCCCCATATCCTTCACCCAGGCAGCCCTGGGAGCCAAGATAGAGGTCCCCACGCTGGATGGCACAGAGATCCTCCAGATCCCCAGGGGCACGCAGTCCGGTACCCTCTTTCGCCTGAAGGGCCTGGGAATGCCCAGGCTCAAGGGCTACGGGAGGGGAGACCAGGTGATAGAGGTCGTGGTCAAGACCCCGACCAATCTCACAAAAAGGCAGGAGGAATTGCTCATCCAGTTCGCAGAGGCTTCAGGAGAGAAGGTGGAGCCCAGAAAAAAGGGATTCTTCAAGAAGTGAAACTCGAGAGGTCTCTTCCCCAAAGGCCCCGGGAGAAGCGCTGGAGGAAAGCACCGCAAGAGGAACTCGAGATAAGAAGGACGTCCAATCCCGAGAGGGCCTGACCCCTCGCAAAGCAAAGGAACGATGCCGAGAGCTCTCCTCGCAATCTTCGCAATCATGATGATCTTCGCCGCAGCTTTAGCTGGGGCTTACTACTATTTCATCGTGCTAAATCCAGGCGAGGAGATCTCGAGAGAGAGGATCCAGCAAATATTCTCCCGAGAAAGCCCTGTGTTCTACGATGACGGAAAGACAGTCCTCGGGGTATTCTTCCAGGAAGAACACAGGACCTATGTGCCCTATGACAAACTGCCCCGCTCCTTCGTTCAAGCCCTGGTTGCGGCCGAGGACAAGAACTTCTTCTCCCATCCCGGATTCGATCCGGGAGGGATCTTGAGGGCACTGGTGCTGAATATAAAGGCCGGCCGAATAGTTCAGGGCGGAAGCACGATAACCCAACAGACGGCGAAGAATCTCTTCAAGAGGCAAAGACGCTCCCTGTGGGCGAAGTTCGTGGAATTGGTGAGGGCCCTCAAGCTCGAGGCCCATTATTCCAAGGAGCAGATCCTGGAGTGGTATGCCAACCAGTTCTATGTCGCTGGAAACGGGGTGGGAATAGGGATAGCATCTCAGTATTTCTTCAGCAAACCACCAGAGAAGCTCACCTTGATAGAGAGCGCATTCCTGGCAGGATGCGTGAAGGCTCCCAACCGTTACAATCCCTTCATCCAAAAAGGGGAACAGGCCAGAAGGCAGGCCCTTCATAGGGCAAGGGAGAGGACGAGGTATGTCCTGAGGAATATGCTGGAGCTGGGCTTCATAGATCAGGCCCAGTTCGAGGAGGCGATGAAACAGGAAATCCCCTTCAGACAGGGCAAGATACGCTTCGGTCTCAATGCCATCATGGATACGGTGAGGGAGAGGCTGGAGCGGCCGGAGATCCAGGAGGCCTTGGCTGAGGCAGGTGTGGACAACGTCGCCACATCGGGCATCCGCATCTTCACGACCATAAGGAAGGAGCTCCAGGAAGAAGCCCATAGGGCAGTGAGGCAGCACCTTTCCCTCCTGGAGACTCGCCTGAGCGGGTACAAGAGGCAGAATGTCCTGGAACATTACAGAAAGATCCTGGAATCCGAGGACGAGGTCGAGAGAAAGGATTTCCTCTTCGGCACTGTGAAGAGCATCCAAGGGGGTCAGCAGGGGCCACATATGGAAGTGGAGCTTCCCGGAGGGGAAGTGGGACACGTGGATAGAGAGGGGATACAGGGTATCCTCACAGCCCTGGTCCAGGGGATGAGGGGCACCTGGGCTGCTCCCAGAAAGGGGGATGAGGCGCTTCTGTTGAAGGAGATACAGGTAGGGGACCCGGTGTATGTGAGGGTGAGGGGGAAGGATAAGGAGGGAAGAATTCTCCTGGCCCTGGAGAGATACCCAGAGCTGAATGCCGGGGTCCTCGTCCTGCAGGATGGATTCATAAGGGCCATGGTGGGAGGTGTCGACAACGTTCATTTCAACAGGGCTCTCGATGCCAAAAGGCAAGTGGGCTCTGTTTTCAAACCCCTGGTCTACATGGCTGCCTTGCAGCTCGGATGGAGCAACCTGGACGCCCTGAAGAACAGGTGGCAGGCTTTCCCCTATATGGGCAGGCTGTACATACCCCACCCTGACCATCCTCCCCAGAGGGATTGGGTATCCATGACATGGGCTGGGGCCAAGTCCGAGAACATAGCAACTGTTTGGCTCCTCTACCACCTGTGCGACAAGCTCAATCCCTCTCAGATGAAGGAGTTGGCACGGATTCTCGATATGGCGCCAAGGCCAGGTGAGTCCAGAGGCGCGTATGTGTCGAGGATCAGGGATCACTTGGGGATCCTCATTACCAAGGAGAGTCTACTCCAGGCTGCCTTCGAGGAGACCAAGGAGGAGCTGAAGGCAGACCTCATATTCGGTGGCAGGACGGAAGAGTTGAATGCCCTGGAGGATCTCCATTACGGGATCGGTGTGGAGAGATACGTCAAGGAGAGGCTAGCTGGGGCCGAATCCAGGGCCAAGGAGGAGGAGCTCAGGATATTGAACCACAACTTCCTCAGGCTCAGGTCCCTTCAAGAACAGATGAGAAACGATTACGAGGCCCTGAGGTGGGCCGCAACCAGGCAGGATCAGGCCGTGAGGAGCGCTTTTCAGGCATCGGGAAGAACTCGCTTCTTCTTCCAGTATCATCCGGAAGGGGAAAGGATCGTGTACACCCAGAACCCTTCTTCCAAGGGTCTTGTGCCCCTCGATTTGAACTGGCTCTCGACCCAGATGGCTGGAGGAGCGGAGCTCGAGAGGCTCATCCCTCCTTCGAGAATCTGGATCGATGGGGTCGTGACCTCGAGCTTGCTGGACCAGCTCCAGGAGGGGATTCAGAAAAGGCTCATATCCCTCAGGGAAAAGGACCCATATGAGCTGGATGTCCTGATAAGGATCCCGGATTTCAGAGTGACCATGGCCTTGAGGTACGTGGTGCATCTGGCCAAGAAGGCGGGTGTGGAGTCCCCCCTGGAGGCGGTCCTATCTCTCCCATTGGGGGCAAATGCAGTCACCATGGAGGACGTCTCCAAGCTCTACTATGCCCTGGTCACAGGCGGAATATTCTCCTCACCGGACGATGAGGATCTCTCCTCCACCACCTTCATCATAAGTCGCATAGAGGGGCCGGAAGGGGAGGTCATATACGAGGCGCAGCCCAAGTTTCACAGGCTGATACCGAGGGAGTTGTGCGTGCAGGTGGCTGAGATCCTGAGGAAGGTGGTCACCCACGGGACAGGCCACCAAGCTGAAGGGGCCCTTGTGCTCAAGGGCAAGGACAAGCTTCTGGCCAAGGCAGACCTGAAGGTCCCTCCTCTGGGAAAGACAGGCACAGCGAACGAGTATCAGAACTCCAGCTTCGTGGGTTTTCTTCCTGGGGCTGTTCCAGGGACCCTTTCTCTGACCCACGAAAGAGGCGTGGTCATTGCGGTCTATGTGGGATATGATGATAACCGGCCCATGAAAAACGCCCACATAAGGGTCTACGGGGCGGCAGGGGCATTGCCCATCTGGATTCAGGTGGCGCAAGCAGCGGTCAATTTCCTGGACTATGACAAGGAGCTGGATCTCCTGGAGTTGGCTTTCAAGCCAACAGCTAAGCTCTCCATGGAGTGGCCCAAGGATTCCGAAGAAGTCCCAGTGGATGGTAGTTCGGGACTGCCGGGGTCGAGGGAGGGCGATGGTCCCAGGGTGAGAACTTACGGAGAAGTGAAGAGCGAGAAGAGGGAGTTCAAGAGGATCTTCGCTCCAGTGGACCACAAGAGGTAGCGGGATGAGAAAAGGAAGAATAGTGGCTGGGTTTCTCCTCTTGACAACCATGATCTTGGGGGCTTGCGCTCCCAAAAGGCCCGTTACTCCTCCGGCTGAACCTGCCCCTCAGCCTCCAAGGCCCCAATACCCCTCGACTCAGTTGGCATGGCAGCCCCTGAATCTCGAGAGGGTGGAAAGGGAAATCCAGAGGCGTCAGGCAAACCTCGAGGTGGCCAAGTCGAAGCGAGGGGAGCTCACGGGAAGCAGTAGAGCGGTGCTCGATGCCTGGATCACTGCTGTGGAGGACCAGGTAAATCTCCTCAGAGGAATCCTCTCGGAGGCCAAGGAGCTGCAGAGGGCCAGGGACCCCCAAGAGGCATCTTCACGCTCATCGAGGCTCGCGGGACTGCTCCTGGAATGTCTTTCCCTTGCCCCATTGGATCCTCCAGTGCCCCCTCCGCCGAGGATAGTGGAGGAAACCAGGATATCGTGGGAGCCCCTGAGGAGCGCCTATTACAAGGGCGACTGCAACTGGTTTCTCCAGGAATATGAGGCCCTCGTGAAACTGAACCCACGGCTGGTCTCACCTCAGGACGTGGAGGCGATGAGGGGAATATGTCTCGGAAAGTTGGGAAGAAGAAAGGAAGCGATCGGCATATTGGAGCCCATAGCCTCCCAGGGAAGGATGATAGATGCTCAGCAGGTCCAGTACATGACAGCCAATTGGCTTTTCGAGGAGGGTCAGCTGGAGAAGGCCGAGGTTCGCTATAGGGAGGTCCTCGAGTCCAATGGGGAAAGGCAGAAGTGGGCAGATCTGGCCAAGGTGAGGCTGGAACAGATAAGACTCCGAAAGGGGGAGGCTCCCACCAGGCCTGAGGTGGAAGAGGGGCGTGAGGAGGCCCCTCCTCGCGAGCAAGCAAGACCCCAGGAAGTGGCTCCCCCACAGCCCCAGGAGCCGGAGCCCCCTCCGGTCACCTTCCCCCCGAGGGAGCCTGTTGCTCCGGCCCAGGTAAAGCCGCTACCCCCTGAGCCGGCCAAGCCACAGGCTCCCCCGGCTCCGGAAAAGGCAGAGATGCCGGCTCCAACCCAGCCCCCCCAGGCGGGTCAGGCTCAGGAAGTTCAGTTGGCCAGGTTGCAAGAGGCCCAGAAACTTCTAGAAGAGGAGCGCTACGAGGAGGCGATTGTCGCCTTCGGCCAGGTGGAAGCACAGGAGTATCGGGAGCAAGCGAGCAAGGGGATCCAGGAGGCTCAGGATCGCTATGCTGAGAAAAGGAGAAAAGAGGCCGCTGCTTTGGTCCTCAAGGCCAGGGAGGAGACAGGGCAGGCTCGCAAGGCAAGCTTGCTCAAGGCATTGGAGATCCTGGAGGAGACCAATAGAAGATATCCCAACAATCGCTATGCCGCCAAGATCCAACAGAACATAAATGACGTGATAGGGCAGATCAGGGCAATAGATCCCGGGTTCAGAAGATAGGGGAAGGATAATGAGGCTCACGACCATAGAGGCCACAACCATTGACGATGCTTGGTTCAAGTGCCTCTTCGAGCTATTCGAAGGTGACTACGAGACCTACGTTGTGGAGCAGGGAAGCTACCAAGGTGATACGAGAAGGGAATTCGACTGGATAACCATCAGAATCAAAACGCCAGGGGGACCACCTGGTGTGGACAAGAGCAATCTGAGGAGGCTCATACCCACTGTTCCCTACGGAGTCCCGCCACCGTGCGACGAGGATGCTGTGCTCCGATACTTCACCGATTATCTTTTCTCGGATCGAAAGAGGCCAGGGGAACAGTACACCTATGGGAGCAGGCTGTGCAAGAAGATAGGGGGAAAGAGCCAGATAGACGTTGTCATCGAGCGCTACAGGAAGGGTGTGGGGACCAATCAGCTGGTTTTACAAGTTGCGGAACCAGAGGATCTTCTCCTGGATGACCCTCCTTGCCTCCGCCACATAGATACCAGGGTTCGCGACGGGAAGCTGCATTTCATGCCTTACTTCAGATCCTGGGACCTCTGGGGCGGATTTCCCCTGAATCTCGCTGGCATCCAGCTCCTCAAGGAGTACATGGCAGCGGAGATCGGGGTCGAGGATGGAGAGATCATAGCCACATCCAAGGGCCTCCACATATACGGCCATGCAGAGGATGTGGCGAGAATGAGGGCTGGAAAGAAGAGGGGAAGCGGCTGATGGAGCCACATTCCCCTCCACGGGTCACCTCCTCATAGGGCCACGCTCTCTCCCACCTTCGGGGCCAAGGCCCTAACATGGGGTGCCTTCTCCTTGCAGAGGGCGAGGAACTCATCTGCTGACTTCGCTATGATGGGAAATGAGGCGTAATGGATGGGAATTGCCATCTTGGGATTGAGGAGTCTCACGGCCTCGGCTGCCTGATACGCGTCCATTGTGAATACCCCTCCTATGGGGACCAAGGCGAGATCCAAGGGATAGAGCTTTCCCCAGAGCTCCATGTCCCCAAAGATGCTCGTGTCGCCTGCGTGGTAAAGGGTCGTCCCATCAGGGGTTCGGACTATGGTCCCTATGGCACATGCCGTGTCCGAGGAGTGCATGGCTGGTGTGGAGACAACTTGGATCCAGTCGAACTTGACCCCCCCTCCCACCATGTACCCGAAGCCAAAGTTCACCACCTTTTGTTCGTCGAATCCTTCAGAGATCAACCTCTTCACGGTCTGGACCGGTCCGCCGAGAAAGGCGCCTGTCTTCTGACAGATCTTGACTGCCGAAGCCACGTGATCGAAGTGATCGTGGCTCACGAGGACTAGATCGGCCTTCTCGATGTCATCGAGGGTCATTTCAGTCCCCGGGTTGCCGTCCTCCTTGGTCCATGGGTCGAAGAGGACCACCTTCCCTTCAGATGTTGTGAATTCGACGAATGCGTGACCCAACCAGCGCACCTTCCCCTTGGCCATCTGTCCACCTCCTTTTGGTCTTCTCTCAGCCAAAATTTCCGAGAACCATTTTACAAGAGTTTGGCCTGCTTGGGGATGTCCCCGTGGGCAATGGCCATGAATCTGAGGGCATCCTCCCCCATGGAGATGTTGTTGAAGAGGACATAGCTCTCCTTGCCCTGACACCAGGCGAGAAGGCGCTCGAGATCCTCATCCGTGAAGGAATACGCATATCCAGTTACCCCGTGGAGGCGGAAGTAGTTGATATTGCCGTGGGCCGGAAGCCCCTTGAAAGGATCCACACAGTGAATGAGATCCAGCTCCCTGCAAAGGGACCCAACAAGGTCATCTGGCCACTGGCCCCTAGGCTCCCACGCGAACAAGAGCCCCTCTCTGGGGATCGTGGTGAAAAAGTTCCTCATGTTTTCCAGGTTCGTGGGGGTGGGCCTGAAGCTCGAGGGGCATTGAAAGACCACTACTCGAGCTTCGAGGGCTGAGGCGAACTCCAGAGTCCTCTCCCATGCCCAGAAGACCTCCTCTGTGGGCTTGAAGGACCCACAATTTCCGAGGGAGCTCGAATCCAACCGGGTCCTGAGTCTCCTGTAAGTGGGACTTGTGGGCTCGTGGGTTATGAGTTGCCACGCCTTGACGGTGAAGGTGAAGTCCTTGGGCGCCTCCCCCCTCCATCTCCGAGCAGTGTCTGTCTTGGGCATCTCGTAGAAGCTCTGCTGTATCTCCACCAACTGGAAGGTCCTGAAATACTTGGCCCTCGCCAGTGCAAAGCCGCAACACCCTACCAAGATCCCACGGTTCATGATTCCACTGCCCCACGTTCACTGGCAAGGAGGGCCATCAAGTCGTCCCAGGAGGAGATCCTCGGAACCCTGCCGTCCGGGGGAGGGATGTCCCGGTATATGAGGTCCGCGACGTGGCGAGCCCCGAGTCTCTCGGCATAGAGAGTCCATATGGGCCTCAGGCCTGCCTGGATGGCCCCGTGGATATCAGGGCCAGGGTCATCCCCCACGTAAATGAGCTCTTCCTTTCTCACCCCCAGGCCCCGAGCGAGCATCTCGAACACCAAGGGGTATGGTTTCCGATAGCCCACCTCTCCGGAGATGAGTATGACCCTGAAGAGGGGGGCTAGGCCCGTCTCCTCTATTATCCTTCTCGCTGCAGGGGCGTGGGTGAAATTGGTAAGTAGGCCCAAAGGATATTCTTTTCGGAGCCTGTCCAAGGTCTCCAAGGTGCCCGGAAGGAGCTTGCACCTTCCAGAGAATGCCTCGAAGTAATCCTCTACTGCAGCCTTTACCCTTTCATCCTCGGGACTCACGAGGTGGCCAAACTCACCGAGGGCAGCAGCCACCCAAAAACGATTGTGGGTCTCCTTCCCTGTATTTCTCGTCTCCTCGAGAAACCGAAGGGCATGTCTCCTATAAGCTTCCTTGAAAGGGTCCGATGGGACACGGAGGCCCCTTCTCTCAAGAGAACTTATGAGGACCTCGAGAGCCTGGGCTAAAGACCCGGGGTCCACTGTGACCAAGGTGTTGAAGAGATCGAAACCTATTGCGGACACCCTCTCCATGCTCTGACTTTTAACCGAGGAAAGGGATCATTGCAAGGGGCAGAATTTGCCCCATCGAGGAGCCCCTGTGGAGATTCGGTCCCTGGGGGAGTAAGATTCCTTGAAGAGGAAGGCTCTTTTCCGTTTTGGAAAGGGGGCCTTTTGCTTGAGCGCCGAAAAAGGCCGGGACCGGAGGAGACTTCTCGATGAAGGAGGACAGATCCGTGCCAGGGTCAAGACCGCAGGAAGTGTTTCCAGGGGTTTTCTTGGTAGGGGGGCCTGAGCTCACTCATCCCCAGGATTGTCTCGTGTACGCCATAGATGGAGAAAGGGAAGTCGTGTTGGTGGACACTGGAGCGGGAAGGAGCGCGGGGAAGATATTGGAGAACTTGGAGATGGTCGGCCTTGGAGGCAAGCCCCTGAGCAAGATCATCCTGACTCACTGCCATGTGGATCACATTGGTGGGGCAAAATCCATAGCCCAGAGGACAGGGGCAAAAATTGTCTGCCACAGGGGAGATCTCCAGGCCATAGAGAGGGGCGATCCGGTGAGGACAGCCTCGTCCTGGTACGGCGTGAGGCTTCCGGAGCTGAAGGTGGATATGGTGATCGTGGGGAGCGAGGAGGAGATCCAGGTGGGAGGGACTTCGCTCCTCTGTCTCCATACACCGGGCCACACACCTGGGTCCATCTCCCTTCTATGGGAAAAGGCAGAGGGGAGGATCCTCTTTGGCCAGGACATACACGGCCCTTTCCTCCCGGAGTTCGGCTCTGACCTCCAAGAGTGGGCCTCCTCCATGAAGAAACTTCTGGCCCTGGAGCCTGACATCCTTTGCGAGGGCCACTACGGAATCCTCCCATCGAGGGAGGAGACTAGAAGATTCATCCTCGAGTGCCTTGCTGCCCAGGGATTCGAGATCTGATCTTTCGGGCGCAAACCCCGAGGGTTGGGGCCTCACAAAGGATCTCCGAGGAATCGTCCAAGCCCCTCTCGGATCCCAGTGGCCCTGGGTCAGCAGAATACCCTCCTGAAGGCGTGGATGGCCCTTTCGATCCCTTCTCTATCCACATCGAGGTGAGTGACTGCCCTCAACCTTCCTTTCCCGAAAGGGAGAACCAGGACACCGAGTTCCCTGAGTCTCTTTTGGGCCTCTCTCGGGTCCATTCCGGAGGGGGAGATGTCGATGATCACGATGTTGGTCTCTACCTCCCTAGGATCCAGGCGGATGCCTGGAAGCTCAGCCAGGGCCTCTGCCAGAAGCCGCGCGTGGAAATGGTCCTCGGCGAGCCTTTCCACATGATGCTCGAGGGCATAGAGCCCGGCTGCTGCGAGGATCCCCACCTGCCTCATTCCTCCCCCGAACATCTTCCTGTTCTTTCTCGCCCTGGCTATGAACTCCTTGCTCCCAGCAATCATGGAGCCAACAGGCGCCCCAAGCCCCTTGGAAAGGCAGAGGGATACGGAATCGAAAGGCCTGGCGTACTCGCTAGGAGGGATACCAGTGGCCACACAGGCATTGAGAAGCCTCGCTCCATCGAGATGCATCGCTAGACCGAATCTGTCGGCCACCTCCCTTATTCTCCAGATCTCCTCCAGGGGATATATGGTCCCTCCCCCAAAATTGTGAGTGTTTTCGAGACAAACGAGCCTCGAGACAGGCCTGTGAATATCCGGGATCCTCACAGCCTCTGCAACCTGCTCGGCTGTGAGAATCCCCCTCCTCCCGTGGATCGTTCTGAACTGCACCCCGGAGAGGGCAGCCGCAGCTGCGACCTCGGAAAGGACCGGGTGGGAATCCGCCTCGATTATCACCTCGTCTCCCGGAAGGGTGTGAGTCCTTATGGAGATCTGATTGGCCATGGTGCCAGAGGGCACGAAAAGGGATGCCTCCTTGCCCAAAAGCTCTGCCACCCTTTCCTGGAGAAGGTTGACGGTGGGATCTTCCTCGAACACATCGTCGCCCACCTCTGCCTCCGCCATTGCCTTCCTCATGGCTGCTGTGGGCTTTGTAACCGTATCGCTTCTCAAATCCACAAATTCCATCTCGTCCTCCCCGACTCTCCTTCTGGCCGCCTCGAAGGGCAACCTGAGGCTTCATTTGGACCTCACCAATTCCCTAACCCTTCCCTTTTCCAGAACTCCTTTATTCGCTCTTGGAACATCCTGTCGAGATGGACCATTCCTTCTGGAGCGAAGCCCAGAGAATCCTTCCAGACATCCTCGCTTTCCATGCACAGGTACAATAAGGGCTTTCCTCGGGAAAGCTCCCTTATCCATCGGCCCAGAATCTTGAACATTCTCGTCCTGATGGGCCTGAGGTACCTCATCTTTCCATCCAACCCGGGGACCATCTCCTCCAGCCCCAGCCTCGCCTCTACCATCTGGCCATGCATCTCAGCCGGATACCTCAGTGCCCCCATGCTCACCCAGAGGACCCTCTCCGGATCCAAAAGTTGGAAGGTCCTCTCCAGAAGGTCCCTGTATGCCTCCTCCCACCCCTCGAAAATCACGATGGGGTCCAGATGGATCCCCACGGGGTATCCTTTCTCCTGACACAGGGCTCCAGCCCTCAGCCGCTCCAAAGGAGGAGGGGCTCCGGCCTCGGCTTTGGATGCAATCTCCCCAGGACTGAGAGAGAAGGAGATGACCGTATGGCACCTGTGTTCGAGATCCAGGAGTCCCTGCACCTCGCATGACTTGGTCTTGAGCTCGAGCATCGCCTTGGGAAGGGTGGAGAAGAAGTCCACGAGAAGATGGCTCACTGGGAAAATCCCCTCGAGGGCCAAACTGTCACCTAGCTCTCCAGTTCCTATTCTCACAACCCCTCTTGCCCTCTCAGTGAACTGGGCAGCCTCATGGAGGGCATCCTCCACATTCATAATCAATTGAATCCCGTCGGTCTTGAGATATGCCTTGAGAATACAATACTCGCAACCAAAGGGGCATCCCAGTATCACATTCAGGACAAAGTAACCACAGCAGATGTAGTTTCTGGTCCCGGGACATGGCTTGAGGAATCTACCCCTATGTCTCCGAAGCCGAATACTCACATCCTTGGAACTTAGCCCCCCTTTTTCAAACCTCAGGAGAATCTCGTTTGCGGGCGTGCGGAGCCCGCCCCTCCGCGGGGTGGACCACCCGATCTAGGAAGGCCTTGCGGTGGAGGGCCAGGGGATGGCGCAAAAAACGGTTTTCTCGGAGGGGCGCACTCTGTGCGCCCGCGTTGCGAGGCCTTACTCGTGCCACGGCATTTCATCGGCCGACATGGGTGGCCGGGTGGCCGTGGGCCTAATGGAGACACGCCCCGGTTAGGCCGATGCCTCCCTTGCGGGCGTACGGAACCCGCCCCTCGTATCGAAGAAGGAGGGAGAAGGGAGGTTGTATACAGAGTTTTCGAAGGAGCTAGGGATAAATAGACTAGATCTCAGGATACTAGCTTCCGAAAAACTAGCTCCAATTCCGATGGGATAGAGGCCGCAGGTGGGGGGGAAGGAGGATCTCCGGCTGTCCTCTCGGTTGACAGATCGTAGCAGAATGTGGTATGAGACGAGTGGGGGACGAAGGGGAATCGCTTAAATCTCTCACTTAGCAGAAAGGGCTTTGGCCACAAGCTCTTTCCGGGGTGGCCAGGCAAAGGTCGATTTGTGCGAAGGCCAGGTGAGGATAGAGGGTGAAGCCAGGGGCTTCCCTGAATCTTTTGACCAGAAGGAGGTGCGCTCATGAAGATCAGGAAGGTGGGTGTTTTGGGTTGTGGGTTGATGGGCTCTGGGATCACGCAGGTTTGCGCTGAGGCGGGATACGAGACCGTGGTTTTGGAAGTGGAGCAGAGGTTTTTGGACAAGGGTTTCGCCTCTATAGAGAAGAATCTCTCGAGGGCCGTGGAGAAGGGCAAGATCACCCAGGAGGCCAAGGCCAAGACCTGGTCCCTCATCAAGGGAACCCTCAACATAGAGGACCTCAAGGACTGCGACCTCATAATAGAGGCGGTTGTCGAGGACCTGAAGGTGAAAAACGAGATGTTCTCAAGGCTCGATTCCCTGTGTCCCGAGCACACGATCCTGGCCTCCAACACATCGTCTCTCACTATCATGGCCATGGCAGCATCGACCAAAAGGCAGGACAGATTTTGCGGCCTTCATTTCTTCAATCCCGTTCCCGTGATGAAGCTCGTGGAGGTGGTCAGAACCATAGCGACTAGTCAACAGACCATAGATACCTGTTTCGAGTTCTGCAAGAGCATAGGCAAGGAGCCAATCCTCGCCAAGGACAATTCCGGTTTCATAGTGAATCTCCTCCTGGTGCCCTATTTGCTGGATGCCATAAGGGCTCTGGAGCAGGGTGTCGCTTCGATAGAGGACATAGACAAGGGAATGGTCCTGGGATGCAACCACCCCATGGGCCCGCTGACCCTCCTGGATTTCGTGGGGCTCGACACCACTTACAACATAGCCAACATCATGTTCGAGGAATACAGGGAGAAACGCTATGCGCCTCCGCCTCTTCTCAAGAAGATGGTGCTGGCAGGCTATTACGGGAGGAAATCAGGTAGAGGCTTTTACGATTACTCCGGAGAGAAACCCGTGCCTGTGGACCTGGGTATCTGAGTTCCGAGGGGACGGGACAAGGAGGAAAAGGGGAAGATGAAGGAGATTCTTTCTGGAAATGAAGCTGTGGCGAGGGGGGCTTACGAGAGCGGCGTGAAGGTCGCGAGTGCCTATCCTGGCACCCCAAGCACCGAGATATTGCAGAACTTGGCCAAATACGAGGGGGTCTATGCCGAATGGGCGCCCAACGAGAAGGTGGCCTTCGAGGTGGGCATAGGAGCCTCAATGGCTGGAGTGAGGGCACTCGTTGCCATGAAGCATGTGGGGCTCAATGTGGCAGCGGACCCCTTCATGACCTTCGCATATACAGGGGTGAATGCGGGATTTCTCCTAGCATGTGCGGACGATCCGGGAATGCACAGTTCCCAGAACGAACAGGACAACCGATTCTTCGCCCGCTTCGCCATGGTACCCCTTTTCGAGCCCAGCGATAGCCAAGAGGCCAAGGACATGGTGAGGATAGCCTTGGAGGTGTCGGAGGAGTACGACACCCCATCCATGTTGAGACTCACCACTAGGGTGTCCCATGCCAAGGGGATCGTGAGGCTGGGCAAGCCCGTGGATGTCGCCTCGAGGGCTTTTGCGAGGGACAGGAAAAAGTTCGTGATGATACCGGCTTACGCCCGCATAAGGCATCCCCTGGTCTTGGAAAGGGTGAACAAGCTCAAGGCCCTATCCGAGAGGACCCCTCTCAACAGGATAGAATGGGGGAAGACCTCAGTGGGGATCATAACAAGCGGGGTGTCATACCTCTACGCCAAAGAGGTATTGCCCGAGGCATCCTTCCTGAAATTGGGCATGACCTTCCCCCTCCCGGAAAGGAAGATAAGGAGATTCGCCTCCAGAGTGAAAAGGGTGATAGTCATCGAGGAGCTCGAGCCTTTCCTGGAAGAGCAGATAAGGGCCATGGGAATTTCAGTAGAGGGGAAGGAGTATTTCCCCAGGATAGACGAGTTCTCCCCGGATATCGTGGAGGATGGTCTGATAAAGGCGAAGGTGATCAGGAAACCGAGAGTCTCCAAATCTCACCTCCAGGTCCCTCAGACAGCCTCCCTTCCAAGGCCTCCTGTTATGTGCGCAGGGTGTCCCCACAGGAGCCTGTTCTATGCCCTCAATCAATTGAAGGGCCTGGTTCTGAGTGACATAGGCTGTTACACCCTCAGTGTTCTTCCACCCCTTGAGGCCATAGATTCTTGCATTTGCATGGGAGCATCCATAAGCATGGCCCACGGAGTTGCCAAGGCCATAGAGAAGGCCAAGTTGGATGAGAAGAGGCCTGTCTTCGCCGCAATAGGGGATTCCACTTTCCTCCATTCAGGGGTCACAAGCCTCATGGATGTCGCGTACAACAAAGGTAACGTCAAGGTCGTGATCCTCGATAATCGAACAACCGGAATGACAGGAGGCCAGGACCATCCCGGCACTGGAAGGACCCTACAGGGAGAAGAGACGAACCAGGTGGACATCCAGAAGCTAGCCGAATCCCTAGGCATAACGAGGGTCAGGGTGGTCGATCCCTATGATCTCAACGGCACAATCCAGACCCTCAAAGAGGAGGTGGCCTTCCAGGGTCCCTCCGTGATAATCACCAACAGGCCCTGCATGATGCTCCTCAAATTCGATCCCAGTCTGGTTCATAGGGTTGATCCGGAACTATGCGAGGGCTGCGGAACGTGTCTGAGGCTTGGGTGTCCAGCGATCGTTCCTGGAGAGAAGATCCCTCCCAAGAAAGAAGGGGGAAAGGTGAGGTACAAGGCGGAGATAGATCCGACCCTCTGCAGGGGGTGCACGGTTTGTGAGCAAGTGTGCAAGCAAGGGGCCATCTCCAAGGCCCAAGCTTGAGGCCACACATCCAGGGGGAGGCGAGATGAGAGGAGGCAAAGACTACGTGACCAATGTCTTGGTTGTGGGTGTCGGGGGTCAGGGGGTCATCCTGGCAAGCGACATCCTCTCGGAAGTGGCCATGAGAAGCGGGCTCGATGTGAAAAAGAGCGAGGTCCACGGGATGGCTCAGAGGGGAGGCATTGTCACCTCCCATGTGAGGTTTGGCAAGAAGGTCAACTCACCCTTGATCCCAAAAGGGGGAGCCCATTTGCTCCTTTCATTCGAACTGGCTGAGGCTGTGAGGTGGATCGGGTTTTTGGCACCCGGAGGAAAGGCAATAGTTAACGTTCAGAAGGTGGTTCCCCCTATAGTCTCAACAGGTGTTGCGAGCTATCCTGAAGATGCGGAGCACATACTCAGAAACATGGTGCAAGGGCCCATCTTGGTCAATGGGCTGGAGATCGCCGAGGAGTTGGGCAACCCCAGGCTCGTGAACACGATACTTTTGGGAGTGACATCTAGGCTCTTGGCTCTCCCAGAAAAAATTTGGCGGAAGGTCGTGGAAGAGAGGGTTCCCAGGGCCTTCAAGGAGTTGAACTTGAGGGCCTTTGACAGGGGAAGATCTCTTCTCTAGAGGGAGAGGGTCCATCCCAAAGATCATCGTCCATCCCAGAAAGAGAGAGAGGAAGGAGCCATGGCTTGGGATGAAAGGTTCGAGTGTATGGAGATAGAGGAGAGGAAAAGGTTTCAGCTCGAGAGGCTCAAGGAGACAGTGGCCTGGGTTTACGAGAGGGTCCCCTTCTACAGAAAGAAGTTGGATGAAGCAGGAGTGAGGCCCGAAGACATCCGTTCCATCGAGGATATCGTCAAGCTCCCATTCACCGTGAAAGACGACTTGAGGGATAACTATCCCTTCGGTCTGTGCGCAGTCCCCCTCGAGGAAATAGTCAGGATCCACGCCTCTTCGGGCACAACCGGAAAGCCCATAACCGGACTTTATACCAGGGGAGATCTGGATCAGTGGGCAGAATGCATGGCAAGGGCCCTGTGGTCTTGTGGGGTGAGGCCGCACGACATCCTCCAAGACGCCCACGGATACGGTCTCTTCACTGGTGGACTGGGCTTCCTAGGGGGAGCTACCCGCCTGGGTTGCGCTGTGGTGCCAACGAGTTCAGGCCGAACCGAAAGACAGATAATGATAATGAAGGACTTCGGCACAACCGTCCTCTGTTGCACCCCATCCTATGCCCTGACCATAGCGGAGAGGGCAGAGGAGATGAACGTGGACCTCAGGACCTTGCCCCTGAGGCTGGGTGTCTTCGGAGCAGAACCGTGGACTGTGGCCATGAGGGAGGAGATCCAGGAGAGGATGGGCATAAAGGCCATGGAGGTCTACGGGTTGACCGAGATGTGCGGCCCAGGGGTGGCCTTCGACTGCGAGGCCCAGGACGGCCTCCATATAAACGAGGACCACTTCCTGCCGGAGATAGTGGATCCTGTGAGCCTCCAGCCTCTTCCCTTGGGGGAGCACGGGGAGCTCGTGCTCACCGCCCTCCAGAGGAGGGCCATGCCCCTCATCAGGTACAGGACCAAGGACATCACGAGGCTGAGAAGGGAGAAATGCTCTTGCGGCAGAACCCTCATCAAGATGGAAAAGGTTCTCGGAAGAAGTGACGATATGCTGATCATAAGTGGGGTGAACGTGTTTCCCTCCCAGATAGAGTCCCTGCTTCTGGACATACCTGAGGTGGAACCACAATACGTGCTCATAGTGAGGAAGAAGGGCTACTTGGACCACTTGATAGTGCACGTGGAAGCCAAACAGGAGATATACGATGCGGGGGAGAAGAAGAGGGCGGAAGTGGAACAGCGCATAGCGGACCACATCAAGGAAATAGTGGGCATATCCGTCGGTGTCAACCTGGTTGAGCCCAAGTCCATAGCGAGAAGTGAGGGCAAGGCCAAAAGGGTAATAGACGAGAGACCAAAGCAATGATCCATTCTCTCTAGGAGGTGATGGTTCAGATGGGGTTTACCGAAGAGCTCCGCCGAATCGTTGGGAGTGAGAATGTCCGGGAGGAGCTTGTGGAGAGGCTCTGCTATTCCCGGGACATGTCCGTCCATGAGGGAGTGCCCGACCTAGTAGTTTTCGCTTCCACAACTCAACAGGTCTCGGAGATCCTGGCCCTGTGCAACGGGGAGAGGGTCCCGGTCATACCAAGAGGTTCTGGAACATCGGTCACGGGAGCAATCTTGCCATGCGGTAACAGGGGAATCGTCTTGGATCTGAGCCGCATGGACAGGATCCTGGAGATAAACCCCAAGGACGGATATGCGAGGGTGGAGCCAGGGGTGATCTGCAACAAGCTCAACCAAGCCCTCGCCCCCACTCACTTCTTTCCTCCGGATCCCGCAAGCGCCCCTCTAGCTTCCATTGGAGGGATGGTCTCCACCAATGCGAGCGGCAATCGGGCTTTGAAGTACGGGACCACCAGAGACTACCTCATGGGCCTCGAGGTGGTTCTAGCAGATGGTCGAATCATGAGGACCGGATCCAAAGCCAGAAAGACCTCTGCTGGATACGATCTCACCCATCTTTTTGCCCAGGCCGAGGGGACCCTCGGGGTGATCACCGAGATCATGGTGAAGATCCTCCCCATGCCCCAATACATAGCCTTCTCCCAGGCCTGCTTCCCAACGGTGGAGGCAGCGGGAAAGGGCGCAGAGGAGGTCCTCACCCAGGGGATTCCCCTCTCATCCCTGGAGATTCTGGACAGGACATCCATAGAAGTGGTCAGAAAGGCCATGGGCCTCGAGATCCCACAAGAGGTTGGTTGCATTCTGTTTCTCGAGATCGATGGCGCGAGGGAGGCTGTGGAGAAGGATATCCAGAGGATAGACCAGATCTTTCGCAAGCATGGGGCCCTTTCCACAGAATGGTCCGATGACCCCGCGAGGCGCATGACCATGTGGCAAGCGAGGCAGGGCCTCGTCTCCGCCCTTTCCAAGGTGAAAAGGGGCTCCAGGCTCATTCCCCTAGTGGAAGATTTCGGAGTGCCCATAAGCCAGATACCCGCGACCATAGAGAGGATTCAGCAAATAGGTCAGAAGCACGATTTTCCCATGTGCATATTCGGTCACGTGGGGGATGGCAACTTGCACGCAGTCATAATAATGGACCCGAGAAATGCGGAGGAATGGGAGAAGGTCAAGAAGATAGCCAGAGACTTCATCCTCCTAACAAAGGACTTTGAGGGTACCCTCACCGCAGAGCACGGGGTTGGACTTGCCAAATCTCCTTACATCCACGAGGAACTCGGCATAGCCAAGGAGGTGATGGAAAAGATAAAGAAGGCCCTCGATCCCAATAACATACTTAACCCTGGCAAGCTCGGGTTCGAGGGGACCATAGGGGACATACTGGATCAGTTCGCCTTCGAGAGGCTCGTCAGGGAGCCGGAAAAAGTGAAGGGATTCGGGGACCATGTGGACAACGAGATCTTCGCCTGCATAATGTGTGGGTTTTGCAGACTGGGCTGCCCCACTTACTCGGAAAAGCTCCTCGAGTCCTTCAATGCCAGGGGGAGGGTGATTCTGGGATACGACCTCATGACTGGAAAAGTGGAGCCCTCTGCTGAGCTGGCGAGCAGGTTTTACTCCTGCACGACTTGTCTCAATTGCCGATCCGTCTGCCCAGCTGGGGTGGAGGTGGCCGAAATCGTGGAGGCGGCGAGGAGAAGGCTTGTGGAGGAGGGCTTTCTCCCCGAAGTGTTCTCGCCCATGCTGAGGAGTATGGTGGAAAAGGGGAATCCCTTCGGCGAGGAGCCAGAGAAGAGGACCGAGGCTTACCCATCGGAGGTCGAGCCAGTGGGGGACCGAGAAGGGGTGTTGCTGTTTCTCGGCTGCGTGCCCTCCTACCAGGACACAAGGATCGTCCCATCCGTGATGAGGCTCCTCGAAGGGGCCAAGATCCCCTTCGGGACCATGGGGGAAAAGGAGAACTGCTGCGGGTACTTGGCCTATCTCGTGGGAGCCATGAATGAGTTCCGCAATGCAATGGAGAGGAATCTGGAGAGTTGGAGGGAGAGATCTCCAGAAACCATCGTCACTACGTGTGCGGGCTGCTACAAGACCTTGAAGGATCTCTATCCCAAGTACGCGCAGGATTCCATGCCGAGGGTGTTGCATCTTGTGGAGTTCATGGATGAGCTCATAAGCGCTGGCAAAGTCTCCTTCAAGGGATCTTTCCCCGCCAAGGTGGTCTATCATGACCCTTGCGACCTGGGCCGTCACATGAAGGTCTTCGAGCCTCCTAGGAGGGTCTTGAAGGCGGTCCCCGGGTTGGAACTCCTCGAGTTCCCCATGAACAGGCTTTTGGCCAAGTGCTGCGGCGGAGGAGGGGGCCTCAAGGCATTCGACTTCACCATGAGCGATGACATAGGGTACAAGAGGGTGCTTCAGGCCAGGGACATCGGTGCGGAGGTGATAGTCTCCGCATGCCCATCTTGCAAGAGGACCCTCCAGGCGGCCGCGGCCAGGATGAGGAGGGAACAAAAGGTCAAGATCCAGGTGATGGACATAACAGAGGTGCTAGCCAAGGCCCTGTGAGAGCAGCCTCGAACAAGTCTCGGAGGAAGGAGGGATCAGCATGAGTCAGCTTCTCAACTGTGGGGAGATCCTCACCATGAATGCCATCCTCTTCCCAGAAAAGATAGGTGCGAGGGATCTTGTCCGTTCCATGACCTTCAAGCAGTGGAATGACAGATCGTGCAGGCTCGCCAATGGACTCCTTAGCCTCGGGTTGGAAAAAGGGGATAGGGTGGGAATCCTAGCGTACAACTGTGTCGAGTGGATGGAGATCTATGCTGCCACGGCCAAGGCTGGGCTGATAGCAGTTCCCATAAACTTCCGTCTCGCCGCTCCAGAGGTCACCTACATAATGGACAATTCCGAGGCCAAGGCCATGATCTTTCAGGATGACTTCCTGGGGCTAGTGGAAGAGATCAGGAAGGATCTCCAGGTGGAGGAGAGGAGATATATCCACTTTGGAGGCTCGAGGACACCCGCTGGGTTCACGAATTACGAGGAGCTCATAGAGAGGTCATCCTCACAGGAACCCTCGGTTTACGTTGCCCCGGAAGACACCTGGACCTTCATGTACACATCTGGAACCACAGGAAAGCCCAAAGGCGCTATAAGATCGCACGAAAGCTACGTTATTTTCTACCTGATCAACGAGGTGGATTTCGGCTTCAGCAGGGAAGATACCGGGCTTCTGGTCATGCCCATGTGTCACGTGAATTCCATCTTTTACTCTTTCGTCTTCACGTATTGTGGAGGTAGCGTCTGTGTTTACAACATGAAGAGCTTCGACCCGGAGCATCTCCTGAGGACCATGTCCCAAGAGAGGATAACCTTCACATCCCTAGTCCCAACTCACTATGTGATGATGCTGGGGCTTCCGGATAGCGTGAAGGGCAAATACAACTGCGACTCTGTGAGGAAGCTCCTCATATCCTCTGCGCCGGCAAGAAAGGAGACGAAACTTGCCATAATGGACTACTTCAAGAACTCTCAACTCTTCGAGGCCTATGGTTCCACAGAGGCAGGTCTGGTCACATTGCTCAGGCCTGAAGAGCAGTTCACCAAGCTGGGCTCCATAGGAAGGGAGATCACTGGCTCTGGGAGGATAAAGCTCCTGGACGAGAAGGGAAACGAGGTTCCCGAAGGAGAGGTGGGGGAGCTCTTTTCCCGCACACCCCATGCCTTTCAGGGCTACTGGAAGATGCCGGAGAAAACAGCCGAGGCCTTCAGGGGGCCCTATTGCTCCGCAGGAGACATGGCCAGAAGGGATGAGGATGGGTATTACTACTTGGTCGACAGAAAGAGCAACATGATCATAACGGGAGGGGAGAACGTCTATCCCTCGGAGGTGGAAAACTGCATAGCCTCCCACCCCAAAGTCAAAGACGTCGCTGTGATCGGCATACCCCACGAAAAATGGGGAGAGGCAGTCCATGCGGTTGTCATATTGAAGGAGGGGCAGCAGGCCACGGAAGAGGAGATCATAGAGTGGTGCAGGGGAAAGATAGCTGGATACAAGAGGCCCAAGTCCGTCTCCTTCATAAAGGATGAGGAGATGCCCAGGACTGCCACAGGAAAGATCCTCCACAGGGTGCTCCGAGAGAGATACAGTAAATGAGGGTGAAGTCAGTGGAGTCGGGATCTGGGGCGATGTTCTGGGCAGGTGTGGATGTGGGAGCTGCGACAACCAAGGCTGCCATCTTGGACGAGAAGGCCAATTTGGTCTCCTTCCACGTGCAGAAATCCGGGGTGGACTATGTATCCGGCTCCAGGGAATGCCTGGAGAGGGCCTTAGAGAGAGGCGGAATTTCAGAGGACTCCCTCAAGGGGATCGTGGCCACAGGCTATGGCAGATACAACGTGCCAGGGGCCAAACTGGTCAAGACCGAGATCTCCTGCCACACGAAGGGCTGTTTCTTCCACTTTCCCGAGGCCTGCACCATAGTGGACATAGGTGGCCAGGATTGCAAGGTGATCAGGGTAGATGAAAGTGGCAAGAGAACGGCCTTCAAGATGAACAGGAAGTGTGCCGCTGGCACAGGTGCCTTTCTCGAAGAGGTGTCTTTGAGGCTCGGTTTGGATGTTTCCCAGCTGGATTCCCTCGCCAGGGTCTCCACCAAGCGGATCAAGCTGGGAAGCTATTGCACGGTCTTCACTTCCACTGAGATTCTCGCCCTCATCCGCAAGGGCGAGAAGGTGGAGGACATAGTGCGGGGGCTATTCGAGGCCATAGCCCAGAGACTTCTCGAGATGGACCCTCTGCAGGGGACAGTTGTGATGACAGGAGGGGTCGTGGCCCACAATCCAGTGCTCGTGGATGTTCTGGGGGAGAAAATTCCAGGTCCCATCAAGGTTCCTCCCAATCCCCAGCTCATAGGAGCTTTCGGTGCGGCCCTCTATGGACTGGAACAGGAAGGGGAGTCGATCTCAGAGGTCCGTCGCGTCAGAAGCAATATCTTGGAAGGTTCTTCCCCCGTTTGCAATCCAGGCTGATGAGGATGGAGTGCACCTCTGGATTGCGTTCTCGGGATCGTGGCCAGGTGCACCTGTCATTGGGTCTTGCGCCTTAGGGCCAAAAGAAAGTAGCGTTTCACCTCGAGGAATCGAGCTCAACTCTAGGAGATGGGATGATGGCGACTGATCAAGGGTCAACGAGAAAGGAGTTTCGGTCCACAGCGAGGCTCAAAAGCGTCATGGCACAGCACTTTCACGAACTGGATCGAGCAGCCCAGGAGGGCAGCCCCAAAATAGCCTGGTGCACCAGTGTCGGCCCTGCTGAGCTTCTGAGGGCCATGGGCTTTCTCGTTTACTTTCCCGAGAATCACGGGGCAGTGCTAGGGGCCTCTAGGAAGGCGATGGAATACATTCCCCTGGCCAATGCCCTCGGATATTCGCCTGAGATCTGTTCCTACCTCACAAGCGATGTGGGAGCCTATCTCAAAGGGGAGACACCCCTCAGCAGATCTTACGGTCTCAAGAGTGTCCCGAGGCCCGATGTCCTGGTTTACAACACTAACCAGTGTAGGGACGTGCAGGACTGGTTCCATTTCTATGGAAGGGAGTTCGGGGTTCCCGTGATGGGGATCACATCCCCGAGGGGAGTGGAGGAGGTCACAGAGGCCCACATCGAGGATGTGGCTCGTCAGATGAAGGCGCTGGTACCAGCCTTGGAGCGGATTTCGGGTAATTCCCTGGACATGGACAGGCTGAGGGAGGTTGTGGCCCTGTCGAGAAGATGCTCGGATCTGTGGAAGGAGGTTCTGGAGACGGCCTCCCATGTGCCATCTCCCTGGACTTTCTTCGACCACACGATCCACATGGGTCCAGCAGTGGTGGCCAGGGGGACGAGGGAGGCAGTGGATTACTACGAGGAGCTCCTGGAAGAGCTCAAGGAGAGGATCGAGAACGGGGTCGCGGCCGTAGAAGGTGAGCGCCATCGTCTTTACTGGGAGGGAATGCCCATATGGGGGAAACTGAGGGATCTGTCCACTTTGTTCCAGAGGCTGAGGAGTTCGATTGTGGCATCGACCTACTGCAATAGCTGGATATTCACGGATTTCGACCCCGATGACCCTTTCAGGAGCATGGCCAAGGCTTATACCAATATCTTCATCTGCCACGCGGAGGGGTGGAAAGAGGACTACATCGAGAGGATGGTGAGGCAGTTCCAAATAGACGGCATCATTTTCCACGATGCCAGAACCTGCCCCAACAACTCCAACACCCGCTATGGCATGCCTCAGAGATTGGAGAAGAGGCTGGGAATACCCTGCTTGGTTATCCACGGAGATCTCAACGACCTGAGATGCTATTCCGAGGAGCAAGCAGTGACCAACATAGAGGCATTTGTGGAACAATTGGAAGAGCGCTGAGGCAAGAGGCCTTCCAGAAGGGGGAGGAGATCCGGTTGCTGAGGACTGGATCACCCTGTGCGGGTCATTCCATTTCTGTAAAGTTTCTCAGGACCTTGAGGCCGAGGGATTGGCTCTTTTCCGGGTGAAATTGGCAGGCGAAGATGTTGTCCATCCAGATGCTGGATGGAAACTCGATCCCGTATTCGGTGGTTGTGGCAACGACCGACGGATCCTCGGGCACCCCGTAGTAGGAGTGGACAAAGTAGAAATATGAGCCATCGGGGACGGAGCAGAGATGGGGCGCAGGCTTGAGGATGTGCACACTGTTCCATCCGATGTGGGGGACAGTGAGGTATGGTTTCGGGCCCATGCCAGAAGAAGGCATGTTGGGAGGGAATCTCATCACCTTGCCCCTCACTATGCCCAGCCCAGGGGTGCGGCCGAACTCCTCGCTTTCATCGAAGAGGATCTGTAGCCCGAGGCATATCCCAAGATATGGCTTCCCGGAGCGAATGCACTCCACGATTGCCTCCACAAGCCCCAACCTTTCCAGGTTCTCCATGCAATCCCTGAAGGCCCCCACGCCTGGCAGGACGATCTTGCGAGCATCTCTCAACTCCTTGGCACTTCGCGTTATCTTTACTTCCTGGCCCAGATAGTGAAAGGCCTTCCATACCGACCTCAGGTTTCCCATGCCATAGTCCACTATTGCTATCAACTGAGCGCCATCCCTCCCCGGATGAGTTGCAAGATCATTATCATAGTGGTCCAATAGAGCTCGCGCAACCGCAACTTTTCGCCGAAGAAGCAGGGGGGAGGTCAAAAGGGAGAGTCATGGAAGGTCTTTTGCCTTACAGCCACTGGTGCTACGTGTGCGGGAGAGATAACCCCATTGGTTTCAAAGTGGTCTTCAGGTCCGAGGGAGGCAGGATAAAGCTGGAGTACACCCCCGAGTTGCATCGTCAAGGGTACTTGGGTGTGGTGCACGGAGGGGTCATATCCACCCTTCTTGACGAGGCCATGGGATGGGCCCCGACCCTTGTGAGAAAGAGATTCTTCGTCACAGGGGAGCTCACGATCAGGTACATCAAGCCATTTCCAGTGGAAAAGACCATGGTCATAGAGGCCTGGGCCGAGAAGGTGACAAACAGAATGGCCATAGCCAGGGGGGAGCTGAAGGATCGAGAAGGAGGTCTTTACGCCAAGGCCCAGGGGAAATATCTGCCCATGAGTCTGGATGAGACGATGGCCATAGACAGGCTTTTGATTTACGAGCCCCAGACCTTGAGGATCTTCCAGGAGGGTCAAGGAGACGCTCCATTAAAGCGATGACTCGGCGCCCATGTCCTCGGCCCATCAAAGGGCCGCACTCCGAGGACTTACAGGGCACGTCCTCACAAGAAGGGGCCAAACGATTGGTCTCGGCCCCACACCACAAGACCGACCCCCCGGGCTCCTCGGCGTTGTGGAGGGGCGGGCTCAGCAGGCCCGCAATGTCGGCATGACGCCAGCCCGAATGTGGCGTTTTTTGGCCACCATGCCCTTGCCAATGAGCCGGTGACGGTGACATGCCCCGGCTTGCGTCCGACCCGTATTTGCGGAGGGGCGGGCTCCGCACGCCCGTTAAAGCACGCCTGGGCTTGAACGAGACACATCCCCGTTAGGCCTGGGGCAGTTCGCCCGACCATCTCAACTAATAAGATGCCTCGGCATGGGCACGGCCTCGCAATGCGGACGCACGGAGTGCGTCCCTCCGAGAAAATCACCTTTCGCGTCATCTCCGACCTTCCCCCGCTAGGCCATCTTGCCCTGGATAACCCTCCCCGCGGAGGGGCGGGCTCCGCACGCCCGTGAAAATGGCAAAGGCCTGACCGAGCCATCTCCCCCTCAGGTCACGGGCCACTCGCCTAGCCACCTCGGGTAATGGGACGTATGGGTATAAGCATGGCCTCGCAATGCGGGCGCACAGAGTGCGCCCCTCCGAGAAGACCGCCTTTCGCGTCATCTGGGGGCCTTCCCGCTAGGCGACCGGCACTGCGCCTGGCCTCCCCTCGGAGGGGCGGGCTCCGCACGCCCGCAAGGAAGACCTGGCCGCCACCGGGGCATATCCCCATTAGGCTCAAGGGCCCGTATCCAACCATTTGCCTGTAATGAAATCCCCAAGCCTATATATGGCCTTGCAACAAGGCCGCGAAGCCCATCCCTGGATAGAACCTTGGCCAGTAGAGTCCTCCCGTAACCTATTGGAGAAGCCTCACAACCGGCAACTCTCTCCCATGGGATGGGCCCCGTACCATTCCGACCTTGACATGAACCGTGGGCAATGCTACAAGTGTCCACGCACCAGCTCAAGAGCATTGGGATTTGAAGGACACTGGCTGCCCTACCAGCCTAAGAAGCAGTGGGGATGGAAGGGTTCAAGTCCTTTGTCCAACTATCTTCCCAGGAGGTGACAGAATGGGACGAAAGAGTTTTCTCTGTTTTCTCGCTCTGGCTTTCTTCCCCGGTTTTTCGGCTACCTTAGCCCCCTTGGCAAACGCCCAGCAGGCCCAGCCCATTGTGCTGGGTGCCCCCCTTGCCACAGCCTTCCTCTACGGGTGGGATGCGGAGAGAGGGATGAGGCTTGCGGTCGAGGAGATAAACGCCGCAGGTGGGGTCAATGTGGCGGGGCAGAAAAGGCCATTTCATCTCGAGGTCATAGACACTAGGGATCTAGAACCTGGTGTGCCCGTGAGCGATGCCCTCCTCGCCGTGGAAAAACTTATCCTCGAGAAAAAAGCGGACTTCATTGTTGGGGGCCCAGTTAGGTCAGAAGCTGCTCTCGCTGCTATGGATCTTCTGTCCAAGCACAAAAAGATCTCCATTCTGACAACAGGAGCTCTCACCCCCAAATACCACGAGCGAGTGGCGGAGGAGTACGAGAAGTTCAAATACTGCTTCAGGATCACGGGCGAGTCCAAGTGGATGGTTAAGGAGATCATCACGTGCCTGATGGACATAAAGGAGAGGTTCAAGCTCGACAAGATGTTCATAATGGTCCAGGACGTGGCTCATGCCAGGGCCGGAGGAGACATTATAGAGAAACTGGCCACGGAGAAGGGATGGCAGGTCACTGGGAAAGAGGTCTATCCCACGGGAACAACTGATTTCTCCATGGGGCTTCTGGCAGCGAGGAGAACCAAGGCCCAAGTGTTGCTGATATGGATGGACATGCCGGAGACTTCGATTCTCCTCAAACAGTGGTATGACATGAAGGTGGCAGCTCTTCCTTTTGGCTCCATAATAGCAGCGGCTGAACAGCCCGGCTTCTGGAAGGCCACGGAGGGGAAAGGCGAATTTTGCTTGGCCAATGTGGTCAATGCGGGCAATGCCCCATCTCAGGCTACACCCTGGACCATGAAATTCTACGACGCTTATACCAAGAGATGGGGGGTCGAACCCGAAGGCTATGGCACCTCTAGCAGTTACATGGCCCCTTATGTTCTCAAGGATGCCATAGAAAGGGCTGGGACCTTGGATCCTGAGAAAGTTGTCGAGGCCCTGGAGAAAACGGACTTGATGGGAGTCTATGGGAGGATAAAGTTCGATCCCAAGAGCCACCAGGTGATCCCGAGTCTCGACCCTCAGGAGGGAGCGGTGGGCACCATATTCCAGTGGCAAGCTGGAAAGAGGGTCGTTGTGTTCCCGCCGAAAATAGCCATGGGGCAGATCCAGCTTCCTCCTTGGATGAAGTGACGGACGGGGGATTGGGTCCGGATGGAGATCATCGTATACGGGATAGTGAACAGCGTTTCACTGGCTCTGATGGCCCTCGGGTTCACATTGGTGTACGGGATAAGCCGCTTGCCCAACTTTGCCCATGGAGCCTTTTACATCCTCGCCGGCTATCTGGCATGGGTGGGCATAAGGTCCCTCAACATGGGATACATTGTCTCGGTCCTCTTGACCATATTCGTTGTGGGGATCCTCGGGATGGCCATGTACAGGTTCTTCCTGATTAGGGTCAGGGGAATGCCCATCTCCGAGATAATAGCCTCCTATGCCATGGGGCTTTTCATTCTCGAAGCGCTGAGATGGAAGGGCCTCAAAGGGATGACCTTCACCCTCCCAGTGATCTATCCCGGGACCATCTTCCTCTTCGATGTCCCCGTGGACTACCAGAGACTACTGGTTGTGGCAATAGGAGCAGGTATAGTTGCCGGACTTTGGCTCTTTACCAAGTTCACCCGCCTGGGGCTCGCCTTGAGGGGTATAGCCCAGGATGAGCAGGCAGCCATGATGCTGGGTATAGACTCCGATGCCATGGCGACTGTTGCCACGGGCCTGGGCTCGGCACTCGCTGCGGTTGCGGCAATAGTGCTTCTTCCCCTGGGGAACATAGTGGTGGAGGCAGGGTATCAGGTCCTGATATTCGCTGTGGCCGTGTGCATCGTTGGAGGGCTCGGGAGTTGGGCAGGCGCTATCCTCGCCTCATTCATAATTGGATTCGCTCAGATTCTGACAGTTTCCTACATGCAGTCCCACTTCCAGGTCGTGGTGGCCCTTTTGGCCATAATACTCACTCTCATAGCCAAGCCTTCTGGGCTTTTCGGAAGGCAGAAACAATTGGAAGAAAGGGTGTGAAACGAGAAATCTGGTATTCCAAATGGCCGAGGTTCAGAGAAGAAAGGAGAGGCTAGACAGAGGAATCAAGGTAAGGGCCGAGTCCATATACGCCGTAAGCTCCTGGGAAGAGACTGCCTACCTCCTGGCACCCAGGATCATCTTGGTCCTGGGATTGCTTTTAGCCCCCCTTTTGGTCCAGAGTCCCTACTGGAAGAGGGTCGTCACGGTTGTGTGCGTCTATGGACTTCTGGGGCTGAGCTTCGACTTCTTGGCTCACTTCGTGGGCCTTGTCTCCCTAGGTGGGGCCCTGGCAACGGGGGTTGGGGGCTATGCCTCGGCCTTGGCCAACAAGGCCTTAGGTCTCCCAGTTTTCCTCTCGATACCCCTTGCGAGCCTTGCAGGGGGCGTTGTGTGCACCGTGCTCCTTCTCCCCTGCCTCCCCTTGAGGGGAGTGTATTTCGCCATCGTCACCCTGATGTATCCCCTCGTCCTATCGAGACTCGTTGAGGCCTTCAACATATTGGGAGGCACAGATGGAATCCCTGGAGTTCAGGGATTTGGGGGGCCATGGGCGGAATCGTACATCATCATAAGCGCACTGCTTCTCTGCCTTTTCGGACTAAGGAGGCTCGTAAACGAGGACCTCGGGCTGATCCTCAGGGGTGTGAAGGACAATGACCAAGCAGTGAAGGCCTCCGGCATAAGTGTAACTAGGTACAAGGCCATAGCTGTATTCATAGCCTCCACATTGGGGTGCCTCGCTGGCGCGTACCTCGCACATTTGTATATGTGGGCAGGCCTTTCCCTTTTTGCCCTTGACTTCTCCATCCTCCCCATTGCAGCCACCGTGATCGGGGGAGGGGGAACCCTGGTCGGAGCTGTGGTGGGCAGTATGATTCTCGTTCCGCTATCGGAGCTTCTCAGGGAATTCGGGACCTTGCGGATCGCCTTCTATGCTCTGGTTCTCATGGGCTTCATAGTGGTGAGAAGCGAGGGTCTCATGGTCTGGGCTCAGAGAAAATATCATCAGTTCGAGAGATGGGTCCAGATATGAACATGGACAAGCCTTTACTGAAGGTGGAAGGGCTGAGCAAGACATTCGGTGGGCTCCAGGCCGTGCAGGATGTGAGCATGGTCCTCTATCAGGGCGAGATCCTGGGCATAATAGGGCCCAATGGCTCAGGCAAGACAACCCTGGTCAATCTCATAACAGGTTTCATAAAGCCAGATAAGGGGTCAGTGAAATTTCGGGGGAGGGATATTGCAGGCTGGCCTCCCCACAAGATCGCAGATCTGGGAATAGTGAGGACCTTTCAGAATATGCGACCCTATTACTCCCTCGAGGCTTACAGGAACTTGATAGTGCCCCTCAACTCACCAAGGGCCAAGAGGATGGGCATGGGTCGATGGGGAGAAAGGGATACGGTTGCTTTGGACATACTCGAGGAAATAGGATTCGAGAGGGATTCCTTCGTCCCTTACAAGAAGGCCTCTGCCCTTCCAACGGGGTATCTCAAGAGGCTCGAGCTTGCAAGATGCCTTGCCCTGAAACCAGAGGTGATCATAGCAGACGAGCTCTTTTCGGGCTTGAGCGCGAGCGAGATAGCCTCCCTCGTCCCCCTCATAGAGAAGCTCCAAGGAGGGGGAATAACCTTCATAATGGTGGAGCACAGGCTCAGGGAGCTCTTCAGCTTGGCCAACAGGGTCATCGCTCTGGACTTTGGGACCAAGATCTGCGAGGGCTCTCCCAAGGAAGTCATGGCGAACCCGAGGGTGAGGCAAGCATACTTGGGGCCAGGGGGAAGCGACTGAGGATGCTGCAAGTGAGAAGGCTCATGGTCTTTTACGAGAACATGTTGGCGATCAACAACGTGGACCTGGAGGTGCCCCCTGAGAGGATAGTGGGTGTTTTCGGATCCAATAGCGCCGGGAAATCCACCCTGATGTACACCCTCTCGGGCATCATACTGGATATGAGGAGAAAGGAGGAGATGGCTGGGGGCGAGAGGATAACAGTTGCGGGGGAGATCCTCTACAGGGGAGAGCATATAGAGAATCTCGGCCCCAGCGAGAGGGCTCGGATGGGGATCGTGCTGTGTCCTGAAAGGAGAAGAATCTTTCCAGAAAGCAGCGTTCTCGAGAACTTGAAGATAGGGGCATTCCTCGCAACCAAGGAGCAAGCAAGGAGCACCTTGGAATTCGTGTTCTCTCTCTTTCCCAAGCTCAGAGAGATAAGGAGAAGACCAGGGGGTTTTCTGAGCGGAGGGGAACAACAGATGCTCGCAATCGGCAGGGCCCTCATGGCCCAGCCCCGTCTACTGTTGCTCGATGAGCCTCTTATGGGCCTGAGCCCCCTTATCCAGTTCATGCTCATGGAAGCGGTAAAACAAATAAGACAGGAGCGAAGAATCTCCATCCTCATAACGGAGCAGTATGCTAGGCCAGTCTTGCCAGTCGTGGATGAGGGATATGTCCTGGAGCATGGCTCTGTGGTGCTCAGGGGAACCGGACAAGAGCTATTGGAGAATCCTGATGTCACTTCAGCGTACTTCGGGGTCTGAGAGAGAATGAAACTCGAAGCACAATCCAAGGGAACCCACTTGTTCCATGGAGTGGAATACTGGGCCTCCCGGGCTCCTTCTAAAAGGGCCCTGATCTACCTGGGGAAGACCTTCTCCTTCGGGGAGCTCAGGGAATTGGTTTGGCGCTTTGCCAGGGCCCTCCATGAGCTGGGTGTGGAAAGGCAGGAGAGGGTGATGCTGTACCTTCCCAACTGCCCAGCTTGGGTCATAAGCTACCTCGGTACCTTGAGGATAGGGGCTGTCCCCGTGCCTGTGTCGCCGATTTATACTGCCCATGAGATAGGTTACATGATAGAAGATTGCCAGGTGGGGACAGTTATATGCCAGGACACCAACTTCGGTTACGTGAGGGAGGTGATGTCCAGAACCCCTCTGCAGAGGGCCATAGTCAGCAACTTGGCCGACCTTCTGCCCCTGTGGAAGAAAGCTGTGGGGGCCCTCTTCGACAAAGTGCCCAGGGGGAAAGTGGAAAAGGGTAAAGGGATTTACAGGTTCCAGGATTTGGTCAGGAAATATCCTCCCGACCCCCCGAAAGTGGAGGTGGACCCCGTCGAGGAGTTGGCTTACATCCTCTACACAGGAGGCACAACCGGTTTTCCCAAAGGCGTGCCGGGAAACCATCTCGGGATGCAGTCATACATAAAGGATCTCATGGAGGACGTCCTCGGAGAGCATCTGAGGGTGGGGGAGGACGTCTTTGTTTGTGTGGCACCTTTGTACCACATAATGGCCCAGGGATTCTTCTTGGCTGTTGGGCTCAATTCGGCAAACACCACGGTCCTCATGCCAGTTCCCCAAGTGGATGCAATCCTCAGGGTCATCGAGAAATACAGGGCGAGATGGTTTCTGGGAGTGCCCACCCTCTACCGGATGATCCTGGAAAACGACAGGCTGGACAGATACGATCTGAGCTCCCTTCGCTATTGCTTTTGCGGTGGAGACGTGCTAGCGAGGGAGATTGCCAAAAGATGGGAGGAGCTTCTGGGGATATACCTTTACCAGGTCTATGGCTCTACGGAGGCGGGCCACGTCTCGTACAGCAGGCTCGGGGAGAGGCCAAAGCCCATGTCCCTGGGATATCCCCTCAAGTCCCGAAAGTGCCTGGTAGTGGACCCGGAGACCTTGCGTCCTGTGGGGCCGGGGGAGGTGGGGGAGCTTCTCGTGACCTCCCTCCACTCTGTGAAATACTATTGGAACAAACCCGATGAGACGGCTCGTTCCTTCATCGAACTGAACGGAGAGGTCTATTATCGAATGGGGGACTACGTGACCCAGTCTCAGGATGGCGAGCTCTTTTTCATGGAGCGGTCGGCCGATGTGATCAAGTGCAAGGGTTACAGAATCTCTGCCTCGGAGGTGGAGGCTGTCTTGCAGGATCATCCCACAGTGGTTGCAGCATGCGTTGTGGGTGTGCCGGATCCCAAGCTGGGAGAGAGGATAAAGGCAATGGTGGTTCTGAAGGAGGATGCGCGGGGGGTCGGAGCCGCAGAGCTTCTCCAGTGGTGCAGGAAAAGGCTCGCCCCTTACAAGGTCCCCCATTACATAGAGTTCAGGGACATGCTTCCCAAATCCAAGGTGGGGAAGCTCCTGAGAAGGGAGCTTAGGGAGGAGGAGAGAAGAAAGGCCGGGAGGGGTTGACCAGG
>Ga0078972_1002917_pt1 | contig 53856 bp, 58 predicted proteins | sample YelNatPaOPGAMG01_FD_67568 | JGI IMG/M metagenome (GOLD analysis project Ga0078972, IMG submission 67568) | Hot spring thermophilic microbial communities from Obsidian Pool, Yellowstone National Park, USA - OP-RAMG-01 (SPADES assembly) (version 2) | ecosystem: Environmental > Aquatic > Thermal... | reverse complement strand
AGGTTATCAAAGAATCACTGAATTAGCTAAAGAAATAGAAAAGCTTTATGAAAAAGAAATCATTGGTTGGAAAAAAGAAGGAAAGCTAACCGAAAAAGATGTTTTAGCTGAATATGAAGTTGGAGGAACTGTTTATGCAGCCAATTTCTCTCCAGAAGGAGACAAGGTGGTGATAGGAAGTGGGTATGGTATGATGAGAGTCATCTCTTTAAAAGAAAAAGACAAGGAAGGAAAACCTAAGGTTTTAGCTGAATATGAAGCTGGAGGAGGATGGGTTTATGCAGCCAATTTCTCTCCAGAAGGAGACAGGGTGGTGATAGGAAGTTGGGATAATATGATGAGAGTCATCTCTTTAAAAGAAAAGGACGAAGAAGGAAGACCTAAGATTTTAGCTAAATATGAAGCTGGAGAAAGTGTTTATGCAGCCAATTTCTCTCCAGAAGGAGACAAGGTGGTGATAGGAAGTAGGGATAATATGATGAGAGTCATCTCTTTAAAAGAAAAGGACAAAAAAGGAAAACCTAAGGTTTTAGCTGAATATGAAGCTCGAGGAACTGTTCGTGCAGCCAATTTCTCTCCAGAAGGAGACAAGGTGGTGATAGGAAGTGGGGATCGTATGATGAGAGTCATCTCTTTAAAAGAAAAGGACAAAAAAGGAAAACCTAAGGTTTTAGCTGAATATAAAGCTGGAGGAATTGTTGATGCAGCCAATTTCTCTCCAGAAGGAGACAAGGTGGTGATAGGAAGTAATGATGGTATGATGAGAGTCATCTCTTTAAAAGAAAAAGACGAAGAAGGAAAACCTAAGGTTTTAGCTGAATATAAAGCTGGAGGAGATGTTAATGCAGCCAATTTCTCTCCAGAAGGAGACAAGGTGGTGATAGGAAGTGAGGATCGTATGATGAGAGTCATCTCTTTAACAGAAAAAGACAAAGAAGGAAAACCTAAGGTTTTAGCTGAATATAAAGTTGGAGGAACTGTTTGGGCAGCCAATTTTTCTCCAGAAGGAGACAAGGTGGTGATAGGAAGTGGGGATAATATGATGAGAGTTATTGGTTAATCATCTTAAACTTGAAAAAAGTAAATTTATTAAGCACTTTTTTGTTTCTAATTTATAGAAGAAAAAATAATTTTTTTGTAAAACTAGTTTTACACTAATAGCGACCATGATAAATTATGCTTTTTTAAACGAAACAAAAACAAGTAAAAACAAGAAATCAAAATTTGGTGCTGGTATTTTTATTTTAGTAGATTTTTTGCCGAATTTTATCACCTTTACCAGTTTTGGTATATGAGTTCATCTTTTTGGTTCTTGCTTTTTGATTTGTAATTAGATAAAACAAAAATTTTGCTGCCGGGCTTGGATTCGAACCAAGATACTGGGCTCCAAAGGCCCATGTCCTACCATTAGACGACCCGGCAAATGCTATATTATAATACTAAATTTTTTTTATTTTGCCAAATTTTTAATTTTCATTTAAAGGAATTATATTTATAATTAAAGTATGCTTCCTTCTTTGGGTTTTATTTTAAAAATTTTACCATTTTTATTTTCATTTTTAACTTTAGTAGTTGGTTTTTATTTTTATTATTTTTCAATTACCAAAAATAACACGCTTTCTTTTGAAGATAAAGAAAAAAAATCCAGCCATCTTTTTAAAATCCTTATTTTAATTGTTTTAATTTTTAAAATACTTTACGCTAAAACATTAACCATCATTCAATATTTTATTTGGGATTCATCCAAATACACTCAAGTTTTCCTAAAAAATGGAGTAGGCTCCATTCCTCAAAGTTTTACCAATCATCTTCCGTGGCTATTTCAAAAAAATGGCGGTTATTTTATTTATTATGTTTTATCTCATTTTTGGATGAACTTTTTTATTACCTTATTGATTGCTTTCATTTTTTACTTAATTCTTTTATTTTTAAACAAAATTAATAAGCGCTTGCTTACTAAATCGGATGCACTTTTAGGATTTTTAGGAAGCCTTTCAAGCGGCTGGCCGGGATTTGTGATTTACTTTTTTATTTTTATGCTTTTGTTTTTATTTGCTGGATTAAAAAACAAATTAATCACCAAAGAAAAATACACAACCATTACTTATCCTTTGTGGATTAGCGCATTAATTGTTGCTTTGGTTGGTTACTGGATATTAAATCATTTTGAAGCAATTGGAGTCTTATCTTTAGGAATTTAATTTTTTCCTAATTTCTAAAATTGAATCAATAATTGCCACCTCAAGCGGAATTCGGGGAAATTGACTATAGCGCATTTCACCGTAAGCAGTAATTAGGTTTTTAATTAAAATAATATGCTCGCGCTTAAATTGAGAAGCAGCTGATTTTAATAAAGCAAGATGCTGAACAATCATTTCTTTTTTAAAAATATCTTCCATTTTTGGATTAACTCTTAAAACTAAAATTTTTCTTAAATGTTCAATTAAATCTTTAGTAATTTGCGTTAAATTAAAACCACCTTCTAAAATTTTATCAATTACTTCCAAAACTTCTTTTTCTTTTAATTGAAGAAGTAAATTTGCCAATTCATTAATTTTATCAAAACCAATTTTTCCAACAGCTCTTTCAATTTCTTCTACGCTAATTTCTTTATTACTTTCCAAAGAAATCATTTGATCCAAAAGAGATTCAGCATCCCTAAAACTACCTTCTCCATAATCGGCAATTAAATCCAATGCTTCTTCCGAAATTTGAATATTTTCCTCTTTTGCTATTTTTTTTAACTTTTCTGCTATTTTTTCACGAGGAACTAATTTAAAATAAAATTTTTGTGCGCGGGAAGCAATGGTTGCTGGTATTTTTTCAACTTCGGTTGTAGCTAAAATAATAATTACATAAGGAGGCGGTTCTTCTAAGGTTTTTAAAAGTGCATTCCAAGCGGGCGAGGTAAGCATATGAGCTTCATCAATAATATAAACTTTATAACGGGAAGAAGAAGGGTTAATTCTAATTGCATCTTTTAAATTTCTAATTTCATCAATTCCTCGATTAGAAGCCGCATCAATTTCTATAACATCTAAATTTTTCCCCTCATCAATTGATTGACAAAAACTACAAGCATTACAAGGCTCGCCTAATTTTCTAAACTCAGGATCATTAATACGTTTTTCACAATTGGCAATTTTAGCAATTAATCTTGCGGAGGTGGTTTTACCCGTTCCTCGAGGCCCGCTAAAAATATAAGCATGGGAAAGTTTATCTTGCCTTGCTTCTTCTTTTAAAATTTTAACAATAATTTCTTGCCCCAATAAATCTTCAAAAGTAGCCGGCCTATATTTTCTATAAATTGCCAAATGCCCCATAATATAATTATATAGAACACTCAAACTAAAATAAATATAGGCAAATTAATAAAGATAAATTATAATATATTTAATTCAAATGAAAACTCGTATTTTGTTGGTTTTAATAATAATTTTGCTTTTGGGGTTTATTCTTTTACAAATACAAGGTCGAAATTTATTTAGTAATGAAAACACAATGAAAAAAATAAATAGTGATTTTACAATTAAAAGTTCTGCTTTTAAAGACGGGGAGTTTATTCCTTTACGTTTTACTGGCGATGGGGAAGATGTCAATCCTCTTTTGGAGATTAAAAATACTCCTCAAAATGCAAAAAGTTTAGCTTTAATTTTTGATGATCCGGATGCTACGGGGGGTGCCACTTGGACACACTGGGTACTATGGAATATTAATCCCCAAACTCAATACATTGCGGAAGACAGCGTCCCGGAAGGGGCAATTACCGGAATAAACAGTTGGGGCAAAAATAGTTACGGCGGACCATATCCTCCTAAAGGATCAAAACCTCATCGCTACTTTTTTAGACTATACGCTTTAGATACTGTTTTAAATTTGCCACCAAGTTCAAATGCAAACGATTTAAGAAAAGCAATGGAGGGACATATTTTAGATGAAACAACACTTATGGGACTTTATAGTAGAAAATAAATGTATTTTTGGACTTTGCATTCTAAATTTAAAATGAAATTTTATGGAATTTCAGAATCGCGGGTTAAAAGAGTAATTAATCATCCCACTCGTTATGAAGAGGGGATTGTACCCAATACTATTGCAGTAATGCAGCCAGCAGGAACAAAAAAATATTCAGAAATTTGGGTAATGTATAAATTAATTGGGAGCCAAAAAGAAAAAAAGATTTTTAAAAAACATCAAGGATTTAATGCTTTTAAACAAAAATCAATTAAAATTATTACCGTTTGGAGATATCCTGGATTAAGCCCTAAAAGAAATCCTATTCCTTTAGAAATTTTAAAAGAAGTGGAAGAAATTTTAGAATAGTTTGTAGTTTTATTATGAAAAAAATTTTAAATTTTAACTTTTTTTGCCGTGATAGTAAAAAAATTGCACAAGAGCTACTAGGCAAATATTTAGTAAGAAAAATCGGACGAAAAACAATTTCAGATATGATTGTAGAAGTGGAAATATATGATGGCTTTAACGACAAGGCTTCTCATGCTTTTAAGAAAAAGGGTATTACAAAACGGAATCAAGTAATGTTTGAAAAAGGAGGAAGATGGTATGTTTATTTAACTTACGGAATGCATTGGATGTTAAATATTGTCACTCAAAAAAAGGGATACCCAGCGGCAATTTTAATAAGAAGCACACTTCAATTTAAAGGTCCAGGAAGAGTAACAAAAGCCTTTCATATTAATGGAACTTTTAATAATAAACCAGCTAATTACCAAACTCATTTGTGGATTGAGGATCGCGGTGTAAAAATTTTAAAAAATCAAATTGGCAAAAGACCAAGAATTGGGGTAGATTACGCTCAAGAAGACAAGTTTAAACCACTAAATTATTTCATTCGAGGAGAAGAAAGCGCTAAAAACCAAAAACATTCTTAATTTGATTTTTTAAAAAAAATATTATCTAATTTAATTTATATGAAACTTTCAATTGGTATTATTGGATTACCCAATGTTGGAAAATCTACTCTTTTTCAAATGTTAACCAAACAAGAGGTAAATATTGCTAATTATCCGTTTGCCACAATCGACCCCAATGTGGGAATAGTCGAAGTGCCGGATAGTAGAATTGATGCTTTAGCAAAAGTTAGCCAATCGCAAAAAAAAATTTATGCCGCTATAGAATTTTATGATATTGCTGGTTTGGTAAGAGGAGCGTATAAAGGGGAGGGGCTGGGTAATCAATTTTTATCTCACATTAGAAATGTTGAAGCTTTGGTGCAAATTGTAAGATGCTTTCCTCAAAATGACATTGTGCATATTGAAGGCAGCGTCGATCCTTTACGGGATATTGAAATTATTGAAATGGAGTTAATTTTTAAAGATTTAGAAACAGTAAGCAAAAGAATGGAAAAGTTAATAAGCGAAGTTAGGGGAGGGAGTAAACAAGCAAAAATAGATTTAGAAGTTTTAGAAAAAGCAAAAAAAATTTTAGAAGAAGGGAAATTACTTTATCCACTTAAAGAAGAAAAAATTATTAAAGAATTGCAACTTTTAACTGCAAAACCGCAAATTTTACTATTTAATGGAAAAAAAGAATACGTTGATGAAAAAATATTAGAAAAAATTAATCGAGATTTTGGATTTAAGTTTTTGTTTTTTGATTTAAAAAACAGCAATAACTTATCGCCGCTTATTCAACTTTCATATGAAATTTTAGATTTAATTAGTTTCTTTACAACCGGTGAAGATGAAACAAGAGCTTGGACAATAAAAAAAGGAACTAAGGCCCCTGAAGCAGCGGGTGTCATTCATTCGGATTTTGAAAAAGGGTTTATTCGCGCTGAAGTTATAAATTGGGAAAAATTAATTGAAGCTCAAGGCTGGAACAACGCTAAACAAAAAGGTTGGATAAGATTAGAAGGGAAAGAATATATTGTAAAAGATGGCGATGTTTTATTAATCCGACACAATTAATTGTGGCTTTTGTTTTCTTCTATTCTTTCACTTTTGTTATTTTTTAAATTTTCACTTTCATAAAAATAAAAAAGTGCTAAAGCTGAAAGAGCTAAAGCAAAATTTTGAAAGGTAGCCTCATCAATTCCATAAATTGCAAGTATTAAAAATGAATTCAGAAAAGTAAAAATGGTTGTTGTTTTTTTAAGTTTAGCAAAAACCAATAAAACCCCAACTATTAAAAGTACAATTGAATAAATAGAAAGAAATTTATCCGGCGATAAAAATTTAAAAACCGATGGTATAAATTTATACCAGTATTCTCTCATAAAAAACATATTTAATCCGCCCCAAATTAAGGTTCCGCCTAAGCCTAATCTTAAAAGCGAAACCGGGGAAAAATTTTTAGAATTGGTATTTATTTTCATTTGTTTCTATTATATCATATTATTAAACTTAATTCCACCTCTTTTACCAAAAATATGTACGAATTAACTTTTGACTACTACCAAGGACCATTAGAAAAGCTTTTAGAATTAATTGAAGAAAGACGATTAGAAATTACTTTAGTAAATTTAGCGCAAGTAACAGAAGGGTTTTTTGATTATTTAGAAAAGTTAGAAAAAGAAAAAGTAAGTAATGATGTGATTGCTGATTTTTTAACTGTGGCTTCAAAGCTTTTACTTATTAAATCCAAGGTTGTTTTGCCTTCAATTGTTTTAAGCAAAGAAGAGGAAGAGGAAATAGAAAATTTAGAAGAAAGATTAAAAATTTATCAAGAATTTAAAACGGCAAAAATTTACTTAAAAAAACTATGGCAAAATGAACCCTTAATGTTTTCCCGTGAATTTTTAAGCGGAGAAAGAAGTTTTTTTTATCCTCCTCAAAATTTAACACCTAATGATTTATTAAACAGTGTAAAATTAATGATTAATGAACTTGAAAAAATTTTTCGACCGGTTCTTCAAATTAAGGGAGAAATTATTAATCTTAAGAAAAAAATAGAAGAAATTTTTGCTAAATTAACAAAAGAACCAAAAAATTTTAATGACTTGCATCAGGGAGAAAAAAAAGAAATAATTATTTTATTCTTAGCTATTTTGCATTTAATTAAACAAGAGCTGGTAGAAGCTCACCAAGAAAAGAATTTTGCCGAAATGATAATTAAAAAAATATAAAAATTATGGAAAAAAATACCTTTTTAAATCAAGATGAAAAAATTGGAGCATTAGAGGCACTTTTATTTTATTATGGAGAACCGTTAACAATTAAAAAAATATCAACCCTTTTAGAAGAAACAGAAGAAAATGTTAAAATTTTAATTCAAAAATTAGAAGAAAAACTTCATAATAATCAATCCGGCGGGCTACAAATTATTTATTATAACGACAAAGTTGAGTTGGTTACCAAGCCGCAATTTAATTTTATCATTAAAAAAATTATAAACGATGAATTTAAAGCCGAACTTACTCCCGCTGCCTTAGAAACACTTGCCATTATAGCTTATTTAGGGCCAGCAACCAGAGCGCAAATTGATTATTTGCGAGGAGTAAATTCAACTTTTATTTTAAGAAATTTGCTAATTAGAGGGTTAATTGAAAGAAAACTTCAAGTAGATAAAAAAAACACATATGAATATAGCATTACCAGTGAATTTTTAAAACATTTGGGAATAGAAAGTGTGCTGAATTTGCCAGAATATGAAAAGTATAGCAAAATTTTAAGTAAATTTGAGTCAAAAATAAATCAAGAAATTCAAAACACCAACAAAAATGAAATACAAATGGGAGAAATAGCGGAAGAAAACCAAGGCTAAAGACACCAATTAAAAATATGATTAAGAAAAAAATTTTAATTTTTTTAGGAATAGTTGTTTTTGTTATTTTTTTAATTAGCTTTTTCTTTCCACTTTTTAATAACAAAAATGGGATTTTAAAAAATATAATGCAAAGCAATTCCTCCCCAAAAGAGCAAAATCTTAAAAATACCTCTCAAGAATTGCATAAAATTTACGAGCGTAATTTAAATGTACTTGATCCTAAGGTTCAAGCTCAAGGTTTAATTGCAGAAGTACTTGACTCTCAAGACTTTCTTTATAAAAAAAATATTTATACTATTTGGCCGCTTGCATCTTTAACTAAATTAATTACTGCTACAGTTGTTTTAGAAAATATTAAAAATATAGACCAGGTACCAATTACTATTACTACTTCCACTCAAAATATTGAAGACGGAAGTGGTAAATTAATTACTGGAGAAATTTATAAAGCCTCCGATCTTTTAAAAATTATGCTGATGGCTTCTTCTAACAGAGCAGCAGAATCTTTTAAAGAATATTTTGGGCAAGAAAAATTTTTAAATTTAGCAAAATCAACTATTTCAAAAATTGGAATGACTCAAACTGTTATTTATGATGCTTCTGGATTAGATGATAGAAATACAGGGACTCCTTTTGATACTTTATTGCTTTTAAAATACATTTTAGAAAATTATCCGCAAATTCTTACGTGGACAAGAATTTCTAATTTATCATTTCAACCGCTAAACTCTACCCGCATTAATGTGATTCAAAATATTAATCCACTTAATGAAAGAGCTGATTTTTTAGGAGGAAAAACAGGCACATCGCCTTTAGCTAAAGAAAATTTAGCTGCTGTTTTACAATTTAAAAATTTAAAATTAGGAATAGTGATTATGGGCAGTCAAAATCGTTTTTCAGATTTAGATACAATATTAAATTGGATCGATAAAGCTTACCAATTTTAAAATTATTTTAAAAGTTTTATAATAAATTCAATGGCTATTTTTAATGGAGTAAAAATTTTAATCATTTTTACAATTTCTTTTTTAACAGCTTTGCTTTTAACACCCTTGGTTTTTCATTTTTTACAAAAATTTAATTTAAGAAAAAAAAATATAAGAGATGAAAAAAGCGCGCCGGTTTTTTATCAGTTTCATAAAGACAAAAGCAACACCCCTACAATGGGGGGTATAATTATTTGGGGAACTACTATTTTTTTGGCCCTGCTTTTTGCATTATTAGGTTATTTTTTTGATGGTTTTTTTAGCTATTTAAATTTTATTAGCCGGGAGGAAACTTATATTCCGCTTGCTGCCTTGCTTTTAGGGGCAATAATTGGAATGTTTGATGATGTTTTGGGAATTTTAGGCAAGGGACCGCACGGTGGTGGACTAAATTTACGTTTAAAACTATTGCTTTATACTGGAATTTCAATTTTAACTGCCAGCTGGTTTTACTTTAAACTTGACTGGCATTTAGTTTACATCCCTTTAATTGGTAATGTAGATTTTGGTTTTTGGTATTTTATTTTTTTTATTTTTGTAATTGTAGCTACTGCTTTTTCGGCTAATGAAACCGATGGTTTAGATGGACTATTGGGGGGTGTGATGCTTTTTGCCTTTGGAGCTTTAGCGGTAGTTGCTTTTATTATTCATAAATATTATTTAGCCACAATGATTGCTTCTCTTTTGGGAGGACTTTTGGCTTTTTTGTGGTTTAATATTTACCCTGCAAAATTTTTTATGGGGGATACGGGTTCAATGTCTTTAGGAATTACATTAGGCATTATTGCAATGCTTACTCATACCGAATTTTTCTTGCCTTTTTTTGGATTAATTTTAGTTGGCGAGTCGCTTTCCGTGATTATTCAAACAATAAGCAAAAAAATATACCATCGGAAAATTTTTCTTTCCACCCCAATTCATCATCACTTTCAAGGTAAAGGATGGCCAGAAAGTCAAATTACAATGCGTTTTTGGATTATAAGCAGTGTAGCGGTAATGGTAGGGCTTGTAATTTTCTTTCTTGATAAATTTGCTTAAAATTATATTATGGATTACTTACTTTTAAAGGGGGGGTTGGTCTATGAAACCGGAAAAGAAAAATTAGAAAAAAAAGACATTTTAATTCAAGGCGACAAAATTATTAGCCTTCAACCTACACTCAATAAGAAAAAAATTACGGTTTTAGATGTGAGTAATACAATAATTACTCCAGGATTTATTGAAATTAACAGTGAGATCTTATCTCCTAAAAGTATTTTTCAAAATCCCGTTGGCGACTTTTACTTTAAAAGAGGAATTACAAGCGTTGTTTTTGGATCAGATGGAATTTCTTTAGCTCCATTATTTTTTGGGTCCCGTCATTTTTTAAATGATATTACATCCATTGATTCTAAAATTAACTTGGGATGGAATTCTTTTGGTGAAATGATGAGATTTTTAGAAAAAACATCAACTGGAATTAATTTTGGATTTTATTTAGGTTATGCAACCTTAAGAAATATTTTTTCTTTTCAAAGAGAAGGGGATTTAACATTGGGGGAAATAGAAAGCTTAAGCCGAATAATTAAAGAAAATTTAAAAGAAGGTGCGTTGGGTATTGCTTTTGATTTATCACAACCTTATCTTTCTTCTTTACATCCGGAAGAAATTAACAAAATTATTAATTTTTCTTTACTCAAACATAAGGTTGTGTCTTTTCATTTAGAAAACAGTTATGAACCCTTGTTGGCTTGGAAAAAATTATTTAATTGTTTTCATCATCATTCTTTAAATATAGAAATTGGACATTTGCAACCTAATGAAGAAAAAGAAAATGAATTTTTAGAAATAGTTAGAAATTTAGATGAAATTTCAAATCAACAAAATATTCACTTTGATATTTTTCCGGAACCACTAACAAAAGTTAGTATTGTTAATTTGCTTCCTAAATGGGCAGTTAATCAAAATATTAAATCTTTGCTTTTAATGAAAGAAAATTCTTCTTTTTACGAACGAATTTTAGAATCTTTAAATTATCCATTTTTAGAAAATGCTTTTATTACCGATTTACCCAAACCGCTAAATTTTTTCAATGGAAAACTTTTAAAAGAGGTGGCAATGAATCAAAATGTTAGCCCCCAACAAATGTTAATAAAAATTGCAATTTTAAGTAAAATGCGAGGATCTTTAATTGTTCATCAAGTTAAAGAGGAAACTTTAAATATTTTAATGAACCATCAAAAAAGTATTTTAAGTTTAGATTATTATTTCTTTTATGAAGATAATGCCTTAATTTTTAAAAAAATATTATCTTCAAGTAAATTTATTCAAAAACTTACATCTTTGCCAGCAAAAAAATTTAATCTTCAAAAGCGAGGAGAAATTCAAGAAGGCTATTATGCTGATTTGGTTGTCTTTAAAGACTATCGTCCTTACTACGTATTTGTTAATGGAAAATTAGTTTTAAACGCAGGAAAAATTGAAAATAATTTACCGGGGAAGCCATTAGAAACTAAATTTGAAATATAAATCATAAAAGAGAAATTATGAAAAGAAAATTTATAAGATATTCAAATACCGACTATTCTTTTTTAATTATAGTTGCAATTTTGGTTGTTTTTGGGCTTGTAATGCTTTCTTCCGCTTCTTCTGATTTGGGTAAAATAAAATACGGCGATAGTTTTTATTATTTAAAACATCAATTAATTTCCGGAGTTTTACCTGGTGTTTTGGGTTTTATATTTGCTTCTTTGGTAAATTACAAATTTTGGAAAAAAATTAGTTTATATTTTTTAATTTTAGGAATTGTTCTACTACTTTTAGTTTTTACTCCCTTGGGAATAACAGCTTACGGTTCGCAAAGATGGATTAACATTTCCGGTTTTAGTTTTCAACCGGCAGAAATTGTGAAATTAGCTTTAATTACTTATATGGCTTCGTGGTTAAGTAAAAATTATAAAAAACAAAAAGGCTTTACAGAAAGCACTTTGCCATTTTTAATTATTTTAATTTTAGTAACTCTTCCCATTTTTCTTCAACCTGCAACTACCACAGCCTTGCTTTTAGTTTTATCTACCTTAGTGATGTATTTAACAGCCGGAGCAAACTTAAAATCCTTAGCCTTCACTTTTTTAGTTATGCTTTTAATTTTTATAGTGCTTGTAGTCACAACCCCTTATAGATTTCAAAGAATTTTTAATTTTCTACATCCCCAAAATGACGTTTTAGGTAAAAATTATCACTTAAATCAATTACTAATGGCAATTGGAAATGGCGGATTATGGGGAGTAGGGTATGGAAAATCAACAACTAAAATTTTTTATCTTCCTGAACCAATGAGCGACTCTATTTTTGCCGTAATTGGCGAAGAACTTGGGTTTGTGGGGTCGGTTTTATTAATTATGATGTTTTTGTTTTTAATTTGGAGCGGAATTAAAATTGCAAAGCGCACAGAGGATCCCTTTGGTCGTTTTTTTGTAATTGGGGGAGTGGCATTAATAGGTTTTCAAGCATTTATTCATATTGCCTCTATTTCCGGTCTTTTGCCTCCAACTGGCGTACCTTTGCCATTTATTAGTTATGGTGGAACATCACTTGCAACCCTTTTAACAACAAGCGGTATTATATTTAAAATTTCAAAAGGTTGAGAAAGTTTTTAAAAAACAATAAAATAAAAATTAATGGCTAAAATACTTTTAACAGGCGGGGGGAGTGGGGGACATTTTTATCCTCTTTTAGCTGTTGTAGAAAAATTAAAAGAAATGGTCCAGGAAAATGTTGAATTAATTTACTTTGGGCCAAATGATCAGTATTCTCAAGAATTAGAAAAAATTGGTATTAAGATTGTTCATATTATCCCTTCTAAAATGCGACGTTATTTTTCATTAGCAAATATTTTAGAAATTCCTAAATTTTTAATAGGACTAATAGAAGCCTTAATTAAAATTTATTTTATTATGCCGGATGTAATTTTTTCAAAAGGGGGACCGGGATCGCTGCCAGTTTTACTAGCTGGTCGTTTTTATCTTATTCCAATTATTATTCATGAATCCGATGCCGTGCCAAGCTTTACAACTTCCCTTACCGAACGTTTTGCAAAAAAAATAGAAATATCCTTTGAAGAAACAAGAAACTACTTACGCAAAAAGCAAAATACATCACTTACTGGAAATCCAATTAGAGAGGAAATGATAAAAAATAAAATTAAAAAAGAAGACGCAAAAGAATTATTAGATTTTAAAGAAAATTTACCAGTTTTGGTTATTTTAGGAGGATCTTTGGGAGCGCAACGCTTAAATCAATTTGTTTTTGATAATTTTGAAAATTTATTAAACCATTTTCAAGTTTTTCATCAGGTTGGCAAAAATAATTTAGAAGAAGCTAAAGTAATTGTTGAAAGTTTTAAAAAAGAAATGAGTTCTTATATAACATCTCGCTATAAAATGGAAGGATTTTTAGATAGTAAGGAAATGGCTTTAATTTTATCAGCTGCAGATATTGTTCTTTCTCGTGCTGGAGCTGGGGCAATTTTTGAAATAGCATTTTTTGGCAAACCGTCCTTTTTGGTACCGCTTCCTCAAGCAGCACAAAATCACCAAAAAGTTAACGCTTATGCTTATGCTCAAGACGGCGCAGCAATTGTTTTAGAAGAAGAAAATTTAAAATTTTCAACATTTATTCTTAAAGTTCAAGAAATTTTAAATAACCCACAAAAATATGAAGAAATGAGTAATGCCGCACTAAAATTTTCTAAACAGGATTCAGCATTAATTATAGCTAAAGACATCTTAAGTTTTATTAAAGTTTAGTTTTAGGGAAGAGGTAGCAACAACAAAAAACTTTATCTTTTTTTAAACATTTTTAAATACCTTAATTAAGTGCTAATTTTTAGATTTAACTTTAATCGCTCTTAATAAATTTTATTATAAGCAAATCTAAATAAGGGTGGACAATAAACTTTATAAAATAAATTATAAGTAGTGGTTACTTACGAGGGGAATGTTTAATATACTGTCGCACAATATACCTTTTACGACAATAGTTAGGTTTACCTTATATTTAGAAGCTTAACTAAAAACTAAAATCACAGCTTTGCCATTAATCCTTTTAACAACTCAATAATTATTTGCCAAATCCAAATTACAATTTCTAAAACAACTTTAATAATTTGTCCTAAAGTCACACCGACGTTTACACCAAACCAATTATTAATTTTCCCCCACCACAGATTTAAATTAGAACTAAGTTTAGTAGAATCAAAACTAGCATTACCGTTATTTACATTTACACCTAAAGAACTAAAAACTCCGCCGGGAATATTTAATGTTAAATGTGGAGAAAAAATTTTTATATTTTTTAAAAGATTCCAAAAATTTTCTAATGGTTCTTTTGATATATTTGATCCATTCCCAATATCATTTGAAATACCCTGAAGGTTAATTGAATTTAAATCAAAGTTATTCGTTTGAGCTTGAGTTGTAGTCATTTTTAAAAAAGTTCCGACTAATAAAATCAAAATTGTAAAAATTAGTTGGATTATTTTTGACATATTTATTTTTAATAATTGCTTAAAAATCATATTTTGGTAAATAAAGCATTGGATCTGCTGTTACTCCTACCGGCACTAAACCATTGGCTGGAGGAATAGATTTTAGTTCTAAATTAGGGGTGTAATAAACCCCAAAATGTAAATGCGGCCCAAATGCATAACCCGTTGCTCCTGCATAACCTATCAATTGCCCTCTTTTTATTATATCACCTTCTTTAACAATTTGCTTAGAAAGATGAGCATAAAGAGTAGTAAGATTGTTACTATGTTTAATTAGAATATATTTTCCATATTGATGTCTTCTAAAACGACTAATACCACTATCGTTGTTATCCACTCTAAATACCACGCCATCTGCTGCCGCATAAATTGGAGTGCCCATTGGCGCTCTAAAATCTACACCAGTATGAAAATTTGTACGATAAGCTTTTTCTGCAAATTTTGTATAGCCGTAAGTTTGTGTGATTACTAAATTATCCAGCGGAACGGGAAAGGAAAATATGCCTTTAGATGGGGTTGGCAAAAGATTTGGATTAAAGTTAGCGCGTAATTGCGATTCTATTTTTTCAATTACCTGTGAAATTGCCAATTGCTGTTCTTCTAATTTTTCTAATTGGCTTTCATAAATCTTTTCTTGGTTTTTGGTTTGACTTAAAAGATCATTTTTTATTTCTTTTTGGTTTTGTAAAATGTTTTGGCTATTAATTAAATTAATACTTTCTACTTCTTTTTGACTTTTCTTTTGATCGGCTTCAGCAATTTTTTGAGTTAAAGATTTTTCTAATAAAGAAAGGGTTTTTACATTTTCTAAAAGTTGCTGACGAAGTAAATAGTTAGCATCAATTTCGTTTAAAATATTACCTAAAGTTTTTTCACTTAAAATAATATAAAGCAACGACTGATCGCTTTTTTGTTGAGCTTCCAACATTAGCTTTGCAATTGCTTGTTTTGTATTAACTATTTGTTGTTCAGTGTTTTGAATGTCCAAAGAAGAAGATTGAATTTCTAAATTTAATCTTTCAATTGTAAGCTGATTGGCTTTAATTTCCAAATTTAATTGATCTATTTGATAATTTAATGACTGAACTTCTTTACTTAATGAGTTTTTGGACAAACTTAAATTACTTAATTGATCTTGAAGTATTTGGCGTTGTTTTTCAACTTGTTGTAATTCGCTTGTTTTTTGACGAATAATTTCTTCTAAATTACTGCCATTATTTACAAAGGAGGAAGTTGCTAAATTATTTAAAGGCGGTACATCTTCTCCGCTCACTATTTTTAGATTTTGAATACCAACAAAAAACAAAATTAAACAAAAACTAACAAATTTTATAACTTTTAAACTTTTCCTTAATAAAAGTAAATGCATATTATTAACAAACCTTTAACTTTTAAGTTTATCTATTTTTAAAAGAGCGGTTTCAATTCTTTTTAATGTTTCTTCTTTTCCTAAAACATAAATTATTTCTATTGGGCCGGGGGAATTTTCTTCGCCCGAAAGAGCAACTCTTAAAGGCCAAAGCACCTCTCCCCTACCTTTAGTATTAGCAACGGACATAATATACTTTTGAATGTTTTCTTTTGTCCATAATTCATGATTAGGAATACCTCTTACAACATTAGCTACAAAACTTAAATTATCTTTAATAACAGCAAGTGGGGTGCTTCCCCAAATTAAAAGCTCTGGTTTATAATCTTTAATTTCAAACAAAAACCCGGCTACATTTTCAAAATCTTTAAGTGTTTTCATTCTTTCTTTAGTAATTTCAAGCGCTTTCATAATTTTCTCGCTATCCTTTGTCCAGTTAGAAGGCAAAAAAGATACAAGTTGCTCTGCTAGCGTTTCTAAAGGCAGAGTCTTAATATAGTAATTATTTAACCAATCAAGTTTTTCTTGATTAAAAACAGCGCCACTTTTTTGAACTTTTTTAAAACTAAAATCTTGAATTGCTTCTTTTAAATTTACAATTTCTTTATCAACCGTTGGATGCCATCCTAAAAGCACTAAAAAATTAACTAATGCTTCCGGTAAATAGCCTAATTTTTTAAAATCGGCCAGCGAAGCATCAAGATACCTTTTTGATAATTTTTTCCTGTCTGGGCCTAAAATTAACGGCAAATGGGCAAAAGTTGGTTCTTCCCAGCCAAAAGCTTGATAAAGTGCAATTTGAATTTGGGTATTAGAAATGTGATCTTCGCCTCTCATTACATGTGAAATGCCCATCAGATGATCATCAATTACCACTGCAAAATTATAAAGCGGGGAACGTAAATTTTTTGCAATAATTACATCTCCAATTAAATCTAAATTAAAAGTTATTTTCCCTCTTACCAAATCATTAAAAGTAACACTGTAAGATGGCATCTTCAGTCGAATGACATAATTTTCTCTTGCTATTTTTTGTTCTGCTTCTTGAAGAGGAATATTTTTACATTTGCCGGAATATTTTGGAAGCAATCCTTGACTTAACTGCGCTTGTCTTTCGGCTTCTAATTCTTCCGGCGTGCAAAAACAATAATATGCTTTTTTTTCTTCAATTAATTTTTTTAAATACTTTTCATAAATATCCAAACGCTCACTTTGGCGAACAATTTCTTCATCCCAATTTAATCCCAACCATTTTAAACCTTCTAAAATATCCGTTTCGTATTCCTTTTTTGAACGCTCACGGTCGGTATCTTCTATTCTTACTAAAAACTGTCCGCCTTCATGTTTGGCAAAAATATAATTAAAAAGCGCAGTTCTAACATTACCTAAACTTAAGGGGCCCGTTGGTGACGGAGCAAATCTTACTCTTACTGACATATTAAAAATTATACCTAAAAATTAAAAATTTGTCACTGGTTAAGAATGAAGTAATTTCATACCAAAAAATAAATTACTAATATATTTTCTACAAAATTTTTATTTTTAATTTTTACTGAGAAATATTTTGAGTGTTAATAATAATTGGATTTTTATTGGCACTTTTGCCTAAAAAATAACCAAGGGTAAAACTAGCTGTAACTATAATCCCAACTAAAAGTACAATTAGTATCCATCCTCGCTTTTCAATAACCCAGTTTTTAATGCGAATAAAAATCATTGACATTTATTTTATAAAAATATAATATTATAAATATTAAACTAAGTCAAAAATATGGCTCATACAAAAGCAAAAGGATCTACAAAATTAGGAAGAGAATCGGAGGCAAAACGTTTGGGCGTTAAACTTTTTGACGGCCAAAAAGCAAAAGTTGGAAATATTATTATTCGCCAAAGAGGCACTAAATATTATCCGGGAATAAACGTAAAACAAGGAAAGGATGATTCACTTTATGCCACAAAAAGCGGCATTGTTAAATTTACTTCTAAAAGAAAAATAAATTTTGATGGCAGCAGAAAAAAAATAAAAGTTGTAAATGTTATTGAGCAATAATTTCAACATTTAAAATTGCTTTAATATTTTCTCCTAATTTGACTTTAATTTGAAATTCTCCAAACGCTTTAAGCGGCTTTTCCATTTCAATTATAAAATGCTCTTGAAATTTTTGAAAAAGGGCTTCTTCAATATCTTTTTTGTGAATTGCTCCAAAAATTTCTCCATTTTTCCCGCTTTTTAAATAAAACTTTAATTTGGTTTTTGAAATTTGCTCGGCAATTTCATTTAATTTTTTAATTAATTCATTGTGTTTTTTTTCTTCAGTTTCTTTTATTTTTTGAATATTTTTAAGATTTTCCAATGTGGCAGCAATTGCTAAATTATGCGGGAAAAGAAAATTGCGAGCATACCCATCAGCCACTTCTTTAACTTCATATTTTTTGCCTAAATTTTTTAAATCTTGAAGTAAGATTACTTTCATTTTAATGAGTTGTGATAGAAGATAATATTTCTTCTGCTTTTTGAAGTTGGGGATCCCGATTATTTTTTACATCACTTTCTTCCATTTTAACTTCATAGTCTGGCTTTAAGCCGGTTTTGTTAATAGTGTTTCCGTAAGGTGTGAGCCATTCGGCAATTGTAACCTTTAAAGAAGATCCCATAGGAAGATTTTCTATTTCTTGCACACTCCCCTTTCCAAATGTTTGTTCTCCAACAAGTTTAATTTGCCGATCATCACGTAAAGCACCAGCCAAAATTTCAGCTGCTGAAGCTGTACCGCCATTTACTAAAACAACGGTTGGCAAATTTAAAAGAGCCTCATTGCCAAAAGCATATAATCTTTGAGTATTATTATTTTTTCCCCTTTCAATTACTACTGTTTCTCCTCTTTTAACAAACCAACCAGCAATGTTAGTAGCTGCATCCAAAAAACCACCAGGATTATTTCTTAAATCTAAAATTAAACCCTTTGGATTTTTAGGCAAAATTTGCAACATTGCATTATAAAAATCGTTAGGTGCATTTGAATAAAAATTATAAAGTGCAACATAAGCAATATTACCATCCAACATTTTCCAATCCAATGTTGGTATTTTAATTAGCTCTCTTGTGATAGTAAAAGTTTTAGGCACTTCCCATCCGCTACGCATAATATCTAAACTAACTTTTGTGCCAATTTCTCCGCGAATTAATTTTACTGCCTGATCAACAGTAATATTTGTTGTAAAATCATTATTAATTTTCATAATTTGATCGCCTGCTTTCAAACCACTTCTTTCAGCAGGAGTATTTTTTAGCGGAGCAATAATAACTAATTGATTGTTTTTCATGCCCAACTCTGCACCAATGCCACCAAAACTGCCGCTTAAATCTTCATTAAATTTTTTGGATTCATCAGGATTAAAAAATACAGTATAAGGATCATTTAAAGAACTTAAGGCGCCATTAATTGCTCCATAGACTAAATTTTGATCATTAATGGCTTGCGGATTATAATATTTATCTTTTACCACTTTTAAAGCATCCCAAAATAATGAAAAGTCAGCTTTTAAAAGTTCTGCATTTTGAGCATTAACCGGTAAAGTATAAAAAAAATTAATTTTGCTGTTTTGACCAATATTAATACCCACCAAAAAAATAACTCCGGCTAACAATATACCCAACAAAGCAAAAAGAATTTTGTTTTTCATAATAATATTATTCTACACTAAATATTCTTTTTTTCAAATCTTCATATTTTTAGTTAGCTTCTAATGACAAAAATGAATTTTAATGATACAATTTAAAAAATGCCTTTGTTTGAAGAGTATTTAGAAAAGCTTAAACAACGTCGCAAGAAAAATAAAATTTCCCGTGAATTTCAGGAAATAGGCCTTCAATTAGCACAATTATTAGGAGATGAAAAACATAAATCGCTTTATATTAAATTAGCTAAAGAAAAAAACCAACAAGAACTTTTAAATTTAGCAAAAAGAATTTCCGAAATGAAAAATATTGAAAATAAAGGAGGATATTTTATGCGAGTTTTGTTTGGCAATAAAAATAAAAACAATTCAAAATAATTTTAAATGTTAGAAATCCATCAAAAAATTTTAGAAATTAGTAATAAAAACGAAGAAAAGTTTCTCCGGGAGAAAACTAAACCTTTTGATTTTGCAAAATTTAAACGAGAAGAAATTAAAGATTTAATTAAAAAAATGAGAGTTGTTATGCAACAAGCAGATGGTATAGGATTAAGCGCTAATCAAATTGGTTTACCTTATAGATTTTTTGTCGCTCAAGTGCCGGATACAAATGGTCATTTTAAATTTTATGCAATTTTTAATCCTGAAATTATTAAAACTTTTGACGAAAAAGAAGAATTAGAAGAAGGTTGTTTAAGCGTTCCTCAAACTTTTGGTTTAGTAGAAAGAAATTATAAAATTATTTTAAGCGGGCAGGATGCTTTTGGTAAAAACTTTAAAATTAAAGCTTGGGGTCTTTTGGCAAGAGTTTTTCAGCATGAAGTTGATCATTTAAATGGCGTTTTGTTTATTGATAAAGCAAAAAACTTATACAACATTAAAGATTTTAAACAAGAAAACCAATATAAAATTTAAATTTTTATGAAATGGGCATTTTTTGGCACCACTGATTTTGCTGCAATTATTTTACAAAAATTTATTCAAAATAACTTTTTACCTTCTTTGGTGATTACCAATCCCGACAAGCCAACTGGTAGAAAAAAAATTATTACTCCACCACCAGTTAAAATTGTAGCTTTACAAAATCAATTAAAAATTTGGCAACCTGAAAATTTAAATTTAGAAAATCCAAATGAAGACAAATATGATTTTGGATTTTTAGCAGCTTATGGCAAAATTATACCTCCTCAAATTATAAATTTATTTCCACTGGGAATTATTGTTGCTCATCCTTCGCTTTTACCAAAATATCGCGGTCCAACTCCCCTTCAATCATTTATCTTAAGCGGTGAAAAAGAAACAGGGGTTACTTTATTTTTAATGGATGAAAAAATTGATCATGGTCCAATATTAGCTCAAAAAACAATAAGTGAAAATGAGATAAATTTAGAAGAAATTACATATCAAACTCTTCATAACAAATTAGCAGAAATTTCTGCGGATTTATTTTTAGAAATTATCCCCAAATTTTTAGCTCATCAAATTACACCAATTCCTCAAAATGAAAAATTAGCAACTTATACTAAAAAATTCACGGGTGAAGACGCTTTTATTTTAGAAGAAGATTTAAAAAAAGCTATAGAAAATGGAGGAAACGAAGCTATTATAATTAATAGAAAAATTAGAGCTTTAAATCCTGAACCGGGTGTTTGGACTATGAAAAATGGAAAGAGGATTAAACTTTTAAAAGCAAAAATGGTGGATGGAAAATTAAAGTTAATTCAAATTCAAAAAGAAGGAAAAAAACCTGAATTTAATTCTCAAATTTAAAAAATTAAAATTGATTTTACTTTAATTTTGTGTTATATTTGTTTAACGGTAAGCCAAGCGACAGCTCTAATTTTAAAAATTAGAGAGGAAAGTCGGGACACCTGCTTTTTAAAAAGCAACGTAGCGGTGAAAAACCGCCTGGCGAAAGCCAAGAGGTGCGAACAGAGACGTTAAGATTCGAAAGAATCTTAACATCCTGATTTTAGGGATGAGTCCTTAAGGTAACTTAAGGAGTGAAACGGCTAAATCCTTACGGGGTGCAAGGTCGTGCCCCGCCCCACTTTTTGATTCCAACTGCTCAAAAATTTAAAGTTTTTTTATATTTCAAAATCTTAAAAATGAAAATATTTTTGGTCGCAAAAAGTGGGGCGGGGAGTGCCGCTTGAGCCTGCGAGCAATCAAAGGCCCAGACAAATTGTCGCTTAATCCCCTTTTGGGGAGGATACAGAATCCCGCTTATGGCTTACCAAAAATTAGAGCCGGAGTAGCTCAATGGCAGAGCAATGCTTTCGTAAAGCAGAGGTTGGAGGTTCGACTCCTCTCTCCGGCTCAAAATTAAAATTAATAACTAAAATGGAAAATCAAATTAATTATAATGAGGTTTATTTATCGGTTTATCCTGGGGTTGGCGGAATGGATGCTAAAGATTGGGCAAAAATGCTTTTAGAAATGTATTTTAAATACTGCTTAAAAAATAACTGGAAGTGTTATTACCTTAATGAAAATACTTTAAGCATTCAAAATGAAAAAGCTTATGAAAAATTAAAAGACGAGGCGGGAGTTCACCGACTAATTAGAATTTCACCTTTTGATAGTAAAAAGTTAAGGCATACATCGTTTGCTTTAGTAGAAGTTCTTCCTGCTATTTCTGAAAAAGACGCAGAAGCTATTCAAATTCCAGAAAAAGATTTAAAAATAGAATTTTTACGTTCCGGTGGGCCGGGCGGTCAAAACGTTAATAAAGTTGAAACGGCTGTGCGAATTGTGCATCTTCCCACAGGAGTAGTTGCTTCTTCTCAAGCGGAAAGATCACAAATGAGAAATCGGCAGCGCGCTCTTTTGCTTTTAAAATCAAAACTATCAAAAATTTTAAAAGAACAACAAAAAGAAACAATTGAAAAATTAAAAGTAAAAGTTGAACCGGAGTGGGGACAAGAAATTCGATCTTATGTTTTACATCCCTACCAACAAGTTAAAGATCATCGAACAGGATTAAAAATTAGTAAAGTGGAAGAAGTGTTAAATGGAAATTTAGATTTAATAAAATAATTGATAAAAATTATTTAAAAAGTTTTTACATAATAAACTTGCAAAATGTTTTTCGATGGAGTGGTGTTAGTCCGTATTTTTTAATCATTGTAATATGAACTTTTGTTCCATATCCTTTGTTTTTTTCAAAATAATATTGGGGGTAAATTTTAGATTCTTTTCTCATTAATTGATCTCTTTTAACTTTAGCTAAAATTGAAGCTAATTTAATAGCTGGAATTTTTTCATCTCCCTTAATAATACTTGTGCCATTTTTTACTTTTAATCCACCATCTAATAAAATTAAAGACTTTTGAAGTGGAATATTAAATTTTTTTTCCAATTTTTTTAAACTTCGCTGAGCGCTTAAGTTAGCAGCGGAGGAAATATTAATACGATCAATCACTTTTGGCGTAACGTGAGAAAAAACAAATGGTATGTTTTTTTCTTTAGCTTTTTGAAACCATTGTTCTCTTAAACGCGGTGATAATTTTTTAGAATCTTTAAAGGGAATGTACGGTAAAAACTTTTCAATTTGCATTTTGGATTTTAAAGCAACCGCGCAAACAAAAACAGGGCCAGCAAGCGATCCCCTCCCCACCTCATCAATTCCTATGATAAATAAAGGATTTTTGGCGTGTTGTTTTACTTTTAATTTTTGCATAAAATAAATATAAATCATTTTAACATGGCAAAAAAATTTGTTCATCTTCATACTCACTCTCACTATTCCCTTTTAGATGGACTATCTAAAATAGATGAACTGATTTCAAAAGCAAAGGAATATGAAATGCCGGCTTTAGCAATTACCGATCATGGTAATTTATACGGAGCAATTGAATTTTATAAAAAAGCAAAAGCAGCTGGAATTAAACCAATTTTAGGTGTAGAAACATATTTAGCTCCCAATGGCCGTAAAAACAAAAGACCAAAAATTGATGAACTAAGATATCACTTAACATTACTTGCTAAAAACCAAACTGGTTGGAAAAACTTAATTCAATTAGTAACCATTGCAAATCTTGAGGGGTTTTATTACAAACCGCGCATTGACAAAGAGGTACTTGAAACTTATCACGAAGGTATTATTTGCTTATCAGGATGCCAATCAGGAGAAATATCAAAATTAATTTTGGGGGGTAAAATGGGAGAAGCAGAAAAAGCTGCTTTATGGTATCAAAAAATTTTTCAAGAAGATTTTTACCTTGAAGTGCAACCTCACAATCCTCAACTTAATAAAAAAATTTATGAGTTAGGAAAAAAATTAAATATTAAATTAGTTGCAACTGCCGATAGTCACTATTTAAATTTAGAAGATCAAAAAGAACATGAAATTCTTCTTTCAGTGCAAACCAATTCCAAATTAGCCGAAGAGGAACGAATGACTTTAAAAAATTTTGACTTGCATTTTTATTCTCCGGACGAAATGTATAGTAAAATGGAAGACTTTAAAGAAGCGCTAGAAAACACTGAAGAAATTGTCCAAAAATGTAACCTTGAATTAGAATTAGGAGGAATACATCTTCCTAAATTTTCTACTCCTAACGGGAAAGATCCTTTTGAGTATTTAAAGGAATTAGTAATAGAAAAAACCCCACAAAAATATCCAAAGATGACAACCGAAGTTAAAGAAAGAATAGAAAAAGAATTAGAAATAATTCAAAGAACTGGATTTGCTGATTACTTTTTAATTGTGCAAGACTATGTTAATTGGGCTAAAGAGCACGGAATTATAGTTGGCCCAGGAAGAGGTAGCGCTGCCGGAAGTATTATTTCCTATATTTTAGGAATTACTTCTCTTGATCCTATTAAATACGAACTTTTATTTGAAAGATTTTTAAATCCCGATAGAATTCAAGCTCCGGATATTGACGTAGATTTTACCGACGAAAGAAGAGATGAAGTTTTAGCATATATTCGTGAAAAATACGGAGAAGAAAGGGTTGCGCAAATTATAACTTTTGGAATGATGATGGCAAAAGCAGCAGTGAGAGACGTTGCCAGAGCAATGGGATATCCTTATGCTTTTGGCGATAAAATAGCAAAGTTAATTCCATTTAATATGAATTTAAAACAAGCCTTACAAAATATTGAAGAGTTAAAAAATTTATACAACTCCGACCAAGATGCTAAAAAAATTATTGATTCGGCAATTAAACTAGAAGGAACTGCAAGGCATGCTTCTGTTCATGCTTGCGGTGTTGTTATTGCCCCCGAACCACTAACTAATTTTATGCCGCTTCAAAAAGCTCCCCAAGAAAGCCCGGCAATTATTACTCAATTTGAAATGCATAGTGTTGAAGATTTGGGACTTTTTAAAATGGATCTTTTGGGATTGAAAAATTTAACAATTATTGAAGAAACATTGCGTATTATTAAAGAAATTAGAAATTTAGAAATTAACATTGAAAAAATTCCACTTAATGATCGAAAAACATTTCAATTGCTTCAGGCAGGAGAAACAACTGGAGTTTTTCAATTGGAATCATCAGGAATGAGAAAATATTTAAAGGAATTAAAACCAACGGAATTAGAAGATATTATTGTAATGATTGCGCTTTATCGTCCAGGACCAATAGAACTAATTCCTACCTACATTCAAAGAAAATTTGGTAAGGAAAAAATTACTTATCTTCATCCAAAATTAGAGCCAATACTAAAAAGCACTTACGGAATTGGTGTTTATCAAGAACAAATGATGAAAATAGCGCGAGATTTAGCAGGATTTTCGCTGGGAGAGGCAGATATTTTAAGAAAAGCAATTGGTAAAAAAATTAAAAAATTATTAGATGAACAAAAAGAAAAAATTATTCAAGGAATGATAAAAAATGGTATTGAAAAAGAAACTGCTGAAAAAATTTGGGAACTTTTCCCGCCATTTGCCCGTTACGGATTTAATCGTTCGCATGCCGCTTGTTATGCTTTAATTAGTTACCAAACAGCTTATTTAAAAGCTAACTTTCCAATAGAATTTATGGTTGCTCTTTTAAATATTTCCGGCACAGACACGGAAAGAATTAATTTTTTAATTAATGATGCTAAAAAAATGAATTTTCAAATTGCCCCGCCCGATATTAATTTTAGTAGCAAAAAATTTACCGTTGATCTTTCAACCGAAAACAACTTACCAACAAATACAATTAGATTTGGACTTTCGGCTATTAAAAATATTGGAGAACATATTGTAGAAAAAATTATTGAAGAAAGGATGCTTCACGGTCCTTATGAAGACTTAAGTGATTTCTTGCTGCGCGTTCAGGATAGAGATTTAAATAAAAAATCTTTAGAAAGCTTAATTAAAGCAGGTGCTTTTGATTCATTTCGTATCCCTCGAGATGTTTTAATTGGAAATATTGAAACGCTGATTACTTTTAATCAAAATGCAAAAAAAACTTCTCTTTCCAATCAAACTTCTTTATTTTCTCATGAAAAACAATTTTCCAAAATTAAATTAAAACCAGTTAAACCGGTGGATGAAAAAACAATTCTTGCTTGGGAAAAAGAACTTTTAGGACTTTATCTTACCTCCCACCCATTAAATGGAAATTTATCAAAAATTAAAAATAATGGAATAATTAAAAATGTAAGATATGCTTTGGATTTATCGCCGCAAAACAAATCTTCATCAAAAATAGTTTTGGCAGGTGTTATTAGTAAAACACAAAAAATTATTACTAAAAATGGAGAACCAATGGTTTTTGCCACGTTAGAAGATACAAGCGACAGCATAGAAATTCTTGTTTTTAACAGTGTTTTAAAAAACACATCAGATGTTTGGAAAGAAAACAACGTTGTATTAGTCGAGGGAAATCTTTCTTGGAAAAACGGGGAAACAAAACTAATTTGCGATAGAGTAAAAGAAATATAAATAACTTAAGTTTAATCTTTTACCCTTTTAAAAAAATAATAAAAATATTATAATAACTTTTATTATGAAAAACATTCCAAAAATAGAAAAAATTCGTCACTCTTTAGCACATCTTTTAGCTGCTGCCGTTTTGCAAAAATTTCCTTCAGCAAAATTAGGAATTGGACCAACAATTGAAAATGGCTTTTATTATGACTTTCTACTGCCCCGTCCCCTAACTAATGAGGATTTGAAAGATTTAGAAAAAATAATGCGACAATGGATTGCTCTTAAATTACCATTTAAGCAAAAAAAAGTTACAGCTGTCCAAGCTAAAAAAATTTTTAAAAACCAACCGTTTAAATTAGAACTAATAAAAGATTTACAAACAGCAAAACAGCCAATTACTATTTACACCACTGGCACATTACCTAATAAACGATCAAAAGATAAAACCAACTACTACTTTTTAGATTTATGCCGCGGTGGACACATTAAAAACACTTCTGAAATTAATCCTGAGACTTTTCAATTGCAATCAATTGCCGGTGCTTACTGGAAGGGCAACGAAAAAAATCCACAATTACAAAGAATTTATGGAATTGCTTTTTATACTAAAGAAGAATTAAATAATTATTTAAATTTCTTAGAAGAAGCTAAAAAAAGAGATCATCGTAAATTAGGCAAAGAATTAAAACTTTTTACAATTTTAGATGAAATAGGCGGCGGACTTCCGCTTTTTTACCCCAAAGGAGCTATTTTAAGACGTTTAATTGAGGATTTTATAACTCAACTGCAAGAAAGTAAGGGATACGTGCCAATTTGGATTCCACATATTACCAAAAGCAAACTTTACCAAATTTCCGGGCATTTAGATAAATACGATGCAATGTATCCCCCAATGAAATTACCAGAAGAAGATGATTATTATTTAAAACCAATGAACTGTCCACATTTTATGATGCTTTATAAAACCGAATTGCACTCCTATAAAGATTTGCCACTTCGTTATACTTCTACCACAACTGTTTATCGTTATGAAAAAAGCGGCGAACTTTCAGGACTCACAAGGGTGCGTGCTCTTACCCAAGACGATTGCCACGTTTTTGCTACTCCTCAACAAATTAAATCAGAAATTAATTTAATGTTAGATATGATAGAAGAAACCTACAAAACTTTTGGATTTAATGACTTTTGGGTAAGAATTTCAACTCACGATCCGCAAAATAAAGAAAAATATATTGGTGGAGAAAAAATTTGGAATGAATCCGAAAGGAGCTTAAAGGAATTAATTCAAAAACGAGGGTGGAAAAGTAAAATTGGCGTAGGAGAAGCGGCTTTTTATGGTCCAAAGTTGGATTTTATGATAAAAGATGTTTTAGGAAGAGAATGGCAACTTTCTACTATTCAGTTAGATATGAATCTTCCTCAAAGGTTTGATTTAGAATATATCGATCAAAAAGGCAAAAAAGAAAAACCAGTAGTAATTCATCGAGCAATTTTAGGATCAACAGAAAGATTTATGGCAATTCTTTTAGAACACTATGGAGGCAATTTACCCCTTTGGCTTTCCCCTCTTCAAGTAAAAATTATTCCTATTGCTGATCGTCATCAAAACTATGCGCAAAATATTTTAACTTATTTACAAAACTTTAATATTCGATCGGAAATTGCTCAAACTGGCAACACTTTAAACAAAAACATTCGCGAAGCTGAACTAGAAAAAATTCCATACTTGATTATTTTAGGAGATAAAGAAATACAAAATCAAACATTAACCGTACGTAAAAGGCACGAAAAAGAAATACAAAATTATTCTTTAGAAAAATTTGTAGAAAAGCTTAAAAAGGAAATTCAGGAAAAAAAATAAAAAGCTTGAATTTTAACTTTTGGGAGTTAAGCATTTTATTTAAATTTGATTACAATGGCTTTAAATCAAAAAATTATAGCTATTGTTGGCCCAACAGCTTCTGGTAAGAGCAAATTAGCGCTGGAGTTGGCTTTATTTATTTCAAAAAAAATAAAAACCATAAACGGTGCGGAAATTATTTCTGCAGACTCAAGACAAATTTACAAAAACCTTCCGGTTGGAACCAATCAACCAAGCGCCCAAGAATTAAAATTAGTCCCCTATCATTTAATTGGATTTTTAAAAGTTAATCAAAAGTTAAACGTTACTCAATATCAAAAAAAAGCTTTTAAAATCATTCAAAAATTATGGAAGCAAAATAAAGTGCCAATTATTTGCGGCGGTACTGGTTTTTATCTTCGGGCAGTAATTGACGGCATTATTTTCCCTTCCGTGCCACCTAATCAAAAACTAAGAAAAACACTTGAAAAAAAATCAAAAGAAGAACTTTTACAAATCTTGCAAAAGGAAGGAAAACAATTTTTAAAAAATATAGATCCAAATAATAAAAAAAGATTAATTCGAGCAATTGAAATTATAAAAAAACTAAAAAAAATTCCTCCTTTAAAATCTCATCCTTTAACTTCTAAGATTTTAATCATTGGTATTAAGGTTCCAAAAGAAAAACTAAAAGCAAAAATTAAAACAAGAACAAAAAAAATGTTAAAACAAGGATTATTAACAGAAGGAAAATTTTTACTTACCCAAAAATTATCACCGCAAAAAATTAATGAGCTTGGTTTTATTTATAACATCACAATTCAATATCTTCAAAAACAAATTAAAACTAAACAAGAATTAGAAGCAAAAATTAATCAAGCAACTTTCCACTATGTTAAACGTCAGCTTACTTGGTTTAAAAAAGATCAAAGAATAATTTGGGTTAGCAGTAAAAATCAAGCGCAAAAACTTGTTAAAAACTTTTTAAGCAATACTAAAAAATAAAATCATTTAGCATCTGTCAAACTTATTAATAAATAAAAATTTGACATTTTAAAATTAAAAAATTAAGATAAAAGTATTATGGGTGGAGTACCAGTTAAACATCATTCAAAATCAAAAGTTGGCAGAAGACGTTCACAGCTTAGTTTAAAAGCAAAAACTGTCATTCGTTGCCCAAATTGCGGCGGACCAACATTACCGCATAGTATTTGCCCTAATTGCAATACTTACGTTAAACAAGAAAAAAATAAAAAGTAAAGCATTTTTACAACAACAAAATGGCAACGCGTCACTTGATAAGGACAATTGTTTTACAATCACTTTATGAGTGGGATTTTTATCATCATGAAGCAGATTTAATAAAAATTTTGGAAAGAAATATGGAAAACTTTGGGCCGGGCATTGATGAGCCGGAATTTGCTTGGAAAATAATGAAGGGCATTATTGATCACTTAGGCGCAATTGATAATTTAATTCGAAATTATGCTCCCGAGTGGCCTTTAGAAAAAATTTCTTTAATAGATAAAAATATTTTACGTTTAGGTGTGTATGAATTACTTTTTGCTGACAAAAAAGAAGTGCCACCTAAGGTTGCTATTAATGAAGCAATTGAAATTGCAAAAAATTACAGCAATCAAAACTCTCCGCGTTTTATAAATGGGGTTTTAGGAACTATTTATCAAGATTTAGAGGAAGGAAAAATTAAATTATAAACGTTTCTTAAAACAACCTCGGGAGACAAAGAAGCATCCACAATATAAGTTTTACCTTCGTTCTTTTTAAGAGCTAAAACTTGATAGTAAGCGTTGCGAATATTTTTTAATCTTTCTAAAGTTTCATAACGACTTAACATTCTTCTGGCTTGAATTCTTTCTAATGCTTTTTGAGGATCCAAATCTAAAAATATTTTTATATCCGGAATACAATATACATCTTTTAACACTTCTTTTTCTAAATAAAAAATATCTTCTGGTGAAACGCTGCCATTTCCTAAAGCATAAGCAGCTGAAGAAATATTAAATCTGTCCTGCAAGACGATTTTGCGTTTTTGAAGCGCAGGTAAAATGGTATTTTCTAAATCAAAATAACGATCGGCAATAAAAAGCGATTGATATTCTATTTCTAATAGTTCCGATTGATTTTTTAACTTAGTAAGAGCACTTTGAAGAATTTTAGAAAAAGCAGAAGATAAATTAATATTTAAAATCTTAAAAGAAAGTTGATTAATTGATTCCTCTAAATTTTTAAATTTTTCAGAAGTAAGATTGTTATGAATTAAATAACGAATTAGCACTCCAAAAGCATTATCTTTGGTTGGTTCAAAATTTTTAACAAAACTTATCTTTTTTTCACTTAAAACATTACCCAAGCCTTCAATGAGAGTCGTCTTTCCGCTCCCATCAATTCCTTCTATAACAATAAATAAATTTTTTTTCATTAATCAATAATTTCAATGCCCATATTTTTTGCCGTTCCTTCAATAATTTTCATTGCTGCTTCTAAGTTTTGAGCATTTAAGTCTACCATTTTCTTTTCTGCAATTTTTCTAATATCTTCTTTGGTCACTTTCCCAACTATTTTTTTACCAGCTTCACCTGAACCCTTTTCAATCCCGGCTGCTTTTTTAAGTAAAGCGGATGCTGGCGGGGTTTTAAGTTTAAAATCAAACGAGCGATCTTCATAAATAGTAATTTCTGCAGGTATAATATCTCCCTTCATATCTTTTGTAGCATCATTAAACTGCTGACAAAAAGCACCAATATTTACACCGTGCTGCCCAAGCGCCGGACCAATTGGTGGTGCAGGATTGGCTTCCCCTGCCTTAATTTGTAACTTTAAAACTGCTTTTACTGGTTTGTTAGCCATATTTATACTTTTCTAACTTGTAATGAATCTAATTCGACCATTGTATCTCTTCCAAAAATTGGAACTAAAACTTTAACTCTACCCCTTGATTCATCAATAGCTGCCACCTTCCCTTCTTGATCTTTAAACGGACCATCAACAATTTTTACTATCTCGTCTACTTTTAAGTCAATATGAAACTTTAAATTATCCTTTCCCATTTTAGCTAACAATTCATCTACTTCCTTTTGAGAAAGCGGCGTTGGTTTGGAACTATCAACACCCACAAAACCAATTACTCGCGGAGTGTTTCTCACAACATACCACGAATCATTGTCCAAAATCATATTAACCAAAACATATCCTGGATATATTTTTTCTTCAACTTCAAATCTTTTGCCATTTTTAACTTTTATTTTTGTTTCTTTTGGAACTACCACTTCAAAAATTTTATCACTCATTCCTAATGAATTAATGCGCTGTTTTAAATATTTAGCAACTGCATCCTCGTGGCCAGAATAAGTATGAATGGCATACCATGCTTTTTCTTTTTTTTCATTAATTTCCTGCATATTACTTTAAAACAAAATTTTGCAATATTTGGATAAAAATAAAATCCAAAACACCTAAAAAGGCAGCTAATATAAGGGAAAAACTAATCACAAACATCGTATATTTTACGGTTTCGTCTTTTGTGGGCCAATTTACTTTTTTTAATTCCTGCCTTGATTCTTGCAAAAAAGACTTAATTTTATTAATCATACATTAATATAATTTACCACTAAAATAAAAAAATATCAATAACTCAACAAAAACTAGCAATTTGTAGCAAATAACGATGTACAAATAGCTTATAATTAATAACTAAAACAAATAACGAAATGAGATTTTTATTCATTATTCAAAACATCTTTTCTTCTGGGATGGGAGGAAGATTCTTTCTTAATTCAGGATGTATTGCTTTTTGAGATTCAATTTCACCTAATTTCTTTTGGCCAACCTTATAAAGATGATTGAGGTAGGAAAGGAGGATGGTGTAGTCATAAAAAGCCTCTAAAGCAGAGTTAGTATTTTTTTCTTTTTGACCATATTGGACATATTGAGATATTTCTTTAATCATATCCTGGTAAGGAGAAATATTCAGGTAGTAGTCCTTCATATTCTTTTTTGAACTTTTGAACCATTGCTTTTGCTTCATTTGGGGTAAGTTTTCCTTCTGATTTTAAATCTTTCTTATTGATGTTTGGTTCTTTTTCGGGCATATACCCTTTAATTTATATTTTATCACAAATTATAAAAACCAACTTTTAACTAATAACTAAAGATTTTTGAATTATGAATTATAAAAATTATGAATTATAAATTTGAAACTTTAAAAATTTAGAGGAATTGAATTTTCTCTCAATTACTTTTAGAATTTGAAGGCGCTTGTACCGTTTTAGAGCTTAAATCACGATTTAAAAACAAATATTTAAAAATTAAAAATGTGAAATAGCCAACAACTATACCTCCTAAAATGTCTGTCGGCCAATGAACACCAACAAACACCCTTGCTATTCCCATTAGCAAGTCAAAAGCCAAAAAATAAATTCCCCACTTTTTATTAAAAGCAAGTAAGATAAAAGATAAAGCAAAGAAAAAAGAAACATGTCCTGAAGGAAATGCCCATCCGTTTTCTGAAATAAGTGGAGTAAAACCTAAAGCTTCAAACGGCCGAGGACGATGGATAAAATACCTTAAAAGAGAAACAAAAATAAAACGAGACACAAGTCCTCCAAACAAAAAATATAAAAAGAAAGTAATTTTTTCCTTAACGCCTTTTTGTTTTAAAATAAAAACCCCTAACGCTAAAATTAAAATATAAGCTAAATACTGAGCAAAAAAAACACCAATAACATTAATGAGTGATGAAAAATTACTCCACCCATGAATTAAATTAAAAAGTTGTAAATCAAAATTCATTTTTAATTTTTACCTTTTAACAAAAGGTAAAAGTCCCATAATTCGAGCTTTTTTAATTGCTTGAGCAAGCATTCTTTGATGTTTAGTGCAAACGCTTGTATGTTTTGGATCAATAATTTTTCCTTGACTGGAAATAAATCTTTTTAACACCTCAACGTCTTGATAATTAATAAAAGAGGTGTTTTGAGAACAAAAAAAACATTGTTTTTGCTGTTTCATATTTTTGTATTTTTAAAATGGTATATCTTCTGTTTTAATTTCAGATTCTTCTAAATTAATTTCGGGCAAAACTTCGTTTTCTTCCTCAACTTTTTCTTCGGGGGTGTTTTCTAAAATATTATCTGTTTTCTTGGGTCCGAGTTGCATTTTTTCCGCAATAATTTCAGTTGTTTTTCTTTGATTACCCTGCTTGTCCTGCCAACTTCTCGTTTGCAGTCTTCCCTCTACGAGCACTGAACTTCCTTTTTTTAAAAACTGACTCGCTACTTCCGCTTGCCTACCCCACAAAACAACATTGTGATATTCCACTCTTCTTTGTTTATTGCCACCACGATCAACATAAAAACTATTTGTTGCTATACTTAATGTGCAAACAGCTTGCCCTTGGGGAGTTTGTCTTAATTCCGGATCTTTTGTTAAATTTCCTAAAATAAAAACTTTATTTAAGTTCATATATTTATTTTAAAATTTCTTCAATTTGTTTTTCTAGTGTTTCGTTACTAACCATTGAAGTTGAGGGTATATTTACTTTTTCTTTTTTATAGCCGCCAAAATAAGGTTTTGGTTTGCTTTTTTCTTTAGAAGAAGATGTTTGCTTTTTAATTTTGGTAATTAAAAATCTTAGGACTTGATTTTGAAGTTTTAATTCGTTTTTAATTTTAGCTATTTCCGATGGTAAAACCTCAAAAAGCACACTGCCCATAAATGCAAAATTTTCTTTTTGAATTGGATAAGATAGTTGAACTTTTTTTAAATCATTAGCAATTACATTTTGCGCGCCATTTTTTAAAAGCAATGACTGAATTTGGTCTTGGATATCTTCCCGCAATAAAAATGTAATTTCATATTTTCTTAATTCTTGCTCTTCCATAATTTTAAAAAGCAATTAATTATTCTTCTTCGTTATTGTTTAGAGTATCAGAATTATCAGTGCCTGTCAATTGCTTTTCTAAAGCTGCTAATTTTTCTTCTGGAATACCTCTTATCCCCGTACCGGCTGGTATTAGCCTTCCAATAATAACGTTTTCTTTTAATCCCCTTAGCTCATCCACCTTACCAGAAATGGCAGCGTCAACCAAAACTCTTGCAGTTTCTTGAAAAGAAGCTGCTGACAAAAAGCTTTCTGTCGCTAACGCGGCTCTTGTAATACCTAAAATTCTTTGAATGGCCTTTGGCGGATTTTTCTTTTCTTTTGTTAATTTTTGAACCGTTTGCAAAAATCTTGATTTTTCAATTAATTCCCCTTTCATAAATTCTGAGTCTCCCGGATCTTTAATCACAACCTTTGAAAGCATTTGCCTAATAATTACCTCAATGTGTTTATCGCTAATTAAAGCACCCTGCGAAACATAAATGCTTTGAATTTCATTAATGATGTAATGGACTAAAGTATCTAACCCACGATATGCTAATATTTCTCTTAAATCCATTGGACCATCATATAATTGACTTCCTTTTTCTACATGATCACCAATTTTTACTTTAATATTTGCCCGAGGAGGAACTAAATACTCAAAAACATTTTCTGTTGTGCTTTTTCTACCGCGCTTTTTGGTGAGAGGACCTTCTTCTTTGACTAAAATTACAGTTGCTAACCCTCGATTTTCAATATTAATTACTACACCATCGGCTCTCACTAAAGTTGATTTACCACGAGGAACCCGAGCTTCAAAAATTTCTTCTACCCGCGGAAGACCATGAGTAATGTCTGCACCTGCAACACCTCCAATATGAACGGTTTTTAATGTTAATTGCGTACCGGGTTCACCAATTGATTGAGCAGCAATTACTCCTACTGCCTCTCCTTTTTCTATTTTTTTATTTCTACCTAAATCTAAACCATAACAAGTAGCACAAATTCCATTGAGTGTTTTACAAGTAATTGGCGATCTAACCTTTACCTTTTCTAAATTAGAATCGGCAATAATTTTTGCAGCTTCTTTTGTAATAATTTCGCCTGCTTTTACTATTACTTGATCATTCACCTTAATATCTTCTAAAGCTGTGCGAGAATAAATTTTAGAAGCAAATGGGTAGCCATAAAGATCACCTTCACTTCTTATAATTTCAATCCCTTCTTTTGAACCGCAATCTTCTTCTTGAATAAATACATCTTGAGCAACATCAACCAGTCGGCGGGTAAGATAACCAGCAGCTGCTGTTTTTAAAGCAGTGTCCGTCAAACCTTTTCTAGCACCGTGAGCGCTAATAAAGTACTCTAATGTGCTTAATCCTTCTTTATAAGAAAACTTAGCCGGTAACTCAATTGTTTCTCCTTTAACATCTTGAATAACACCTTTCATTCCAACCATTTGTACAACCTGCGTCCAACTGCCACGTGCCTTTGAATTAATAATATAATAAAGAGGATTAGAATCATTAAAAACTGACGGTAAAATTTTAGCAATTTTTTCTTTTGCATCCATCCAAACTGTAACTATTCTATTTTTCTTTTCTTCAAATGTGAGTAATCCTTCTTCAAATTCACTTTCAATTTTTTCCACTTCTTTTTCTGCTTCTTCCATAATTAATTTCTTTTCCTTTGGTAAAATTGTATCTCCCATTCCCCAAGTAATTGATGAAAGCGTAGAATAAAGAAATCCTAACTCTTTGATTTGGTCAATATAAAAACTGCTTTTTTCGTTATCATATGCCTCAATGATTTTACTAACTATCTCCTGCAATTTCTTTTTATCCAGTAATTCATTTACATAAGGAAAATCTCCTGGTAAAACTCTATTAAAAATTACTCTTCCGTATGTAGTTTTTCTTAATTCACCTTTAACTTCAACATTAATTTCGGAATGTTCTTCAATTACACCATGCTCAAAAGCCAACTCTAACTCCGTTTCGTTTGCAAAATATCTTCCCTCGCCTTTTGCTCCTTTTTTAATGTAAGTTAACCAATAAATACCCAAAATGACATCATTTGTAGGAGTGACAATTGGCTCTCCATTTGCTGGTTTAAGCAAATTATGAGAAGCATCCATTAGTTCCATTGATTCATATTGAGCTTCAGTAGTAAGCGGCAAATAAACTCCCATTTGATCGCCATCAAAATCAGCATTAAATGCAGTACAAACTAAAGATGGAATTCTAATAGCCAAATCTTCAATTAAAACTGGTTTAAAAGCTTGAATTCCAAGTCGGTGAAGTGTTGGAGCTCGGTTTAACAAAACTCTTCGAGAAGAAATTACTTCTTCTAAAATTTCCCAAACCTCAGGAATGCCTTGCTCAATTAAACGATTGGCTTGCTTAATATTAAATGCCAACCCCCTTTCAATAATTTTATTAATTACAAACGGCCTAAAAAGTTCTATTGCCATTACTTTAGGCAAACCACATTCATTAATTTTCAGTTCCGGTCCAACAACAATGACCGAACGCCCGGAATAATCAACTCTTTTGCCCAAAAGATTTTGTCGAAATCTTCCTTGCTTACCCTTTAACATATCGGCTAACGATTTAAGCGGTCTTTTTTTGGAGGACAAAAGCTGACTTCCAATTCTAGCGGTATTATCAATTAAGGCATCAACCGCTTCTTGTAACATTCTTTTTTCGTTAGTAATAATAACAGCAGGCGATTTAAGTTCAATTAACTTTTTTAAACGATTATTGCGATTAATCACCCGCGCATAAAGATCATTTAAATCAGCAGTAGCATAAAATCCTCCCTCCAAAGGAACCATTGGTCTTAATTCCGGCGGCAAAACTGGCAAAATAGTTAAAATCATCCACTCCGGACGAATATTGTTTTTTAACATTGAGCGCACAACTTTTAGTCTTAAAAATATCTTTTTTTGTTTGAGTGGATCTTCAGTTGTATTTAATTCTTTTTCTAATTCTTTACTTAAAACTTTTAAGTCTATATTTTTTAATAAACTTTCAATTGCTTCGGCTCCTTGCCCTGCCTCAAAAACATCTCCAAACTTTTCAACCAAATTTAAATATTCATCGCTGCTTAAAACCAATCCTACTTTTAACACCTTTAAAATTTCTTTAATTTTTTCTTGTTTATTTTTTAATTCTTTTTTATCTTCAGTTGTATTTTGTAAAGTTTTAAATTCTTTTTCTAAATTTTCCAATGCTCTTTTTTTATTTTCTTCATTAACTTTAGTAACAACATAAGCAGCGTAATAAATTACCTTTTCTAATTTTGGTTCTGAAATATTAAGCATTAAACTTAAACGCGAAGGAACGGTTTTTAAAAACCAAATATGAGAAACTGGAGCAGCTAATTTAATATGCCCCATTCTTTCTCTTCTCACTGAAGAATGAGTAACTTCTACTCCGCATTTTTCACAAACTATTCCTTTATATTTTATTTTTTTATACTTACCGCAATAACATTCGTAATCTTTAACTGGACCAAAAATTCTTTCCGAAAATAATCCATCCTTTTCTGGCCTTTGCGTACGATAATTTAAAGTTTCTGGCTTGGTAACTTCACCATATACTTTTTCTCCATTTGGACCTCGATGGGCAGACCATTCTAAAATTTCTTCCGGTGAAGCAATTTTAATACTAATTTTTTTAATATCATCCTTAAAACTCATAAAATTTATTTTTCTTCTTGTAAATCTTCTTCCTCTCGACCTTTTTCATACTCGTAATTTACACTTAACCCTAATGATTTTAATTCTGACACTAAAACATTAAAGGAAGCAGGAATGTTTGGTTTTTTAATTTTTTGACCACGAATAACAGCTTCAAAGGCAGCCGATCTTCCTAAAATATCATCCGATTTAATAGTTAACATCTCCTGTAAAGTATGAGCAGCACCATAACCTTCCAATGCCCACACTTCCATTTCTCCAAATCTTTGTCCTCCTAAATTAGCTTTTCCTCCAAGTGGCTGTTGGGTAATGAGCGAGTAAGGACCAGTTGAACGAACATGCATCTTGTCTTCAACTAAATGATTTAATTTCATAATATACATATAACCCACTGCAATTGGCTCTTTAAATGGCTCGCCGGTTAAACCGTTATAAACTTTTAATTTTCCAGACGGAGGATAACCTGCAGCCACAAGTTCATTTTCAATATCTTTTTCTGTTGCTCCTGTAAAGTTTTCAACAATTGCACGATAATTTAACTTTTTTGCCGCAAGTCCTAAAGTCATTTCCATAATTTGTCCAAGATTCATACGAGAAACAACACCTAAAGGATTTAAAACAATATCCACTGGAGTGCCGTCTTCTAAATACGGCATATCTTCCACTTTTCTAATTTGGGCAATTACCCCTTTATTGCCATAACGCCCAGCCAATTTATCTCCTGCTTTAATCTTTCTTAACTGAGCAATTTCAATTTGAATTTTTTTAATAATACTTGGTTCTAATTTATCTCCTCGATCTCTGGAAAAAATTTTAATACCAATTACTCTTCCTTCTTTACCATGAGGAAGTGTTAAAGATGTATCTTTAATGTCTCTTGCTTTTTCACCAAAAATAGCACGCAACAATCTTTCCTCTGCACTTAACTCCGATTCTCCCTTAGGAGAAATTTTACCAACTAAAATATCATTTGCTTTAACTTCTGCTCCAATTCTTACAATTCCTTCTCCGTCTAAATTTCTTAATTTTTCTTCGGAAACATTAGGAATGTCAGGTGTGGTAATTTCTGGCCCAAGTTTGGTATCTTTTACTAAACAAGTATGAGTATCAATAAAAATTGAAGTAAAAAGATCGTCTTGAGCTACTCTTTCCGATAAAATAATTGCATCTTCAAAATTTGCTCCGTAAAAAGGAATAAAAGCTACTAAAAGATTTTTACCTAAAGACAAAACTCCATTTTGAATAGAAGGACCATCTGCTAAAATTGATCCCACCTTAACTTTATCCCCAGGAGAAACGAGTGGCCTTTGCGATAAACAAGTAGAACTATTAGATCTCTTAAACTTAAACAATTTATAAGTTTTGCTTCCTTTTTCTGTTTTTACGGTAATTGAAGAAGCATCAACTTCTGTAACTACTCCTGCTACATCGGAAACAATCATTAAACCCGAATCCAAAGCAGCTTTTTCCTCCTGGCCAGTAGAAACCAAAGGAGCCTCAGGCACAACAAGAGGAACTGCTTGTCTTTGCATATTCGAACCCATTAACACACGTTTTGCATCGTTGTGTTCCAAAAATGGAATTAAAGAGGTAGCCACACTTACCATTTGAGTGGTGGAAACATCAATAAAGTCAACTTCAGAGGCTCTACAGGTTGCCGGCTTTCCTTTTACTCTTGCCGGTACAACTTTATCCAAAATTTTACCATCTTCTCCAATTCTAACATCAGCTTGGGTAATATTATATTTTTCTTCTTCTTTTGCATCTAACCATACAACTTCATCTGTTACTTTACCATTTTTAACACGATAGTAAGGCACTTCTAAAAATCCAAATTTATTAACTCGGGCATTGCTTGCACAATAACTAACAACGCCAATTGAAGGACCCTCTGGCGTTTGAATTGGACAAATTTTTCCATAATAAGAAAAGTGCACATCTCTCACCTCAAAACCTGCTCTTTCCCTTGTAAGTCCTCCAGGCCCCAAAGCTGTCAAACGCCTCTTTGCTTCTAATTCCGATAAAGGATTAACTTGATCCATAAACTGCGAAAGCGCTGAAGATGTAAAAAAGTCTCTTACTACCGAAGTTAAAAGTTTATAATTAATTAACTGAGCGGGTTGCAAATTAGTTCTATCTAAAGTAGACATATTATCTTGAATGTTTCTTCTTAACCTTGCAAATCCTACTCGTAATCTCATTTGCATTAACTCTCCCACAGAACGAACACGGCGGTTACTTAAATGATCAATATCATCAGCTTCGGCATCAGCATCATTATTTAATCTAATAATTTCTCTTACCACTGCTACCAAATCTTCTAAATCTAATGTTGTTTCTTTATTTTTATCCAAATTTAATCTTTGATTAAATTTATATCTTCCCACCAAGCTTAAATCATAACGATCAAAGCGGGTAAACATTGGTTCAATAATTAATTTAGCATTATCTAAAGTTACGAGTTCTCCCGGTCTTAATCTTTTATAAACTAACAAAAAAGCCTCATCTTTTGAATGTGATTCATCTTTTTTTAAGGTTACATCAATAAATCGAATATCTTTGTTATCAATATCACTAAATTGCTTTTGTATTTCTTCGTTGGTTGATAATCCAAAAACTCTTAAAAGCGCAGTGACTGGTATTTTTCTTTTTCTATCAATTTTCACACCCAAAAAGCCATCCGGTTCCGTTTCAAATTCCAACCAAGCTCCTCTGTTAGGAATAATTTTAGCGCCAAACAATTTTCTTCCTCTCCAAATATTGTTTGTAAAATAAACTCCCGGCGAACGTACAATTTGTGAAACAACTACCCTTTCAATTCCATTAATAATAAACGTTCCCCTTTTAGTCATAATTGGAAAATCTCCCAAATACACTTCTTGTTCTTTAGTGCTTTTTGTAAGTTTATTCACTAATTTTACCTTAACACGCAAAGGAGCTTCAAAATTTAATCCTTTTTCAATGACTTGCTCTTCGGTATACTTTGGCTCATCAAATTTATAATCTAAAAAGCTTAATTCTAACTCTCCATTCGATGAGTCTTTAATTGGAGAAATTTCATAAAAAAGTTCTTTTAATCCTTCTTTTACAAACCAATCAAAAGAATTTAATTGGATGGCAAGCCAATTATCGGGGACAAAATTGCCAATTTTTTTATAAAGCGAAAAGACCTTTACTTTTTGATTAGGCATTTTTAATTTTTAAAAATTAACCCTTTCGACTTTTTTTAATTTTAAAAACATTGATTATTTTGATCTTTTAAATTTTTAGCAAAAATTGTTTTTCCATCTTTGGTACAATAATAAAAATAAGGAGTGGTTTCTGGATGAAGAGCAGCAATAATTGAATTTAATCCTGGATTAGCAATGGGTGTTGGCGTAAAACCTAATTTTAAATAAGTGTTGTAATCCGAATTTATTTTTTTATCTTCGGAAGATAAAGAAGTTTCTTTGCAAGTTAAAAATCTTCCATCACATTTTAAATAAACAAGTGTTGCATCAACATCTAAAGTCATTTTATTAGCTAAACGCTTTTCTAAAATTCCGCTAATTTTCTTTTGATCATCTAAGTTTTTAGCTTCTTTTTCAAGATAAGAAGCTAAAATTAGTTTTTGGTACCAATTAGGATTGCTTTCTAAAAGCGGCCAAGCTTTGAGCTCAAAATTATTTAACATTTTTTTAACAACATCTTCCACATTAGAATTAATTGAAAAATTATAAGTGTCAGGAAACAAAAATCCTTCCAACGAGCTAACTTTTGAAAGAAAACTATATTGATTGGCTAAATTTTGAAAATTAAAATTTACCAAACTGCCGGAAGTAATAATTGAAGATGAAGCTAAAATTTCATCAATATCTTTTAATGTTGCTCCTTCGGTAATTTGCACCGTCACATCGTTTTTGCTTCCTGCAACTAAAGTTTTAACAATATCAGGAATGCTCATTGTGCTTGCCAACTCATAAGTACCCGCCTGCATTTTGGTAGCATTTCCTGTTAAAAGCGCATAAATTTTAAAAACAACAATGGAACGAATAAGATTTTTTTGAGAAAGTTGGGCGCTAATTCCCCTAAAACTTGTACCTTTTGTAATTGTTACCTCAACCGGAGTATTAGAAGTAAATGTTGGCTGCAGTGCATAAAAAAAGTAAGCAATTAAAAATACAACCACCAAAACAATCAGTAAAGCAACAGTAAGCTTTTTAGCAATTAAGCCTTGTGATTGATCTAAATTCATTTTTTAATAAAAAATAAACAATAAAGTTGCTTCTTCAGTAAATTTTTCTGAAATAATTATTTTTAATTTCATTTTTTCTTTATCTAGCGTAAAACAAGCTTAATGTGTTCTATTATACCAATTAGTACCGCTCCCGTCAATAAGCTTGACCCTCCGTAGCTTACAAATGGTAATGTTACTCCGGTAACTGGCATTAAACCCACATTGACACTAATATTAATAAAAGTTTGAAAGGCTAAAACAATTACAGTCCCTAATGCTAAAAATTTAAAGCTATTACCATTTGCATTTAAGCCAATATAAAATAGTCTATAAAACAAAACTAAATATGTCAAGATTAAAAAAGCACTTCCTAAAAATCCCCATTCTTCCGTTAAAGCAGCAAAAATAAAATCAGTGTGCGCTTCGGGTAAAAAATTAAATTGGGCTTGCGTTCCTTGCCCAAAACCCTTCCCCCAAAAACCGCCGTTGCCTATAGCAATTTGAGATTGAATAACATTATAATTTGCACCCAATGGATCTTTATTAGGATACAAAAAAGCAATTAATCTTTCTTTTTGATAATCTTTTAAGAAAAAATTCCAAGAAAGAATAATCATAACTAAAATCATTAAAAAACCAATTAAAAATCTTTTTTTATGAATGCCGCCAAAGAGCATAAAACCAACCCAAATGCTCATTAAAATAATTGCCGAACCTAAATCAGGATGAATAGCAACCAAAAAAGTTGGAATTAAAGCTAAAAAAAATGAAATTAAAATGTATTTTATTCTCCAGCCAGCAATATATCGCCGATTAAAAAAATTACTAAACACAAAAATTAATGCTACTTTTGCCAGCTCTGCCGGTTCTAAATTAAATCCTCCCAAAGTTAGCCATCCCTTTGTGCCGCGGATTAAGTGGGTTTGTAAGTTGGAAATAATTAACAAAAGCAAACTAAAAATATAAAATCCAAATAAAAAGGCTTTTTGATTAAAAAGCCATTCCCAATTAATTTGGCTAAAAACAATAATCACTAAAAAAGACAACAAATACCAAATGGCTTGCTTTTGAAAAATACTCAAATTATAAGGGTATAAAAAACTTAAACTAAAAATGGCTAAAAAAAGAATAGCACCTAAAATTATCCAGTCTAATTTTTTAATATTACTTAAAAACGACATTAATGTTGAGGAATAATTTTTAGGCTTGTTGAAATCTCCTTAAAGCTTCTTGCCAATCAATTACATTTATCCACGTATCAACATATTCTGCTCTGCGATTTTGATACTTTAAATAATAAGCATGCTCCCAAACATCAATCCCCAATAAAGGATAAAATCCTAAAGCAAGAGGGCTGTCTTGATTGCTGGTGGCAACAATACTTAAATTTTGATTTTTATCTTTTACCAACCATACCCAACCGGATCCAAATTTCCCTTTTGCAGCTAAAGCAAATTTCCCCCACCAATTCTCATAAGAACCAAAAGCTTTTAAAATTGCAGCATTTAACGGCTCGGCCGGCTTTCTTAATCCATTGGGTGACATATTCAACCAAAACAATTCGTGATTATAAACACCTCCGCCATAATTAATCACATCTTGCCTAATTTCTGCTGGAACAACATTTGGATTTTTTAATAACTCTTCCAAATCTTTTTCTAACAATTCCGGCACCTTTAAGAGTGTTTCATTTAACTTATCAACATAACCTTGATAATGCTTACTATGATGAATTTCCATTGTGCGTGCGTCAATATAAGGCTCTAATGCATCATAACTATAAGACAGTGGTTTTAAAACATATTTCATAAATTTTATTTTTGTTTTTAAAAGACCTTTAATTTTATTCTTTAACGCTCAAAAATATTTGAGCTTTCATTTTTTCTAAATAATTGGGACTAATTAAGTTTTGTGGAATAAAAATACTAAAATCATAACTTGCATTGCTTTGAAGTGGACTGCTAATCGTTTCCCCCACAAATAGCGGATTACCATATTTATCTTCTAAAATTCCAATAATATCTAAAGAAGGAGCATTAAAAATGCTTTGATTGGTAATTGTTCCGCTAATTATCACATAATTATTTTCTAAAGAAACTTGAGGTCCTAAGGTAAGTACAACGTTTGGTTTTAAAAATTCAATGCTTTTTGCCCACGAAACGTTATTAAATGAAACTTTAACTTGAGTTATTCTGCCCACATCGTAGGCTGTTCCGCTATATTTAATTATAATATACTTTGATTCTTGAGGAAAAATATTATTTGCATCATTAACTTCGCCAACTAAATTATTATTTTGATCATAAAAATCGGCAGTATAGTAAAAAGTATGCGCCCCAACATTTTCATTTAAATTTTGAACATTAACTAAAGCAAACAATTTTCCATCGGCTACATCCTTAAAAATTAAAGGAGTACCGGCAAGACTAAGCGGCTTGGCAGTTTTAAGATAACAAGGAATGCAAGGACCGCCGCAATCTACACCTTCTTCGCCACCGTTTTGTATGCCATCAAAACAAGTTGGCGCTTTCTTTAAAGGTGGTCGCGCAATTAAAAACACCAATAAAGCAAAAATTAAAAAATAAAACAACCCATAAAAAATTTGTTTTGCTTTAGGAGACATAAAAAGCAGAAAATATTTTCTTTAATTCCGACTTTTTTAAACTTGCTTGTCCAACCAAAACACCATCAATAACATCTAAAGCAGCAAATTGAAAAACATTGGCAGAATTTACTGAACCTCCATAAATTACTTTTAAATTTAAAACATTTTTTGATTTTAAAAAATCTTTAATAAAGCTAATAATTTGAGCGCTTACCTTAGGATCATCTGAACTTCCTCTGCCAATTGCCCATGCGGGCTCATAAGCAACAATCAGCTGTGGTATGTTTTTAATTTGCGCTAAATCTTCTAAAAGTTCTTTTTTTAAATAATTTTGCACAAATTTTATTCCTTGATTTCTTATTTTTTGAGTTTCACCTACACATAAAACAACTTTTAAATGTAAATCTAAAGACTTTTTAATTTTTTTATTAATTATAGTACTGGTTTCATTAAAATATTTTCTTCTTTCTGAATGTCCAATTAAAACATAATTTATTCCCATTTTTTGAAGCATTACCGGCGAAATTTCACCTGTAAATGCTCCCTTTTTTTCCCAAAAAACATTTTGAGCACCAAGCTGTGCAGAAACTAAAAGTTGTTTTAAACTTTCTAAAAATATAAAAGGCGGAAAAATCACTACTCCTTTTTTATCGCTAAAACTTCCCAAATCTTTTGCTTGAGAGAAAGTTTCCGGATTAAGTTTCCAATTAAGTCCTATAAATTTATTTATCATAATTAATTTCTTAAACGATTGTAAATTTCCAGCTCAACTTTTTCGCGAGGTGTTCCATATTTTAAGTAAGACAATTCTTTAATTTTTTGAATAATTTCATAACTCCCCCTTGGCGCTTTAGGAACAACAATATTAAAAGGTTTAGTGGTTGCGCCGTTTATTAGCAACCTAACATATGCGTTAAAATTATCTAAATTAGTCATATCTTCAATACTAAAAACAGGAGAAAAAATTTTGCTTAAAAATTCGGCATCTGGAGGACCCACTCGAAAAGCAACCGTTGACCCAACATTTCCAAATACAGCATCCCTAATTTTTTCAGTAAGCTGAGCAATAAACTGATGAGCAATAATTAAATTTAAACGATACTTTCTAGCCTCTGACAAAATAATTGCAATTGAATCAGTAGAAAAATTTTGAAACTCATCAACATATAAATAAAAATCTTTTCTTTTTTCTTGAGGCAAATCAACTCTTCCTAACGCTGCCATTAAAATTTTACCAACAAAAATCATTCCTAAAAGATTAGCATTTAAATCCCCAATTTTTCCTTTGGATAAATTAATAAGTAAAATTTTTCCCTCATCCATAATATTTCTAAAATTAAAAGCCGATTTAACTTGCCCAATAATTGGACGCATATAATCATTAGCAGTGAAATTATTAAATTTAGAAGTAATATAAGGAGTAATGTTTTCCAGGGCTGCTTCACCTCCTGCGCGCACTGCTTCCTTTTCCCAAAAATCTTGCACAATTGGATTTTTAATCCTTTCTAATTTTCTTTCTCGAAATTCATGATCCGAAAAAACCCTTGCTACTTCCATTAAAGTTGCCGGCTCATTTGGCGCATCTTCCATTAAAAGCAAAAGTGCATTTCTCATATACTGCTCAAACATTGGTCCTCCTGTAGTTTTTAAATCATAAAGTTTATCAAAAATTTCCAAAAGTTCATTAACAATCGCAGTTTTTTGTTCCGGCTTATCAAAATCATACTCAAGCATATTAATACCAACTGGCATTTTTAAATTGCTAGGATCAAATAAAATTAAATCATCTATCCTATTTTGCGGTATTACACTTAATACATCTTCCACCAAGTCACCATGAGGATCAACCACAGCCAATCCCTTACCATCATTAATATCACCAATAATCATATTGGCTAAAAAATTAGATTTACCAGTTCCGGTTTGCCCTATAATGTAAAGATGGCGGCGGCGATCTTCATCCATTAATCTTACTTCTTTTGTTTCTCCGCGAAACTTACTATAACCTAAAAGTATTCCTTTTTCTGGCAACTCGGGAGGTGGAGCGGCTTCTCTTGATTTTAAATACTTAATACGAGGAATGTCGGTAAAAACAGTTGGTAAATGAAAAATACTTGCTAATTCACTACTCGAAACAATTATACTTTCATCTGGATTAAAACGTCTAAATGAAAAATCATAAAAAAATTTCTTTAAATTTGATGGCTTAGAAACTATTAATTCATTTCTACTCGGAGCATTAAACTGCGAAAATCCTGAAGTTAAACTATGTAATAAATTTTCAGCTTGTTTTTCAGAGGGCGCTGAGACGACCAAACGTACATTTACTTCAAATAAATTTTTTGTAGCCTTATTGCTCACAATTCTTAAACTTTCCTCTTCAACTTTATGAACTTGATCTTTTGATTCTCCTTTGCCTTGCATAGCTTTAATTAAATCCGATGAAGAAATATTAAAAAAGTTATTTTTTAAAACTTGCTGCATGGTCCATCCTTCATTTAATACTTTAATTACTGAGTTAATTGCTTTTTTATATTTTTTAGGTGCAAGCCTAGCAACCACTTGAATTGCCGCCCCTTCTCCAATTTCTTCAATTTTAGATAAACTGCCCAAAACCGGCAAAAAAGTATCAACATTTAACTCATCATAAGTTCTAAGCGGCAAAACAAAACGTTCTTTTAGTTTTAAAAAAGCACCTAAAGAAAAACCGCTATAATTAAAAATATTATAATCTTCAACTTTTTCAACCGAAGCGTCGCTCCAAAAGGATTGAATTTGACGAATAAAAGTAGGAACTAATTTATTTTTAATTGCCGCATAAAAAATTATTTCCTGTCCAACGTGTGGCACTGCAACTTCAAAAACAAACGGTTCTTTCAATGAACCTAAAATATCAAATAATCTTTCCGATAAACTAATTTCTTGTTTTAAATCTTTACCTTCTTTACTTTCTTTAATCCCGTGAGCAAGTTTAATCATTAGTAAGTTAATTTGTAACTCTTCTCTTAATTTATTTTTTACCTTATTTCTAACATAGAAAAAAAACCAAACACTTAAAAAAATAAGCGCTAAGATAAAAAATAAACTAATTAAAATTGACATATTTTAAATTAAATTCCTTTTCTTTAACTCCGGCATAATTTTATCAACCAAAGCATCATGAAAAGCATCAATAATAAACGGAGGATAATGCCGAGCTTCTTTTAAAGCCTCTTCAATTCCATTTTTAAAAGCCAACATTATTAAATTTTTTACAATTTCCTTTACTTTTACATCTGAACTTTCTAAATAAGATGGCAAAAAAGAATTTAACTCATCTTTTTTTTCTTTTTTTTCATTGGAAGGTGACGGTGTTTGTTCTACCGGAGGCACAAAATTTGAAATAGCTTTTTTGACAACTTTTTCAATTGGTTCATCTTTCATTTCCGGATTTTTTCTTTCTTTTTCAATTGCTACTCCTAATTTTGAAAAGCTTTTTTCTAAATTTTCGCTAAAATTCTGCACTTTCACCATATCATTATAATTTTAATATATCTTCAAAAAACAAGCAATTTTATAAGATTTTTTATTCATAAATTCTTAATTCATAATTTACATAATTCAAAACATTTTTTTCTTCTGGGATGGGAGGAAGATTCTTTCTTAATTCAGGATGTATTGCTTTTTGAGATTCAATTTCAGCTAATTTCTTTTGGCCAACCTTATAAAGATAATTGAGGTAGGAAAGGAGGATGGTGTACCCATCAAAAGTCCACCAAGCATATCTAATATCTCCTTCTTTTTGATATTCTTGAATATTTTGAGATATTTCTTTAATCATATCCTGGTAAGGAGAAATATTCAGGTAGTAGTCCTTCATGTTCTTTTTTAAACCTTTGAACCATTGCTTTTGCCTCATCTGGGGTAAGTTTTCCTTCTGATTTTAAATCTTTCCTATTGATGTTTGGTTCTTTTTCGGGCATAAGATTTGGGTTTTGTTTTATTTTGTAAATAATTAACTTACAAAAACATCCTTACTATTTTTTTAACGATTTAATATAATTATACTATACATATTATATAAATAAATGATTTGGGGGTATGACGATAAAATAATTTTTTTTAAAAAATTAATAGCTGAAAATAAATTAGCTCAGGCTTATTTGTTATATGGCGAACCGGAAATTGGTAAATTTACATTTGCAAAACAAATTGCTGTGCTTTTAGAAACTACAGATGAAAATTTTGAAAGGCCCTTAATTGACACTTTAATTTTTGATATCCCTGAAAGCGAAACATTAGGCATTGATAAAATTTTAGAGGCAGAAAATTTTCTTTATCAAAAGCCCTTAATTGGAAAACGAAAAACTTTAATTATTAACAATGCACATACTTTAACCAAAGAATCTCAAGCTGCTCTTTTAAAAATTATTGAAGAACCACCGGAAAAAGCCTTAATTTTCTTTATTGGAAACGATCAAAGAGATTTATTAGAAACACTTTTGTCTCGATTAGAAAAAATATATTTTCCAACTCTATCTTCTTTAAAAATTCAAGAAGGATTAATGAATTTATACCATATGTCTAAAGAAAAAGCCTCCCAAATTGCCCAAAAATCATTTGGCCGAATGGGAAGAGCAATTAATTTATTAAATAAAAAAACAAGCGCCTCATCCGAAGAAGACATAGAAAACTATTTAAGCAATTTAATATTTAAATTATATTCTCAAAATTTACAAAAAAATTATTTTCTTTTAAAATTCCTTTTAGAAAAAGAAATGTTAATTAAAAGGTATAAAAGATATAATTTAAATATTAAATTACAAAAAAAAGCAATTGATTTAATGCTAAAAAAATATGGAGCAATATAAGGAATTAATTGAAAAAGAAAAAAACTTAATTTTAGAAAATTTAAAAAAGACATTAAATGGAATTCGCACTTCCCGTCCTACAAGCGGATTGGTGGAAAATATTCGAGTAAATTACTACAACCAAGACTTGCCAATTAAGCAGCTAGGAACCATTAGTGTGCATCCTCCACGTGAAATAGAAATTCAAGCATGGGATAAAAATGCAGTTAATTTAATTACCAAAGCCATTGAAAATTCCGAATTGCACCTTTCAGCTAACGTTGTTGGAAACTCAATTAAAATCTTTTTGCCCGAATTAAGCCAAGAAAGAAGAGAAGAGCTAATTAAGTATACTAAAAAAATTGTGGAAGAACATAAAATAAAAGTTAGAGCGCTCCGCGATGAAATAAACAAAAAAATTCAAAAATCATTTGAAAATAGCGAAATTAGTGAAGACCAAAAATTTAAATGGAAAGAAGAAATTCAAAAAATAATAGATAAGGTTAATGAAGAAATTGAAAAATTATTAGAAAACAAAATCCAAGAAATTAACGAGTAATTTTTAAACTTTTTTTTGAAGCAAGGTTCTTTTATAAACTTCCAAGTGATCAAGTACAATTGATGTTCCTTTAGCAACACATAAAATTGGATCTTCAGCTAAATATGCAGCCACACCTAAAGAACGTTTAAAGAATTCTTCTAAGTCTCTTAATTGAGAAGATCCTCCGGACAAAATAATTCCCTTTTCCATAATATCTGCCGCTAACTCCGGGGGTGTAACATTAAAAACAGACTGCACTGCATTCATAATTTCTATTAAATGCGGATTAATTGCTTCTGCAACTTCACTTGAATTAACAACGATATCTTTTGGTAAGCCGGAGATTAAATCTCTTCCTCTTACATTAATTTCCATTTTGGCGCGATTAGGAATTGCTGTACCAATTGCAATTTTAATATTTTCGGCAGTTGTTTCGCCAATTGCTAAACTATATTTTTTCTTAATATAATCCATAATTGCATGATCAAATTTATTTCCTGCTACTCGTAAACTATACCAAGTTACAATTCCTCCTAAAGAAATTACCGCCACTTCTGTTGTTCCTCCTCCAATATTAACAATCATATGACCTTCTGCAGAATGGATTGGAATGCCTGCCCCAAGCGCCGCTAAAATTGGTTCTTTTACAGGATAAGTTTCTCTTGCTCCAGCTTCTTTTGCAGCATTAATAACAGCCCGATATTCAGTGGAAGTAATGCCCGCAGGAACAGAAACAACCACATCCGGTTTTATAAAATTAAAAGATCCAATGCTTTTTGAAATAAAATACTTAAGCATTGCCTGCGTAATATAATATTCAGCAATAACCCCATCTTTTAATGGACGATAAGTTACAATATTATCTGGAGTGCGACCTACCATTTCTTTTGCTTCCGCCCCCACAGCAAAAACACTATCCCCTGGTTTACCTAAAGCCACAACCGTTGGTTCATTAATCACAATGCCCTTTTTAGGTAAAAAAACAACCGTATTTGTTGTTCCTAAATCAATTCCAATTTTTCTAACAAACATTTAAGTAATTAAATATTAAACTAAAATTTAATAAATGTAAAGCTTAAGAAAAAGTTAAAATTTTTTTATAAAGTGCTTCTTTGAATTTTTGCGCCAAGCGCTTTTAAACGTTCATCTATTTTTTCATAACCTCTATCTATTTCTTCAATCCCATTAATTACAGATTTTCCTTCAGCCACTAAAGTAGCAATTAAATGAGCAATGCCCGCTCTTAAATCAGGAACATTAATTTCGGTTCCATAAAGATGAGTTGGTCCATCAATAATTGCACTGTGCAAAAATCCTTTGTCTTTAAACCTACAAGCTAAACTTCCCAAACACTCACTAACTACTTTAATATCTGCTCCCATTTTATTTAATTCTTTAGTATAACCAAACCGATCTTCATAAACAGTTTCGTGAATAACCGAAACTCCATGCGCTTGAGTTAAAAGCACGACAAAAGGCTGCTGCCAATCAGTCATAAAACCCGGATGAGTGTCTGTTTCGATTTTAACACCTGTTAATTTTCTTGCCCTCCAAAACCAAATCCCATCTTTTTCCACTTCATATTCCCCTCCAATTCTTCTTAAACTATTTAAAAAAGTAATTAAATGCTCTTGATTTGCATCTTTAACAAAAATTTTGCCGTTAGTTGCAATTGCTAAACTTGCAAAAGAAACCGCTTCGTTTCTATCGCTAATAATTTGATGTTTAAAACCTCTTAACTTTTCAACACCATAAATAGTAATTACTCGATTTGTTCCTAATTCAATAATTGCTCCCATTTTTTGCAAAACTTTTATTAAATCAATAATTTCCGGTTCAACTGCAGCGTTTCTTAAAACTGTTTTTCCGGAAGCTAAAACGCTTGCCATAATTGTTTGCTCTGTGGCGCCCACCGAAGGATATTTAAGTGTAATTTCTCCTCCATGCAAACCATTTGGTACAAATGCTAAATAAGAATTTTCTTGAATAGTAATTTGTGCACCCAATGTTTTTAAAGCTTCAATATGCATATCAACCGGCCGAGGACCAATTTTATCTCCACCCAAAAGTGGCACTTCTCCTTCCCTTACACGCGACAAAAGCACTCCCAAAACTAAAATTGGAATTCTATTTCTTCTGCCTAAATTAGTTATTTTTGTACTTAAAATTTTAGGAGTTTGAATATAAACTGTATTTCCTTCAATTTTAATTTGGCTTCCTAAATTTCTACAAATTTCTAAAGCTATTTCTGTATCTCCAATTCGCGGAAAATTTTCTAAAATACATTCTTCATCTGTAAGTAAAGACGCTACAAGTATTTTTGTGGCTGCATTTTTGGCTCCTGCTAATTTAATTTCTCCTTTTAACGCTTGCCCTCCTTCTACCAAAAAAACATTTTTAACATTTTGCATAATTTTTAAAAAAGGCTAAAATTAAAAAAATGAATATTTATCTTAAAAAAATATTTATTGTTTTTTTTGTAATTCTTTTTTTGTTTTTAGGAGCCTATCTTATTATCAGCGTTCAGGGTTTAGTTTTAAATACTAAAAATTTCTCACTTATTAAAACCGGCGGTTTATATTTAAATTATACACCTAAAAATGCAGAAGTAAAAATTAATGGTATTCCAAGAGAAAGCGAAAGCTTAATGCATAATATTTTAGGTAGTGGCATTTTTGTTGATAATTTAATTCCCGGCAATTATCAAATTGAAGTTTCTTATCCTCAATATTATAGTTGGATTAAAACCTTACCAGTTGCTCCGGGGTTTGTTACTGTAAATACTCTAATTCACCTTTTCCCTAAAAACTGGGATCAAACTCAAATAGCCACATCATCTTTAGTAACTAATTTTTGGTTGGCAAACGGAAATATTATTATTCAAAGCAGCACCAATCTTTTTTATCAAGATAAAAAACTAAAAGGGTCAGATGTGGTTTTAAGCAGTCCTCAAAGAAACACAGTTTTAACAGTTGATAAAAATAATTACTATTTAATTAATCTTAATAACCCTTCTTCTACTTTAAAATTTTCCCTCCCATCAAAAGATAAAGACATTTTTCAATTTATTTTTCATCCTTTTGATCAAAACGCATTTTTGGGTATTTCCAAAGAAGCAATTTACTATTTTAATTTTAATGAACCAGTTGCACAAAAAATTTATACATTTAATTTAGCAGATGCATTTTATCAAAAAGAAAATAAAATTTTTATTGCTCAAAAAAATGGCAAAATTTTAATAATTGACTTACTTTTAAGAAACCAAACCGAAATTAACACCAATGTTACTTCTTCTATTATCCAACTTAAAACCACAAACGATGGCAGTAGTATTTTATTTTTAACCAACAATAACCAACTTTATGAATATAATTTATCTCTTCAAACAACTACACTTCTCTTAGCGCCTAATTTTTTAATTAAAAATTTTTATCCTTCTTTAGATGGAACAAGATTAGCTATTTTACCACAAAACGAAAATAACATTTATATTTTGGCATTAAAAGACTTTGAATTAAATGTTAACATTTCAAAGGGCACTTTATGGAAAATTAAAGCCCCCGATAATGTTGATGATTTTACTTGGACTAATTTTGCTTTATATGGAATCTTTTTAGCTAAAAATAAATTATTTATTACTGATTTAGATCAAAATAATTTTCATAATCAATATTTAATTGCAGAAAACATTACAAATAATAAAATTGTCTTTTTAGACAATAAACTTTATTTGCTTCAGGGCAACAAACTAAATTTAATTAATTTAGAAAATTACTAAAATTATTCTTTAATAACTCGAAACACTTCTTCAATTGTAGTTATTCCCAATTCAACTTTCCGTAAACCATCTTCAAACATTGAAATCATTCCTTCGCTTCTTGCTAATTTTCTTAAATTATCCAAATTAAAATCTTTACTTAAAATTAAATTTCTAATTTTTTCCGTAACTTCTAACACCTCAAAAATAGCCACTCTTCCCATATATCCCGTATAATTACAAGCAGCGCAACCCTTGCCTCGATAAAAAACTTTTGGAATTCTAATGTTTACGTCCTGTCCAATTTCTTTTACTTGCGAAA